>Ga0105105_10000007_pt1 | contig 95472 bp, 75 predicted proteins | sample PPLLaktember2015_4_FD_79108 | JGI IMG/M metagenome (GOLD analysis project Ga0105105, IMG submission 79108) | Freshwater sediment microbial communities from Prairie Pothole Lake near Jamestown, North Dakota, USA - PPLs Lake P8 Core (1) Depth... | ecosystem: Environmental > Aquatic > Freshwater >...
AAACAGCTGGGGAACCAGTTGGGGAACCGGCGGGTACGGCTGGATACAATACGGGGTATCCGGTATCGGCTGGGCGGCGGTTCAGGCGGTTCTGGATAATGTCGATGTCGTTTTTATCGAGGAAGATTCTCTTCCCGAGGGTGACGTGTGCAGCAAGTATTTCACCATTTTGCATCCCGGCGGCGGGGCCGGAATCCATACCTTTTCGCTGATAAACGGCGAACTGCCCCCGGGAATCAGGCTTGACAGCATTGGGGTTCTTCATCGTTATCCCAGCATCGGGGGAAAATACGACTTCACGCTTCAGGTAAGGGATGAATCGGTTCCGCCTTTTACATTTCAGCGTCCCTACGAATTGTGGATCGAGCCGCTGATAAACGGAGATACCGATTGCGACTGGGACCTCGATATTCTGGATATAGTCAATCTGGTAGATTATAAATTCAAACAAGGGGAGCCTCCGGTTTATGTTCCTCAGAGTTGCGATACCGAGTGTGATGAGGATTGCGATGTTCTGGATATAGTCAGGCTGATAAATTACAAATTCAAATCTGGTCTGTATCCCTGCCAATGGGAATATTAAAAAAATTTTAAAACATCGGATTGGAAAGCCCGCTTGCGAGCGGGCTTTTAATTTTAAAATCCGCCAAGACGGACATGTATATACATGTTTCCGGCGAATTTGTAATCTTGACAAGATGTTAAATTGCAATATATTAGGGTAAAACAACGGTCCTATCTATCCTATTGGGGAAGGCATATATGGTGATTTTTAAGAGAGGTGCAGTCTGGGGACTGGTTCTTGTGGGGGCGTTTGCGATTTCTGCCATAGCCGGGACACAAACCCGTGAAGCGGCCGAGCAGGAACTCGAGCAATACCGTCAACAAATCGAACAAAACGGATTCGATTATACGGTCGGCATGAACAACATCATGCTGAATTACACTCGTGAAGAAAGACAGAAACTGCTCGGCTTGAAACTCCCCGACAACTGGGAAGAAATCTGGCGTGCCAATTTACGGGATGACTTCGTGGTCAAGTCCCGCGATGAGCTTCCGGCGAGATTCAACTGGGAAGATTCCGGAAAAGTCTCGGCTATAAAAGACCAGGAAGGGTGCGGTTCCTGCTGGATATTCAGCGCCATCGGGGCTATCGAGAGTCAGTTTATGGTCGATTTCGGAATCGAGTATGATTTATCGGAGCAGGAAGTTCTGTCCTGTTACTCTTACGATTGGGGGTGCGAAGGGGGCTGGATGACTTCCGTTTATTTTTACGTAGATGCCTTTGGTATTTGCGACGAAGATGCTCTTCCTTATTACGCATATGATCGTTATCCCTGTCCCGATCCCAAGCCTCCGCGGACGGTACGCAGGGTCAGCTATGTTTCCGTGCCTCCTCAGACCAATGCCATCAAGACTGCCCTTTTGGAAGGGCCAGTGGTTTCATCATTTGCGGTCGAAGATGCCTTTAATGGATACCAGAGCGGTTGCTTCGGTCAAATCGGGGGCGAGGTCAATCACGGTGTGGTAATTGTCGGTTGGGACGACAATATCTGTGAAGGAGGCGGAGGTGCCTGGCGCGTGAAAAACAGCTGGGGTACCGATTGGGGTGACGAAGGCTATTTCTGGGTCCGCTATACTCATGCTCATATCGGCGAAGGAGCGACTCAGGTAAAGCTTGATAGCACCAGCGTCGTTTTCGTCGAATGCGATTCCCTTCCGCCGGGCGATGTCTGCGATCGTTATTATTACCTCATGCACTGCGGCGGCGGAATTGGCGATCACACCTGGTCGCTGGTGGACGGGGCTCTACCCGAGGGTTTAAGGCTCGACAGTATCGGCGTGCTGCATCGTTATCCTCATGAGGGAGGAAATTTCCCGCTTACCTTCGAAGTCCGGGATGAATCGGAACCGCCATTTACAGTACAGAAGACACTCAATCTCTGGATTGACCCCATTATCAACGGCGATACCGATTGCGATGACATTTTGAATATCATGGATATCGTGACCATGGTTAATTATAAGTTTAAGGGAGGACCAGAGCCAGTTTATGTTCCGGCCAGTTGCGATACCGATTGCGATTACGACTGTGATATTCTTGATATAACGGGGATGGTAAATTACAAGTTCAAGAAAGGCCCATATCCCTGCCAGTATCAGTACTGATTTTGATATTATAAAAGGCCCGTCTTTACAGGCGGGCTTTTTTTGTAACGACGAGTCAATGTATTATTGACAAATGGTTAAATTGCAATATATTACGGAAAAGCCAGAAGGTCACATCTATCCTTAGGAAGGACCGTCAATGAAAAAGTTTTCAGGGTTGTTTATAGCGGGGTTGTTTCTGTTTTCATCTCTAAGTTCTCCGCTTCTGGCAGGGACGCAAACGCGTGAGGCCGCTGAAAGGGAATTACAGGAATATCAGCAGACTATCGATGCCAACGGTTATACTTTTACTGTTGAGTTGAACGATTTGCTGTTGAATTATACTCCGGATGAACGGCAGCAGATGCTGGGGGCAAGTCTTCCGGATAACTGGGAAGAAATCTGGCGGGCGCATTTAAAGCCCGATTTCGTGACGAAATCCCGGGATGAATTACCATCGAGTTTCAACTGGCGCGATTCCGGTCTGGTGACTCCGGTCAAAAACCAGGCGAGTTGCGGGTCATGCTGGATATTCTGTGCCATCGGCGGCATCGAATCGCAGTACATGATCGATTTCGGCCTTGAGTACGATTTATCCGAGCAGGAAGTGCTTTCGTGCCGTTCGTACGGATACGGCTGTTCCGGGAACTGGATGACCGCGGTTTACGATTATGTTTATATGTTCGGAATCGGCACCGAAAGCGATTTTCCGTATCAAGCCGACGATATGATACCCTGCCCGAATCCGAAATCGGCGCGGGTGGCGATGGGGACCGAGTATATTTCCATACCGGGAAGCGTTAATTCATTAAAGACGGCGTTGTTGAACGGGCCGATAATTTCTGCATTTGCCGTACAGGGGCCGTTTTACGGTTACCAGGACGGATGCTATTCTCAAATCGGCGGCGATATAAACCACGGAGTAGTTATCGTAGGCTGGGACGATAATTATTGCGAAGGGGGCGGCGGAGCCTGGTGCGTTAAAAACAGCTGGGGACCGAACTGGGGAAATGACGGGTATTTCTGGGTCCGCTACGGGCATGCCATGATCGGCAGCGGTGCCACGCAGTTGGTTCTGGATGATGTCGAGATCGTTCTGATCGACGACGAACCTCCTCCGAGCGCCGATATATGTTCAGGGGAGTACAGCCATTCTTTTCTGAGCGGCGGCGGATTGGGCGGTCATTCCTGGTCGCTATACAGCGGTGCGCTTCCCGACGGCATAGCGCTGAGTGCCGACGGGGTTATGTCGGGTGCTCCGGAGCAGGCGGGGAGTTTCGCTTTTACGGCGCAGGTGCAGGATCAATCCAATCCTCCGTACACGACTTTGAAGCAGTACGATTTTTGGGTTGAGCCTGTAGTAAACGGCGATGCCGATTGCAACAAGATCCTAAACATCCTCGATATCATCGACTTGGTAAACTACAAATTCAAGAGCGGCGCGGCGCCGCGGTATATGCCTCAGGGTTGCGATACCGGGTGTGACGGGAATTGCGATATTCTCGACATTATCGCGCTGGTCAACTATAAGTTCAAGAACGGTCCGTTCCCGTGCCAGTACACCTACTGAGTTGAATGAAGATTAATTAAAAAGCCCCCGTTCCCGGGGGCTTTTTTCATATACTGAATTTCCAGCCGCAGTAATAGTCCCGCTCTTGCGGGTCGGGAGGGCAGGCGAGGCATTCGGTTCTTATTCTTGGATCGACGGTCCGGGCAAATTCCCGATACTCGACAATACCCACCGATTTGCAGGGAAATGGAGGAAGGTTCTTCCGCTTCCTCGCCGACTGCACCCGGCAATCCGCCATTTTAAATACAAAGGAGTTTTCGGTTTCTTCGGTAATCGTCTGTTCGTTGAGAACCGAATAGAGGCGGTATTTCAGGGCCTTTTTCAGGGCCTCCAGTCCGCCGTTTCGCGGAATGCCATGCAGTTCCATGATCCGTTTTGCTTCAATGACGGTGAACTTTTCCCAGGCCTCGGTATCGAGTTCTATGGCTTTGTCCATTCCGTAATGTTTTTCGACCGCCTGGAACCAGAGGCCGTCGTGGGCCAGCCAGTTCTTGGCGAAATCGAGCAGCATATTTTCGAGAGTATTGCGATCCAGATCTTTAACGGTATTCAATCCCATGGCAGTCTCCTCCTGTTAGAATTTCAATCTACAAAAAAGCGGTGATTTGGCAATTAAAAAGCCGGGGCTCTTTTGTTAAGTCCCGGCCGCACCAAATGAAATGGGGGTCTGAAGGTATTCAGATTAGGAACAAATATTGTAGTTTCATAAACAGCTGCCGTGAGGCCAGCCTGGTCGACGTGGCCGCAAAAGGATCGTCGGGGTTTTCATATTCGGCGTAGTCGAAGGTTGATCCGATATAGAAAAGCGAGAAAGGATTAATCCGGTAGGTCAGCAAAGGTTCGACCGTCCAGGAGTTGCTGAAGTCGCTGTATTCGGTGATAAATCTAAGAGAAAGCGAACGGGTCATCTGGTAATCGACCCTGGTTCTCGTGATATATCCCTTGAACAGCTCCTCATTCGTATCCTTTTGTCTGCTATGTGCGAATTCAATGGATGGTTCGATTCTGATGCGGTCAATCGGCTTGAAATAAATGCTACCCGCCAAATTGGTTTGCTTTCCTAGAACAGGTGGATTTTCGCGGCGGGCGATCTGGTCGCCGTACCGCCCGTAGAATTCAACTCCTAAACGATTGTTGGGATTGCTCGACCCGTTGAAAGTCAGACTCCAGATACGGTCGAAGTCGACCCCGCGAAGGTTTTCTGTTCCGTACTGCAGGTTGGTTTCCACGAAGGTTTGACCGATCATGTCGGCGTTGACACTGAAATTAACGAACTGCGCCTTTTTATATTTTTCGAAATTCCATCTGGTTCGCGTGAACATGTTAAAACCGAGTCTTCTAATGGCCTTCTTATTCGGGAAGAAGTTGTATCTTGAAATCGTCTGCATTTCGCGATAATTGTTATTCGGTTCGAATCCATTATCTGCGCGGAAGGTCGGATTTCGTTCGTAGTAGGTTAAATCGAGCCAGTAGGTATTACCGCCGCGTCCGATAGCTACCAGCGCCGCGTGTCCGGGGTACGATTCACCGTCGAATGCGGCGGTATGCCGTCCCTTATCGAAAGTAATTCCTTCAAGGCCCTGCGATAATTCCGCGTTGTTCGGCTCCCGGGTATAGGTGCCGTGAAACTCCCATTGAAAGTAAATGGTATTGGTCAGGAGGATTTCACCGTCGAATGCCGCCAAAGTTCCCGATCCACCGCCGTCCATACGGCGATCGGTCAAGATAATTCCGGCACGGGAACTTCCACCCAAAGATCGCTGTAGGCGGAATATGTTTGACGTACTCCGGCCGTTAACGAGGTAGGCGCTGCCTTCTTCGAAGGGGAGGATCATAGGCGAATGTTCATCACGGGCGAGAAGATATATGTAGCTGGACTTATTGGCCCGTCCCGAAATCTTGGCCGCCGCCTGGGGATCGTTGATGGAACGAGTATAAATGGCATTAATCCAGCTGAAATAGAGGTCGCTTCCCTCCTGGAAGAAGGGTCGTTTTTCGGGATAGAAGAGGGCGAAGTTGGTATTGACATCGATCTGGCCGGCATCCGATTCCACCTGGCTGAAGTCGGGATTGTAGGCGGCCTCCGCGGTGATTACCGAGCTGACTGCGTATTTGGCATTAAGCGATATTTCGCCGTCGATATTATCGTTTTTGAAATTGTCCGGGTCGATTCTGGTCCCGCTCTGATAAGAGACGACGGAAGGGATAATTTCGATACCTTTGCCGGGGGAGACATCCTTCATTCCCGAGACCGTTCCCCACTGGCATGGCCAGCATTTTTGGTTACGGTCGTACGCGGCCCAGGAATATTCCCGGCGGGTATCCCGGGGATGGGTGCGATAAAAATCGACCTTCCAGTTCTGTTCCTGTCCGGTCGGAAAGCGGATACTGGCGAAGGGGATCGACATTTCGACCTGGTAGCCGGAATCGGTAATCCTTGCGGCCGATTCCCAGACCATATCGAAGCTGTTATCGCTGCCGCGGTTGGCCGACCAGAGACCATCCGCCTGGATGCCATAAGGGTTAACGTTGAAAATATAGGCCCAGGTGGCATTGCCGAAGGGATCAATGTAGAAACCGACATTATCGTCAGGTCCAAAATGGTCCCTCTGGCTCATGGTCGACCGAATGGACCTGGGATCGTCGTAACAGACAAACGCGACATAGATATTATCTTTGTCGTAGGTGATAAATGCCTTGGTCTCGACAGGGGGTTTAGTCTGGTCCCCCGGAGTATGCTCGACAAAATTATCGGCCCTCGAGGCTCCAATCCACTCATTTGGATCGAGATTGCCGTCGACTTTAATCTTCCTGGCAGTTTCGGTCACCTCCAGGGTTGGATTAAAGACCGGCTCAAACAGGCTTGCATATAGTCCCGGCGAGACAATTACCATAATGGTGAGGGATTTGAGCAACAGTTTAGGCACTGTGATTTTCACAAAACCTCCGTGATTATACGAAATGTAACTACTTACGTAATCCCTTGGTGGGGCACCTGCTTTGTCAGGCCGACAGGTATATCTACGAAAAGAGATAAAACAGGGTTTCGTTTTGGTCAAAATAAGAACACGGCCGCTATAATCGATCTCGCACGAAAGTTATCGAATTAACCGTAAAAATAGATTGCCTTCTAAACTATAAATTCGTTTAATTCAATTATTGAGGGTGACCGGGATATGGCTCGAGACAAAGCGAACAGCAAAAATATAATAGGCAGTATTCGCCAGCGGATATTCGATAAATTCGATAACACCGCGCTTAATAACCGCCGCCGCCTGGCCGGGCTGGGGTTGCTGGCATTCGCGCTATTTATGTTCCTGACTCTGTTTACCGGCAATACCGGATTCGTAAGAATTACGGAACTGCATCTCGAGAAGAGATCCCTGGCCAAGGAAAACCACAAACTGCTGATAGAACTAATTGACGCCGACCTGACCGTCAATCGTCTGAAAACCGACCCGCGCTATATCGAACATATCGCGCGGACCCGTCATTTCATGTCCCGTCCCGGGGAAGTGATTTACCGCTTCAAATAGCGCTGTATCTTTCCATATCTATTGTTTAAATTCACACATTGACTGAGTTTGCCTTATGCCCCAGATAAAATCGGAAGGCTTCATATTAAAGTCGGTTGATTGGAAAGAAAATTCCCGGATTTTCACTTTCTTCACCCGGAATGCCGGAAGGCAATCGATTATCGACCGGGGGGGGAGGTCCCTGAAATCGAAAAAGGGGCGGCTGATGACTTTTGCCCGGCTGGAACTGACCTATTTCAAATCCGAAAAAACCGGGACAGGGTATGTATCCGAAGCGGACCCGCTCGAGATATTCTCGTTCGAAAAAGAAGGAACCCTGGGGCGGCTGACCTTTGCCTCGACGGCACTGGAAATCCTCTATGGCTTACTGCCGGAAAACGAACCGCTGGAGGGTTTGTATCATTTGACGATTCAGTATTTTCGGATGCTCGACCGGGTCCCGAGACATTCGCTTTATCCTTTGTTCATCGCCTATTTCATCAAGCTGGTTTCACAACTGGGTTATCGGCCGAATTTCGCCGGGTGTATTTCATGCGGAAAGGAGCTGGAGCTGGAAAGCAGCTTTTATTCCTTTGTTCCGGAACGGGGGGGAATCGTATGTTCGTCTTGCCAAATCCCGGGGGAATATTATATTAGGCTCCAATCCGAGGCCCGGGACCGGTTATACCGGCTGCAGACTTCATCGCTGGCCGAAGCGGCGGCGGTGGATTTGAAACTGGCCGAGGCCGAGGAGATGGTGGAACTGCTGGTTAATTTCCTGAAATACCAGACCGAAACCAAAGAATTAAAATCGCTGAAGTTTCTGGAGAAACTCAAGAAAGCTGTTAAGAAATAGAAAGAGACGGTATGGCAGACAAGTTCGACGATAAAATGGAACGACTGGTATCGCTGTGCAAGCGGCGCGGATTCGTGTTTCCTTCATCCGAAATTTACGGCGGATTGAATTCCTGCTGGGACTACGGCCCGCTCGGCGCGGAACTGAAAAGGAATATCAAGACTTTCTGGTGGGATGCCATGACCAACCGCCGCGACGATATCGAGGGGCTCGACGCCGCGATTTTGATGCACCCGAAAGTCTGGGAGACATCGGGGCATGTCGAAGGATTCACCGATCCAATGATTGACTGCAAAGTCTGCAAGGCTCGCTTCCGTGACGATGAGCTCGAAGACAAAAGCAAATGCCCCCGCTGCGGGAACAAGGATTCGTTTACCGAGCCGCGTAATTTCAATTTGATGTTCAAGACCTTCATGGGGCCGCTCGAAGATGAAACCGCCGTGGTGTACCTTCGCCCCGAAACGGCCCAGGGGATATATGTCAACTTTCTCAACGTGAAAAACGCTTCGCGGCAGAAAGTACCGTTCGGGATCGCTCAGATCGGCAAGGCTTTCCGCAATGAAATCACTCCGGGGAATTTCATTTTCCGGACTCGTGAATTCGAGCAGATGGAGATGCAGTACTTTATCAATCCCAAAGAAGACGAGAAGTGGTTCGAATACTGGAAAGGACAGCGCTGGCAGTGGTACATCGATCTCGGTATTAATCCGAGCAAACTCCGCTGGCACGAACACGGCCCGAACGACCTGGCGCACTATGCCAAGGCGGCGTACGATATCGAGTACGAATACCCGTTCGGTTGGAAAGAACTGGAAGGGGTTCACAACCGGACCGATTTCGATTTATCCCGTCACCAGGAAGCGACCGGCAAGAAGCAGATTTACCGTGACGATGCCACTGGCGAGTCATTCGTGCCTTACATTATCGAAACTTCGGCCGGCTGCGACAGGACCGTCTTGACGGTGCTGGTAGATGCCTACAACGAGGACGATTCCCGCGGCGAAAAATCGGCGGTGCTGAAGTTCAACCCGAAGATCGCTCCGCTCAAAGCTGCCGTACTTCCGCTGGTCAAGAAAGACGGGATGCCGGAAATCGCCACGAAGATATATACCGAATTGAAGAAACGCTTCAAGGTCTTCTATGACGAAGGGGGTTCGATCGGCCGCCGTTATGCCCGCATGGACGAGGCCGGCTGCCCGTTCTGTATCACCATCGACGGTCAGACTCTGGAAGACGAGACGGTTACGATTCGCGACCGGGACAGCATGGAACAGACCCGGCATAAGATCGCGGAACTGATGGATTTTGTATCGCAGCGGGTAGGGTGATATCGGAATAAACCGCGTATCGGGCGGTCATCTTCTTTAATCCGAACTATTAAGAGGGTCTCCGGTTATAAATCATAATAGCCGGAGATTTTCGTTACTTTAAAACCTTAAGAATCATCATTTCAATAGATGGGAAAACCGCAAGATCTTTTCTGGCAGCTTTTAGAAAAGGAGCACGCCAAAGCCCGGGCTTACTGCTTCCGCCTGACCGGAAATGCCGATGAAGGAGACGATTTGTACCAGGAATCGGTCCTGAACGCTTACGGCGGGTTTGAAGGCTTAAGGAATGAGGCGTCATTCCGGCCTTGGTTATATCGGATTATCGGCAATAATTTCCGGGGGCGGTTCCGCAAGCCCTGGTGGAAGCGGGTGATTTCGGGAAAGGATGACCTTGCCGAAAGCGAATGGAGTGAGAACCCGGTCGGGCAATACGATGCGAAAAAGTGCCTCGATTTCGCTTTCAGGGCTCTTTCGGCCGAGGATAGAATTTTGGTGACTCTGGCCGACCTCGAAGGCTGGAAAATGAGGGAGCTGGCGGAGTTGTTTTCCAGAACCGAAGGGTTCGTGAAAATGCGCCTGAAACGGGCACGGGAAAAAATGCGCAAAAGACTATCGAGTCTGTACTCTAAAAAAGAAGTGGAACAGAATAAAGGAGCGGTCAATAATTATGCGATGTTACAAGGCTCGAGCGAGACTGAATAAGGCCGGCTGGCGATTCGGCGAATATCGGAACGATGCGGAGTTGATGGAACATCTTCGAGCATGTCCGAAATGCGCGGCAATGGCCAAGGCCGAACGGGATATCGCCGAGGCTTCCGCTTTTCTGAGAAATGAAGAACCGCAGCGGCCGTTGACTCTTGAAGAATTGCGAATGCGGACCGAACGGGCAAACCGGTCGGCCGCAAAAAAGAAGGGGATAGACATCCTGAGACTGCACGATTACCGGCGGATCGGTATTGCGGCATGCGCCGTTATTCTGGCATTTTTGGGTCTGTTCCCCTTGAATTTCAGGGAGAAGGTCGGCTATGAGATTTCCATTTCGGGGGTGGATCCCATTATTGCCACCGACAGCAAGGGGATCGTCCCGTTCTTCGATGCTCTCGGCATGGAAAAGGACCGGACCGCGAATCTGATGGATTCTCTGGAGATAAAGGAAATTCACCTGAAGGTCGGAGAGTGCAGCGAAACCTGTAATTTAAAAATATCGGACCTGAAATCCGAAAAAGATGTTAACTTAATTATAGACGCCATAATTAAACTGGGTTGCTGTGAAATAGATCATGTTTTTCCCATCTATCGTAACGAATCTTCCCCCATACTCTGGCGGGCAACCAGGAAACTTTTTTCTTAGGAGTCAATAATGAAGAAAATCAGCTTTACCCTTGTCGCTATGTGCATGATATTTTTAATTTCGACGACCGATTCAATGGCCGAAGCGAAGCTCGAAATCCCGAGCGCCAGTTTCGATTTCGGATTCGTACCGCAGCATTCCAGGATCACTCATACCTACAAGCTGGTATCAGCCGGGACCGATACTTTGAGAATAGAGGAAGTCCGGCCGGGATGCGGGTGCACGCAAACACCGCTTGAAAAGAAAATGCTTGCTCCGGGCGAAAGCACCGACCTCGAAGTCGTCTATACGACAAGGGTGTATCAGGGGAAGCAGTCCAAGCGGCCGCAGATCATGTCCAATTCCAATCCTACGACAGACTATGTCATGTTCACGGCGAATGTCATGTCGGTCCCCGATAATTCATTCCCGATAAAAATCACTCCGTACAAACTCAATATTTCGCGGTACGGCGGTAACGATTTCAAGGAGATGGAATTTACGATTAAGAATGTCGGCGAGGAGGATCTGGAGGTGAACCTGATCGACCTGCGCGATGACATGTTCAAGGTGGAATTGCCGAAGAAAATAAAGGCTGGCAAATCCGAAAAAGGAAAAATCCGGATCAATGAAGAATTCCTCGACCGGGAATTCGAAAAATCCCTGACCATTGAATTGAACGACGCCAATAAAACCCGCTTCACGATACCGATCAGGCGGACCCTGACGGAATTGAGCGCTTCGGATAAAGAATAAGTTTTTGAAATCAGCCATTTTGAAAGCCCTCGCCTCGCGGGGGCTTTTTTGTTCGGTGTTTTTGCGAATTCAGTTCAGGCTTTGGCCGTAATTCCCTCCTTGACTTGGCCTTTAACAGGCGGTATTTTCCCGTCAGAGATAATCCAGTGCCTTGAGGGGAATTTATGCTGTTCGGAGTAATTTTGTCCGTTATCTGCTGCGGTCTTATATTGACCGGGTTGATCATGATTACCCGCAATTCCATCGGCAGGAAACCGGAACTTCTAGACCGTATCACCTATATCATTGCTCCGTACGGACTCGCCATCTGCATGTACTATTATATATTTTTCTGGAGGGATGTCGATATCGCTGCGGCTTTCGCCGGATTTGCCGGCATGAATATTATCCTCGATATTGTCTTGAATATTTTAATACCGGCCGCGATTCTGTCTTTCCTGTTTATTTCGTTCATGGCGGTGCGTAATATCGGCTGGCGTATTTTCACCATTACTTTTCTGGCTTTCTTTTTGTTGGCCTGGCTTAATATTGTCTGGCTGGCCCTCGATTACAGCCGCAATTACAGTACTTCGTATAAACTCGGATTTCCGATCGTGCAGTGGTCGGGAGCGGTGTTCGTAGCCCTGCTTGCTTTCGCGGTATTCGAGCGGAAACGCCGCCGTGACCATCCCGAACAGCAGGCTATCGGCGAACCGAACGTGGAATCCTCCGAAAAGCCCTCGTGATATTTTTCCATGCAGAGCCTCATAGTCAAAGAACTTAAACTCCGTTACAACCCGATGGCGATATTTTTTTCCGATGATCGTCCCGATGAGGCGCACCAGTTCCGTGAAGATAAATGGGGTTGCGCCATGGCTCTGTACAATATTGTCATGAAACTAGGGAAACCGGCGGCGTTCGACCGGAAGACTTACGGCTGTATCGGAGCCGGAGTCGGGCTGTGTCTCGGTAATACCTATTTCAATAACCGGGAATTCATGGAGAATCTTCTTTGCGATAGAGAAAAGTACCTGAAAAGCCACGAGCTGGTCGACGATTTTCTGGACAATCTTGATTACGGCGACATCCCTCATCAGTATGTAATATTCAAACCTTTGAAAGATATCGATCCCGATAAGGAAGAGCCCGCTATTGTTTCTTTCCCGGTTAATGCCGACCAGCTGTCGGCTCTGGCGGTTCTGGCCAATTATCGACGCAAGGGGATCGAACATGTGGCGGCTCCGTTCTGTTCGGGGTGCCAGTCGGTCTGCCTGTTTCCTTATATTGAATCGAAAAAAGAGGTTCCTCGGGCCATAATCGGCAATCTTGATATTTCGTCCCGCAAGGTTCTTCCCTCCGACATCCTCACATTCTCGGTGCCGTTCGGCATGTTTCTGGAGATGGAGGAGGATTTGCCGGGGAGTTTTGTCCGGACCGAGCAATGGGAGCGGATTGCGAAGCGAATTTCGGAAAAGACCGAATAAATCTTTGTCTCGTTAAGTATAAATCCTGAAACAATTGACAGTATTGGGCGATTATATATATTGCGTAAGGTAGCCTTCTAATCCGGCCATCTTGAATCGGGACCGAACGGAAGTACCTGTAAGAATTCTTATGGGGGTGTAAAGGTTTCGACGGGGTAGGTGTGGGTTTGTCGGCGTGCCGAGGATCTCCGGACCACTCGTAAAACAATCCGGAAACACCATAAATGGCGACTACAATTACGCCATGGCTGCCTAACACAAATTAGGTAACCCGTTCCGCCGGTCTGTTGCTTGTCCGGATTGGGTCGGAGCGTCGGATTGACAGGCTAAGCCGGCTGAGGCCTTTAAAGCCGGACGAAAAGAATAGAGGCTGGCACCTGACGTGGCCCGCTGTCTGGCAGCGTCAGGGGCGAGAATAAAGAGACGGCTACGCACGTAGAAGACATTCTGGCGTCTATTTCGGACGGGGGTTCGATTCCCCCCACCTCCATTTTGTGCAACTCAATGATAAACAATAAGATAGGCAGGGCAAAGTTGAGGCGAGTAGTACAATTTACCCGTGCCGTTTGAAAGACAGAAAATGGCGCACAATAACATAAAAGGCAGCAGGAGTTTTTTATATTATAACCCTTGCTCATGACATTTAGGGTTTTTTTAGAATCTTATCTCAACCGAACTTGACCTTGACTTCTACATTTTTAACCAATTCCAAACCCGAAAGGACAGACTGGATATCGGCTTCTCTGGTTTGATGCACATCGGGAGGCAAGCTGCCGCTCACGATAACCTTCCCGGTCGACGAATCGGCGGCCACATCAAGATCCAGCGCCTTGGTTTTTATCGATCCCAAAAGCCGGGTTTTTACCATACTGGCCAGATGTAAATCCTTTAAAGCTCTCAGGGAATCCTCGCTGGGCTGAAATGGTTCTTTCTTTACTTCGGTAACAACCATCTCGACGGCATCATCGATACTTATTTTTTCGAGATTCAGAACCAAATCGAAGAAAATCGGGTCTATAATTTCAGCATCGTACAGGAACTGCGTCCAGAGTCTTCTCCTGTAATCCATATCTTTTATCCTTTCAACGGCGTCCTCCCTCGATAGTCCCTTCTCTTCCATAAGTAGTCGTACTCGATCTCCCAGGGGAGCATTGACCCTTACCCTCAGCACGAAAGGGACTTCGTTAAGCAGAATATGAGCAAGATTCCCATGATAAATGATAGAACCGGTTACCGCGAAATCCAGTAAAGCCGTCTTGAAACACGTGAGATAGTGCATTCTTTGATCAGACCGTTCATGCCAGTATCCCGGTGGATGTGCTTCCATAATGTCCTTTTCACCCAGGCCGGTATCTTCAATTCCATAACGACCGGCGGCCTCGATTACCTCTTCACGGCTGATGACCGTGTATCCCAGCCTGTTTCTTAGTCCTTCCGCCAGCTTTATGGTGGCGAAAAAGGAACCTCTTGAAATTGCTATAACCGACATATTTAGCTCCTTCGTTCTTTATACCAATAATTGCCCTGCTCATCGACTCCACACTTAGTAAGTCAAGACGCTGGTCGCCTCCAATATCTCCATAACTGCTCTAGCAGCCTTTACTGGCTGTGCAATTTTCACCAGCATATCAGGTGTTATTTTCCGTTCCTGTATGCATGGAGTGCATATGAGGAGTGTTCCACCCTGCTCAATAAAGGACTGGATCAAATCCTTGAGGGGTGGTAATCCGGCAGCGAAAACATGTTCGTAGCAGCCCTCTTTCGCAAGAAGAACAGCAGTGCCCTGAAGCATAATAGTTACTTGAACTTCCATGACCAAAGCTGCATTACCAATTACAAATGGTAAACTGGCGCGTTCAGGATCTTCGGGGCCATGGGTTCCAAAAATGACAATCTTTTCAGGTTTTTCTTCCTTCATTGTAACACCTCTAAAATTAGTATAAACTCACCGTGCCTGCAGGAATAACGCTTTGATGATTATGCATTTTGTCGCTAAACGCGTACATTTTTCGAAGTTTGAAATTCGCCGCAGTAGGCGTCTACCAAATATTCAGAAATATCTTTAACCTCGATATTTCGATTTTTGGCCGCATGTTTAAGATTGACCAGGCAGATAGGGCACATGGCGACAATATTTCCTCCGGCGGCAGCCAGTTGCTCTATTCGCTTTTCGGCGATAGCCTGAGCTTTGCCCGGGTAGAACGATTCAATCGGACCTCCGCAGCAATGGGTCAGTTTCCCGGCCAGTTCCGGTTCGATGATTTTCGCTCCGGCCTTGCTGAGAAGGAGGCGAGGTTCATTGACGATATTCTCGTATCGAGCATAAACACAGGAATCGTGAATAGTCACATCCAGTTCAATGGTCAGCTGCGAATCGAAATTGCTGTCAACGAGCACTTCAAGATAGCTCTTCACTTCCAGGTCATATCCGTCAACGTACCTCGGATAGATGCTTCGGAGCATGTTGGTTGTGTGGGGATCAACGGTAATTACGGACTTGACTCCGTTTTTCTTGAGAACCTCGAATACCCGCTGAGCATGTTGCTTGAAGGCGTCGTCAACCCCTTCGTCGTGAATCAGCGCGCCCGAGTACATCTCCTCTTCGTAAAGATATCCGAAATCGACACGGGCCGCCTGGAGCATCCGCGCGATATTACGCAGGATATCGTTGTACTGCCTCGTTTCTTTGGAATCGGTTCGAGCCATAAACCAGGCCAGATTGACGAATTTGTTTGCGAACCTCCCCAGGCCAAAGAATTTGGTAATCCAGGAGTTTTCGAAGTACGCCATTTTAGCCGCCAAAGCCGAAATGGCCGGTATGAGCTGATACATGTGACCAGTGTAGATAATGGTTTTTCCGCCTCTGGGTATGTTCAAACCGCGCGCCCACCTGGTCGTGGTGCGAGGGGAAAGTTTGAGGACGCTCTTTCTTTTCAACAAGTTATCGACCAGTATGCCCAGGACGTGTTTCGTTGGCAACGACATAATCTAATTCCTTGATAATCCAAAAACGTTGCGGTTGATATAGGTGCGAAGGGTTCTTACGTTTTCGGCGATTTTAACTTCTGCAGGACAATTCTGTTCGCACATCTTACACATAAGACAAGAGAAAATGGTTTCCTGATTTTCCAGTATCTTTTCTTCGGCACCGACCACCACATACCGGAAAAGCTGTCTCGGTAGAAGTTCCAGCCCCATCGGGCAAACGGCGGTACAGACACCGCAATTCATACAGGCAGTGGCGTTGAATGATTCCAACGCTCCTAATTCGTCCATAAATTCGGTATTCACACTTAGCATAGCCTGTCCTCATTTAGTTAGCTGGTATTTATAATAGCCGTCTTTATCCGGTTTGCCTGATTCCTCAAGGTAGCCGTATCTCCACATGGTCATGACCCAGTACATGACTTCGTTTGCGGAACATTCAAGGTCTTTGGCTATTTCCGGAACAGTCGCGGGGGCCTCTTGTAGACGGGAAATAATATGGTCTTTCATGACCATTTCATCTCTCAGGATTTCGGACAGGTCTCTATGAATTTGATTTTTCATCACTTAACCTCTTGAACGAGCGAATCTATCATCGCGGTGATTTGATCATCCGTGTACCCTTCGACATCGATTGCGTCCCTGGGGCACAGGGGTACGCATGTCCCGCCTCCCTTACAAAGGGAAGGAATAATCCTCGCAACTTCCTTGTCGTCGAAGGCCGCATTCTCGATAGCGCCGTAAGGACATGCTTTCGTGCATTCATCGCACCAAATGCATTTTTCCGGATCGATTTTGGCAATAAGCGGTTCGAGATCGACATATCCTTTCATCAGCAGGGCCGCGCTTTTGGACACGGCTGCCAGAGATGAGGCGACACTTTCAGCCATGGTTTTCGGTCCCTGGGATGCTCCGGCAATAAATACCCCGTCAATAACGGTTTCTACAGGTCTGAGTTTGGGGTGAATTTCATTGAAGAAACCATCCTTACCGATCGGAAGCTTCAGGACATCGACAAGCTGAGCATTTTTTCTTGGAACCATGCCGGTCACCAGAACGAGTAAATCGACGAGAATATCGATCTTTTCGCCATGTGTCAGCAAGTCTTTTACCCTGATGCGAACTCTATCACCGGCATTTTCAACTTGCGGATAGCCGTCGTCGGCATACTTGATAAAAACCGAACCGTCATTCAAAGCCTGCTTATAGAGAAGTTCATACCTTCCATAGGTTCGCATATCCCGATACAGATGAAACTGGTGAGTTTTCTTGTCCCGCCTATTTACATCGAGAGAGGTATGAACAGCCGCCGTACAGCAATAACGTGAGCAGTATAAATTCGGATTCTCCATCTCCCGAGGTTGACGACTGCCGACACAGTATATGTACGCAATGTCTTTTATGGTGCGCCCCTCATGGTTGAGGTGGCCATTCGAGTTATCCAGGAGTTTTTTGAATTCAGGCAGGGTAATGACCATCTTTTGACCATATCCAAGCTCACCCGCAGCCGGCTTGTATACATCAAAACCCGTGGCCACAATGATGGCCCCGACATTCAGTGATATTTTTTCGTCCCCTCCTGCCTTAACTACTACCGAGAAATCACCGATACTACCGCCTTTTTCTATTAGCTCGGCGCCGGTAAAAATCGTGATATTGAGCCGCCGTTTCGCTTCATGGTAAAGGGAATCGATCAGGTCGATACCCCTGTTATCGTTGGGATACATACGGCCGAATTGTCCGGTCCAGCCGCCGACTTTGGATTCCTTCTCGATGACAAATACGGCAAGCCCCATATCAGACAGTGACAGTGCGGCTCGCAAGCCGGACACGCCGGCGCCGATTATGAGAACCCTGGGAGCGGTATCGATTCGCATGGTTGAAAGAGGTTCCGTCAAAGCGCATTTGGCGATGCCGGCCCGTACAAGGCGAACACCTTTTTCTGTGGCGTTCTTCTTGTCATGCTGGTGGACCCAGGAATCCTGTTCCCGGAGATTAACCTGCACGTATTGGTAGGGGTTTAGCCCGGCCCGCTCGGCCACGGCCCGGAAAGTGTACAGGTGCAACTTCGGCGAACATGAGGCTACCACCAAACCATCAAGTTTATTGGTTTTAATGTCCTCAATCATTTCTTCCTGGGCAGCGTCCGAACAAGCGAACATGGTCGTTTTGGCAACCACCACACCGGGATCACGGCTGATCGCCTCACGGACCTTTTCAACTTCCACATAGTCGGAAATATTTCCGCCGCAGTAACATATATAAACGCCAAGTCTTCTATCAGTCATCGTCCGGCCCTTATCCTCTCTATGTAAGCGGCGGTCTGAGCCACCGCCGCGCCTGCATGAAGAATGCTGTCGGGAATATCCCGAGGGGCAGAAGCCGCTCCGGCCACGAAAACACCGTTTATACTGGTTTTACCAGGATTGATATCTTCATCGATTTCCTGAACATAAGCAAAGGGATCCAACGCAAGTTTGCTATTCTTGAACATATGTACGTAGTCAATGTTTGGTGAGAACCCGGTTGACAGGACAACCAGATCGTGTTCCATATGCTTGAGGCCTCCGCCGCCTTCGATATTCTCATACTGGACGTCAAGATTGCCGTTTTCGATTTCATTAATGAGGGCCACTTTTCCCTTCACAAAAGAAATGCCCATTCCCCTGGCCTGCTGATAAAATTCGTCATAGCCTTTGCCGAAGGTCCGGATATCGATATAATAGATGGTTATGTCGGCCAGCGGCAGAGCGCCCATGATTAACTGCGCCTGCTTGATTGAATACATACAGCAGACCCTGGAACATAAAGGACTATCGACGGTACTGTCACGGGAACCGGTGCAGAGTACGTAAGCGATATTATCAGGCGCCTTGCCGTCCGAAGGGCGGATGACGTGATTATAGGGTCGGGTAGGGGCCAGGATGCGGTCCATTTGCATGGCTGTAATAACATTGGGGTATTTACCGTAACCGTATGTTGGTTTTAAGTGGGCATCGAAAAGATTGAATCCGGTCGATATGATGACCGATTTCGCCTCAACCGTCCGTTCTTCGTCACGCATGTTGAAATCAATGGCATGAGCCGGACAGGCTTTTACGCATTGCTGACATTCGGAGCAAATGCCGCAGTCAAGGCAACGGCCGGCGCTGTAGCGTGCCTCCTCTTCGGTAATGGGAAGCTCCACTTCGGACATGTTTTTAATTTGTTCCCCTGCCGGCAGCTCTCGCTTTTCAACAGGGTTTCGCTTCGACAACGGGGGTCGGGGTGTTGCCATACCGACCACGGGGAGGATTTGGTCATGTCCGGAGCCATTGTCGCCGTTGCCGGAGGGGAATCTCGAGAGAACCGAAGCCGTTGTTACCGCCGGCAATCTATTATCGAAGATTATTCCGTCAAGCGTTTCACCCTTCAGGTAAAGGTCAATATAAAATGCCGCCCGCTTCCCTTGACCGATGGCGCTGACAATCATGGACGGACCGGTAACGGCATCACCTCCGGCAAACACTGCGGCCCGGGATGTCTGCAGTGTTTCCTCATTTACTTTAATGGTGCCATTGCGATTGAGATCGAGTTCACCGGCAAACGGCGACGTGCTCGGTTTCAGACCTATCGCAAGTATGACCAGGTCAACGGGGATACTCTGTTCGGATCCGTCCACCGGAATAGGCCGGCGCCGCCCGCTGTCATCCGGTTCACCGAGTTTCATAGTCAGACTTTCGACCGCTTCGAGCCGGCCATTCGATCCGATAAATCTTTTTGGGGTTTTGAGAACCTGCAGCTCCACACCCTCTTCCAGAGCCGCGGAAATTTCCCAATCATGCGCCGGCATTTCCGTCCGGCTACGTCGATACTGAATGACTACCTTTTCCGCACCTAAACGAATAGCCATTCTGGCAGGATCAATGGCCGCATTGCCCCCGCCGATTACCATTACCGTCTTTCCACTTAAGTCTATTCCATTTGATGAATTCGCCTGCTTGAGAAATGTCATGCAGTCGGTCACGCCATCGAGATTTTCACCATCGACAGACATCTTCATTCCTTCCATAGTCCCCACAGCCAGAAAGGTTGCGTCGAATCCCTGTTCCCCGAGATGAGCAAGCGAGGATATGGGCGCATTTGTTTTAAGGGAAACACCCAGGGCAGTGACATTCCTAATATCTCGATCAACCACATTATTAGGCAAACGGTAAGCCGGAATCCCATAACGTAGCATACCGCCGGGCAGGGGCGCCGATTCGAAAATCGTAACTCGATACCCGCGACGAGCCAGGTGATAAGCGGCCGAAAGCCCGGCCGGACCGGAGCCGACCACGGCCACTTTTTTGTCCGCAATTGTATCCGGTGCCGTATATTCAGGTTCGGGATGTCTTTGATAGTAATAGTCTACCATGAACCGCTTGATAGCACGGATAGAAACGGCCCCCTCCAGTTTGCCCCTGGTACATTCGCCTTCGCAGGGAGCATAACAGGCCCGACTGAGACTGCCGGGTAAGGGAGCGTCTTCCATGTGCAAATGGAACGCTTCTTCATACTTCCCGCTTCGAACCAGCGAAACGTAACCGTGAGCTTTGACCCCGGCCGGGCAGGTGAAAGAACACGGGGATGTACCTTCGCGTACCATAACCGCTTTTTTGGGTACAGCCTGGGGAAAAGGAATATGTATCGCTCGATGGGCGGTCAAACCGAAGTTGAAGGGGTCGATTCTGGCTACCGTGCAGGCTCGTTCACATTCGCCGCATCCGGTGCAGGCCGCTGAATTCACGAAAGTGGACTTTTTGATAAAGGTAACCAGAAAACCGCCTTTATCCTGTTTTACTATTTCAGCAATCTCACTGGAAGTGGCAACGGTTATATTGGGATGATGAGCGGTGGATGCCATTTTGGGTGTGGATATACAGCTGGCGCAGTCCAGGGTCGGGAATACCTTGCTAAGGAGAACCATCTTACCGCCGATGCTGGCCTCCTTTTCGACCAGAAGCACCTTGTACCCCATATCGCCAAGTGTGAGCGATGATTCCATCCCCGCGATGCCGCCGCCAATAATTAAAACATCATAGTTCATGTATTCATGCCTTTCGCCGACGGACCGGAATTGAACGGCAATTTCCGAGTATGACAGCTGCGTCCGTATATTGCATTCATCGAGCGACCTTCTCCTTCATCGAATTGAGTTTAATCAGTGCCGCTTTGAATTTTTCCATATGTGATTGGAATGACTCGGCGCATACCGAACAGATTGCAGCCATCTTGAGCCGCCTTGGGTCGTTCTTATGTTCGTTCAACAGCAACTGGGCTTTTTGAACGATTTCACCTGTCCTTTTCGTGCAGTCAGGCAAATAAGCGCAATCAGTCCCGTCGGCGGCAATAAAGACTCCGTCAAATCCGGCCTCAATTGCATGAAGTATCCAGGATGGCTTGATGCCGCTGGAGCAGGGAACCGATATGACGAACACTCCGGGTGAATACGGCATATGGGAACCGCCGGCCATATCGATTCCGGGATCGGAGATATTGTTGGTGGAAAACACCAAAATCCTCGGATCCCCGCTGTTGGCTGGATCCCCCGCGGACATTATTTCATCCGTTTTACGAACAGTCGCCAGTATCCGGCTTCTTCGATATTACCAAGGTACTCGTGCCCCACCTTTTTGCACCAAAGAGGGATATCGTCGTTGGTGCCCTCATCCGAAGATAGCACTTCCATGATACCTTTTTGCGGTATTTCGGCCATTCCTCGCTTTGCTTCAAGAAGTGGACCGGGACAAGCTGTTCCTCTGGCGTCCACAATTTTGCTGACTTCCAGGGCTTCGAGTTCTGCGGTGTCCATTTTTCCGTTCCTTTCAAAAGTATATTGGCTTATACTAAACATCGCATATGCGCAGGCACGCATATAACTATATAAAAAAATATCTCTACTTGATCATACCCTTGGCTTTTTTCCCGTTCTTTTCCATTCCCTCCAGTAAAATTGACCGAATTTCTGCACAGGCTTTGGGTAATCTGCGGTTGGAAAGGCTGTAAAAAACAGTCTGTCCTTCCTTGCGGGTTTTTACTACATCATGAGAGCGGAGAACTCTGAGATGTTGACTCACATTGCTGGGCTGTATCTGTAAGGCTTCAGCAATATCACCGACATTCATTTCTTGTTTAGCAAGAAGCTCGATTATTCTCAGTCTTCTGGAACTGGCGATAATCTTACAAAACTCCGCGTGGAGTTCAAATATTTCTGTATCATCTATCTTCATATACACCTATATGCGCATCAACGCATAAATATATATAAATTCTTATTTGTCAAGCCCAAAAACGTAAAAATTGCAATTATTATTGAGCAATATGGACGTTTTTGCATTAATGTTGTCCCGGGCCTTGATTTTAGCGATTTCTTGCTCACAATACAATATTTCCCTATATTGTCCAAAAGAGGCATATGCCAGCGGTGTTAACTATAATTTCTGCAAAGAAATATGAGAATGATGAAAGAAAAAGAAATCCTTTGTGATAAGCTTCTGACTATTGTCGAAAATATTTCGGATGGTGTTTTTTCTGTCGATCTGGATTTCAAAATCACATTCATAAATAAAGCAGCTCAGAAAATGACCGGATTTTCGGCAGCGGAGGCATACGGAAAACCCTGCAAGGATGTACTTCAAACCAGTGCTTGTGGCCCTGACTGCCCCCTTAAAATCACTCTGTTATCTGGAAACCCGATTATAAATAGGCCTGTATGTATAAAAAACAAAAAAGGCAAACGTGTCCCGGTCAGTATTTCGACCGCTCTCCTAAAAGATTCACGCGGCAAAATTATAGGGGGGGTTGAGACTTTCAGAGACTTGGATCTTGCAAGGCGTCTGCAGAAAGAATTTGAAGGGCGATTTACCTTCGAAGAAATGATCAGTCGTAATAAGGAAATGTTGGAACTCTTCAAGATTCTGCCCACCATTGCCGAAAGCGGCAGTTCAGTGCTTATTGAGGGTGAAAGCGGGACCGGAAAAGAGCTTGTAGCCAGGGCGTTACATAACCTGAGCCCGAGAAAAGCGGGTCCCTTTATAGGATTAAACTGCGGGGCTCTTCCCGATAATCTTCTTGAGTCTGAACTATTCGGCTATGTCGCGGGAGCTTTTACCGACGCCAAGAAGGACAGAAAAGGGCGTTTTACGCTCGCAGAAAATGGCACCTTATTCCTTGATGAAATAGGCAATATCTCGCAGGCCATGCAGGTCAGGTTACTGCGTGTTCTCCAGGAAAAGGAGTTTGAACCGCTTGGCGCCGCCAAATCCATCCCGTCTAATGTCAGAATTATCACCGCATCAAACAGCTCACTGGATCAATTGGTTTCGCAGGGCGTATTTCGCACCGATCTATTCTATCGAATAAACGTTGTAAAAATCGACCTGCCGCCTTTACGTGACAGAAGAGAAGATATTCCGTTATTAATAGATCACTTCATTGAGCAATTCAATCGCCTCCGCAACAAATACATCCCCGGAGTTTCCCCGCCGGTGCTTGAGATATTAATGAACTACGATTACCCGGGGAATATCCGCGAGCTGGAAAATATAATTGAACATGCCTTCGTCCTTTGCTCCAAGGGCATAATCAGGTCTGAACATCTGCCGATTCACTTGCAGGATAAAAGACCGATACCGGCCATTGAAATAGCCGCCACCATGAACGAAATGGAATCCTTATTTCTGATTGCGGCATTGAAGCGAAATAACTGGTCGCGCAAGGAGACCGCCATGCAAATCGGCGTAAATCCGTCCACCTTGTATAGAAAAATTAAAAGCCTCGGTCTTAAAATCCCAAAACATAAAAGCTGATTAGTTGCGGTTTGCCGCCTTGCGATATTGCACGATCGCGAAATCATATCGTGCAATAATGCATGATTGCCCCATTCGAAATATAATAGACGCTATAGCCCAGGCTGCGGTATTGTCGCCTTATATTATTGTATACCAGCCACTTATATAAAGCGGTCAGGCTGACAATGCGTCTTGGCACGATTTATGATTGCATTATATTCAGATGGGATAAAAAGAAAGGAGGCCAAAAATGATTGGGCTTGATAGGCTGATGAAGATAGAAGGAGTTGTCGCCGCCGGACAATTTTCCGAAGACGGAACAGTCATTCGGAAAGTGGGTGAAATACCGGAGGACTTGATGGAAAGCGCCGAACTCTGTGTCCATCAGGCCCAGGCCTGTCGCAATTTTCTTGGTTCGCTCAATAGCAAATTGCCAAGGGATTTTGGGTCATTGGTTGGATGGACGGTCTGGGGAAGCAAATACTCGGTGGTTGTGGTAGGCAATACTCGGATTTTTGTCAGGACGAATCTCGGAAATTACAACCAGCTCATGGTCGATCTGGCCGGTATGGAAGCAACCGGCCCCAGGCCGATGAACTACTGATAAAGCGGGCAGTAAGTATAACAGCAGTTATGATAATAAATTAAGACTCATAAGGAGGTGATTGAAGTGTTTGAAGAGAACGATGAAAAGCCGGAATTGGGTCATGGTGTATATCATCCCGGTGCAAGACCGATGGAAGTTTTCCGCGACAAGGATGACTGCTTATGGTTATGCGATAAGGGAGTAGACCCCAATAAGGATTTCGAGCAACAGGGTTGCTGGCGCTGCAAGGATCTGGCCTTTACGCGCAATGATTAAACGAGCAATATTTGATTGCGAAGAAAATGTTCAATCTGAGTCCGGAACGCGAGTTAAAGCGGTGGGATTGCTCCCGTCAGTTGGCTGGCGACTTATGGTGTCAACCACATATGATTTTAGGAGGTTTCGGACATTGGAGTGAACGCATCGGAGGTTCCTGATTAACGGGCAACTCAGCTATGTTGACAGAAGAGCAAAAACGGCGTGTTGAAGTAGAGAATAAGGCCATACTGCGCAATGTGCAGAGTATCAGGCATAGGATTATCGTTTTAAGCGGCAAGGGGGGAGTCGGTAAGACAACGGTGAGTGTCAACCTGGCCTACACTCTCAAAGCCAGGGGATATGCAACGGGGCTCCTCGATGCCGACGTGACAGGGCCGAATATTCCCAAGATGTTGGGACTTGAAGGGGAGTTGCATTCTCACGAAGGAAGGATTACTCCCCTGTTAAGCGATAATGTTAAAGTTATTTCCATTGCCAATATACTCAGCCCGGATCAGCCGGTTCTGTGGCGTGGACCCATGCGTTCGAAACTGCTGCATCAATTCCTCGGCTATGTTGAATGGGGGGATCTTGATTATCTGGTCGCCGATCTCCCGCCCGGGACTGGTGATGAAATAATCACTTTAATACAGAAGATGACTCCGGATCTGGCCGTCATTGTGACAACGCCTCAGGAAGTATCCCTGATAGATTCACGCCGGGCCATAAACATGACCAAGGAAATGGGTTTAGGCAAAATCGGGGTTATTGAGAATATGTCCGGACTGAAATGTCCAAGCTGCGGCAGCAGGATTGATCTCTTCGGTAAAGACGGCGGCAGAAAACAGGCAGAGGAAATGAATGTCACTTTTTTGGGGACATTGCCAATAGATATTCAAGCCAGGATAATGGCCGATAACGGCAAACCTATCGTCCTGGCGCAACAAGATTCCGAAATTGCGGTTGCGATTGGTGCTATTACTGAGAAAATAGTAAGCATGCTCGGTGATGAAAGCCGATAATGGCCGCTGATGACAGGTTATTTGGTTAAAAGGGGCAGTGTCATTGCATGGTAAATTAAAAATAATATGTGACTGGAATACACTGAAATTATGTGATGGCCAGGATTGATCCTTTTGAAAAGCGTACAGAAGATTATGATTTTTGGTTTACCAAAAATTATTCCGCTTATCTATCGGAACTGATGGCAGTAGGCAAACAACTGCCTCAAAGTGGGAAAGGTCTGGAAATCGGTGTGGGAACAGGTCGTTTTGCCGGTCCCCTGGGGATTGAATTCGGACTGGAACCCTCGGGCCATATGCGAAAAATCGCGCGTCAAAGAGGGATTCAAGTGGTTGGGGGAATTGCCGAGGCCCTGCCGTATGCCGACGGTCAATTCAATCTGGCCCTTATGGTCACGACCATCTGTTTTCTCGATGATATCGAGGCATCCTTTCGTGAAGTTCACCGGATATTGAAACCGAATGGGATTTTTGTCGTCGGCTTTATTGACAAAGATTCGCTGCTTGGCCGGCAATATGAAAAAAATCGCAGTAATAGTCAGTTTTATAAGACTGCCGTTTTTAATTCGGTTGATGACGTGGTGAAGGTCATGAAGCTGGCGGGCTTCGGGGATTTTGAATTTGTCCAGACCATTTTTAATCCATTAAACGAAATCAATAGCATTGAACCGGTCACAGAAGGGTATGGCCGTGGCTCCTTTGTTGCGATTAAGGGGCGAAAATGAAAGGCATACATTATAAATCAGACCCCGGTTTTCCGGAAAGAACGAAACAATTATCGAATTGCGGTTTGATTATTAAGACGGGACGGTCAACGTAAGGATAATTTTATATACAACATTATTGATCACGATAATGAAAGCTCGTTCGTGCAGTCCCTGGAATTGCAGTAAGGAGGAATTTCGGACCGGGCGCCTGTAATGCATGCGGTTAGGTAGGGCAAAATCACAAGTATAGGAAGAGCAAGAAATGCTGCTCGACATTCTGGAAAAAACTCTGATGATAACCGGTTTTGTCGGATTGATGATGCTGGTTATCGAGTATATCAATGTTGTCACCAGGGGGGCGTGGCAGAAGGGTTTGAGCGGTCACAGGTGGATGCAGTATCTTATTGCGGTGGTGCTGGGGGTTACTCCCGGTTGCCTGGGAGCTTTTGCCGTGGTGGCCATGTTTTCCCACCGGGTGGTGACATTAGGGGCCTTGGTGGCGACCATGATCGCTACCAGCGGTGACGAAGCCTTCGTTATGCTGGTCCTATTTCCTGAAAAGGCTCTTCTGCTTAATGCCGTACTTATTGTTGTCGCCGTTGTGGTTGGCTACCTGACCGATTTCATTGTATCCAGGCGCTTTAATGGCGGGTTGGAGAACTGCTGTCAATTTGAGATACATGAGCCAGAATTCTGCAATTGTTTCCCTAAAGGTGAAATCCTCTCGCAATGGCGTCACTTATCCATAGCCCGTGGTGTCTTGAGTCTGGCTTTGGTTTTGTTTGTGCTGGGGCTGGCTGTCGGCTCGTTCGGACCGCAGGCGTGGGATTGGAAGCGAATAACCTTATTGCTAACCGGTTTGACCGGTTTATTTATAACGGTTACTGTGCCCGAGCATTTCCTGCAGGAGCACCTCTGGAATCATGTTGCCCGGAAGCATATTCCGGGCATTTTCATGTGGACCATGGGGGCCCTTCTGGCTTCTCATATCATTATCGAGCAACTGCATCTGGAGAAATCCATTCAGGCCAATGCATATATCGTGTTATTGTTTGCCTGTTTCCTCGGAATTATACCTGAATCCGGTCCGCACCTGTTATTTGTCACCTTATATGCCCAGGGCGCAGTCCCTTTTGCCGTGCTTCTGGCCAGTTCCATTGTTCAGGACGGTCACGGGATGCTGCCGATGCTGGCTCATTCACGTCGCGGATTCCTGCTGGTCAAAGCAATTAATCTCATTGCTGGTCTGGCAGTCGGTACTATATTTTATTTCGGCAACTGGCTGTGATAGCGTACGTTTGTATGCTGGATCACATGCGAAAAGAAAGGTCATTGTAATGTATGTATATGGCCCGGTTCCGTCGCGACGGCTCGGGCGGTCTCTTGGAGTCAGCCCGATTCCACCCAAAACCTGTTCCTACACCTGCGTCTATTGCCAGCTGGGCAGGACGACCCGTTTGCAGGTGACCAGAGAGAGTTTCTTTCCAAGGGAAGATATCCTGTCGGAGATAATAAACCAGGGTCGGAAAGCGCGGCCTGATTTTATAACCTTCGTCGGTGAAGGCGAACCCACCTTGTGCAAAGACCTGGGCTGGCTTATTCGGGAGACCAGGGACAGGCTGCATCTTCCCACCGCCGTTATTACGAATGGTTCTTTACTTTTTCGCAAAGATGTCAGAGAGGAATTAAAAGAAGCTGATGTTGTGATTCCCTCGTTGGACGCCGGCTGTGTAAAAACCTTTAAAGCCGTCAACCGACCGCACCGGGAAATCGATTTTGCGATTATGCTGCAGGGCCTGGTCGAATTCCGCCGCATGTATTCCGGACAAATCTGGCTCGAGGTTATGCTGGTTAAAGAACTAAATGATTCCGAAAAAGAACTGCGCAGCATAAAGAACGATGTCGATATGGTACAGCCGAATCGAGTGTATATACTTACTCCGACTCGTCCGCCGGCGGAACCATGGGTACAGCCGTCTGATCCTGAAACTATTTTGAAAGCACAGGAGATAATGGGACAAGCCGTGGCGATGGCGGGGTTGGAATCGGGACAATTCGGACTGAGCGAATTCTCGGATGCCAGGCAGGCTATTCTGGAAATCGGATCGCGTCATCCCTTGCGCCGGCAACAGGCGGACGAAATTGAAAAATACTTCGCCAACCAGGACGTTATAAGCAAAATGCTCGAAAACGAAGAATTGACAATCGTCGCTTACAAGGGTGAGGAGTTCTTACTTCCGGGGCATTTCAAAAGGGGAAGAGAAAACCATAAAAGGAAGGAGGCAATAAATGAATCCGCTCTGCATAAAAGCCAATGACCTGCGTTGGCAACCTGCGGAAGGATACGGAATGGGTGCTGAAGAAAAAGTTTTAAATGAGGGCAATGATGTCGCCCCCCGGGCAATTCTCTTGAAAATACCACCGGGATGGAGGATGGAGGCTCATTCTCATCTAAAAGCGGAATTGCACTATTTGATTGAAGGTCAATACGAGAGTCAGGGTAAGGAGTTTCCGGTGGGTACGTTCTGTGTCATTCCCAAAGAAGTACGACATGGGGCATATTCGACGAAATCGGGAGCCGTTATTTTTGTGACCTGGTGCGATCTGAGACAATAAGATAGCGCATTAATTTGGACGAAAATCAGGGATAAATAACACCTGCCGCAAGGTGCTGAATTGTCCGAAGGATTTTGCCTGGATGTTCTTATAAAACCGTATAGGGAATTTAAACCAATTACGTCGGTGCCTCGTATCGGACACTACCTTTGGCAGGCGGTGTATTTGCCAGGCTCACTTTGTGCCAGATTTGTGCCAACCTGAGGTAAAAACACCCTGATTTTCCAGAAACAAATAAAACCAAATAAAAACTGGAATTTTATGGGAAGCAACGAGTTATGACGTAATCTGAAGGAGTTCAAAAAGTTATAATAATTGGAATATTCGTTTCCCCCCACCTCCATTTTGTCATAATTGGTTACAATCCAATAGCTTACATCAACAAGAGGGGCCGTAGCATTTGCCTATACCCCCACCCTTCGGCTAGATAGCTGAATATCATGCAATAACTGCGACGGCTGTAGCAACGATTTGGTCACTGTCCATCTGCCGGAAAGAACTTGGTTAATTCTCGTCCTGAGGGGTCGCAATAAGAGAATTAAAGGCCACTAATTTACCGACGACTGCAATATCTCGTCGAACGATTTTCGAATGCTTTCATCGGGTGGAAGGTCCAGCTCATCACTCAGGCGCTTTTCGTAGCTTCGATATACGCGCATTGCTTTCAAGATTTCGCCGCGCATCGCATGTATCTTAAGAAGCACTCGGACACCATCAGTCCACAACTGATCATAGGCCAGTGCTCTTTCAACTACTGTAGCCGCTTCCTCAAGGGACTTGCTGGTGATCAGAAGCTCCGCCAGCTTCAGAGACCCTCTCAGGTAGCGTGCCTGCAATTGCTCACGAAGTTCAACCGTGAATGCCTCATAAGGAAGCATTGGCAAGAGCGGCCCACGATATGTCTCCACGGTCATGCGAAAAGCGGTAATTCGATCATCGATTGAAATCGAGTGTGACGCTTCCTTCTCAAGGCACTCCCGCATCAGGCTGGTGAAGCTAATATAGTCAATGTGCGATTCAGCGGGTAAATCAAGTCCATAATGCTGGTCTACATACGCAACATAGGAAGGTCCTCGAGGGACTGCGTATGGATCGAGTGCCTTACGCAGATCCTTGACAGCAGTCCGCAGGTTAGCACGACCCTTGGCCGGGTCGGTTTCTTGCCAAAGGTGTTCGATTAATTCCTCTTCATGTATTTTTCTGGGATAGGTTACAAGAAGGTGCTGGAGGAGCAGACGGGAACTTGAGCGATTGAAACGAACCACTCGACCCTTGGCGCTAACGGAAAAACCACCAAGCATTTCAATTCTCAGAGGTGGAAGGCCGCGCTGGCTCAAGAACTCGCGATATCTGTTGATTACAGGCAGTTCCCTTGTAGTTGCATTCGCGCTGTGCTTTTTCAACTGCTTGGACAGGCCCCTTACGTTCAGATGCGAAGCTAACTCCCAGAGACGGATACGTTCCTCCGCCGTGAGCTTAGTGTCCTTCAGCTCAGTATCGATGGCGGGCGTGAGGTCTATGTCCGTTCCGGTTGAGAGAAGGGGTTCGATTAAATCCTCGTCTATTCCGAATCGTGTCGCTCTGGCTATAACGAAGGAGGTGATCGTGTGATTCCCCATCGGATAGGATCGCCAGCCGATTTGTTTCAGAATTCCGAGACCCCTTCCGAGCAGCTCGATTAGACGCTGCTTGTCTCTAGAGCGGTTGAGAGACATGGCAAGCAAGAACGAGCCGGTCGCTATCCATGGTTGTATCTCACAACTCCTGGCAAGATCGAGAATCTGTGTTGCATTCCGTTTTAGATTGACAGGATTTGCGCTTTTGAATGCTCTTATGGCCTGGAGTGCCAGGAACACCAGACGACACTCACTTGGCTGGTTTTGATTCGGAATCTCTTTCTCGTCGACGAGTCTCACCGGGTTATCATCCAAAAGGCTGTAGTACTCGCACAACAGTGTCACCTCCGTGCCGGCCAGGGCACCGAATTGCCTGGCCGGCTCCCGAGCAGCCATCAACAATCGTAATCCTTCAGCCCTGTCTCCTAAATGCCAAAGAGCCATACCGCGGAAGCGACCGATATAGGCATCAACTTGGAGACTGTAGCCGCCAAATTTCCTCATGCCGGCGACGCAATGATCGATGTCATGGAGCGCCTCGCGGCAGTACCCCATGGCCAGGTGAATGTTCGCTTCCAGCATGTACATTTTAGGGATCTGCGACTGAAGCCCCAGTCGAGAACAGTCATCGCGGGCCTGCTTCAATTCGTCCAGAGCTTTAACGGAATCACCCAGCAGATGTGAATACAACGCTTCGTTCTGATTGGCGATAATTCTTAAGCGTACATATGGCTCTTCAACCAGCTCGGACGCTTTTCTGACGTGTGCGATCGCCTCGCGCAAGCGGAGCTCAAGATATGCGGCCATGCCAAGGGTGTTCTGGAATATGCCGAGCATGGTCGAACTGAACCCGCGAGGAACCGATATCAGACTATCATGATCTTGCTTAGCGACATCATAATGTGATACCGGCTCCGTGTTTATGCGAGCCCACCAGTAATTCGCCCAGAGACTTCCGAATGATTCAATGTCATCGGAGAATCGCTCTGGCGACAACTTGTCCTTTAGAAAGGCAATCGCTCCCTTGTTGTCTCCTGACACACTGAGTACGTTGGAGTAAGTTTTGACAAATGCTGCGCGGTTGTGGTATTCGACAGGTAAAACTTCCAGCCACTGTCTTGCTCTGATCCACCCGTGCTGTCCGTACAAGTCCGACCACTTCGTGTTCATCAGATCGAGAGCCCGATCATATTCTCCCAGTTCCATGAACAAGCCGATGGCTTCAAAGATCAACCCCTCCTTGAGGTAATATTCGGCTGTGGAGCGGCAGAGAGCTGCAACCTGCACAGGTTTCGCGATATCAACCAGATGCGATCTAAACGCTTGCCTTGCCAGTGCGTGCAAGCGATAATGTCCCCGCTGTTCCAGCGCGACGTGCGGGATCGCCGAACGCCCAAGTTGATCAAGTAACTCTTCCGCTCTGTCAGGCGCAGAAGTGACCGCCGCACATCGTTCGGTAGTCAGGACATCGAACAGCGATGTCTCGCAAAGGAATCTGGCGAGATCGGGGGGCAACGTCTTATACACTTCCTCTGTGAAATACTCGTGGAACGCGCTGGCCCGTTTCGGTGACAAACTCACACGACCGGAGGCAGAGAATCCGTTCTGAGGAAACGTGTTGGCGGTTAACCCCACAGAAACACACCATCCCGAAGTCTCGTGCCAGAACTGCTCCAATACTTCATCCTCGACGTCCTGACCAAACCGCAATCTCAAAGCCTCCTGGCACTCGGGCAGACTGAACGCGAGTTGGGCAGTATCGATTCTTAGGATAGTGCCACGAGCCTGGTCCCGCCAAGTCTTGAAGGAAGGAGGAACTCTCGAAGCGATTATCACCGTTAGCCGATCACGGCCGCTTCGGGCGAGCAGCGGAGGTATTGAGGCAATGTCGGGGTTATGATCGACACACTCCCAATTATCAAGGACGAGGTAGGTGCGAGGCCCTTGATACTGCTCTATCGCAAAGCAAACGTCTTCGATAGTCTGGCAGATATGCGTCCCTGGTGATGTGGCGTTGAACTGTGATAATACATTCGGCAGGGCAGCAACGAGATATGCAAGAAACTGGTCAGTATAAGCGTCCGAGTCGTCGAGATGATACCAGGCTTTCGCGGCATTTGGGCGGGAATAAAGAATCTGCTGAGCAAGGGTTGTCTTACCATACCCGGCCGGAGCGACAAATAATAAAAGGTTGGCCCCGTTGGGATAATCAGCCATCCCGATCAACCGTCGACGTTCAACTGCCCAGTTTAAGGGCCCCGGAATGGTAAGCTTGCTTCTTAATATATTGATTGCCAACCAGTTACTCCAGCTACAAAGTGACAATTCAAACTCGCATTTCAGAGGCAAGGGGATTGACAAAGAACCTCTGAAACATCACGAATCCTCAAATATCTAAAAGTACAATCTCTCTCGTCAAAAAAACAGGGGAAATTGGCGCGATTTGTCATTCGCCTGTCATTCGCAACTCGACATTAAAACCATGAAACCAGGCAAATCCGCCCCTTCGCCTCAGACATCGGGAGTTGAAAAAGTTCTGCTCCAGATGGCCCGCCGCGGTGACGATTGGGCCGGCAAGGCGACCAGCTTCAACGGTCCTGCAGAGTTTCATTTTGACAGCCTAAAGGATCTTTTTGACTGGCTAAAAAAAAGGGCAAAAAATAGTTAAAGCAAACCAGATGGAGGAATCTATGAGAAAATTGACATCATTATTCGGATTTATGATTTTAACTTGTGCGCTATTCAGTTCATGCTCGGACAACAAAGGAACCGAACCTGTTCAACCGACGGTTCCCACGGTATCTACCATCACCGTCAGCGCGATAACCGAGACGACAGCTGTATGCGGCGGAACTGTTACATCAAATGGCGGAGCCGAGGTAACGGCCCGCGGTGTCTGCTGGAGCACGAATGCGACCCCAACGATAGGAGACAATATTACCACTGACGGCAGTGGGTCAGAGAACTTTACCAGTTACTTGACTGGCTTGACTGCCGGTACACCATACTACGTGAGGGCCTATGCAACCAACAGCGCCGGCACCGGCTACGGAAGTGAACAACCTTTTACTACGACTACCCCTTCCCATCTAATATTGTTAAGCTCATTTGATACTGATTACGAGGGCTGGATGGAATTTGGCGAAGGGATACTGATTTATGTCAACAGCGGCGGCAACCCGGGGGGGTACATCGAGTTTGAGGATTGGGAAGCTGGCAGCGGGTGCTTTCTGGCTCCGGATAAGTTCAAGGGCGACCTTTCAGCTTACTCTCAGGGTACACTCAGCTTTGATCTCAAGAACACCGTGGACAATGGAAGTGGTGTAACCGCGTACTATGGTTTGATCAGAATCACTTCCGGTACTCTATATGCAGAGAAGAATGCCGTGCCAGACGGTAGTTATCTCACCGAGTGGACCACGTATTCCATTCCTCTGACGGCCGATACCTGGGGTGTTACATCCGCGCAATGGGACTCGATACTCACCAATGTCACTGAGGTACTGATACACATGGATCCACAAGGATACTTCTACGACCGGTCGGGATTGGATAACTTCTGCCTTACGTCACCGGCTCTCAAAGTCCAACCGACCTCTAATGAGGTGACGCAGAGCAATGAAAGCCATCAATCCGATGAGGATGATTGACTACAACCTACCTGAGCAAAGCTTGGTGAACATCAACGTCCACAACGTGCCCGATTTCTCCGAGGGTACGCAGGTTAATCTACTGCGTGGAATCAGCCGGACTATACGCAATCACTTGAGATGACACCCACTTATCCGGGCAGGCCATGTCAACAGGCGTCTATCATACCGATTCCAGGCGGGAGATCAAATCGAAACGAAGACGATGTTGCTGCTGAAAGAGACTGAAAAAAAGGTCACAATTTGGTCACAACGACACGTAAGTCATTGTCCTGCAATACGAGTCGGGGGTTTGATTTCCTCCTCCATTTAGACAACTCATTACAATACAGCAGCTTACAAGTCGGACGGGGGCATGATACCCCCCACCACTGCCTTCATAAGCCTATATCCCGCAATAAGGCCGAATAACGTGAAACCGTTTTGGTCACGGCGAAATGGGCAGCAAAGCAATCTGAGACGATTATTATTGACAGTGAGTTGAGAAAATGGCTATATTTGTATCCACACGACTGATTGTGGAGAGTTGACATGGCAAAACCATCCAATACTGGCTACCGAGGCCCCATGATTCACATTCGACTTGATGAACAGACTCACAAAAGGCTTCGGATACTTGTTGCTCACAGAGGCACCACAATTCAGCAGCTGGTCCATGAACTGGTTCAACTTGAGGTCGATCGGTCCAGTAAACAGAAGATTCCTAAACAGAAGTAGTCAAGAACGGCTCCACCGATTGACATTCTAAGGCTGCTCGTCAGGTGAAGGAACACTGCCTATGGCGGCAGATGAATCAGATGGCGATCAGGCACAGTCTTTCGTTTCCTTGACAAAAGGCACGAAGATTTCGCACTATCGGATCATCGAGAAGATCGGCGCCGGTGGGATGGGAGAGGTGTACCTGGCCGAGGACACAAATCTCAATCGGCAGATCGCTATCAAGGTGCTGCCCGACATGTTCGGCAGCGACCAAGAGCGACTGGCGCGATTCGAGCGTGAGGCTAAATTACTGGCATCATTGAACCACCCTAACCTCGCCACCATTCACGGTCTGGATGATGTACAGGGGAAGCGGCTCCTTGTTATGGAATTGGTCGAAGGCGAAACGCTCGCAGAGCGGATTGCCAAAGGACCGCTGCCTATCGATGAAGCCTTGGAGATATTCCGCCAAATAGCGGCAGGTATGGAATCTGCGCACGAGAAGGGAATAATCCATCGAGATTTAAAGCCGGCCAACATTAAGATCACGCCGGAAGGCAAAGTCAAGATTCTTGATTTTGGTCTTGCCAAGGTTCTGCAGGGTGCATCAGTTGCATATGATCCATCCAACTCACCCACGATAACGGAAAACATGACTCGCGCCGGGGTTATCCTCGGTACTGCTGCCTATATGAGCCCCGAGCAAGCTAAGGGAAAAGCAGTTGATAAGCGCACCGACATTTGGGCGTTTGGCTGTATCGCATATGAGTGTCTCACAGGTAGACGGGCTTTTGAGGGTGAGACCACATCCGAAACGCTGGCGGCGATACTGCGCGGCGAGCCTGATTGGGACAAACTGCCAACCCAGACACCATCACACATTCGGGCTCTATTGCATCGTTGTTTGCAAAAAGACGCCACTCAACGCCTGCGTGATATCGGGGATGCACGAATTGAAGTCGGAGACTCCTCCTTTGACACATTCGCTATTTCTGAAACACGCGGCCGCTCTTGGCGCGAGTTGTCCGGGTGGGCTGTGGCAGTTCTGGCAGTTGCTGTCGTGACGATCCTGTGGATTACGAGTGGAGGCAGGCAGGCGACGATAGAAGAACCGATCATAAGCCATATACTTCCTCCCGAAAACTCCGTAAGTTGTTTCCTGGATGGATTTGCCCTTTCTCCCGACGGCCGAAAGCTCGCGTTTGTCTCGCTGTCGTCAAAAGGCGAGCGTCTTCTGTGGGTGCGTTCATTCGACCGCCACGATGCTGTACCACTGACCGGCACGGACAATGCTGACCATCCATTCTGGTCCCCGGACAATAAACAGATTGCTTTTTTTTCTGGAGGCCAACTTAAGCGTGTACCTGCAGAAGGGGGTCTGGTACACGTGCTTTGCCGATCAAGCTCAGGGAGATGGGGTGGCAGTTGGGGTAATAATGGCGTTATTCTCTTTGCGGGTGAGAGCGGTATATTCCGAGTATCAGAAGCGGGCGGAGAACCTGGACAGATCATTGTCGATGGCAAATTCCCTGTCTTCCTCCCTGACGGTCAACGAATTCTATATATCAAGTATGAAGGGACGAAGTCGTCGGTTCATATCTCAGCGCCGGATCAGCCGGAGACGGACCGCAAAATCAATGGGACTGATGGAGTCGGACGGGTCGAGTGGGCCGCGCCAGACCAACTTGTGCTTTGCAACCGATTGGAGCGTACCGTCGTTACCCAGCATGTGGATCTGGAAGCGGGTAGCACCAGGGGTAATCCCGAGCCGTTGGCGGAACGGGTTCCATTAATGAGCGATTGGCCGGCATTCAGTGTGTCTGGGGCGGGTGTAATTGCCTATATCGTTAATCCGCTCGAAGCCCGAAACGGGCAAGCCAGTCGCCTAATCTGGGTGGATCGAGAGGGGCACCAGTCGGGGTATCTTGGTGACATTGGACAATACTGGTATCTTTCCATTTCGCCTGATGGGCGACGAGTCGCCGTTACTCCCGACGATGACATTTGGATCGCTGATGTTGCCTCAGGCCTGCCCACAAGATTCACCAACGAAATGGCCGTGGGATCCCAGGCGGAAATTCCGGTGTGGTCTCCTCAGAGCGATCGTATAATAGCCGACGTATGGAATCCCACAGCCATCACACTTAAAGAATACGCTCTTTCGGGTGGTCCGGGACAAACGATTTACCAGGATTCATGCAACACCTATTCGACAGCCGACTGGTCCCCAGATGGAAACTCCCTAACAATAGACTTCGTAAAGCGTGACGAGTATTTTGCAGATATTATGTACTGGGACTTCGCAACAAAACAGTTGAAACCGTTTCTTGTTACACCGGCTTGCGAATATGACGGACACTTCTCACCGGATGGCCGCTGGATAGCTTATTCGTCAAATGAGACCGGATCATATGAGATCTATATCCGGTCATTTCCCGATGGCGTTCATTTCAAGCGAGTTTCTTACGCGGGAGGCATGCACCCCCGCTGGCGAGCCGACGGTCGAGAGTTATTCTTCCTCGGCCCCGGCTGGAAAGTCATGGCTGTGGAAATGGAACTTGAGCCTGAGCTGAAAATCGGCACACCAACGCCGCTGTTCCAGATGGTCATGGCCGATATACTCAAGGGCTATGTTTCACCGTACGATGTATCTCCCGACGGTCAGCGCTTCCTGGTGATTTCACCGCAGACGAGGCCGATCCCACTCACGCTCGTGCAACATTGGACGGGCTTGTTGACCGGTGATAGATAGTACTTATGGAACCTGACGACGACAAGACCCAGACGAACATAACGCTGACCTGCGGCACAACGGTTTCGCACTACCGGATCATCGAGAAGATCGGGGCCGGCGGGATGGGTGAGGTGTATCTGGCCGAAGACATTGAGCTCAATCGCAAGGTCGCGCTCAAGTTCCTTCCCTTGCATCTTTGTCAAAGCGAAGACTGCCGGGCCCGTTTCAAACGCGAAGCCCAGGCGGCGGCCAAACTGGACCATCCAAATATTGTCTCGGTTTTCGAGGTTGGCGAGTTTCAGGGGCGACCGTTTTTTGCCATGCAGCATGTCGAGGGGCAGTCGCTCAAGGAAGTGATTGCTGGAAAGGCATTGCCACTCGATCGCATTCTTGAGATCGGTATTCAGGTATGCGAAGGACTTCAGGCGGCGCACGAGAAGGGCATCACGCACCGGGACATCAAACCATCGAATATCTTGATTGATTCCCACGGCCGTGCCCGGATAGTCGATTTCGGTTTGGCGTCCGTGATGGGGTTTAACCATCTGACCAAAACCGGCTCGACAATGGGGACAGTCGGTTATATGTCGCCCGAACAGGTGAGAGGTGATAAGGTTGATCATCGCACCGACCTGTTCTCGTTCGGGGTAGTGTTTTATGAAATGATCGCTGGTCATGCGCCATTCAAGGCCGACTCGGAAGCGGCAACGCTTCATGCAATTACGAATAACAAACCTGAACTCCTGGCGCGATTCCGTCGGGAAGTTCCGCCAGAGCTACAGGCCATTGTCGACAAAGCGCTGGAGAAGAACGTTGCATCGCGATATCAGCATGCAGATGACTTAGCCACCGACTTCAAGAGACTCTCCACGGCTGCCATCAAGCCACAGGCTCCCCGCCGCGATCTATGGAATCGGTACGTAGTGACCTCAGCCGTAATAGTGGTCCTAATAATCGCTGGTTACTGGGGGGTGCCAAAGTTCTTTGTTAAGGAAGGCCAGAAACCGGAAGCGGTTCGCAAGATGCTGGCAGTGTTGCCGTTCGAGAACCTTGGTGCGCCCGATCAAGAGTATTTTGCTGATGGCATCACGGAGGAGATCACCACCTGCCTGGCCGGTCTCTCGGGGCTGGGAGTCATCTCCCGAACCAGTTCGATGCAATACAAGAAGACGAACAAGAGCCTCAAGCAGATCGGCAAAGAGCTGGGGGTTGACTATATCCTTGAAGGGACGATCCGCTGGGATAAGACCGGTTCGGAAAGCCGCGTGCGGATCAGTCCGCAGTTGATCAGAGTCTCGGACGATTCGCATCTGTGGGCGAAGAAGTACGACGCTGTAATTATGGACGTTTTCGATGTGCAGTCGACTATCGCCCATGAGGTGGCGACGGCGCTGGATGTTACGCTCCTTCAACGGGAGCAGGAAGTGCTGTCCCGGAAAACCGAGGTTGATCCTGCGGCCTACGACTATTATCTCAGGGGCAAGCAGTATTTCTCGATAGTCCGGTACCAGCAGAAAGAAATTCTCCTCGCCCAGACGATGTTTCTCAGGGCGATTGCGGTTGCGCCCGAATTCGCTCCGGCCTATGCCGAGTTGGGCTCGCTTTATACCGAACTATATTGGGATCAGACTGATCCTACGTCACATTGGCTGGACAGCGCCAGGAAGATGATTGATATAGCCTTGCGTCTGGCTCCGAATACTCCGGAGACTCATCAGGCTTTGGGTTGGTACTACTACCACGGCCTTAGTGACTACGATCAAGCGCTTCGCGAGTTCGCCCGGGTGCTTGAACTTCAACCGAACAACGCCCTCGCGATTGCCAGCACGGCCTGGGTATACCGCCGCCAGGGGAGGTGGCAGGAGACAATCACAGGACTGGAACTGGTCAACAAGCTCGATCCACGCGATCCTTGGTACAAGTACGAACTGGGGATGACGTACCAATCCTGCCGTCGTTTTCAGGACGCAATATCTCAGTACAATCAAGCGATTGATCTCCAGCCGAATCATAAGTGGGCCTACATGTTGAAGTCGTGGGCGCTGCTCAATCAAACCGGAGAGACATGCGAGGCACGCAAAGTGCTTGACGCGGGACGAACCAGTAACGGCCGCTGGCCGGAACTGACCTGGTTCGAAGCATATTATGCTCTCTGTGACAGTGACTATGATCACGCCCTGAGTCTGATTACCGCCCCCGGTGAAGTGCTTTTCCCCGAAAATCCTGATACCTCGGACTATTATTACCTGAGAGGTTTCACGCACAAGCTCATGGGCCAGTCGCAGGTCGCGAAAATCTATTTCGATTCAGCCCGGGTGCTGCTGGAAGGCGCGCTCCGGGAGGCGCCCAACTCCGAGCGACTTCTGAGCTCTCTTGCAAAGGTCTACGCCGGACTCGACCGTAGTGACGAGGCAGTATCAGCGGCAAGACGCGCCAATGAGCTTCATTCCGTATCGCTTGACGCTCTTGACGGACCGAAATACGTCAGAGTCCTTGCGATGGTTTACTCAATGGTGGGGCAGCAGGACAAGGCCATCGAACAAGTCGGCTACTTATTGACGATTCCATCCAACATGTCCGTTAAGGCGCTAAAGCTCATGCCGGAATTTAGACCTCTTCGCGACAACCCGCGCTTTGATGCGCTCCTGAAGAAGTACGAGACTGAACATGGCACCTGACGACGACAAGACCAGAACCTACGTGCCGTTGACAAAGGGCACGATGGTCTCACACTACCGGATCATCGAGAAGATCGGTGCCGGTGGGATGGGTGAGGTGTACCTGGCCGAGGATACCACACTCAATCGGAAAGTCGCGCTCAAATTCCTCCCTCTCCACTTGTGTCAGGATGCTGACTGCCGGGCGCGGTTCAAACGCGAGGCGCAAGCGGCGGCGAAGCTCGGTCACTCTAACATTGTGGCTGTTTACGAGGTGGGCGATTATCACGGCAGACCATTTTTTGCCATGGAGCTGGTTGAAGGACGCCCGCTCGACAAGATTGTTGCTTCCGATCGACTTGATGAGAGCGAGATTGTAGAATTGGCTCTGGGCATCTGTAATGGTCTTCGCAAGGCCCACGAATCGGGTGTGATACATCGCGACATTAAGCCTTCCAACATTATTGTAGATCGCGACAATGTTCCCCGTCTGCTCGACTTCGGGCTGGCGGTCATTCGCGACAGTGACAGACTCACCCAGACCGGCTCGACCCTTGGAACGATCGGCTATATGTCACCTGAGCAGGTGGCCGGTCGTGCTGTTGATGCCCGCTCGGATCTCTTTTCCCTGGGTGTCGTGCTTTACGAAATGGTCACTGGTATTAATCCGTTTCGGCGTGACAACCAGGCTGCCACCCTCAAAGCCATCTCCGATGACATTCAGAAACCATTGGGAAGTCTTCGAACTGACATCTCCGTAGAGCTTCAGCGTATCGTAAGCAAGTTGTTAGAGAAGAGACCGGAGCTTCGCTACCAGACGGCAGCTGACCTGGCCAGTGATCTGCGTCGACTATCAGGCACCGTGCCCACAATAAGTCGAAGGAGCCGCAAACGCTGGTTCGTAAGCGCTGGTATTGCCGTTGTTATCTTCGGTGTCATCGTCGTTGGGTACGTCTTGACCCGGCATCCAGCACCGGAATCCACCCGCAAAATGCTGGCCGTCCTGCCTTTTGAGAATCTCAGTCCTGATCCCGATCAGGAGTACTTCAGCGATGGACTGACAGAGGAGCTGACCAGCAAGCTCTCTTTGGTGCAATCGCTGTGCGTGATTTCGCGCAGCTCTTCGATGACGTTTAAGGGCAGCAACAAGACGATCCCGGAGATCGCGGAGGCGCTGAAAGTGCAATACATTGTTGAAGGAAGTGTCCGCCGAACCGGCAACGATTTACGCATCACGGCCCAGCTGATCGATGCCAATGCTGATGCCCATCTCTGGTCGAAGACATACAGCGGTACTTTGGACGATGTGTTTGATATTCAAGATAGCGTATCTCAGGCAATCGTCGATGGTATCAAGATTCAACTAACACCAGATGAAACACGGCGACTGGGGAAGCGATCCTTTGATAACCCGCTGGCATACGAATATTATCTGCGAGGCAAGGATGGGATCAACAAAGGGTCATCAGAGGGCGCGATTAGGAATGGCCTCCAGTACCTCCAACAAGGTATCGATATCGTCGGCGAGAATGCCCTCATATACAGCTGTATGGCATGGGGATATTGGACCCTGGTAAACGGTGGTTATGCACATCAAGAAGGTCTTGCGAAAGCAGAGGAGTTCGCTCAAAAAGCCGCAAACTTGGACCCTGAACTTCCAGATGCTCTTGCTATGCTCGGGTGGATGAACTATGGCTACGGCGGAAAACAACGACAGGCGGTGGAGTACTTCAAGAAGGCCTTATTGCGCGACTCAGTAAATGAAAGTGCGCTCCGAGGTCTAATGTGCGTCTATAGTTACTGCGCTGGGCGGCCTTCCGCTGCCATGCGGCTTATTGAGACTTATCAGCGTATTTATCCCATGGACTCCCTGATGCGCTTTGGAATGTCGATGACTTTACAATACACCGCCGGAGACTTCAGGAAGGCACTCGCGTCGTACCGCCTGCTTCGTCGCACTGGCTATAGACATCCATGGTCAGAGCTCGAATATGCTCTTACGCTGGCTCACTGTGACAGCACGCAGGAGGCGATCTCGGTGATTGACTCGTGCCTATCGGCAAATCCATCCAATTCACTGGCAGGTTTCTTTGGGATGATGCGGCAGGCTTTGTTGAAGGATGAAGCAAGTGCCATTCGACCACTGTCTGCCGAGGCACGGCGAGGTGCGCAGGCTGACTTTGCTCTGTCCTACTATGTAGGAAGTCTGCTGGCACTATCAGGAGCAAAGGAGGAACCCTATGAATGGCTGGAAAATGCGGTCAATAGGGGGTTTGTAAATTATCCGTTCTGGCAGAAAGACCTGTTTCTTGACAACATTCGCAGCGACGAGCGATTTAAAAGACTCATGGAACGAGTGAAATACGAATGGGAGCACTTTGAGATATGAGCCAACCTGACGACGACAGGACTCAAACCTATATACCTTTGAGCAAAGGTGCAATAGTATCCCACTACCGGATCATCGAGAAGATCGGGGCAGGCGGGATGGGCGAGGTGAGTCAAATGCGGAACCGATCCAAACCATAGAGTATATCATATAGCATTTAATTAATGCAGTCTTGGAGGAAAAAGAATGAATACACAGATCATGCAAAACCACACGGCTAGGCGCCGATGTTGGTACAGAATGCAACGAGTCAACCCTCTTGTTCTTGTCCTGGCTGGGTTGATACTCGTTTTGGTGGCGTATAGCGCAACCGCTTCGGCCCAATCTTCGGCGGACACTCGAGCGGCTATGCTAAACAAGGCAAACCGTCACGAAAAGGCCGGCTGGGTCTACTTGCATATTGAAGGATCTCCGCGAGAACGAGGATTTCAGTATGGCTACCTCTTGGCCAAGGAGATTTCTATCGGTATTGAGGCCACACGTGCTGACTGGGAGTTCCAGAGCGCAACGGAGTGGGATTGGCTGCTGGAGAACGCATCGAAGATGTTTGCACGAAAAATCGATAAAGAGAACCTTGCTGAACTGAACGGAATCGTCGAGGGTTTGCAGGCTGCGGGGGTCCAATCTTCCCGGGCTGAACTCATCGCCTACAATGCTTACATCGAATTGCTCTGGTACTGGTGGCCTGGAGAATTAAAGGAGATCAAAGATGGGAAAGTGAAACCCAACGGGCAGACCTGCAGCGCTTTCATAGCAACCGGGAGTATGACAGCCGACGGTGGTATCGTACTCGGACATAATTCGATGTTCGGTTATTGGATGGCATTGCCCAATGTGATCATTGACATTGTTCCGGAGAAGGGGCATAGGATTCTTATGCAAACATTTCCGGGATGGATCCACAGCGGAACTGATTTCTTCATCACTGATGCTGGCCTGGTGGGAGCAGAGACCACAATCGGTTCGTTTGAGGGATTTGATCCGAAGGGAATTCCCGAGTTTGCCAGGATGCGGCGCGCCACTCAAGACGCTGATTCAATTGAAGAATGGTGTGCCATCATGAAGCAGGGTAACAATGGCGCATATGCCAATGCCTGGCTTCTGGGGGATGTTAACACCGGTGAGATTGCGCGGCTCGAACTCGGTTTGAAGTACATCGGGTTCGAAAAGAAGCAAGACGGGTACTTTTTGGGATCGAATATCGCCGAGGATACGAAAATTTTGCGACTTGAAACCAACACACACGATACCGACATTCGCGAATCTAGTGTAGCACGTCGCGTGCGCTGGAAACAACTCATGTCCCAGTATGTCGGGAAAATCGATGTAGAATTGGGAAAGCAGTTTGAGGCCGACCATTTTGATGTCTTCCTCGGAGAGGATCACCCGGGGGAGCGTACATTGTGTGGTCATTGGGAACTCGAAGACCGGCCCTTTCAGCAGTGGCCGACGTGTCCAAATGACGCCTGGGGTACGATTGATGCCAAAGTCGTTGATACGAAGATGGCCAAGCGGATGAGCTTTGTGGCTCGATGGGGGTCGGCCTGTGGCACTCCCTTCGACGCCAGGCAATTTCTAAAAGACCACCCACAGTTTAAGTGGATGAAAGATATTCTCCAAAGCCGTCCTTCGGAGCCGTGGACCGAGTTCACAGCCGGTGAACTGCCATGACCGAAGCAACCGATGTTGTGAAAGGCAAGGCGATCAATGCCTGAACCTGACGACGACAGGACGCAAACCTACGTGCCGCTGACTAAGGGCACGATGGTTTCGCACTACCGGATCATCGAGCGGCTCAGGAGGATCCATTTCCCCGGCGCCGCCGGCTGCCGTATGCATGCGACGTCAAGAAGGCTGAATACACTATTGCAAAGGAAATTGGTTATGCTGCGACAAAGATGTCTACTGCTGGCAGGTCTGGTTACTTTCATTATTGCCAGTCCCGTTCCGTCAATGTGCCAGGACACCAGGCGCATATCCGTCGACTGGGTATACAGCGAAGAGGTAGAGGACATGCTATCGGTGCCCCCCCACCGGTGGCTGGACGACAATCGATTGGTGCTGCTGGATACAAGAGTGGAGAAGGCGAAGCGAACTGTCGAGGTTGTGGACCCTGAGTCGGGAAAGCGCGAGCCGATCCTCGACATGGCGGCGGCGCTGGCCAGTCTTCGCTCCCTGACCGAGAAGATGGACACTTTGAAGGTGCTGCCATGGCCGGACTCGTGGCACGGATTAGCGGAATTTGCGGTGTATCTATTTGACGATGATATCTTCATGCTCGATTTCTCTTCGGCTACCTTCCGGCGCCTGACCTCAACGAAGGCCGCCGAGAAGTGCGCTCGTGTATCTCCGGATGGCCGGTATATCGGTTTTGTGCGCGACAACGACTTGTACGTTTACGACGTGGTGAGAGGTAAGGAGCGGAGGCTCACGACCGGCGGCTCGGAAACCACCCTTAATGGCACGTTGTCCTGGCTGTACTGGGAAGAGATCTTCGGGCGAGTCGACCAGGGGTACTGGTGGTCAAGTGATTCGAAGTCTATCAGCTTCCTGCATACGGAACAAGCGTCCGTTGATACCATGTACCATGTCGCGTTCGAAGGTTTCAGCCCCAGCGTTACGCGGCAGTTCTTTCCGCGCGCTGGCGGCGTGAACCCGTCTGTCACACTTGGCATCGTGTCCCCTGAAGGCGGCAAGATCGTGTGGATGGACCTGCCGTCTCGGTCGTACGAGTACATCCTGGCGGTTACTTGGTGTCCCGACGGTAAGAGACTGGCCGTGGAAACCCTGAATCGTGCTCAGACCGAACTGAATTTGTATCTGGTGAATCGATCAAACGGTGTCGCAAGGCATCTGCTTAAAGAGAGCAATTCAGCCTGGGTCAACGCGTACGAGCCGTATTTTCTGGCGAACTCCGATCGGTTTCTCTGGTTATCCGATCGTGACGGCTTTAACCATCTTTATCTCTATGGCCTGAACGGTGCGGCAGAAGGTCGTGTGACACAGGGGGATTGGGCGGTGCTGCCGGGGGCATCGCTTCTGCAGGGCGCCCCGGGACACTCTTTGGCAGTCGACGAGTCGCAGGGGTGGGTGTATTTTATCGCTACGGAAACGTCACCAGTTGAACGGCATCTCTACCGCGCCAATTTGGATGGAAGCACCCTGGAGAACCTGTCACCCGAGCCAGGTACGGAGACCGCCAGTTTCAGCCCAAATCTGCGCTATTATCTGAATCAGCACTCCAGCCTGACATCGCCGCCGGTGGTATCTCTGCATCGAAGCGATGGATCACTGACACTCACTTTGGAGGCGCCGACGCCGTTGGATCTGTCGCAGTTCAATGTGCAGTATCCGGCCTTAACCACGGTGATGTCACCGGACGGGGTTCCTCTTCCCTGCATGATTACAAAGCCTCAGAGCTTCGATCCTGCCAGGAGATACCCGGTTATTTTCGGCGTTTATGGTGGACCGGCAGCACCAGTGGTCACAAACAGCTGGCGCGGGGAGTCGACCCTGCTGGATCAGCTTCTGCTGGACCAGGGATTTGTATTGGTCTCGTGCGATAACCGAAGTGCCGCGACCGTCAACAGGGCCCTGTCAAATTCAATCAAGGGCGAATTATGGGGGCATGTGGAACTAGCTGACTTGATGACGGTGGTAAGTTGGCTGAAAGACCAGCCCTGGGTCGATTCGAGCCGGCTTGGCATACGCGGTTGGAGCGGCGGTGGGACGTACACGTTGCTGGCCATGACGCACACCACGGTATTCAAGGCAGGTGTGGCGGGCGCTCCGGCCACGGATTGGCGCTACTACGATACGAAATACACAGAAGAATACATGGGCCGCCCGGAGGAGAATCCGCACGGATACGACGCCGAATCCCTGGTCGCCGCCGCCGCTGATCTGCACGGCCGATTGCTACTGATCCATGGAACCGGTGATGACAACGTGCATATTCAACACTCGTGGGCGTTTATTGATGAACTTGTGAAGGCCGGGCACACTCTTGATATGATGATCTATCCGTCGCGTAAGCACGACTTTGACGACAAGGCGGCGAAGATCCATCGGGAGAAGACTATAATTGAGTTCTGGATGAGGAATTTGTGATTAATGTATTGGTATGCGGTTTCCTCAACTCCATAGTGCGTGCGAAGAAATATGGCACCTGACGACGACAGGACGCAAACCTACGTACCGCTGACTAACGGCACGATGGTATCGCACTACCGGATCATTGAGAAGATCGGCGCCGGTGGGATGGGAGAGGTATACCTTGCCGAGGATACCGAGCTTAATCGGAAGGTCGCATTCAAATTTCTCCCTTTACATTTGTGCCAAGATGCTGACTGCCGCGCCCGGTTCAAGCGCGAGGCGCAGGCAGCGGCCAAGCTCGATCACCCCAATATCGTCAGTGTCTTCGAAGTTGGCGAATTCCAAGGGCGGCCCTTCTTCTCCATGCAACACGTCGAAGGCCAGTCGCTCAAGGAGGTGATCGCCGGAAAGGCAATGCCACTTGATCGTATTTTTGAGATTGGAATTCAGGTATGTGAGGGACTCCAGGCGGCGCATGAGAAGGGGATTTTCCACAGGGATATTAAACCGTCCAACATTTTAATGGATTTGCACGGGCGGGCCCGTATTGTCGATTTCGGACTGGCCTCGGTAATGGGCTCGGACCATTTGACCAAGACCGGCTCCACGCTTGGGACAATCGGCTATATGTCGCCGGAGCAGGTGCGTGGAGACAAGGTTGATCACCGGACTGATCTGTTCTCATTTGGCGTTGTGCTGTACGAAATGATTACTGGGCATGCGCCGTTCAAGCGCGAAACCGAGGCAGCGACACTTCACGCGATCGCATACGAAGAACCGGCGCCACTGCCTGAAGACCTTTCAATCGTCACTGACGGAATTAAGAACGTGATTGCGCGAAGCCTGAATAAAAATCCGGAACAAAGGTATGCGACCGCTCATGAGATGTTGCTGTCACTGGAACAGCAACATGAGTCTCTTAAACCGATTTCGACGCAATCCCCCCGAGGTCACGCCTGGTCGCATATAATAATACGCCCTGTTTTTTTGATTCCGGTAATTCTGATTTTAGCAGGAATAGCCTACCTATCCTATCGGTCGATTCAGCACAATGCCATGGTGCGCTGGGCAAGAGAGGAGGCATTGCCGGCCGTTGACAGCCTTGCCAATGAAAGCAGGTGGGAATCGGCCTATTTCCTAGCGAAAACGGCCGAACCGTATATCCGTAATGACCCGATGCTAATAAAATTATGGCCGAAATTTGCCGAGAGAGTTTCCATCAGAACTAATCCATCCGGTGCTCAGATCTATTTGAAGGAATATGCCGCCAGCGACGACCGTTGGATGTGTCTTGGCCGGACGCCGTTGGACAGTGTACTATTCCCGTCTTGCTATTCATATGCTTGTGTACGGGTTAGAATCGAAAAGGACGGCTATCTTCCACTGGACCTTACAGTTAGAGCAAACTATTTTTCCGATACTCTTCCGATCATATTGTTTCCCGTTGGGTCTATACCACCAGAAATAGCACCCGTCAGGGCGGGAAAAGTCATCCTCGATGCTACCGGAGATTCCGCCAGCGTAGATGACTTTCTCATTGATAAATTTGAAACCACAAACAGGGATTACAAAGAGTTTGTCGACAGCGGCGGATACCAAAGGCGCCAATACTGGAAGTTCCCGGTGACAAACGATGGTGGGGTACTGAGTTGGGAACAGTCCTTGGCCCGCTTCGTCGACGCCACCGGTAGGCCCGGACCTGCCACCTGGGAGATGGGGACATATCGTGATGGCGAGGCAGATTATCCGGTTGGCGGTATCAGCTGGTATGAGGCGGCTGCGTACGCGGAGTTTCGGGGGAAGATGCTTCCGTCAGTGTATCATTGGAACCGGGCTGCAAACCCCCGCTTGAGCAGATTCGTTGTGCATGAAAGCAACTTTGGCGGCAAAGGCCCGGCTCCCGTCGGCAATGGAATCAGCGCCTGCGGTGCGTATGACATGGCCGGAAATGTAAGGGAATGGTGCTTCAATCAAAGCGGTAATGGACGCTGTATTCTTGGAGGCGGGTGGAATGACAGGCCCTATTCCTTCGCCGATCTCTATGCTCAGCCGCCCCTCGATCGGTCCCAGACAAACGGTGTTCGCTGTATGAAGCTCAGAGATTCAAGCGAGGGTCAGACGCATGCTTACGATTCCATCGTGATTCCCTTTCGGGATTATACATGTGAGCGCCCAGTCCCTGACCTGATCTACAGGCAGTACTTATCATTCTACGCTTACGATCGTACAGCCTTGCAAACCCGTATCGAATCGACGGATTCGAGCGACAACTGGGTAGCACAAAAAGTCTCTTTCAACGCGGCCTATGGGGGAGAACGGATGATGGTGTACCTGTATCTGCCACGAGAGGCCGAGCAACCCTTTCAGACTGTCATTTACTTCCCCGGTTCGGATGATCTATATCAACGGAAGAGCAGCGCACCAGAACTCATGTGGCCAGGCATCGAGTTTATCGTGCAAAGCGGAAGGGCCTTTGTCTATCCGATACTCAAAGGTACCTGGGAGCGGGGCACTGCACTGACATCTGATTATCCAAATGAGACCGTGCTCTGGCGAGACCATGTCATAGCATGGGTCAAGGACTTTGGTCGGACTATTGATTATCTTGGAACCAGATCCGACATAGACACAACCAAGCTGGCGTACTTTGGCTGGAGTTGGGGTGGAGCGATGGGAGCAGTTGTGCCAGCAGTGGAACAACGTCTCAAGGTGGTGGTGTTAAATGTGGCTGGCCTTCCGCCTCAGAAAGCTCTCCCTGAGGTGGACGCTATCAACTTTGTCAGTCACATCACGCAACCAGTTCTGATGCTCAACGGTCGGTATGATTACTATTTCCCCTATGAAACGTGTCAGCTTCCCATGTTCAGTCTGCTGGGTACGCCGACCGACCGGAAAAGGCAGGTAGTTTATGAAACCAGCCATTTTCTCCCCAAGAATCAGCTCATTAGAGAGATTCTGAATTGGCTGGATACGTACTTGGGCAAAGTGCAATTTCGGAGTGAGCCGAATGAAACCTGACGACGACAAGACCCGGACCTACGTACCGCTGACTAAGGGCACGATGGTCTCGCACTACCGGATAATCGAGAAGATCGGTTCCGGTGGGATGGGTGAGGTGTACCTGGCCGAGGATACCACACTCAATCGGAAAGTCGCGCTCAAATTCCTCCCCCTACATTTATGTCAGGATGAGGATTACCGTAAACGGTTCACCCGAGAGGCGCAAGCTGCGGCGAAATTGAATCATCCGAACGTCGTCACAATTCACGAAGTCAGCGAATTCAATGGGCGGCCCTTCATCGTTATGGAGCATCTTGAGGGCGAAACGCTCCGCGAACTGATCAAACAGAAGGATATGCCGCTCTTTCAGGCGATTCAGATTGCGATTCAACTGTGCGAAGGGATGCAGGAGGCGCACGCCATAGGCGTAATCCATCGCGACATTAAGCCCGCTAACATCACCTGCGACAGTAAGGGTCATTGCAAGATTCTCGATTTCGGTCTAGCGGCTGTCCTTGGTAGCGAGCCTCTGACCAAAACGGGATCCACTCTGGGAACCGTTGGTTACATGTCCCCCGAGCAAGCGAAGGGAGAATCCGCCGATACCCGATCAGATCTCTTTTCCCTTGGCGTTGTATTATACGAAATGATTGCCGGCAGATCCCCGTTCAAGGCCGAGTCCGATGTGGCGACCATCAGAAATGTCATCGAAGCTGTTCCTGAACCGCTGGCGCGGTATAAGATGGGTGTGCCGGATGATCTCCAGAGAATCGTTGACAAGGCACTTTCCAAGGACAGGAATCTTCGGTACCAGCACGCCGACGAGCTGGTGGCTGATCTCAAACGGCTGATTTCGACAGTGAGTTCTGCGTCGAGACCGAACAGGCGAAAACGCCGAATTGTGATGCCGTCACTCGTGATACTTGGCGCGTTGGTCGCCCTCGTGGTTTTCAAACCCTGGCGGCTCGTCATTGAGCCATCCGCGGAGACGGCGACTGGCCTCAAACGCGTCGTGGTGGTCCCTTTTAGGAATCAGACGGGCGACCCATCGCTTGATCCGCTGGGAAGGATGATTGCCGACTGGACCACGCAGGGTCTTTTGCAAACAGGCTTGGCCGAAGTTATCCCGCCTGAGAGGTTCTCTCAGCTTGAAGAGAATCAAGACGCCCACTCCATTGCCAAGTCAACCGGTGCAAGCATGATTGTTACCGGATCATATTACAAAGTCGCCGACTCCATTCAGTTTCAGACGCATGTGTTGAATGATGATGGAAAGCTGCTTTATGCCATCGAACCGATTTATACGCCTACCGGAAGCGTGATGGACGGAGTTGAGTCTCTGCGGCAACGGGTGCTGGGCGCCCTTGCCGTTGTCGTGGACAAAGAACTGAAAGGATTAACCGGTACGGGATTTAGGCCTCCATGTTACGAGGCGTATATACAGTACATCCGGGGACGTGATCTCTACGAGAAACAGTTTGACTATGCTGGAGCGATTGAGTACTTCGAGCGAGCTCACGCTATCGATACATCGTTCATTCCTCCATTGATCTGGCTTTGTAATGGTTATGGGAAGCTCGGGCGACGGGCACAGTTTGATTCCCTGCTACGATATCTTGATCTACGACGTTCTCAACTCACTCCTCTTCAGCAATTGGAAATCGACTGGATTAGCGGTGCGTTTTCAGGTGACCGGATGAAAGCTCTTAACGCCATGCGAGAGGCAGCCAGGATCGCGCCTGGATTCACGTATGCTTATGACTGGGGTTACCAGGCATTTCGGGTAAATCGTCCAAGGGAGTGCATCGAGGCTTTCAAGACGGCAAACCCGGAACAACAATGGCTCCCTTTTTGGGATTGCTTCGCTGCCTCATACCACTTACTGGGGGAGCACAAGAAGGAGCTTGAAATTGCCAGGCAGGCCCGCAAGAGATTCCCGGACTCTTTCAGTCCCTTAAATCACGAAGTCTCTGCTTTCGCCGCTCTGGGGAAGATCGAGGAAATCAAGAAACTTATTGAAGAAAGTCAAACGCTTACTAAACCCGGGTTTACTACAGGTTCTCCTGGAGGTACGATGAGAATTGCCGGCGAGGAATTACGCGCTCACGGGGACGAAAAAGCCGCTATGACGTTTTTTGACCAAGCAATTCAATGGTACCGAAGCAGACCGGCCGAAGAGTTGGATTCCCTCTTCCGTGACGGCTATGGCCTGACACTGTATGACGCTCGCAGATGGGAGGAGGCAAAGAGCGTATTCGAGGAAATTGCTAAGGTGGCGCCTGACAACATCTGGTGTCAGAGGTATATCGGTTGCATAGCCGCCCGGCAAGGCGATCGAGAAAAGGCGTTGAAAGTTTCCGAGTGGCTAAAGAACCTGAAACAGCCACATCTTGGGAGTCATCATACTTACTACCGCGCCTGTATTGCCGCGATTCTGGGAGACAAGGACCAGGCGGTTACCCTGTTGAAGGAGAACTTTCTGAAAGGGTTCGGGTATAGTACCGATTTCCATAGCGACTTTGACTTTGAATCGTTGTGGGATTACCCACCCTTCCAAGAGCTGCTGAAGCCGAAGGGGTAATCAGATTTGAAGAAGTTTACGGATGTGACCGATGCAATCTGATGACGACAAGACCAGAACCTACGTGCCGCTGACTAAGGGCACGATGGTATCGCACTACCGGATCGTCGAGAAGATCGGTGCCGGTGGGATGGGTGAGGTGTATCTGGCGGAGGACGCCAACCTCAATCGGAAAGTCGCGCTCAAGTTTCTCCCCCTTCATCTCTGTCAGGATCCCGACTGCCGGGCTCGGTTCAAGCGAGAAGCGCAGGCGGCGGCCAAGCTAAGCCACCCCAACATTGTTACCATCCATGAGGTGAGCGAATTTCAAGGCAGACCCTTTTTCGCCATGGAACATGTCGAAGGGCAAACACTACGCGAACTCGGGAAGGACATAGAACTTCCGCTCAGGCGAATTATTGATCTCGCCATACAGGTCTGCGACGGATTAGCCAAGGCTCATTCCTCAGGAATTGTCCATCGCGATATTAAGCCTTCCAATATTTTGATCGATCAAGGCGGTCGAGCCAGGATCGTCGACTTCGGACTGGCCTCAGTGCAAGGGAGCGATCGCCTAACGAAGACCGGTTCGACCCTCGGAACCGTGGGTTACATGTCTCCCGAGCAGATTCACGGCGAAGACGTCGATGCTCGATCAGACTTGTTCTCGTTTGGTGTTGTCCTCTACGAGTTGATTACCGGACGGGCGCCGTTCAAAGCCGAATCCGAGATTGGGACGATCAAGAATGTTATTGAAGCAGTCCCTGAACCGTTGGCGCGGTACAAAGCTGGCGTGCCAGATGAGCTTCAGAGAATCCTTGATAAGGCGCTTTGCAAAGACAAAGGTCTTCGCTATCAGCATGCCGATGAATTGGCGGCGGACCTTAAACGCTTGATATCCACAGTCACAACTGCACCAGCACCATCTAAGCGATCTCGGCGCCTTGTGGTGCCGTCGATTCTGGTTCTTGGCCTTATGATTGCGGTTTTAGTGTTTGAACCCTGGCAAATGGTGATTACGCCTTCCAACGAGGCTAAGGCGACCACCAAGAGAATCGTAGTAGTCCCTTTTAGGAATCAGACGGGAAATCTCTCTTTAGATGCCGTGGGGCGGATGGCCGCAGACTGGACCACCCAAGGTATCCTGCAGGCCGGTTTCGCGGAAGTCATTCCACCTGAGAGGCTCTCCGAGTTTCAGGAAAAACTGAGTGTTCCTTCCATTGTGAGAGCAACTCGAGCGACCACCATAGTAGTTGGTTCATATTATCAGTTTGGTGACACTGTTCAATTTCATGTGCAGGTCGTAGATGCCAATGAGAAACTCTTGCAGGCAATTGACCCCATCAAGATACCTGTCTCTCAGACTATGGCAGGCATACAGTCGGTGCGTGAGCAGGTTTTGGGAGCTCTGGCATTGATTTTCGATGAACGGTTACAGAAACCTATTATGCAAGTATCCAAAGCCCCAAAGTACGAGTCGTATCAAGAGTATATTCAAGGCCTTGATCTCTTTAACTTAGAGGAAGACTACGGCGACGCTATTGAGCACTTCAGACGGGCTCATGCTATAGACACCTCTTTTGTGCTTCCGCTGCTCGTGGCCTGTGCCGCATACGTGAATCTTACACAGTGGCCTGAAGCGGATTCTCTTGCTAAACTTCTCGACCATCATCGCGCACAGCTCAATAAGGCACAGCTACTTGCATTGGACGAATTGGGCGGAATAATCTCCGGTGATTGGCTAAGAGCTCTCAACGCAAGTCGCGAGGAAGTCAAATTGACACCAGGGTCCCCGAGCAACTACATGGCATGGGCCCTTGCTGCATTCAAGCTGAATCGGCCCCGGGAGTGTATCGACGCTCTATCAGAAATTGATGTGCAGGATACTGCAGTCGACCGAAGGAGCTTCTACTGGGACATTCTGACCGCAGCACATCACAAACTTGGGCAGCAAGAAGCGGAACTCGCAATCGCAGAAGAATGCCAGAGGCGCAACCCATCAAGCCTCATCGCACTGAAATGCAAGATCCGAGCCTTCGCTGGTACGGGACAAGTAGAGAAAGTCACACACCTGGTAGCCGAAGGATTTACTCTTCCCAATCAGCCCGGTATCCCTGAAGGTCCCCTAACAATTGCGGCGCTGGAATTGCGAGCCCATGGATATGAGGCAGAAGCCATGAAAATGCTTCAGCAGCTCATCGAGCTATACGAGGCAAAACCGACGGAAGAGATAAGACCGAACCTGTATCGCTATGGATTTGCGCTGTATCAGGCACGTCGTTGGACGGAGGCCAGAAACGCCTTTGAAGAGCTGGTGAAGCTGCGACCTGACGTGATTGAATTCCAATATCATCTTGGTCTAATAGCAGCGAGGTTGGGTAATCGAGAGGAAGCGGCCAAGATCTCAGATTCGCTCAAGAATCTGCAGCGGCCGTATCTCTTCGGTGGGCATACATATTGCCGCGCCGGCATCGCTGCGATTCTAGGGGAAAGGGAGCAAGCCGTTGCGCTTCTACAAGAGAGTTTTCGGCAGGGTCATGACTACGAACTTCACATTGATTTCGACTTTGAGTCGTTGAGGAGCTATTTGCCATTCATTGAGCTGATGAAGCCGAAGGGATGAATCTATCTGAAAAGGTTAATGCTAGTAACGTATGCAATCTGACGACGACAAGACCCGAACCTACGTGACGCTGACCAGCGGCACGATGGTCTCCCAATACCGGATCATCGAGAAGATCGGTGCCGGTGGGATGGTTTATGAAGGCCAATATGTAGCTTTGGAAGACTTGTAACTATTGAGGTTTTTATGACACAAGCAGCGCGTGCTTCATTGGCAACCTTTCTGCTTTTGACATCTCTGTTCTTAGTTGCCGATATCTCTGCCGGCCAGAGACCGCCAAAGGATCTCGATGCCTTTGTGGAACAAGTGCGTCGTGACTTCGAAGTTCCTGGGATTGGGCTTGCTATCGTCAAGGACGGCGCGATCGTGGTGGCCAAAGGGTATGGCCTTGCTGACAGGGAGCAGTCAACACCGGTAGATGCCCACACCATCTTTGCTATCGCATCGAATACAAAAGCCTTCACCTCCACGGCGTTGGGAATACTTGTGGAAGATGGCAAATTGAAATGGGATGATCCTGTTGTGAATTACCTTCCTTGGTTCATGCTGTCGGATCCTTACGTGACACGCGAAATCACGGTAAGAGATCTCCTAGTGCATCGAAGCGGGCTCGGTCTGGGGCAGGGCGACTTGCTCCTCTTCCCCCCTTCCTCGTACGAACGTAAGGAAATCGTGCGGCGGCTACGATATCTTCAACTCAAGACCAGTTTTCGTAGTGCCTATGCCTACGACAATGTCCTTTACCTGGTCGCGGGTGAATTAGTGGAGGCAGTGAGCGGGCAATCGTGGGAGGAATTTGTAGAAAAACGCATATTTGATAAGATAAGAATGACCGATAGCAAGACACGCATCGAGCAGGTCCTTGCGGCGAGAAATGTTGCCCAGCCCTACATTATGTTTTACCGTGAACTTCATTTGATTGGTCATGACGCAGCGCCGAATCATGCCCCAGCCGGTGGCATCTATTCCAGTGCAGCCGACATGGCACAGTGGCTACGCGTACAACTTGATTCCGGACGAGTCGATAACTTTCTACGTCTATTCACACCGACAACTACGGAGCAGCTCTGGTCCTATATCACTCCTATTCCGATCGGAAATCCTGAACCTGAGATGGCGAGATTCCGAAGTCAGTTCTGCGGATACGGACTGGGATTCGCTGTTTGGGACTACCGGGGCCACAAGATTGTCTCCCACGGCGGGGTTCTGGGAGGCTACGTATCACGTGTAACGATGGTGCCAGGGATCAATCTTGGCGTGGTGGTGCTCACAAATCAAATGTCCGAGTATAGTAATACAGCGATCACTCGCCACGTGATCGATCATTACCTGGAAGTCGCCGACATCGACTGGCTAGCTACGATGAAGGTCTTGGCCGCCCGCGAACGGACCACACTGGCCGCAGATGAACGAGAGATTCTCGCTACACGAGATAGCACGTCGGCGCCTTCCCTTCCAAACTCAGCTTATGCCGGCATGTATGACGACATCTGGTACGGGGACATCTTGATCGCTGAAGAACAGGGAAAGCTAACAATACAATTCTCAAGAACGCCGTCTTTGGTTGGCGATTTGGAACACTGGCAGTATGATACATTCATCGTACGTTGGCGCGATCGCGCACTCGGTGCGGATGCCTTCATCACATTTGCGTTGAATCCGGACGGTACCATAGACCAAGCGAAGATGAAAGCCGTCTCCCCAGCTACCGATTTCAGTTACGATTTCCAGGATTTGCTCTTGAAACCAGTCCAAAAGGCGCAGAAGAAGCTATAGGAATTGAGAACCGGTCATGAAGCGACGGCAAGATATACCCGACTTAGCATCGCGGGGGAACAATGGCATCCCAGTTCCAGATCAGCGTGACGATTGGCGCCGGTCGGATCTGTGAGTCCACGATATCGACTTTGAGGGGATAAAAAACCGTCACAATTTCGTCACAATGACCCGTAAGTCCTTGTGCCGCAACGCGAGTATGGGGTTTGATTCCCCCACCTCCAGTTTATTACGTTATATTGAGGAAGCAGATTATTCCGCTTCCCTTCTTTCAATCAGATAACAGAATCCAAGCCCCAATACATAGGCCGCGATATCCCAGGGATCATATGTCCCGCCGAAGGGGCCATGCGGCCGAAAGTAAGAATTCACTTCCGCGGCCGTGCCAACTAGAAAGATCGAAGATGCTGCGCGCAACGGTGTTCTGCCGAACCAGTGGAATGCCCGGATCACCATTGGCCGGTCGGTGATTTTCCCTCGTAGCATAATGTAGAAGAAGGGAGGGAAGGTTAGATCGGCAAGGTAATCGGTCAGAAAGCCACCATGCACTCGGGCCATGTTCAGGGCCGCTCCGACAATCCAGCAAACTAACAGCACCCAATAGGCGATTTTCCAGCCTGTGGCGGTCTTATTCGCAGTAACCATTAACGGAAGATATACCAAAATAGATAAGCGATAATCAAGACGAATATGCGAGGTGCCCTCATTGATTGAGGACATGATTTCCGGATATACTTCATAGTATCCAGCGATTAATCCTGAAAGTTGAAACATTTACCCCTCCCGCATCGTACGAAATGAGAGATAATTGGCAGCTTGTCTATTAACGAAAGGGAGGACATGAAAAAAGGCAATTATCTCGTTATCGCGCTCATTTCCCTCACCCTCATACCTCTTGAACTGACCTGGACCCGCATTTTATCCGCCGAATTTTTTTACACCTTCGCATTTCTGGTGCTGTCACTGGCTATCCTGGGCCTGGGGCTGGGCGGCCTGGCTTTGCGGCTTTTCGAAAAACCAAATCGTTTCGGTTTTATCTGGCTCTATCTGGCACTGTCCGCCCTGTGTGCCATTTTTGGCCCGGTACTGGTGTTTCGGATTGCCCCCGATTTCTCGCTGCTCTTCACGAGCTGGCTCGCCGTCGGCAAGCTGACCTTGACGGTACTAATCCTCATGTCTGCTTATTTTTTCGGAGGCATGGCGCTCTCCTTACTCTTCAAGCAGAATCATCAGGATATGCCGCGCCTCTATATGGCCGACCTTCTGGGTGCCGGTCTTGGTGTCCTGGCCGCTATCTGGGCTATGAACCTGTTCGGGACGCCTCAGGCGGCGTTTTTAATTTCCCTGCCGATCCTGGCTGCGTCGATTCTTACCGCTCCCCGATTTGCAAAAACCGTTCCGGCAGTCCTGGTGGTCATCGCCATCATTCTTGCCCCTTATGCCCCTGCTTGGCTGTCGCTGCCGCGCGAGGAACGGGCGCCTGTTATCTACACGCACTGGGATGCCATGTCCAAACTCAAGCTCTATGAATACTCTCCGGATTACCGGGGACTCAATATCGATAACATTGCCAACTCGCCGGTATATCGTTTTGACGGCAACTGGGATGACATCAAAGGAGATACCGTTCCCTGGGGAATAAATGTCTATTACCTCGTGCATCAATTCGATTCCTGCGTCTTTTTGTCGCTCGGAGCCGGCGGCGGAGCCGATGTGTTGCAGGCGTTGGGAGAGGAAGCCACCGAAGTGCATGCGGTCGAAATTAACGGCCATGTCAATAGGATGATGCTGGCAGACGATACTTCCGGTTATTCCCGGGTGGATCATGCCACCGATGCGGAAATGGCGGATACTTTATCCGAGGGAGCGACCGATTCGGCAGCTTCCGTCGAACCACTGGTCAGTGTCGCCGAATTTTCCGGCTATATTTACCGTGATTCTCGGGTGAGGGTGGTCACCGAAGATGCCCGCGCCTATGTCCGCCGTTTTAAAAATAAATTCGATGTCATTTATTCGCTCAGCTCCAACACCTGGGCGGCGCTGGCCTCAGGTTCGTTCGCGCTGGCGGAAAACTATTTATTCACGACCGAGGCTTTCATCGATTACTGGCAGGCATTGTCCGACAGCGGCTATTTAGTGATGGAGCACCAGATGTACATGCCGCGCCTGGTCAGTGAGGTTATTGACGCTCTCGACCGGCTGGGCGTTTCCAATCCCGCCGATCATTATGCAATTTATGATTTACCACAAATGCGCCGCAAGGTCCTGCTATTATCCAAACAGCCGCTTACCGATGAAATCCGCTACTATGCATTAGGACCTCTTACACCTGAAATGTACGATCAGATTCACCTGATACATCCTCCGGCCGACGATTCGGTGGCGAATCACCTCATTGCCCGCATTGTCAAGAACGGCTGGGAGAACGAAGCCGATTCCGCGGCAATCGATATTTCGCCGGTCACCGATGATCGCCCGTTCGTCGCGCAATTGGGCCTGTGGGAAAATTTCACCGCCGAAAAGAGAGAGAAAGCCGGCCAATATGCGGAATTCAGCGGTTTTCCCTTGTCCAAGGCGATGATAGTAATCGTCCTGCTCGTGGTCGTAGTCATTATTCTGCCGGTAAATCTAATTCCATACTTAAAGAAGGGTCCGCGACTGCGCGCCGCCCCCTGGCTATTCTTCCTCTGCATCGGCATGGCCTATATGGCAATCGAAGTGGTGTTGATTCCGAAATACGCTCTCCTGATCGGAGCGCCTCTCTATAGTGTCGCCACTATATTACTTACTCTCTTGACGGCATCGGGGCTTGGCAGCCGTTTCGCGAATGCATTCAAGGATCGAACTCCCTTCATTATTATCGCAATCTGGCTTCTGCTTGATGTTCTGCTGTTCAGCCATATTGTCCCGATCGCGGGAACCCTCGGCTTGCCGCTCCGGATTTTAATTTCGGCAATACTGATCTTTCCGCTCGGCTTTTTCATGGGGATGCCGTTCACCAAGGCTACCTTGCGGGTTGGAGAATTGATCGACTGGGGATTTGCGGTCAATGGCGCCGCGTCAGTTTTAGGTTCGGTCCTGGTATTGATGGTCGCGTTCACCTGGGGATTTTCGATCGCCCTGATTTTGGCCGCCCTTGTTTATCTGGCAGCTTTGGGTCTTTTCTCCTTGAACTCCGCCTGGACCAGGGAGGCCAATTAGAGATGAGCCATCATGTTATACCTTATACCTTATCGCAAGATATTTATTTTGTCAGAGGGAGTCCGCAGGCTGAGACCCACGCGTAGCAGGTAGAGGGGATCGGTCCGTTTTTGAACTTATAGTTGACGAGATAGACGATATCAAGAACATTCACGGTGCAGTCTTTATTCGGGTCTCCGTTGCAAAGGATATAAGGATTGGGCGCCGGTCCGCTTTTGAATTTGTAATTGATCAGGTAAACGATATCGAGAATATTGATGGGTGAAACTGAATCGGTTTCACCCGGTTCGCAATCGCAGATTAGTTCCGTTTGAGACAGAGGGTACTGCCAGACTCCGCTGGCATCCAGTCCCGCGTATAAATAATCCCCGTATGCATGTAGTGAAAGTACCGATGTTCCGGTCAAACCGTTACCGATATTTATCCAGTTATCCCCGTAATCGTAGCTGATATAGACACTTCCGCTACCGGTTCCGGCGAAGACTTTATTTTCATGAACATGCATACATCGAATGTTCGTGTTGTCCGGCAATCCGTTGGAGGCCTTCGACCAGTTTGCACCATTATCGACCGAACGATAAATACCGCCGGTCTTAATTCCTGCGAATAGGTACCCATTAACATATTGAATCGTATTGATACTTTCCGAATATAGGCCGTTGTTTATCGCCGTCCAGTTGTCGCCCAGATCATCGGACATATATATTCCGGCATCAGACGTCCCGGCATAAATATTCGTTCCATCGGATGCCAGAGACAGGATATCAAGGCTGCCCAATCCATCATTTACCGGACTCCAGCTATTGCCCCCGTTGGTCGTAACAAAAACCCCTTCTTCGCCACTGCCTGCGAACAGGCAGCCGTTGCAGATTGCAAATGATTGTATCCAGGCACTGGTTAGGCCGGCATTGACCATGGAAAACGAAACTCCGCAATTGGTAGATTTGAAAATACCCAGCATGTCCGTTCCGGCATAAACCGTGGCCCCGGAAGAAATGACAGCGCGAGTTTCCACGGTCCAAATCGAAGAAACACGGCTCCAATAAAGTCCTTCGTTGTCCGATATATAGAATCCTGAACCGTGTGTCCCGGCGATAACATTGGAACCGCTCGATGATACGGAGCCGGTGCAGGCGAAAAATGCGCTGCTGCTGCAAAGCGACCACGATCCTCCGGAAATACTTCTTCTATAGATGTGTCCGCTGGTAACGCCGACGAAAATGTCCGTATCGCTTACTCCGATACTCCAGATATCGCTCTCGCCAAGTCCGTTATTGATCGATTCCCAGGTTTGTCCCGAATCCATCGACCTGTAAACACCGCTACCGAATGATGCCGCGTATAGAACGCCGGACTTTTCGGCGAATCCTTTAATCGAAGGCAATTCGGGACTCAAATGCGACCAGGTACCTCCATTGTCAATTGATACAAAAACACCGGATGACAGGGTACTGGCAAAAATCTTTCCCCCGAAACAAATGATTGCCATAATATTCGATTCGGTCAGTCCGTTATTTATCGGAATCCAGGTGTCCCCCAGGTCCGCCGATCTATACATGCCGTTTTGATATGTCCCGGCAAAAATATAATTTCCATCGGTGGCCAGGTAATAAACGTACTTTGCCGGCATGTTATAGTTTACGGGAGTCCAGCTGTTTCCTTCATCGGCGGAACGGTAGATGCCTCTCAGATATGTCCCGGCGAACAGGACATCGTTACAATTCAAAAGACATTTTACATAGTATCCGTCCAGTTCATCACCGGCCGATTCCCAATGCAATCCGGAATCGCCTGACCGAAAGACATTTTCATCTCCGGAAACGAATATGTAATTATCGGATTTTATAATTGACTTGGTATCGCGACTGGTCAGGCCGTTATTTTGAAATGTCCAGGAATCTCCGTTATTGCTGCTGACCCTGACCCCCCCGCCGGTAGTCGCGTATATATTGGATCCCTCGGAAATAATGGACCTGACAAAGCCTCCGGGAGGTCCTGAGGATTGTTGCCATTGAGCGGAAGCATAATTTTGAAGAATTATAAAAGTAATCAGAAGTAATATTCTAAGTCTCACAAATAGTCCCATACCAAATATCGCAGCAGCAGTAAATCCAAGCCATCTGCCTGATAATATCGTCAAAATGCCCGATTTTGCAAAGGATTTTGCCCTGGGGGAAAACGCTCTTACCAATCGCGCGAAATGAGAGAAAGGGGAAGTTCCCCTTTTTCCGCAGTCATGTTCGAAAATATTTTGGCGGCCGGCTGCTTCGGCAGGACCATTTTCCCGGTTGCGTTGAATTCTCCGGCTCGGAAACGACGAAAGAAAATCTCGAAAGAGACTCTCTCACCTTTCATATTGGTTCTCTTCCGCTACAATGAGAGCGGCTCCGGGGCGAGCATGACCCCGGGATTGATATAAGATTTTTCCGCTCTTCAATTGAGGGAGCTTACCGTCATAATTTCACAACGCATTAAAAACCATAATTTCCAGTTAGATGTGATAAATATCTTCGATCCATATAATGATTATAAGTTCCTATTTTATCTGACTTTCCAGATCCCGGAGATTGGCGTCATAGCCTGTTTATCTCCTGTAAGCACCGAAAAAACCTTATACGATACTTATACATATAATTATAATATATAGATAATTGCGTCGGCACTATGAGGTCTGTCCCTGAGCGTCGGCGTATTGTAGATTCTATCTGATTGTTATCTAAACGCTTACAGTGATTTAGCTAATAGTTTCTATTTTCAAGAAATAATTATACATATGCGGAACATTTCTTTGACATACTTGGTTGTAGATATTGAAAATTGTAACATAACCCTTAATGAATGGAGAAAACAATGAAGAATTTTGACGTGCTCGCAGCAATGCTGCTGGTAATCGGAGGTTTGAACTGGGGCCTGGTCGGCTTTTTCAACTTCGATCTGGTTGCCACGATTTTCGGCTCGGGTGCCGGAGTATCGCGGGTAGTCTATGCCTTGGTAGGTCTATCGGCCCTGTATCAGGCTATTCAGTTGAAAGCCATGCAGCGTCGCTGGTTAGCTACCGCTCAGGCTTAATGAATTAGAAATTATTCGTGAATTTAAAGAAACCAAACAAGTGAAAGGAAAAGAAAATGTTTAAAGTGACTTCCAAACTAATGTTGGCCCTTATGGCCGTATTCGCGATCGTAGTGGTCGGTTGCAGCGATAGCGATAATAATAACCCGATGTCGGGTTCTCAGGAACCGACCATGGATATCGTTGAAACGGCTGCGGCCGCCGGCAATTTTAAGACTCTCCTGGCGGCTGTTGAAGCGGCCGACCTGGTCGACGCTCTTAAGAGTGAAGGTCCTCTGACCGTCTTTGCCCCCACCGATGAAGCTTTCGCGGCGTTGCCGCCGGGTACGGTGGAAGCCCTGCTTCAGGACATTGATGCCCTGACCGCGATCCTGACTTATCATGTCGTGGTGGGGGACGTCAGAGCCGCGCAGGTTGTCAACCTGAGCAGCGCCCAGACCCTCAATGGTGCCGAAGTGACCATTATGGTCACCAATGACGGTAAGGTTATGATTGACAATGCCACTGTCACCGTCACTGATATTATAACCACCAATGGTGTAATTCATGTCATCGATGCGGTACTGATTCCTCAGGCTGAAAACTCCGCGTCGCGTATCGGCGCTCAGACGACCGCCAGTTCGTTCTTCTTCGGAAGCTACAGGATCGGCGGCGGCTGGATCTCCAATGCGATCGTCGATGGGCGTCTTAACTGGCTGACCCGTTACCTCTCGATCTATACGGTGGCGCGCCTGGCCGGTCTCAATACCCTGGCCACCGCTGTCAACGCGGCCGGTCTCAAGTCGACCCTGCAGTGGTCCGGTCCCTTTACGGTGTTCGCGCCGACCGAGGACGCTTTTGGCGCTCTCCCGGAAGGCACGATTCCGGCCCTGCTTAATGATCCCGAAACGCTGGCCAATATTCTGCTCTACCATGTGACTTCGGGCCGCGTTTATGCCGCGGATGTCGTTAAACTGACCGAGGCCACCATGGCCAATGGCGGGACGGTGAGTATCAGCGTTAACGGCGGCGTCAAGATTAACGACGCTAATGTTATCGCGGTCGACATCAAGGCCCGCAATGGCGTCATCCATGTAATCGACGGAGTGTTGCTCCCGTAAGCTTAATCACAGTACTGACATCTCACTCCAAAAAACAACGCCGGCCTATCATCAGAAGGCCGGCGTTATATTTTATTGACGCAATAATCTAAAAGTGCCATAAAGATTCGATAAACGAGCGATATTGGGATTCTTATTCAGGTTTGCATGATACTTCCTTTTCCGCCAAACGGCCGGCTGCCGATAACTTTAAATACCTTTCCAGGCATCCCGTTCCGACCCGGTTAATTACGGTAAATTACAGAATTCGTAAATTCATTAAACGGAATAAACCCTATTTAGCGGCCTCGGGTTAATTTTCGATCGGCTTGCATTATGCCATTGCCGGCTTGCCTCGGTTGTCTTATTTTCCTGCAATCTTTCCGCTACTATGAAAGGTATTGCCTGTGCTTCGGAGTTATCTGTTTCTGCTTGTCCCTTTGTTGGCGGGCTATCTTTTCGGAAAAACCAATTTTCTTCCGAAACAGACGACTGCCGTGTTGAATTTCTTTGTTATCAATATCGCCCTGCCGGCCACCATATTAATAAATATCCCCGATATAAAGATTTCTTCCGAATTACTGATTCCGTTCGCCGCTCAATGGGTATCTGTAGTTACGGGTGCTTTAATCGTCGCAGTCATTTCCCGGCTTTTCAAATTCGAACGGATAATCACCGGAACCCTGCTGCTGGTGGTGCCATTGGGAAATACCGCTTTTCTCGGCTTGAGTATTATTCCCGTATTTTTCGGGCGGGACGGAATACCTTATGGGATCATGTATGACCAGCTCGGTTCCTTTCTGGCGCTGGCGACCTATGGAGCCGCCATAGCCGGAATGTACGGGAAGTCTGACGGTATGGGGCTGAAATCGCTGGTGAAAAATGTCGTGCTATTTCCACCTTTTATATTCTTGATTATTTCATTTTTCCTGAACGGTGATATTATTCCCGAAGCGCTGAATGATGTCTTTTTGTTCCTTTCCAAATTACTCGTTCCGGCGGCCATGCTGGCCATTGGCTGGAATCTTTCGTTTAAATTCGAAAAGTCGTTGTTACGACCATTGCTGAGCGCTCTATTAATCAGACTGCTGGCGATTCCGGTACTAATTTTGTTGGTATTTTTCGTTCTTGATTTAAGCGGATTGGCGGCTCAGGTATCGGTATTCCAGGCCGCCATGCCGTCAATGGTGACGGCTGCGGTTCTGGCGACCGACAAAGGACTGAATAAAAGTCTTGCCACATCCATCGTGGGTTCCGGGCTGGTGTTGTCACTCGCGACCCTCCCGTTTATATATTCTCTGATTAAATTGATACTCCCGTCGCCATGAACATTCGAGAGCATTGATTTAATTCGGCAATCCATTCATAGCCTCTGCCCGAATCGGGGCGGGTTTGCGGTTTATCGGCATGTTTTGGTTAATTGGATGGATTCATTTCAAGAACGTTTCACCGGCTGTACCGTTTGGTATCAAATAACTCCGGAAAAGCGGGTGCTCGGGTACAGGTGGGGGAAATCGGCCATAGTCTTGTGTTTCGCATCTCGTTAAATATTATCGTCTTATGAGGGGGCGCCGGATTCGGCACAGAACTTGTAATAGTCCTTGCCGTGAAAGATAATTTGAGGAAAGGAACTAATGACAATTCGCGGGAGACAAGTTAGTGATTACTAACTTATACAATGAAGGAATTAACGATTTTGAATTACCCGGGAAAGAAAACCAATCTCAGACAGTAACTTCAGAAGACGAAAGGAAAGAACCATGAAAACCAGGAATTTGATTTTTACGGCCCTGGCCATCTTCGCGCTGGCCTTCCTGGGCACGCCGGCGACTCAGGCCCAGAACTGCGACGGCTCCGGCACCAAGTTCGTCGACCTCGACGGTGACGGCTTCAACGATAACGCGCCCGATCAGGATAACGATGGCATCCCGAACGGTCTCGATGAGGATTATGTCAAGCACGCAGAAGACGGTGCGGGATATCAGAACGGAGACGCGGCCAGGAATCAGGTAAAGGAAGAAACCCAGATTAAGGCCAAAGGCGAAAAGCAGTCCAAGGTACAGGCTTATACTCAATATAAGGCCGCCGAAGGAAGCACCTTCCAGAAGCGGGTCGGCGCTCAGGGAAGCATGAACGGTTCGGGTGCCGGAGTGTGCGACGGTTCCGGTTCCGGTACGGCCGGTTCGGGAATTTGTGACGGTACGGGCCCCAAAGGGGGGCAAAACGGCGGCGGGAAGTAACCCCCGCGCACTTTCGCGCAGTAAACGGGATGGCGGCATACGGCCGCCATCCCCGTTCTTGTGACAGGAGGCACTGGAGGTACCAATGCAACGGCAGGTAAAAACAGCAGCGCTGATTTTAATATCGATTTTGATATTCGGCGATCTTGAAGCGGAGACGATTACGGAAGCCACCATCGGCAGCGGAATACAGAGCAATCTGTTCGAAGATTCCACCGCCATCGGCGATCGGTACGCTTCATTCGCGATGGGGATCAAGTACTATCCCTCCGCCTCGGTTCAGATTTCCGGCTCGGCTCGGTACAATGCTTTCTCGGAATACCGCGATATGTCGAATACTGCCGGACAGGCCTCATTGATCATAATCCCGACGCCGGAATCCTCCCCCTTTACAGCTGCACTATGGGGAAATTTATCGGCCCGGAAGTTCGGAACCCTTTTCGAAATTTACGACAGGAGAGGAGCCGCGGCCGGGACGGACATCGGACTGTATCTGGGCAATACTATAAGATTGAGCGCGTCGGCTTCCTATTCAAATGACGACTATGTCAATTCCGAAAACGGTTCGAACCAAAGTGTCGATTTATCTGCCGGAATCAATACCTCAATCGCAGGCTCAAATGCCGTTGCCGTAAGATTGGACTATTCTCACAGGTCGTTCGCTCAGCCTTCGACAAACCAGGATGGAAATGCCTCTTCATTGAGTAAAAGTGAATCGGAGACTTTCGATGTTACCGGCATTATGGTTCGCTATTCCCGGCCGCTCGACAGACGGACCGGATTAAACCTTTCGGCAGGTTACAGGCAGTTGCATGTCGATAACGAATTGACTGTAATGGGGTACAGCATCGACTATCTTTCTCCCTGGGCGGAATTGTGGGAGGGGAAAAGTGTTTCGGTAAGCTTTAAACGCTATTTCCCTTATCAATTCATAACGGAGTTTTCTGCAGGCTATTATGGTAAAAACTTCGTGGATGTATTAGAGACAAATGACGGCACCGACGAAGAATACCTGCAGGATGCTCGTCAGGATAAACTGACGACCTTGTCTTTTAATATTTCGCGGCCGATTTCGCTTCAGGGAAGCAGGCTGATTACTCCTTCGCTATTCCTCGGTTATCGCAATAACCGGTCTTCCGCGGATTTGTTCTCTTATGATGATTTCAGTGCCGCCCTAAGCATGAAAATATCACTATGAGCGGAGGAAAAATGCCGCGGCATTGTTATTAATGTATCATTGCCTTAAGTGTTTCGGATTGGACTTCCCCTTCGCCGTTTCCGGCATCATGCGATAGATAATCCACGCCCCGACCAGCGATAATCCTCCCGAAACCAGAAACGGCAATTCGAAAAAGGCTACCACCAGTACTCCCGCAATAAGCGGCCCGATGGCGATCCCCAAACCGAATCCCATAGTAACGATACTCATCTGTCTTCCGGCGCTTTCGGCGCTGGACAGGTCGGCGACTACCGCCAGAGCCGGAGCGACCACGGCGGCGGAAGCCAATCCCTGTGCGATACGCAACAACCCCAATTGGGTTATCGAGGCGGCCTCACCGAGTAGTATCGTGGCCGGGGCCATCAGAATCAAACCGGTAATAACCAGCGGCCTTCGTCCGATTTTATCAGATAATTTCCCCAGCGGGACCTGGAAAAACAGCCTGCCGATCATCAGGCCGCTGAAGGCGATTCCGAATTCGAAGGCGTTCATATTCAGACGAGCATTGAATTCATTCTCGAGCGTGGTGACCATCGAAAAGGCGATCGCGGCCAGGAAGGTCGCGATCCCGGCGCTTAATATCCCGGGACTCAACAGTGCCCGGTCGATAATTTTGAATTTCGATGGTGGTTTACTGGAATTCACGATCGGGACATCCTGAATCCAGAGCTGGACAAGGATGACGGCCAGAAATACGAAAGCCGCTCCGGCATAAAAAGCGGCATTGAAGCCGAAATGCACCTGCAGGAAACCTCCGACCACCGGCCCTGCGGCGAATCCCACCATGCGGAAAGTCGAATAGACTCCCATAGTGCTTCCCCGCGTTTCCCTTCGGGATAAAGCCGACATCAAAGCCATCGATGCCGGCACCGTAAGGGATAATCCGATTCCCTGAGCGGTCCGCAGGGCCAGAAGATCGATATAGCGATTCGCGAAAATATAACAGAGAGTCGCCAGGCCGACCACCCCCAGCCCGATCTGAATCATCCCTTTCCGTTTCCCCAATCGGTCGCTTAAAGCGCCGGTGAACGGCTGCAAAGCCGAGTTTATCAGGCCATAAATGGAAATCAGTATTCCGACCAGTACCGGGACCGGCAGGTTGAAAGTGGGATGGGGAAGTTTGGCCACGTAGAGCGGGATGACGATAAAGAGGATGCTGTTTCCCATGGCGTCGGCCAGCCGGGCGATCGACAGAGCCAGCACTCCGCGATTTACTCCCAGATATTGACCGATCTGCTGCCCGTTCAAATCAAACCCGCTTCCGCCTTGTATCCATCCCGTCTAATAAGCCTATAGACTATAATATAATTTGTCCGAAATGGGAATAGATTGCGGGGATAGAATTTTTAATATCAAAATGGGGGGGTGAAGTTAAATCTCATAAACCCCGAAAATAAACAAAAATTTCCATCTTTTGACTTAAGTCAAAGATTTCATACTGTCTTCGAGATATTTTTTCCCATCAGCGTTACGATTACATTTAAAATTTAAAGGAGTTATCTATGAACGCTAAAACGGTCGTAGTGGCCCTCGTACTTGCGACGGTCACAATATTTTTCCTGTCTGCCATTGATTTGACCGGCAATGTCCCCGAACCCAAACAGGAATCAAATGTCCTTCCGAAATCTCTGGATACGCTTTACCCTCCCATTTCCGGCTCGCCCGTTTATCTTGAATCTATGATGAACATGTCCAGGCCATTTTCGGGCATGATTTCCGATGTCATGCAGCAGGATTTCGAAAATGCGCGCGGCAATTTCGAGCGATTCAAACAAATGTATATTGAATCATCGAAACTTGTCCCGGAGTGGAGTGACCATTATCCGATGGAGCCCGTTACTCAGCTTGAATCCGCTCTCAACGGCAATGAACCTGCCTTAATTATGCCGGCGGTCGAAGAACTCGGTAAAATATGTCATGGTTGTCACTTAACAACTATGGTACAGGTGCAGCAGAAATATCACTGGAGCAATTTCGCCGATGTTATCGTGACCGACCCCCTGTCAGGCAAAGATGTTTCCTTCGCGCAACTGATGCTAATGATGGAGACAAATTTCTCGGGGATAGGAAACGACCTGATGCAGGGGCAGAAAGAAAATGCCGTGAGGAATTTCGATGGTTTTGCGGCTCGATTTCAAGCGATGACCGAATCCTGTATGATGTGCCACGATTCCGAGCGGGAATACTATGTCGACGCCAGTATCACCGATATGATGGCGAATTTAAAAAAGGAATTGCTCAGTTCGGATACGGACCACGCCAAAGCCGGGAATCTTTTAATGAGCATAGGGAAAGAAAGCTGCTCGAAGTGCCATCTGGTTCACATCCCGGCCGCTTACGCGCAACAACTAATGTATTCGCATTAATCAGGTAGCCTGTTAATTATCTTTCGTTTGAACGGACCTTAATATAGGTCCGTATCATGGAACAGAGGAGGATTAATTAATCGCCGGCAAGCTGCAAAAACCAAAACATATTCCGTTATTGGTTGCGTAATTAAACTATAAGAATATTTTGTTTGGCCTATGCAGATAACCGTCATGCAGCAGAGTGAAATCGAAACGGCGGCGGAATTGGTGCGGTCATTCTACACCGAGTTCGGCTTCCCGTTCGATCCGGTAATCATCCGGTCATGCCTCGAGGAACTATCCGCCTCACCGGATCTCGGCCGGTTATTCTTTCTCCAGCATGACGAAAAAACCGTCGGCTTTATCCTGATTACTTTCGGTTTCAGTCTCGAATATCACGGCCGGGATGCTTTCATCGATGAATTATTCGTTCTTCCCGAATTCCGCAATAGGGGCCTCGGGGCGGCGGTTATCGAATACGCCGTTCAATTCTGCAAAAGCGAAGGTATAAAAGCCATTCATCTCGAGGTCAGGAATAACAATCCCTCCGCGTTAAGGCTCTACCGGCGTCTCAATTTTATCTTGCATGATTCCGTTCTCGCGACCCGCAAACTATAGACTAATCCCAAATCCCGGTAAAAATTCCGCTCCGACCGAGCTTGCGGTGTACGGGATTGGACACATCCTCCCCAAAATGACAATTACATAAATCGAACTTCCGGTGATCGCCGCCGTATAGAATATTAACCGCGTTGTGGCATTGCTGGAAACAATACAACCTTTTGTGCTGGAGGGACATATGGCAATGAAAAGCCGCCTGTGTCTGGCAATTATCGCGGTAATTTTAATGGGAGGCTGTGGAAGTATGACAAAAAAGCCCGACATCGTTTCGGAAAAGAAAGAAATCAGCAAGGTCATCCATACCAGTATCGGATGGGCCGCTGCCAAGGACACCACCGCTCTGTTTAACTGCTTTCCCGACGATTCCGCGCTGTTCTGGTTTTCAACCAACGACCAGGGAACGATCCAGGGATTCCAGGATTTCGCTCACCTGGTGAGAAATGTCTTTATGAGCGACGATTTCAAGGCGATCCGCTTTGAAGTCCGGGAGCTTCAGATCAATCTCTCCCAATCGGGCGATGTGGCCTGGTTCCATTGCCGTCTCGATGATTTCAACGAATGGCAGGGACAGCCGGCCAACTGGGATGATATCCGCTGGACCGGAGTTCTGGAAAAAAGAAACGGCCGCTGGGTCATCGTACAACAGCACTTTTCGGAACCGACCGGCCGGAAATAGCCGTCCGAAAACAAAGCCTAATAAATGGCGGCTGTCACAACCGCGCAGCCGCCTTCCTAATTTTCTGAATAAACCCCAAATTCGCTCCCCATATTCGTAATATCTGATAAATTGGCGACAGGAGCTAAAAATGTCTATAAGGCCGGTGAAACGTCTTGTTAAAGCTCATCCCACTATCGAAGGAGCGGGCGTGCATTTACGGCGAGCCTTCGGATTCGGCAACACCTCGGATTTCGATCCCTTTCTTCTTCTCGATGATTTTCGTAACGATAATCCCAAAGATTTCCTGGCGGGGTTCCCCTGGCATCCTCATCGGGGAATCGAGACGATTACATACGTTCTCGCAGGTACGGTCGAACATGGCGACAGCCTCGGCAATCGCGGAGCTATCGCTCCCGGCGATATCCAGTGGATGACCGCCGGAAGCGGTATCATCCACCAGGAAATGCCGAAAGGGGATACCGAGGGACGAATGCACGGCTTTCAACTCTGGGCTAACCTGCCGTCGTCGCTTAAAATGACTCCTCCCCGGTACCAGGAAGTAAAGTCGGAAGAGATTCCGGAAGTCACCGAAGATGATGGCACCAAGGCCCGCATCATCTGCGGGAGTTTCTGGGGCAAGCGGGGACCGGTCGAGGGCATTTCGGCCGACCCGGTCTATATCGATGTTTCGGTTCCACCGGGCAAAGGACGGGTCATCCCGGTCGAAACCAAGAGCCATGCCTTTGCATACGTTTTCGCCGGTTCGGGGAAATTCTGCAACGCTTCGGAACCGCTTGCCGTTCCGACCGAGAGTGGCGGCTGGCTTGAAACGACCCCTCCGACCGAAGCGGATAACCGTTCCCTGATACTATTCGACAGTGGCGATGAAGTAACGGTGCAGGCGGGAGATGAAGGAATCCGTTTCCTGCTGGTGTCCGGCAGACCGCTCAAGGAACCGGTCGCCTGGTACGGCCCGATCGTGATGAACACCCAGGAACAGCTTCAGCAGGCTTTCAGTGAACTCCGCGAAGGGACATTTTTAAAAGAAGGCAAACGTCAATAATGTGATTGTGCTTATTTTGCCGTGTCTTTTATCTTGATACTATCAAGATCAAAAATGGAGTATTTCACGATGGATAAAACCTGCAAGAAAATTACCTGGGGGCAGTTCGGAGCCGCCATCGATGCTCTCGAAAACGCCATAAACGCCTGTCCCGATGATCTCTGGAGCGACCAGTCCCGGTACCACCAGTTCTGGTACATGGTGTCGCATACCCTGTTCTGGCTCGACTATTACTTATCGGAAGACCATAAAAACTTCAAACCGCCGGAGCCGTTCGGGATGGAAGAAATGGACCCGGCCGGAGTGATGCCGCCTCGGGTGTATACCAAGGCAGAACTTCTCAAATACCTGGATCATGGCCGCGAAAAATGCCGCAAAACCATTGCCGGAATGGATGAAGTTCTGGCCTCAAGGCAGTACACGTTTAGAAAGGGACCTTTAAGTCATGCCGAACTTTTGCTATATAACATGCGCCATGTTCAGCACCATACCGCGCAATTGAATCTTATCCTGCGACAGCAAATAAATTCGGCGCCGGGCTGGACCTTTACCGCGAATACTCCTCTTTTTGATGAATAATTCGATTCCTTCGTATAGCTATTGATGGAATCCGAAGAATTTCTCGATGATAAAACCAAATCCGTGCTGGTGATGATCGCCGGGACAGAGGTTTCGCATTATCAGATTATAACCGCACTGGGGGCCGGGGGAATGGGGGAGGTGTACCTTGCCCGTGATACCATTCTGGGGAGAAATGTCGCTCTCAAATTCATGCCCGATTCACTCAGCAGCGATTCCGATTACCGTACCCGTTTCCTCCGTGAGGCGCAGGCCTCGGCCCGGCTGAGTCATCCCAATATCATCATAGTCCATGAGGTCGGAGAATTCAAGGGACGGCCGTTCATAGCCATGGAGCACATCGAGGGTGCCACGCTGAAGGAGCATATCGCGAAAAAGGGATTTTCCGTCGAACAATCGGTCGAAATCGTGGCCCAGATAGCCGGAGCCCTGCAATGCGCTCACAACCACGGGGTCATCCACCGCGACGTTAAACCGTCGAATATTCTAATCGACCCCTACGGCCGGCCGCGTCTTTTGGATTTCGGGCTGGCGATGGTCCACGATGCCGACCAGATCACCAAAACCGGTTCCACTATGGGGACGTTTGACTACATGTCTCCGGAGCAGGTGATGGGAAAGGAACTGGACCACCGCACCGATATCTTTTCACTGGGGGTGGTATTTTTCGAACTTATCACCGGAATGAATCCCTTTAAGCGGGACAGCCGCCCGGCCACATTGCATGCCATAGCGTACGATGAACCTCCGGAAATCGATAAGATAAGGCCCGGGATTCCTCGGGGTTTGGCGGAAGTTATTACAGGGATTCTTGAAAAAAACAGAGATAGGCGGTACCAAAAGGCAGGCGATATAAAGCAGGACCTTTTAAAAGTGCAGGCACAGGGGAACGCCGGAGGAATCGTCTCCAAACCTCCCTCCATTGCGGTACTTCCTTTCGCCAATCTCAGCACCGATTCGGAGCAGGAATATTTCTGTGACGGCATCGCCGAGGATATTATCAGCGATTTATCCCGGGTAAGCGGTTTGAAGGTGGTGGCACGTACTTCCGCCTTCGCTTTCAAGGGAAAGAACGAGGACGTTCGCGAAATCGGGCGGAAGCTGAACGTGGCTTATGTCCTGGAGGGGAGTGTCCGCAAGGGGGGCGACCGCCTGCGAATCACGGCGCAGTTGATCGAGGTCGCTGAAGGATACCATGTCTGGGCTGAGAAGTACGATCGCAAGATTGAAGATATTTTCGCTATACAGGATGAAATTTCCCAGAATATCGTTGAAAAATTAAAAGGACACCTCGGACCCGGCGACCGCGATTCCGTCCCTGACGTTACGGTGGAGGCCTATCAGCTCTACAGCCAGGGACGGCACTTCATCAACAAGAGGAACTCCGAAAATCTATTTAAGGCGCTGGATTATTTCCGAAAATGCGCTGCGATTGCACCCGATTACGCCCTGGTGCACGCCGGCCTGGCCGACGCCTATTTTCTTTTATTCGCGTACGATTTATTATCTCCCCGTGACGCCGTTGCCAAAGCCCGGGTGGAAGCGAACCGGGCGATCGAGCTGAAACCGCGTCTGGCCGATGCCCATGCCACATTGGGGGGAATTCTAACCTATCATGATTGGGCCTGGAAAGACGCCGAAAAAGCCTTTCTCCAGACTTTGGAACTGAGCCCCGGTCACGCTACTGCGCATCAGTGGTACGGCGAATTGCTGTCGTACCTTAAGCGTGACGAGGAAGCGGAAAAGCATTTGAAAATCGCCCTCGAATACGACCCCCTTTCGGCCATAGCGCTGATCATGACGGCATGGCATTATATGCGAAGCGGTCAGTACGAAACCTCGCTCGAGTTCATCTCCAGAATCGAAAAGCTGGGGGGGATGAACGATTTCGCGCATGTTATCGCCGCGGCCGATTATATGTATCTCGAAGACCGGGAAAATACCTATCGTCATCTGAATCTATCACGAAAAGTATCAGGCGATACCACCCTGTCTATCGCAATTTCCGGTCATTTCGGATTCCTGCTTGGGGACAAAGAAGCCGCTCGCGAAGCGAAGGAACGGCTGCATCGTAAAGAAGGTTATCTCCCGGAAGCGTATCTGGCCGCGCTGCACCATGACCTTGGCGAAGAGGAAGAAGCGGTCGGCCATTTGCACGATGCCCTCCGCCGCCGCGACGCCGAACTGATTTTCATGGCATCCATGCCATACTATGCCTCGATTCGTAAAGATCCTAAGATGATGAACCTGCTTTCGATCCTGGGTCTTCCATCCGACGAAAATCACTGAAAATTAATTTCCTTTTCGGCTTTTTGGATTATATTGGCCGCATACATATATTAAAAGGAGATGCAATATGAAGCTCGCGATTGCCGCCGGTAAAATGCTTTTTGCTCTGATGCCGATTTTTCTTGCAGTGAATTCTATCAATGCCGCCGATTATAAATCGAAAATAGATCCGTTCGCGAATTTCCTCGTTGAAAACGACGACGTGGTCGGCCTGACGGTCGGTGTATACAAAAACGGTGAACGGCAGGTGCTGGGCTACGGCGAAATCAAAAAAGGAGACGGACAGATACCAAACGGGCAAACCGTTTATGAAATAGGGTCCATTACCAAGGTTTTCACCGGGACTATCCTGGCCGACATGGTTCTTAAAGGAGAAGTTCAGCTCGAAGATCCGGCCGATAAGTATTTACCGGAAGAAGCGAAGCTGAACGATACCGATCATCCAATTACCTTACTGGATCTGGCCACGCAAACCTCCGGTCTTCCGTATATGCCGGACAATTTATCTCCAAAAGATCCTTTCAATCCTTATGCCGATTATACGGCCGATAAAATGTACGATTTTATAAAGGACTATAAACTGACCAGGCTGCCGGGCAATTACGAATATTCCAATCTCGGCATGGGACTCCTGGGGCAGGTGCTCTCCCTGAAAGCAGGGAAACCGTATGAAGAGCTCCTGCTCGAACATATTTGCCAACCCCTGAAATTGAACGATACCCGGATTACTCTGACCGAAGAGATGAAGTCTCGGCTCGCCGTTCCTTACGATCTATCGCTTAATCAGGCCTCGAATTGGGATATCCCGGGCATGGCCGGGGCCGGGGCAATCCGATCCACTTGTGACGATATGCTAAAATTCGCAGAGGCATCGATTAAGTACAAGGAACAACCTCTCGGCCAAGCCTCTGAAATGGCTCAAAAGGTTCAGCGGACGCCGCCGAATGGACCCGCGATGGGTCTTGCCTGGCATATAGCCGCCGACGGCATTACCCGCTGGCATAACGGAGGAACCGGAGGATACAGCAGTTTTATGGCGGTTATGCCCGATAGTGATTTGGCAGTAGTGGTTCTTTGCAATACCGCCAATGCCAACAAGGTGACCGAATTCGGTGAAAATATTACAAGGGTGATGGCAGGTAAAGATGTCCCGCTTCCGGTTAAGCGTGAAGTGGTGAAAGTGTCTCCGGATATCCTGCGTACTTATGTCGGAGTATATCAATTCGTTCCGGGCATGACTATGACTGTCACCCTTGAAGAGGACGGCTTGATGGCTCAGGTAACAGGTCAGCCGAAATTTCCCGTTTTCGCCGAATCCGAAACAGACTTCTTCTTTAAAATTGCCGATGCTCAGATTACTTTTACGAAAGACGAGACCGGTAAAGTCAATGCCCTGCAATTACATCAGGGGGGCATAACACAGACCGCGAATAAAATCGAATAGCTATTGACTTCGCTGTGAATTTAGGGCATAATTCGATGAATATGCCTACCGTTAAGCCGTCTGATGAAAAGATAATAATACTCGCTTTGCAACGAGATCCGGAATTTGACTATGTCATTCTTAGGCTCCCGGCTTGTCCTCAGGCAGGCAGCGGCCGTTTTTTTGAATTAAAAAAATATTGAGGAAAGCGTATTATTTGCGGTTCTTTAATGGAAATATCGACGACGGATTTCTATGGCGTTGATTCGGCTTGTTAAAGGAAGGCGGTGATTATTCAATTAATCTCCGAGGTTAAAAAAGGATTTTGAAAAATGGAAAGCAGTACTTCCGGGACATCGTCACGATTCGGCATGCGGATAGTCTCGATCGCCTCTTATGCTCCCCGTAACCGTATATCTAACAAAAGAATAGCGGCACGGTTACGACTCGAACGAATGCGTGTCAATTCAGCCAGGGCCGGAAATGGCGGCGGGCAAATGGAGGCAAAGGAAAAGAAACTCTATGCTACCAGCGACCGCTGGATACAAAGATTTATCGGTTTCAAGGAACGCCGCTTTGCTTCCGATGGCGAAGGCACCATTGACCTGGCCGCAAGAGCGGCATTGCTGCTTCTTGACGGTGCCGGCCTGAGCGCTTCCGATATTGACGGGATCGTTTTCGGGACGGTTACCCCTTCCTATCTCAACAGCCCTCCCGATTCCGCCTTGCTGCAAGATCGCCTTGGCATTACCCCGTTCAATAACGAAGAACCGCGTGAATTCTTTTGTATTGATGCCTCACTTGCCTGCAGTACCTGGGTCGCCAGTCTGCGGCAGGCCTACCTGTTGATTTCTTCGGGCATGGCCAAGAATCTCTTGTTGATCGGCGCCGACAAGATGAGCGATACTATTAACTGGAAAGACCGGGCTTTCGCCACCGTGCTGGGAGATGCCGGCACTGCCACCTGGTGCACCGCAGTTCCAGTCGAAGAGGATTGGTTCAGTCCCCGGCAATTCTGGGGATGGGCCAGCGGCCGCGATGGCGATATAATCGTCACTCCGGTCGGAGGTTCCAAGCAGCCGATAAAATCGTATTCCGAAGTATCGGAATATCAAAATCGCTTGACTATGGACGGCGCCATGGTGAAGGAATTAATTATTCCTCTGGTGGGGGGGCCTGGAATCGATGCCGCCCTCAATAAGGCCGGCTGGACTATGGATATGCTCAATTTGGCCACCCTGCATGAGGCCAACCTGGTTTTGAATCAGGGAATCATCGAAGGTTGGAGAAAGCGGGGATTTGCCGGCGAGGTTCTCGATGCTCACGGAGAATTCGGCAATACCACCTCGGCGACTATTCCATTGGCCCTTTCGCTGCATCCCGATAAGCTGCAGGTGGGACGGCGTTTCGTCCTGGCTGCATTTGGAGGCGGCTTAACCGCCAATTTCGCGTTGGGGCAAATCAAGCACGAAGTCAAAACCCTGACCGCGGTTTAAGAATGACTTTTTTCGGGTTCCGGTCCGGAAGGCGGTTTAGAAATCTAGTCCTGCGGAAAAATATATTCGGTCATGGTCCTTTTCGGCAAGGCCATAGCCTACAGAAATCGGTCCCAACGGCGAATCAAACGATAATGCAAAGCCGATTCCGTGGCGAAGATTTTTCAGCTTGATCTGGTCGGCGCTTGGGTATACTTCGCCGACGTCGTAACGGGTATAAAAGTAAAACCGGTACGGCAGCCGGTATCGCAATTCCAGGTTTCCCAATATCATCTTATCACCGATAAGCTCCTCGGTGCGATAACCGTAGAATGAATCCATCCCGCCCAAGTAGAATTTTTCCGGCAGGGGGATGGGAGAATTCGAATCGGTCCAGCCAATCGAAAGTTTCGGGTGGAAATTCAACCGTTCGTTTATGGGAAAGTACGACTCGATAGCGCTGTATCCCCTGGTGAATCTGGTTTTCCCGCCGAGAATTTCCGCCGCGAATTCTATCAGGAAGATATGCCGTTTCCCGCTGTTTGGGTACGGCATACGGTTTATCGTTTCCACGTGCGACCGCAGCCCGAAAGTTCGCAGTTTTATGTTGTCCGAAACCCCGGCGGTATCGTAATCGTTGTCGATTTCTTCGAAACGGATTTCCCCGGTGACGGTTCCGAAACGCTTGATCTGCTGTCCGAGGATGAATTCACCCCCGAGTCTTTTCTCGTTGACGGTTTCGATCTGCCCCCCTCCGGCATCATACAGGTGCCGTTCCATGATGCGGTAGTAGCCTCTGGCCCGGTAAGTCAGATATGTGGAGAAAAAGCGATCGGCCTTCAGGGTGCCTTCGTACACCTGGCGCCTGGTCCCGTATTGAGCGTGAAGGAGAAATTCCTGTCCGGTCCCGAACAGGTTATCGTCCAGAAATTCCACGAACTGCTCGCTGTTGTATTCGTCGTGCCAGTGCCACCCGAGGCGAAGCTGCAGGTATTTTTTTTCTTCTACGGTCAGGGCGACGACCGCTCCGCTGTCGGTCGGAAGAACGTCCATGATGACCCGTTCGAAAAGGTCGGTACTGAAGATGTTAGCGATCCCCTGCGCTGCTTTTTCGGAATTGAACGGCTGGCCGTTTTTAAGAGGAAAATTCGAGGCTATCAGCCAGTCTTTGGTTCTCACGTTCCCGGATATGGCGATTTCGCAGATTCGTCCCTCATCGACCGTAATATTCAGTATTTTCGCTTCATGATTATAAGCGACGCGCTTGGCATGGGCCATATGGTATCCCAGTTCACCGTACACGTTTTCTATTTCATCGAGAAAGGCGACCATGTCTTCGGGAGACAATGTCGGGCCGTACTTGCTAAGTAATTCAAAAAGATCCTCGTCCGGGAAAATCATATTGCCGGCGAAATGCACTTCGATTTTATCTATCTTGGGCGCGGGAATGGCCGAAATTTCCATGTCGTAACATTCGAATCCCGCGATGACGTTCCCGGTCGGACGGCGCACGATACTTAGGTTCAGCAGATCATTCCGCTTAATAAGTTCTCCGGCGATCCTGCCCAAGTCGCTGTTTCTAACTATTCCCCCGGGAATCAGCGGCGACCAGTCCAGTTTGCGGATGGCATCATCTTCGGGATATTTGATGGTGGTGATATAAATGGTGTCTCTGCCATACCGCTGGTCGATCATACTTTTGATCTCCCGCGAGGCCTTTATACCGGAGCGATAGCCGGCGGCGATCAGGGAATCGGCGGATTCGAAATCCGAGGAGTAATAATCGTCTATTTCCGGGACGATGACGATATCGGCCGCTTTCATCCCGGATTTGATTTTATCGGTCTGCATGATCCCGGTTACCTGGTTGGCGATATCGATGGCATCGCCGATTTTGTCCTTCGGAAGCAGATCGCTGGTGGTATTGACCGCGACTTTCAAGTCGAAATTGCCGTTCTTATCGGGTATGATATTGACCGGAATGGGATTGACAATCCCGCCGTCCATCAACAGCATGCTGTCGAGCGACACCCCCGTGAAAGCCAGAGGGAAGGCCATCGTCGCCCGCATGGCCGTGGCGAGGTTTCCCTTTTCGAAAACATATTCCCTGCCCGTGACAATATCGGTGGTGGCCGCCGCGAATGGAATCGGCAAATGGGAAAAATCCCCTCCCGATATATAATTCGCCCGCACCGTCAAGCCCGTCATCAAATCGGTCAGCTTTTGCCCGGCGGTCAGGGCCCTCGGTATGTACGGTTTCAGTCCGTCGAAGCGGATCGAGATCAGGTAGCGGTCTTTTTCGGGACGCTGCGTCAGAAACATCGAGGTTCTTCCGGGACGATTGGTAAACAATTCCGCAAAACGAATTCCCTCGATGATTTTTTCCAGGGTATCGGCGGAATATCCGGCGGCATACAGCCCTCCGACAATCCCTCCGATCGAAGTTCCGGCTATGGATTCGACGCTGATCCCCGCGTCTTCAAAGGCCTTCAGGACGCCTATCTGTGAAATCCCGCGAGCCCCTCCGCCCGACAGCGCCAGCCCGACGCGATAGGTTTGTTCGGGGGACCGAAAGCGGGTGCCGTCCCAGCCCGCGAAGATTTTATCATCTCCGCCAAAGGCGGGCAAGGCCGCGCACAGCCACAATATCATGAGCGACAGCACAATTTTCGCTTGCGGACAGGAGTTTTTCATATGATTTATAGATTATAATTTTTAAAGACGAAAGACAAGCAAGTAAGTTATGAGCGAATTAACCAGGGCCGAAAAAAAGAATCTGATTGACCTCCAAACCAAAAAGGGGCGGAAGGAACAGGGTTTGTTTATCGCCGAGGGAATTACTTTAATCGGCGATGCTCTCCGTTTCGGAGGAAAACCGGATGTTATTTATTATTCCGAGGTATTATTAAATCCCCGGGGGCAGCGCCTTTTGGCAAAACTCCGCCGAAGCGGCCTGCAAACCGTCCCGTTGGCCGCCCAGGATTTGACCAAAGTATCCGACGCCGAAACCTGCCAGGGTTTACTGGGAGTATTCAAGGTCCCCAATCCGGATTTATCGAAAATCGTGAAGCAGGACAGCCGGATTCTGGTTCTCGACAACATTTCCGATCCCGGTAATGCCGGGACCCTGATTCGCTCGGCGGCCGCCTTCCAGTTCGCGGCCGTGGCGGTAACAAATTACAGCGTCGAGCCGTATAATCCCAAGGTAGTCAGATCATCGGCGGGGACTATTTTCGCCATTCCGACAGCCGTGGTGACGGTGGAAGAAATCATTGCAGTCAAGCAGCAATGGAGATTTCCCTTGATTACGGCGGATTTGCGAGGAACCTACTTGCGAAATGCCTTGCGCAAAGTCGACAGCAGGAAGGGATTGATGCTCGCCATCGGGGCCGAAACGGCCGGCATTTCGAAGAAGCTCGACAGTATTGCAGATATCCGGATTAGAATAAAACACGCCTCTGCGGTCGATTCTCTTAATGCCGCCGTGGCCGGGTCGATAATCATGAAGGAAGTGTACGAGTTATGAAAAATCGCACCAAAATATTTTTATCTTTGCTGGCGCTTGTAACTTTTCTCACGAGCCTGACTTCCGGCGAAGAAATCCGGGCGGTCGGACAGAGTGGATACGAGTCGGGTGAAGCCAGCGCCGTCGTAACGATGTCGCCGGGTGAGCGAATCCGGATTATATCGACTAATTATCTTACCGGAAATTTGAATATTGAAACGATTAAAGGGAACGAAGCGCGGTTCAAATTCCAGAAAAGGTTGAAGGCCCCGGATCAGGCTACCGCCATCGACTTCGCCGGCGTCATCGATATTTCCCTGGAAAAAAACGGTTCGGAAATCAAATTACTTTTGAAGTCGCCCAATCCCGCTCCCTGGTCCGGTTCCGATAATTCCGGGAGAATCGATGGAGAATTGACTTTGCCCGAGGGCTGCCTGGTCGAGTTCGAAGCGGGTTATTTCGACGTGAATATGACGGGGAAGTTTAAGGGGGTCAAAAATGTATCGACTTTCGGACGCATGGAAATCGACGGTGTCGACGGCGATCTGGAATTGTCCTCATCCAATCGGGATATAATCGTCAAGAATATCAAAGGAGACATAAGTATCTCGGCGAGCTATGCCGATATAATAGCTGAGGGGATCGAAAGTATCGGTCCGGCGACTTATATGAAAAACGAAAACGGGAATATAACCATCGTAGATTTCAAAGGGGCTTTCGACATCCGCAACGATTTCGGCCGCATTAAAGTCGACAAAGCGGTTTTGACCGACGAGCGGAGCAGCATACGCGGAAGCTACAGCCCGATCAAATTGTCCATTGACGATATGATCGACGCCGGACTGACGGTCAGAAATAACAATGAGGATATCGAAATTTCGGTTCCCGAAAACGGCTCGGCGGATTTCTCTCTGAAAGTCGAAGGAAACGGTGAAATCCACGCCGACGGCCTGACCATCGTTCCTACCTATGTCGATTATAACCGCCTCGATTTCAAAATAGGCGAGGGAGACAGCAGGGTGCGGGTGTCGGTCGGAGGAAAAGGTAACATTTCGATTAACGGGTACGAAAAGTAATTTTGCGTAGAATATCATTTTACATAATTGCCGCGGTTTCTTTTTTATTATCCGGAAACCTTCTCGCCGGAGACCGTATTGCCATTCCCGAAGGGATTTATTACCACCGGTTCGCATCGTACGGCCTCGGGGCCGAAGCCTCATGGATCAATCCCGCGGCACTGGCGGCCGGCCGGGATATTCACGTGCAATATATCGGGGAGTACGAGGACGGCAGGCTGACCGGGGGACGCGGCATTACTCTGACCGGCGAAGGAATCGGCATTACTTATCGCAGTTTCGATAACCGGGCCGGGCAGAAGCACCGCGAATTCATCTTTGCCGGCGGGATCGATCTCTTCCGTGATTTTTATACCGGGTTTTCGTACCGCTATTTTAAGGACGCCCCGGGAATATACAATAAACGCCATTTCTGGAACATCGGATTCCTGATCGATAAATATCCGACCATAAAGCTAGCCGCCGTCTATTCCAATCTTAATCGCGGCAAGGTGAATGATATCCGCAGCGAAATCGAACAGCTTTATTCTATTTCATATATAACCACCGGCGGAACGCTGGTGCTATCCGCCGAAATAACCATGGCGGGAAACCAAAGCCTATCTGATGGCAAGTATCGCGTCGGTGGTGAATTCCGGTTATCCGAAATGATGAATCTGTATGGTGCCGTCGACGAAGACCGGTTTTTCCAGCTCGGTATCAGGATCGGAAGCGGCCGGTATTACGGCGGTTTGCAGAGCCGTTTCGATTCGGACAGCGAGCATATCGGTTCTTCTTACTATGTCGGAACCGGTTACAGCACCTACCGCTGATTCACCATAATGGTAAATATAAAAACTCCGGGGATGTCCCCGGAGTTTTTTTGGCATATGACACTCTTGCGAATGTATGGAGCAGTCTTGTGTTTTTCTTATGATCCCAGCACGTAACCGACGTTATCCTGCCTCCAGCCGACACGCTGGAAGATTCGCACCACCGGGGTTTCCGGCGGGAGGTTGGAGGGATCGTCGAGGTCGGTATCGTACGACCAGTTACGGTTGGGAGCGGTATAGTAGGAACCGTACGCCCACGGTGCGGTGGCCTGCTGCGAATTCCAGAGGTTGACCAGCGAGCCCTTGAAATTGAAATTCCTGCCGGTCCAGTTTTCCAGGAAACGCGGAAGATTTTCCAAACCGCCGTTGTAATTGGCGCCGGTCGTGTTATTGTTACCGGTCATAATCGAGGCATTGACGCTCGTTACCGACGCAGTCCGGCTCGATATATTCAAAGCCGAGTTGGCATCGTTCCAGTTGTTCGATAAGAATGTCACCGCGTCGCCGCAGATAGCCGCCGGTTTTTTGTCGACGGTGTTGAAATCCCCCTGAACATAAACGGGGTTTTCCGAAAAGATCGAAACCGCGTTGCCGATATCGGCGCCGTTTTGAAGCCTGGTTCCCCTGAATCCGGAACGCTGGTCGGAAATGTAGACCACGCCGCTGGTGGGGAAGTAGGCCGAAGTAGCCAATTTCGCCATATCGATGTTCGTCGCCTGTACGGTGGTCCCTTCATGCAAATCGGTGAACGAGGAGCTGGAAATCGTTCCCGACGGAAGAAGTGCGGATACGTTAACCCATGAAGCTCCCACGCGGGCTTCGGCGACACCGTCGATTATCCGAAGGTCGGCCTTGTTTTCGTAAGAGTCGGGGTTACCCGCGGCCCTTTCGATCAATTTGTGAGGGTCGCCGGTGGCCGCTAACGGCAGGTTCAATTCGCCCTGTCCGAAAGCGCTGTCTTGGACGCGCCCGCCCCAGCGATTCGATGAGGAATCGTACCAGTTGGCGGAAGTCGCCTGCAGGAAGGTTCCGTCGCTGTTTTTCATATTCCTGTAATTGCCGTCTTCATCTTTAATCAGGACATCGCCGTACGATGTCCCGCCCGGTCCCTTTCGGCCGTGCAGAAATTCCCCCGAACAGGTCACGAAACTTTCCATCTTGAGGGTCGCACCCGATTGCACCCAAAGATTGCCGTTGGAATGGACGCGGCCGATAAGGGTCATGTCGGCACCGGGAGCGACTTCCAGGTCGTTGCCGTAAAACACGGCGAACTGGAATATCGGCACCATGGCAGCCTCAAATTCCTGCGACAGAACCACCTGGCTGTTGTCGATAGACGAGGTCGCGGTGGAGGTGATCGTAAAGGAACGGACCGAGGCATTCAGCCCGGCCAGCGTTCCCTGGGTCAGGGTCCGTTGCTCCAGGGTGCCGTTGGTCGATGTAGAATATGCCGCAACGACTCCACTGACCGTTTCGTTACCGGTCGGTAAAACGCTCGGAGGCTGGTTGGTGGTCATGTATGCGTGCTGAATGGCGGCGGCGGCTCGTTCAAGACCGGCTTCGGCGGCATAGAACGACTGCATTTCGTTCATTTCGTTACCGGCAATGGTAACTTCATCATTGGCCATCTTAATCGCCGAGATCCCAATCAGAGTCAGCATGACCATCATCATCAGCGCGATAAAAGTCGACATCCCTCGGTTGTTCGAGATTCTGCTTAACGTCTTCATATTATCCATCCTTTGCATCTTCAAAAGTCATCTCCACCGGTTTATATATCCAGGTTTCTCAGATTTATCATTGAAGTATAGACCTGCGACCGGTACGGATCGCTCGGCATATCCGGGTCCGGTTCGGCCGATCTCGCCGTAAGGACAATCTCAACGGCACGGACATCGGCGACAATCGGGGGAACGTCCACCATTATTCCGTTTTTCATGCGGTAACGGACCTGGAAGTCGGTCACGTTTTCGGCATATACCGCCGGATTCTGTCCCGGAAGTTCCAGCATCAGGTTGGGATGAAGCGAATCGCTGTAGTCGATAAAGTACTTCATCCTCTGCAAAGCCAGGACAATGGCGTCCTTCGGGTAAGCCTTGGACATGTTCATGCTGGTATGAGAGATGAGCCAGTTGGCGCTGTCGACGCCGGATATTTCGAAGAATTCTCCGCCGCCGGAATCGGGCTGAAATATGTAAGCCCACTGGCCGTCGTAGAAGCAGGAGAGGTCCTGGCTGTCGCAGGCCAAAGCCGCTCCGTACGAACCCATCGCCGCGGTGAGGACCGCCTGGCATTCGTCTTCGACGAAGTTAATGGTAATGGTATCGGGATTGGTATTGAACGCTTCCACCGCACTCAGCCCGATCGGAAGCGCATGTCCCGCCATGCGTACCGTCCTGGTCAGTTCATCGATGGCCGCACGGGCGTTCTGCTGAATTTCCGTACGGTCTTCCTGTATGCTCCACTGCTTATGCTGATTGATGTACAATTCGAATATCGCCGCCGTGACCAGCCCGGCCAAAAACAGCCCAATGAGGACTTCGATCAGGCTGGCTCCTTTGCTGCTTCTTAAAATTTTTCTAAAGGATTTCATTTTCGCCTCCATCAAGTCCTAATTGACACGAATCATGGTACTGATGCTGTTCTGCAGAGTATCGCCACGGCTGTTTTGCCAGGAAGCCGTGATATCGACCTGACGCAAATAGGAATTAACATTAGTAACGGTCCACTGGCGCTGGATAGTATTAATGGTATCGATCCCGTTGGTCAGGGCCAGGGTAGTCCGGAGTTCCTCGAGCTTTTCCTGAATGAGCTGAGTCGACATGGTGGCCTTATTCGACCAGTCGTTGGCGTCGAGCGCCACCATGGCCATGTTCAGCAGGAATATCAGCGACATGGTCAGGATGATTATCGAAACCATCACTTCAAGAATGGAAAAGCCCTTTTTGGATTTCAGCTTTTTGAATAAGTTCTTCATATCAACCATCCCTTTATCTTGCCATTTTTTTGTGGTGATATGAAAATGGCCTGCCAATTCCGCCGATTTATTGCCGGAAAAAGCCGTTTACAGCGATAGCATTCCGCCGCTCTCCCCATAACATAAAATCATTCAGTCGGTTACAAGGACGAACCGGTTTCCGGGAATCAATCCGAATTGATGAATTTCAGCAGATCTGAAGCCGGAATCAGGCCGGTTTTGGCGCCGTAAATATGGGGGCAACCCCATATTAATGGGGTATCAGCGAACGATAACTCGGGGCCCGTCCTGGAAAAATGAGGATTATTTTGGAAAACGCCGTTCAAACGCGTATCTTTTGCCGGACAACGAGATAGTCTTCGGCGAAAAGGGATTATCTCCTGACGCTATGGCGGAACCAAGTTCCGGCTGCAATGTTTCAAAATGGAAACGTTTTACAGGAGATGAGAACAAGAGGAAAATCATGTTATTAGGCGCACATATGTCGATTGCGGGGGGAGTTTTCAATGCCCCTCTACATGGTCAAAAAGCCACCTGCGATGTGGTCCAGATCTTTACCAAAAATAACAACCAGTGGAAAGCCAGGGAATTAACCGATGAGGATATCGAGCGCTTCCATAAAGAGCAGAAAAATACCGGCGTAAAGGTCGTCTGTGCCCACGACAGTTACCTGATAAATCTCGCCTCACCGGATGATACCATTTTTCAGAAATCGTTCGAAGCCTTCAAGGTGGAACTGGAACGATGTGAACAGCTGAGAGTTAAAAATCTGGTGATGCATCCGGGGTCGCACGTCGGCTCGGGAGAAGAGGCCGGCCTGGCGAAAATCGCCGAGGCTTTCAACCGCATTTTCGAGCAGCTTCCGGACAACAAAACCGTGGTCTGCCTGGAAACAACCGCCGGTCAGGGGACCAACCTGGGATATAAATTCGAACACCTGGCTGAAATTATCGATAAAGTCGAAGACAAAAACCGGATGGGGGTCTGTATGGATACCTGCCATGTTTTCGCCGCCGGTTATCCGCTCAAAGAAGAAAAAGACTTCAAAGAAACCATCAAAGAATTCAACAGGATCATCGGCCTGAATCGCCTGCAAATAATCCATTTTAACGATTCCAAGAAGCCGATCGGCTCAAAAGTGGATCGCCACGAACATATCGGGCAGGGAGAATTGGGTCTGGAACCGTTCCGGCATATCCTTAACGACCGGAGATTCAACCGCATCCCGAAAATCCTCGAAACGCCTAAAGAAGAAGACCTGAAAGAGGATATTGAAAACCTGAAAGTGCTTCGTTCGTTAATCGCCGAAAAACCTCAGGAAGTAAGCAATGAGTGACAGCCAAAGCCTACATTCTTAATGTTAAACTTGCCAACACCGAAAATCCGCAATAGAATATAAAGTATGAAAATAGCAATCATAGGCCCGCCGCAGTCGGGTAAGTCGACCCTGTTCAATGCCCTGTCGGGGCAGGATGTCGCGGTCGGAGATTATTCCCGGTCGGAGCATCGGGCCATCATCAAGGTTCCCGATGGACGAGTCGAAGTCCTCGGTGAAATCGAAAAAAGCAAGAAAATCACCCACGCCGAAATCGAATTTTTTGATACGGCCGGCTTTTCCGGAAAAGGGAAACAGGCGAGCGGTGAAATTTCATCGACCCACGATCTCAAACAGGTGGATGCCTTTGCGATCGTCGTCGATTGTTTCAGTTCCGACGCCAAACCGGAGGAGGATTTGCGTTCCATAATCGATGAAATGATTCTCGCCGACATGATGCATATCGAGGACAATATCGAAAAACTGGATCGCAAAATGCAACTAACCGGCAAGAGAGACCGCGCCCGCGAACTGGAAGTTTTGAAACTCTGCCGCGACGCTCTTAACGATGAGAAACTGATCGGTGAAATCGGGCTGAGCGCCGAAGACGAAAAGACCATTCGCGGCTACACGTTCCTGTCGCTCAAGCCGCAGATCGTGGTTTTCAATATATCCGAAGAGAAAATCGAACAAACCGAGTCGCTTCGTCAGAAGTACGCCGGCTATCGCATGGAAAATATCCGGGATATTTCCATTATCTGCGGAAGACTGGAAATGGAACTGGCCCAGCTTCCGGGCGAGGAAAAAACCGCGTTCCTGAAAGAACTCGGCATCGAACATCCCGCCGTGGAGCGGTTCATACAAATATCGTACAACCTGCTGGGACTGATATCGTTTTTAACGGCCGGTCCCCCCGAATCGCGGGCCTGGACCATCCGCAAGGGAACCAATGCCGTCCACGCCGCCGGAGCGATTCATACCGATATCGAGCGGGGATTTATCAAGGCCGAAGTGGCCTCGTACGACGATTACATCAAGCACAAGAGCATGGCCGCCCTCAAGGCGGCGGCCCGGCTGCATCTCGAAGGCAAGGATTATATCGTGCAGGATGGTGACGTCATCCTGTTTCGGTTCAATGTATAGAGAAAATTAGCTGTTGAGGATTGTGTGACTGATACCGAAATAAAACTTATGCAGAGGGAACGGAAAAAATCTTCCCGTTACATCGTCCCGGTTCTCCCGGTGAAGGGAATGGTGGTATTCCCGTTCATGGTGATACCGCTGATGGCCAACGAACAGAAACAGGCCCGGCTCATCGACGAGGCCCTGATGAAAGGGAGTACGGTCGGCATTTTTGTCCAGTCGAACCAGGAAACCGAAAATCCGGGGCCGGAAGATATCCACCGCACCGGGACATCCGGCAACATTCTGAAAATGCTCCGTTTTCCCGACGGAACCATTCGTTTGCTGGTACAGGGCCTGTCACGGATTAAAATCAAGCGGTTTCTAAATACCGATCCGTACCTCAGCGCCGAAGTTGACGAGATTGAAGATATCATTGTCGATGAGGTTAAAATCGAGGCTCTCCAGCGGAATCTCCTGGAGCAGTTGAAGAAGGCGGTGGATCTGGCTCCGAACCTGTCCGAAGAGTTGTATGTCTCGGCGGCCAACCAGGAAACGGCCTCGAAAGCCGCCGATATGATCGCCTCGAATCTCAATATATCGGTCAAAGAAAAACAGGAAATCCTCGAAGAACTCGATGTCTACAAGCGGATGGAACGGCTGCTGCTCATCCTTAATAAAGAAATCGAGGTCCTCGAATTATCGAAAAAAATACAGAGCGAAGCGAAATCGGAACTGGGCAAAATCCAGCGGGAATTCATTCTTCGCGAACAATTGAAAGCGATCAAGAAAGAACTCGGCGAAAAAGGGGATAATGCCGAAACCGATGAATTCGAACAGCGCATTCAAGAGGCGAAGATGCCGGAAGCCGCCGAACAGGCGGCCCGCAAGGAATTGGATCGCCTTTCCCGCATGAATCCGGCTTCGGCCGAATATACCGTTTCAAGGACATATCTCGAATGGCTGGTCGATATCCCCTGGCAAAAGTCGACCAAGGATGTTCTCGATATCAAAAAGGCCAAGAAGATTCTCGATGAAGACCATTACGATCTGGAAAAGGTGAAAGACCGTATCCTCGAATACCTGGCGGTGCGGAAACTGAAATCCGACGTCAAGGGTCCAATCCTCTGCTTCGTCGGGCCTCCGGGCGTAGGTAAGACCTCGCTGGGACGGTCCATCGCCCGGGCCATGGGGCGCAAATTCGAACGCATTTCGCTCGGCGGTATGAGAGATGAGGCCGAAATTCGCGGGCATCGCCGGACCTACATCGGAGCGCTTCCGGGAAGAATCGTCCAGAATATCAAACGCTGCGGCTCGAACAATCCCATTATCATGCTCGATGAAGTCGACAAGCTCGGCTCCGATTTCCGCGGCGACCCCGCTTCGGCGCTTTTGGAAGTGCTCGATCCGGAACAGAACGATACCTTCTCCGATCATTATCTCGAAGTGCCGTTCGACCTTTCGAAAGTCATGTTCATCACGACCGCCAATCTGCTCGATACTATTCCGCCGGTCCTGCGCGACCGCATGGAAATTATCCGCATCCCCGGTTATACCGACCTCGAAAAACTGGAAATCGCCAAACGGCACCTGCTACCGAAACAATTCGAAAACCACGGCATCTCCAAAAGCCGCATGGCCATCAAAGATTCCGCGGTCCTGGAAATTATCAACGGTTACACTCGCGAATCAGGTCTGCGAAATCTCGAACGGGAAATTGCCTCGGTTTGCCGTAAAGTAGCCCGGAAAATAGCAGCCGGTTCTTCGAGCAGCTATTCCATCACCGATCGCAATCTCAAAAATTACCTCGGGCCGGAAAGATTCGGCAGCGAAGCCCTTTCCCGTACCGGGCAAATCGGTGTCGCGGCCGGGCTGGCCTGGACCTCCACCGGAGGAGAATTGCTGTACATCGAAGCCACCGCCATGCAAGGAAAGCGGGACCTGCTCTTAACCGGATCGCTGGGGGATGTCATGAAAGAATCGGCCATGGCGGCGCTGAGTTATGTCCGAAGCAACTGTAAAAAGCTCGGTATCGAACCCGATTTCTGCGATAATCACGAAATCCACGTGCACGTTCCCTCGGGAGCAACTCCGAAAGACGGCCCCTCGGCCGGAATCACGCTGGCGACCGCGCTGGCGTCGCTGTTGTCTCACCGGAAGGTAAGACCTTACCTGGCCATGACCGGCGAAATTACCCTGCGGGGCGAAGTGATGAAAATCGGGGGATTGAAAGAAAAACTTTTGGCCGCATATCGTGCGGGAGTGAAGACCGTAATTCTCCCCAAAGAGAACAAGAATGATTTAATCGATATACCTTCGGAAATCAAGAAGGGGCTCAATTTCAAATTCGTCTCGAACGCCGATGAAGTCCTGAAATTTGCACTCGAAAAAGCGAGAGCCAACGGAAACGGAACCGCCAAAAAACGGAGCGGCAAAGGCAAATCGAAATGAAACTGGTCACCGCCGAAATGATGCGCCGCATCGACGGCGAAACGATTAACAACCGGGGGATTCCCGGCCCGGAACTGATGGAAAATGCCGGACGAGGCATCGCCGAACGGATTCGGGAGTTCGTTCTCGAAGGGTATTGCGAGGGACGCCGTCTGGCGGTTATCTGCGGAAAAGGAAACAACGGCGGAGACGGCTTTGTCGTCGCGCGGTACCTGCACCAGTGGGGGGCCCAGGTTGAAGTCTATTACCCCGCTCCCGATGAAAGCCTGTCCGATGATGCTCGCTTGAATTTCAATCGGGCCGAAGTAATTGGTGTTCCTCTTTTCACGATAGAAAATGTCAATCAACTTCCGGAACAGCTCGATGCGGAATTCATTATCGACGCCGTTTTTGGAACCGGTTTTTCCGGAGCGCCGCGCGGCCTTCCGGCCGAATTCATCGAATATATCAACCGGCAAATGCTTCCGGTAATCGCGGTCGATTGCCCCTCGGGGCTGAATGTCGATACCGGGCAGCACGAAGGAGCCGTGGTGCAGGCGATGTACAGCTTCCCGCTCGCTTCCCCGAAAATCGGAATGTACTATTCGCCGGGCAGGGAATTATCCGGCATCATCGAAGTCGTCCCGATCGGCGTTCCCGATGATGTTTACCGGCAGTTCGAAATCATGGAAAACCTCATCACCCCGGAACTGGTCGAGAAACTGCTCCCCAAACGCAAGCCCGACGGCCATAAAGGGGATTTCGGTAAGTTATTTATCGTCGCAGGCTCAACCGGTTTAACCGGAGCCGCCTGCCTGACCGCCAATGCCTCGGCCCGCGCCGGGTTGGGTCTGGTAACGGTGGGATGTCCGAAATCGCTCAATCCCATACTCGAAATTAAATTAACCGAGGCCATGACTTATCCATTACCGGATGTCGCCAAAAAGGGAGTCCTGGCCCTGCGCGGCCTGGGAGAAATAAAAAAGCAGATTACGATCCGCGATGCCGCCATAATCGGGCCCGGAATCGGGCGTCATCATGAAACGGTGGAATTGATTCGTAGACTGATCGCCTCGCTGGAAAAGCCGGCCATTATCGATGCCGACGGCCTGAACGCCTTCGAAAAGGACCGTTCGGCCCTGACCAAAGAGCATCCCACCCTGGTTCTGACTCCTCATCCCGGAGAATTCCGCCGCCTGATTGACGAAGACCTCCCGCATGAGCTGTACGCTCTGTATGAATTGGTCAGGAAATACGCCCGCGAGTATAATTCTGTCATCGTTCTGAAAGGCTCCCCGACAATCGTGGTGAACGTCGATGGCCAGTTATACCTTAATCCCACCGGCAATAACGGCATGGCCACCGGAGGCACGGGGGATGTATTGTCCGGCATCATCGGGTCTTTCCTGGCCCAGGGGATGGCCCCGATAGAAGCGGCCATTTGCGCCGTATATCTTCACGGTTTAGCTGGAGACCTGGCTGCGGCGGAACTCGGTTTCAGGAGTCTCATCGCCGGGGATTTAATCGATTATCTTTCCGATGCCTTTTCGCTCCTTGACCTCCACGATAATATGCCGTGACGGTCCGACCGGTTGCGTTTGTGCCGGTTCCTTTCGTATCAATAAAAATCGCTTATCGAGAATAGAAATACTCAGGGGGAGTTGTGAAGATACTGATTCTTGGAGGGACCCGCTTTCTCGGAAAATACCTTGCCGAATACGGGCTGAAAAACAGGCATGAAATCACCCTGTTCAACCGGGGAAAGAGCAATCCCCATCTTTTTCCCGATATCGAAAAACTCCGCGGCGACCGCGACGGTGATCTCGAATCACTGAAAAACCGGTCATGGGATCTGGTCATCGATGTCTGCGGATATGTCCCGAGAGTCGTGGAGCAATCGGCCGCATTACTGAAGCGCCACGTCGAAAAATATCTTTTTATTTCCACTATGATTGTATACGAAGACCTGAATAAGGTGGGGCTGTCCGAACAGGACACTCTGGCCACGATGGGAGATAATCCCGACGAAGAAGTTACCAGTGAAAACTACGGCCCCCTGAAGGGGGACTGCGAACGGGTCGTGACGAAATATTTTCCGGAAAACCACCTCATAATTCGCCCGGGCGTCATTATGGGGCCCGGCGACAATACCGACCGCTTCACCTACTGGGTGCATCGAATCGCTCAGGGAGGAAAAATCCTCTCGCCGGGAACGCCCCGCGACCCGCTCCAGGCAATCGATGTTCGCGACCTGGTCAAATGGATGTACGACATAATAAACGATGGGAAAACCGGAGCGTACAATGCCACCGGGCCGGATTACGATCTGACCATGGGCGAATTCTTCGTCTCCTGCCAGAAGGCAGGGAAAACGTCGGCGGAATTTACTTGGGTCGATTCCGATTTCCTGCTGGAACGGGAAATCACCCCCTGGAAAGAAATCCCGCTCTGGAGACGCGGCGGCTATCATCATAAGGGCTTCATGCGCATCGATAGCACCAAAGCGATCAATGACGGCCTGAAATTCCGCCCTCTCGCCGAAAGTGTAAACGATGTCCTTGCATTCGCGAAATCCCGCGATGAATCGTACGAATGGACCGCCGGACTCGATTCTCAAAAAGAAGGTCAAATCCTGGCCGACTGGGAAAAGAATCTCGAAACGGTCGATCGGTAAGAGCCGTAACAAAAATATGGATATACTTATCATCGGAGGGACCCAGTTCGTCGGGCGTCATATCACCCGTGCCGCGCTCGACGGCGGCCATAAGGTGACTCTGTTCAACCGGGGAAAAACCGGCCCCGGGCTTTTTCCCAAAGCCAAAAATATAATCGGCGACCGTGACGGCGGCCTGGCTCCCCTCGAAGGCAAAAAATGGGATGCCGTGATCGATGTCTGCGGGTATTTCCCTCGCGTGGTGGAACAAACCGCTTCGCTTTTGCAGGATACGGTATCTCTGTACGTTTTCATTTCGACCGTTTCCGTTTACAGCGATTTTTCACGACCGGGAATCGGTGAAGATTCGCCCCTCGGACAGATCGACGACCCCTCTATCGAAGAAATCACGGTTAAATCGTACGGTCCCCTGAAAGTCCTCTGCGAAACTAAAGTGATCGAATATTTCCCGGATAACCATCTTATTATCAGGCCGGGATATATCGTCGGGCCGCATGATCCCACCGATCGTTTCACCTATTGGGTGCATCGGGTGTTCGAAGGGGGGACGGTGTTGGTTCCGGCTCCTCCGGATGCCCCCATGCAGTTTATCGATGTCCGCGACCTGGGAGAATGGGTCGCGCGCATGACTTCGGGGAAAAAAACCGGAATATACAACGCCACCGGGCCGAATTATCCCTTCACCATGGGAAAATTGCTGGATTCCGCGCGGGAGGTCTCGAAAAGAGAAATCGAATTCGTCTGGGCCGATAGCGAGTTTCTGTTGAAAAACGAAATCGGAAGAAAAGAATTTCCTCTTTGGATTTATGAATCGGAACTGGCCGGCCTGATGCAGACCGATTGCCGCAAGGCGATTGCCGAAGGATTGATCTGCCGTGCCTTGTCCGAAACGATTCGCGATACTGTCCGCTGGGCTTCGACCCGCCCGATTTCGTACGACTGGAAAGCCGGACTCGATTCAGCGCGTGAAGCGAAATTGATCCGGGCGTGGAAAAAACGGTAATCCCCTTTAATAATCATTTCAAGAATTCATCGAGCCAGGCTTTGCGGTGACGGTCGATTTCCTTGTATGAACCATCCTTCAATGCGACGTGCGTCCCTCCCTCGATTCTGACATATTTGTGAGGGACTCCGTATTTTTCCAATTTTTCTGCCAACTCCTCCGATTGAGAAATTGGGATGACATTATCAGCAGTCCCGTGCATCATAAGGATGGGAGTGCTTCCGGGTAATTTGTCTGCGAAGCAAACGGCCGATAACTCTTCGAGTTTTTTCCGCAATTCGCTTTCATTCAAATTTCGGAAACGTTTTTGAATTGATTTATTGATATTGCGGTGATTATCGCGCAGGGAAATCAGGTTTGATACTCCGGCATGGACAATGGCGCATTTGAAGATGTCTTTTTCTTTCAGCGCTCGATACGTTACCATCCCGCCCCGGCTGGCCCCTTCAATTGCCATACGGTTAGTATCGCATTCCGGAATATTATCAGCCGCCTTGATTAGATTGAGCGCATCGGTGAGGTCTTCGCCGCCCCAGGCTTCGTC
>Ga0105105_10000009_pt1 | contig 80045 bp, 96 predicted proteins | sample PPLLaktember2015_4_FD_79108 | JGI IMG/M metagenome (GOLD analysis project Ga0105105, IMG submission 79108) | Freshwater sediment microbial communities from Prairie Pothole Lake near Jamestown, North Dakota, USA - PPLs Lake P8 Core (1) Depth... | ecosystem: Environmental > Aquatic > Freshwater >...
CATCATCCCCACAGACCCCAAAGATCCGATCGCCCCCACCCCCGCACCAACTCCAGTCCCCTCTCCTGTACCCGTACCGAGTCCGTCACCGGTTCCACCGCCCCCATTAATCATCCCCCAACCTGTACCTATCCTGACGGGAGGGTGGAGGCATGGCGGATCGGCGCAGTGGTTCAACTTCGATCCGAACACACCAGAGGAGTTCAATTTAATAGACGAATGGAACTATGGGGGTATGACAATCCACGGCGATCAGATCGTCGAGTCTGAAGGGGAGTATCTCCACGGTAGCGACTTATCAGAAGCTTATATTCCCTATGTGAAAACTGAGTATCTGTGGGGGTATACGGGGAAATTGGAGCAAATCATTCCCACCATCATCAATGCTGAGGCATGGGTAGGCTACGGTGGAAATTTAGCTTACGTGCTTGGTGAGATATATGAATTAACCGGCGGGTTTAATTATGGCGGTACGTCAGAATATGAGGATCAAACGAGCGTTCATGAATTAACCGGCGGATTCAACTATGGCGGGGCATTGGAATATGAGGATCGAACGAGCGCGATCGCCGCTCTTAACCCCCGCTTCTGGTTCAGGACTGACGAAGGTATCACAATCGACTACACGACTTATGCGGGGATTTCTACCTGGACTAACCAAGGATCTGCTGAGTCACTAACTCAAACCACTAAATCAAATCAGCCCCAATATTTCAAAGTCGGCAAAATTAACGCTGCGTATTTCGACAACCCAACTTTCTTGGGATTAACAGATAGTGGGGTAACTAAAGCTTATTATGGCTTCACGGCGATCATTAGAAGCACTCTACCACAGTGGAGAACTATCCAAGTACCTTTGTTTGGACAAGTCTTCTCTTACTCCGCCCAAAACGCTCCAGCTTATCGCTCTTATCTATTTGAATCAGGGCAGACTTATTTCAATAATAACCCATCCCCCGCATTAGTAAGGAGGAATAAAATAAGCGTTTCATCACCATTTAATTGCGCTCCAATAGATGAATGGTTCTGTATTACCGTGGTATTCAATCCCACTTATATAAATAACCGTATTTCAGGGGCTGAAAACTTTAGAATTAATAGAAGTTTCGAGAATTACTATTTAGGATTTTATCTCGCAGAAATTGTAATTCATGATACCGCTTTAAGTGCGCCAGATATTGAGGACATTGAAGATGAGATGATAGCAAGGTGGAATATTGGAGCTACTCATTCTTACACAGATATCGCCTCCTTTGATCTTTACTATTGGTTTAGAGCTGATATGGGATTGACCATTGATACCAGCTCAGGAATTAATAGTGTTTCCGCTTGGGCTAACAATGGGTCTGGAGAGGACGCGATACAAACAACAAAAGTTAATCAGCCTTTAATTTATTCAGATGCCCGTTTAGGAGATACAGTCCACTTTAACGGATCAACATGGCTGTCCAACCACGCAAAAGCATCCCCCCATGTTTACGGTATATGTGCGGTATTACGCTCAGTTGGGGCAAATTGGTCAACCTTTGGACAAGTCTTTTCTTACCCCGCCCAAAACGCTCCAGCTTATCGCTCTTATCTATTTGAATCAGGGCAGACTTATTTCAATAATAACCCATCCCCCGCATTAGTCAGAAAAAATGGTAGTGGGCTATCCTCTCCCTTTAGCTGCGCTCCAATCAATAACTTTTTCTGCTTAACCGTAGTTTGGGATAAGTCATATAAAACGAGTTTCGTCAGAGATACGATTAACTTTTTAATAGGTAGATCCCATGAGGGATATATGGCTCAGATGTATGTAGCGGAAATAGCTGTATTTAGCGATTCCTATTCAACTACTGACATTGCTAAAATAGAGAACGAAATGATGACCAGGTGGGGAATATGAAGTATTTAATCTTTGACGACTACGAAAGCGCTAATAGGTGGAGGCGATCGCATGACTTTATTGGTCAGGCTAGTCAACATTTACAGATCTTCTTTTTTGAGTTATTTGGTAGTGCGTCCCCCTACCCTAACGATAAAGGGACTGTAGAGTTTACTAGCGTCATGGATTTAAATGGAGGTAGATACATCAACCAAGGGCAAGCACTAGGAGGATACTGTGTTCAAATTTATGATCATATTTACCATGGACTAATCAATAAATCTTTATGGGATGAGACTTGCAATATACTAGCTACACCAGAGCTAATATTAGATGATTTAGAGATTGAACACTTAGCTATTTAAGAATTACTATGCCATCAACTAAACAAGGAATATTAGACTTAGCTAAACTACACATCAATGCCTACCAATGGCGGTTAGGCTTTTGTAGTTTAGCCGCACCGACAATAGACACGACTGACTTAGAATATTACAGCAACGAAATCACGGATCAAGGAACGCGCCCGCTCCTTAATTTTAACGCTAATGCAGTATCTTGGAAATCGCTAACTCTCCAGGCTGAAACGCTTGTAGAAGCCATCATTACAGGTGCGGATGACTTTACTGTGATCTCGACTTTTGTAATGGCTCAACCGACAGCAGTTAGCGCGACTCCAGAGATTATTATTTCCACAATTTCCCCCGCAAATAATACGATCACCTTTGGCGCTGCCCATGGTTTTGCGGAAAATGACCGGGTAATGATCCATGAAATAGCAGGAGCTACAGCACCGGGTGGAACGACTGCGGACGCTTTTTATTATGTAGGGGTTACAAACTCGACCACTATCACATTGAAAGATAATATTTCCGGCAACACCATTGACATTACCAATGGGGGTGCGGGTACTTTAGGAGTGCGATATTGCCAGGCGGTTGTCAAGCTTTATCAAGTCCTTTCACCGGCTGCAAATATCCAGACCGGCTCGACTTCTTTATTCAGGCAAAATCAGCTTTGGGGGAGGATAGTCTAATGGGTCTATCTTTAGAAGAGATGGCGCTGCTTAATCGCTATGTTCACTCCGTTAGAAATGGCGGTGGCACTCAGGAGAAATCAAAGGCAGCGCAAGGGGGGAATGCGGATGAATCGGTTACTATCCGAGGGCGTAAGGTCATCTCGGATGCAACTGGAAAAGAGATCCCTAACCCAAGGATGATGACCAACGCATCTTACGGTAAAGGTGTCGCGACTAGGGTAGGTGCGGATATCATGATTCTCGCTAAAAACAGGACTCGTAGATATTATTAAAAATGACTTTCTCCAGAGAAGAGCAGCGCTTAATTCAACGCCTAGCCGCACAGAATCGCCAGAAGCACACAGAGGAAGTGGCAGAAAGGGAGAAAGCGGATGAGGAGCGCAAGGACACCTATTTTGTAGGCTATAAAAATGGACAGGCGATCGTCAAAGTGAACGGTCGAGAAACTGAAGTCCATAACCTCGCTTCTGGTGGCATCAAGAAAGGCGAGAAAGTTGTGCCGCGAATGGAGGGAAATGCGAAGTCAATAACGTACAAACCACGGGTGAATCTGGAGCAGGATCGGAAGAAGCGGCGATCGGATGAGGAAGAAGAAGACAAGGTTACCCTTGATCCAGAAGACGAGACGGTCGAGATGCTATTTTGGCCAGATCACGATCATATGTGGAAGTTTAGCACGTCCTGCTTGAATTATGATGCGGGTGAGGCTCCACCACCCTGGAATGAAATAAAAGTGGGATGGCCATTTCTTGCATCGACAACACCAAACAATGAAAAAGGCGGATCGACAATATATGTAAATGATGATGATTCCCCTACTTTGGAAAAAGAGACTATCTTAGATAACACTGACTCTAGAACCGTAGAGATAACGCCTTCAATCCTTAAAGACGCAGAGACAAAAGCAGTAGAAGGATTTAAAGTAGATAGCTACGATCATGAGTCCAGTAAAGGAGCAAAAGTGGAATGGGATGAGGATCTCAAAGTTTTTAAATATAGAAGATTGTATGATGTGCTGGGTAGCGACAGTTTTTCTTATCAGTCAAAAGGAACTCGTGTAAAAATAAAAATTAGGCTTCTACCTAGGGGACTAGAAGTGGCTGCATGTAATCCTATAGCTGACATATCCACGAAATCAATTGAGGCTATATTTCCATTAAGATACGAGTGCCTTCCTACGGGAGTCGATGGTAGGATAAAGACACAAAGGGGTTTCTCGTTAATGTCAGACAGCAAGCTAATAAATGGGGGCAAGTGGTCTGAACAGGTAGACTCAAAATATTACTCTACTAAAAATAGAGAATATTACAAAGATGGGCAATATAAGTGTGACACACAAATAGGTAATCCGGGCGCACCGTCTCCCTTGTCTACTAATTTTGTTGTACTACCACCAGGCACTTATTTAGCCAAGGTTAAACCTAAAAGTCAGCTAGAGTATTCGAGAGGCGGTTTTCTTGATAACGTAGGAACGGTCACCAAGAAAAATGTTGTATACCCTACTTATACCGAACCCACAGTTATTGCAGGAGAAGAAAAAAAAGAAGGGTACGTTGATTTTATTCACTACAAAATAGGGTACAAAGAAGGAGAGGAAGAGTTTTTGAGTCCATGGGGAAGTTGGGCATTAGAGTTTCGCCCCGAAAAACGGGAGGAAGAAGAAGAGGAGGAGGAGGAAGAAGAAGAGAAAGACCCACCCACCCCAACCCCCGCACCATCACCTTACCCTACTCCAGCGCCTTCTCCACCATCCCCATCTCCAAGTCCAGCGCCCACTCCTGCACCAAGTCCAGCGCCCACTCCTGCACCAAGTCCAGCGCCCACTCCTGCACCAAGTCCAGCACCATCCCCATCTCCAAGTCCAGCACCATCCCCATCTCCAAGTCCATCTCCAAGTCCATCTCCAAGTCCAGCACCTACGCCAGCACCTACGCCAACGCCTACGCCAACACCTACGCCAGAACCTAACCCTTGTGAGGAACTTAGGGGCCATGTAGTTTATAGCCAAGCTGACGTTCGAGATGTACACTTCTGGCAGGTTGATGTCATTAACCCCGATGCCAGCGTTACCACCAACTATTATTTCAGGTTCGGTGCCTACGATGGAGATGACAACTTAGCCACAAACTTCACAGATCCTAATGCATTATTCCCTGTCTGGGATTGGGGCACATACCCTAACGTCGCCGCATTCGTCCAGGGCGTTAACGGTTGCCCCATTGAGCAGAGGAAGGTAGGGAATATAACCGAAATTTACATTACTGGCGCTCCTCCTTAATGGTTTCTGGGTGTTCTAGCGCGTAGACGATCGCCGCACGGATGAAATCCTGTACACTGCGATTCTCTTCCTTAGCCCGATCCTTTACGCGCATATAATCCTCAGTGAGCATAGCCAGGGTTATCGACTTTCCCATCCTTTTCCCATACCTTGGCTCGAATTTATATTTCTTGCCAAACAAAGGACAACCGTCGGGGTTCGGAGTCCAGGTTACTTCTCGTTTTTCGCCTTTTTTAACCATAGCGCCTCGCTATTGTAAACGTATTATAGCTGAGTTTAACACTAATGTGGTTTATCGCATCTATTTACAATAGTAAAATATCGCGCTATTGTAGATACATACACGAAAGGGAGAGCGCCGGACAAGCATCTCTCCCCTTCATGCATAGACAAAACAAAGAAAATCACGACACGAAGCGTGATTCATCGATACTAGCACACCACAAAATAAAACACAGGTGAAGCATGAATATTTCTGAAATCCTAGCCGCACTACGCGCCCCCGTACCCCAAGAGCTTGTCTCTATCAAAAGGGAGGAAGGGACAGAGGTCTCTTATATCTCCTGGTATAACCTAGTAGATTTGCTTAACGAGCGCGCCGATTATCTCTGGGAATGGGAAATAGAGGTGAGACACCACGATGATAGAACCATCGTGATCGGTAAGCTTACGATCCAAGGGGAAGATATTGCCCTTTCCAGGCAATCAACCGGGCAAGAAGAGCACGACGCTCATAATGTTTTTAAGTCTGACGGGAAACGGAAACGCTCCTTTGGCGATCCGACCTCTAACGCAGAAGCTATGGCGTTTCGGCGCTGTTGTGCAAAATTTGGGCTAGGTCTCGACTTATACCACAAAAAAGGACGGGAAAGAAATGGGGGAGGAAGTAGACCCCCGGCAAGACCTGTACAAACATCGCCAAGGCAACAGGAACAAAGAGCGGTTAGTGCGGCGGCTTCGGCGATCGCCAAGCAATACCCCGGTTCTCAAGTTCTCAACGTTCAACCGAGAGAGACCCCCGCGCCGGTAGTGGGGAATGTGGCGGCGATCGATGACCCGTCTAAACCTTGGAGAAAGTGGAAGAATCCGGATGATGCAATAATATGGGCACAGGGAGAGTTGCCCGAATGGGACATCACTTATATTCAAGATTGCTTTGACAACTTACCCGCTTCTGAAAGTGGTAAAAAGGGAGCCGCTTGGGTGGAGTGGGTCACTAAGCGTAAGGGGAGTTATCCGCCGATGGAGGAGGAAGATATCCCGTATTAAACCGTATTAAACCTCTGAATAACTGATAGTTAAGCGCGGTTTTTACCGTGCTTTTTATGATACGATATAAGCATTAAAGTACCCCCGCGTTGTTATCAGCAACCGAGGGCGTGGTCAACCTGTAGTAGAGGTCAACATATGAATGATACCATTAGAGCTGTTAATGCGGAATTAAAGTTAGCAGGGGATGTGGCACTGGACTGCTACATGCTCCCTGATGGGGAAAAACGGATTGGGGTGACAGGCGCTTCTTTAGCGATCGGACGCAGTAAGGAGTATTTAGGCAGGTTGCCAAAAAACGGCAAGAAAGCCCTCAAAGCTTTACAGGAACAGGGTTTCACGGGTTGTCAAATTGAGGTACAGATCTCATCTGAGAGGTATGGAACTAGATCCCAAACGATATCCGTCCGAGACTTCATCAAGTTTGTCACTTGGGATGCAATCACCAATAGAAGATCGGAATCCATCGTTCTATTAGCCGCTTTCGGAGAAACTGGACTAGAGAGAATTCTAGATGATTTGTTTTCTAATCGCTCTCTATCCTATTTAGACGAAAAGATTAAATATTTTGAGCGGTGGACTAACGAAGATTTACAAGAAGCGCTTGCTTATAACCGTGAGGACTGGAAAATTATCACGGAGCAAGAGTTGTTCTTGGATAGCCCCTTCTAGCCTTTGAACCCTATCCCACATAGACAAAACAATGAAACTCCGAGACTACCAACAAGAACTAATTGACCAAATCATGGGGTTACCCTCAGACGCACGGACATGCGTTTGCGCTCCAACCGGTGCAGGCAAAACCGTCATTTTCTCCGAAGCCTGTTCCAGGTATGTCGCTCCAGCCGTCTGGCAACCGTGCCAAGTCCTCATCGTTGTTCACATGGATGTACTCATCGGACAAACGATCGCCAAGCTCCAATCCGTAGGCGTTTACAATATCGGCATCATCGCCGGGCGCTTCAAAGAAGACCGACGCATGGCAATCCAAGTCGCGTCAGCACAGACCTTAGCCCGACGGGATTGGTGGAAGCATCAACCCTGGAAGATGGTGGTTCTGGATGAAGCGCACACCACCGCATTCTCCACGGCAGGAAAGTGGATTATGGAGAATCTGGAATCCAAGCGCATAGGATTCACGGCTACCCCCTACCGCCTCAGTAAGAAGGAAGGGATGAAAACCTATTTCGATTCGCTACTGGCTGCTCCTGTGCCCCACAAGCTTCAAGAGATGGGATACCTATGCAAGATGAGGTACTTCAGCTTAAAGCAGCAAGCAGATGTTTCTAATGTCCCCTTAAGCCAAGGAGATTACAAAACCAAAGACCTGTCGAACGCTTGTAATGACCCCGAACTAATCAAGGCAATCATTAACGATTGGAGAGAGAAGGCAAACGGACGACGATCGCTGGCTTTCTGTGTGGATGTCTCTCACGCTGAAGCGGTGGCGATCGCCTTCAATGAAGCGGGCATCCCGGCTGCTACGGTGAGCGGTGAGACTCCCATAGCTGAACGGAACCGGATCTACTCCAAGCTTGAATCCGGTGAGATCTTGGTATTAACCTCATGCATGGTCGTGTCCATAGGTTTCGATTCCCCACTGGTTGATTGCTTGATGCTCCTACGACACACCAAATCTAAGGCGATCCACTTCCAGCAGATTGGCCGGGGAATGCGGATCGCACCAGGGAAAAAGAATTGCATCGTACTCGACCAGACCGGAAACTGCAAGACTCTTGGGCTTCCTGAATCCATGCGAAAATTTACCCTAGATGAGGCGAAAGAGGTTGGTCGGGGTGATGTACCAATGAAAGAGTGTCCAGAGTGCGGAGAGATTCATTATTGCTTCGTACAGGTCTGTTCTTGTGGATATACCTGGGCTAAGGAAATCAGGAAAGAGCGAGAGCTTGAGGAGTTGGTGGTCAAAAAGCCTAAAATCAGGAAGCTCACAATCCAGGAGAAGCGCGATATCTACTATGAATCAATCCGACAAGCCTATGATTTGGGTTACCCTCCTAGCTGGGCTTTCTTCCAGTACAAAACGGAAGTCGGTGAGCTACCGCCAAGCAATTGGCGTGCCTACTCCTTTACGGGATGCAGCAAGGAGGATTATCTAGAATATCTCTGGGAATGCTCAGGTAGCGATCGGGGTTGGGTTCAATCCGAGTTTTTCAATGAGTACCCAGGCGTGAGCCACAAAGCCCTTATATTTGTCCAGGAGGCGATGGATAAGATTGAAAAGAGGGAACAGAGGGTTAAGCTGGCTAGTTAGCCGTAGGGGCAAATTTGAGCGACTCATCAACCAGCCGAGGTGGTATAACCGACCTCGTTTTTTTTAGTGTCTTTACCTATGGTATTGACTCATTGTTCAACACCTACACCCTCAATAATGTTGATTTTTTCGTCAACCCCTATGACTATTGATTTTTTCGTCAACCCCATAAGGATCTTTTCTTTAAGGTTGTGGGTGAGGATATTGATTTTTGTTTTTCAACCAAAGAGAGATGTAATTTATTTTTAAGAGCGTTGATTTTGAAATTAGGGGTTTTACGCGCTTTGCCTTTCCTTCTTGTTTTAATGATCAAGATCTGTAATTCCTATAGATCTATTTGTATTTAGATCTTAAAGATCTAAGAGAACCTGGAAAGCTTGATTTATAAGACTTTCAGACGAAGGAAGCGACAAAGTGATCGTTTAAACGACAAACCTGTCGTCGAGGAAACGACAAAGATGTCGCTTACTTATACCCACTAAACGACAAGAATGTCGTTTCCTGCCTGTTGAAAATACTGAAAAAGAGGGGGGTCATCTTGGTAAGAACCGAAACAACCCCTAGCCCGATTTGATATCCGTAACACTTAATCGACTCCTAATGCTTCCTGGAGGCGGGATAACTCCTTGTGTCTTAAGTCGTTGAGCTTCCCTGAGCGAATATCCCTAAGCTTCTGTAATTCCACACCCGATCGCTCACTCAATTCTCTTAATTCCCGATCGCCCCTTGGCAGCAGATCTCGGAACCGCTCAACATAGTCGAGCCGTAACTGTCCCCGATCACCATCCTTGATTGCCGATTTCAGAACCCGGTACACTAATTCATCTAAGGGTAGCCCCAATCCAGCAGCGAGGGATTTTAGTCTAGAATAGTCATCATTACATAGCCCAAATTTTCGCATTCGTGCAGCGATCGCCTGTCGGACAAATTCGCTCTGATTCTCTACTTCTGACAAAGCTTGCTTCATGGATTCCGTAACGTAGACCTGGCATTGATGGTCAACCAGTCGGGTATCCTCAGTATCAATCTCAAATGTATGGGCATCGATACCAAGCTTTTCGGCGATCGCAGCACGGATGAATGCACTCTTATTAGATAGCTTGTCTAACTGATCCTTCAGCTCTGGAGTGACAACGATCTGGACTCGGACAAATTTTTCTCTTGACACATTTCTTGATCCTGTGTAAATATAATGGGTATGTGTTATAATGACAAAACAACAAAGGAGGAGGGGAACAATACAGCGTGAAACCCAGGGATCTCCAACGTATCCCAGACGATGAGCTACTTAGCTTACTCCAAACTAACCTAGCTGACAACTTGCTGATCCTCTCCGAAATCAAGAGAAGACGCAGGACTAGAAAAATCAAAGAAGATCCTCCCGCATCAGGCGATCACTGATGGACTTATAATAAAGGAAGGCTTCATTGAAGGAAGAGGAACGGATAGCCGCCATTGCTATCTTGCTCCGGTCAGCGCTTTCCGGGGGTTGATACCCCAAAGATTGATGAATCCGATCTATGAAGATCGGACAAAACTCTGGATAAGATGCTGAGACAGATTGTATAATGGCTTCTAATGTCTCTACTTGAGTACCGCCACCCATTCGTTTGATTTTGTTAATCGCTTGGGGTGTTCTACCGGTAACTTCCGATAAGTAACTTGTTGGTACATCTAAGTCCTTGAGGCAATTGACTATAATAGACTGGAGGGAAAAATGGTGATTTTTCATACTTTCGAGGTTGAACCTGTGAAGAGAGAAAAAAAAGGGGGAGGCGAATGAAGGAGGATTTTAGAAAACCCGGCTTTCCAAACGCCAACCCTTACACAAAATAAAACACTAATCTCATGATATCAGAATCTAAGCCAGATAACAAGTCTGGTGAAAATACCCTAAAACTTCCCCCACTGATGGCGGTTCCCAACACCCCGATCCGTCACAACCAAAGCACAGAGACTCAAACGATACATAGACTCCCTAGTGAGCTTGAATCTGAAATTAAGTTTGAGCTACTCACTAATGAAGTGATTGCCCGCGAGATAGAGTCGATCGCCAACACCCTCTGTACAACATCCCAACACATCAAAACCGCCCTTGCGGAGATGTGGCAAGAGCGGTCTGATGCAGATATTTCGGAAAGTGTCGGAGGGGCGGAATGACGGCTTCTACAACAACTTCCTTTGACTTGGAGTTAAGCTCCTCTGATCATAGCACAGTCAGCTCCAAAGTTGACAAGAAAATCAAGGAGAAGTTTTTCCCCTGCACAAGCTCCTTCCTTGACTACATCCGGGAGAAAATCGTGAACCCACCACTCCGGTTTTTTGTCATCCAGATCCAAACGCTCTATCCCTTTGAGTGTAGGAACGGTGGGGAGTTCAGATTAGATCCTAGGTTTTTGGCTCAAAAGCTTGGATACCAGTCCGAGCGGACACCCCAACGTTTTATTGCCAAGCTAATCAAGGAAGGCATTCTAGAGAGAGTTAGCGGTAAGTACGCACAGCTTTATCGCTGGCTAAAGAAGTCCATCCCAGTTCCAACCCCAACCAAACCGGCATCCTCTGAGAAGCGGAAAAACACCAAGCCCAAGTCACCCAAGCCACCCAAGCCACCCGCACCGGCTCCGGTTATAGAGGAAAAGGTAGAGGTTACTGAGGAAAAGGTAGAGGTTACTGAGGAAAAGGTAGAGGAGATCTCAAATCCCGGCGAAATCAGTACCACAGACCCGCACTTTGGTATTCAACCCACCCGTAACCAGTGGGGACAGAGATCTCTGAACGCCAACCCTCACGCATCCATCCCCGATGGCCCATGGAAAAATGAACACAGAAGGATAAAGCCAGAGTTCTTGGCGTGGAAAATTGATTGCTGGATCGACACTTTTAGTGACCGATTCAAGAACGTTAAAACGGGCAAAGAAGACTTAGCTGAACCGCAAGTATTGGGCTACTATCGCGTTAGTGGTAAAACGTCTGAAGATCGGGATGCTGACGCTCAGTTAAAATACGAGCGATTAGAAGCTGACTGGAACGTCTACTGCCGGCATTTTGAAAAACGCGCCAATAACGTCAAGACCAGAATAGATGCAGGCTTGTCTATTCCCGCCGAAGAGCAAGAGCAGTTTGTTCGCCATCTTGCAGCCGTTTCCCCTACTTCAATCTACGTTGAGGAACCCGCACCCCAACCCAAAATAAACCCCGCCGATTCCAGAACCGGAATCGCTCAAGAGGAGCAGGGAACCCAGGGTGCATCTCAACCTGATTCTAGCAAGAAGCAGAGCGTTGGATACCTAAAGACGGTTCGGGGACTTCTTCCTACCAGGAAAGATGAGAAGAAGGAAGCAGCAGCGAATAGTGCCCGCGATCGATTCTTGGCAATGGGCCCAGATGATCCATTGCTTGAAGCGTCTAGGGAACATGCCATCAGGTACGGATTAGTGGAAGTCTTCAAGGATTGCCGGCTGATCGGATTTGCTGAACCTCCTGAGAGCTTGGAGTCTTAGGAAATGGCTAGAGCTAAAGCAACACCCAAGCAGGAGGTAAAAGTCTATCCTCCTGGATACTTTGAATTTGATGCAGACAAGGGAACCCGTGGCACAGAGGAGATCATTGCGATCCTTTTTTGTCCGGAAAACGGGACTCTTAGGGACTCGCTGGAGCTACAGCAAATTGCCCGCGCAGCGATCACCGTCCTGACCGATGAGCCGAAGTCCTTGAGGGTGATCGCCGAAGAAGCGGACTTACTGGGTAAGCAGTTACCGCTTCTCTACGTCCTTGGTGAGATGGCTAAGAAGAAGAGGGCGATCGGTGATGTGCAGCAAGGGTTTCAGCGCTTTGTGGAAAATACTTTACAATAACTAAACATTCAGTTATTATAAGGATATAGATAAAACAAGGAGCCATATCGTGATTACTCAACAATACTCATCAGCACTGACCAGTATTAAACAAGTGCCTGCACTGCACCGTCACCACCAACTGTTTTCTGGAAAATCCGTACTTGACTACGGTGGTGGTAAATATGATCTAGGCATTGACTACCTTAAGGATGCGGGTTTTGATGCTCAGGTTTACGATCCTTTCAATCGCACTCCTGAACATAACAGCCGCGTCCTGAGTGGCGAATACCACACTGTCCTTCTCTCGAATGTCCTCAATGTCATTCGAGAGAAGACCGTCCGTCTCACGGTGATCGCTCATGCCCTAGAAGTTGCCGAAGAGGTTTTTATTACCGTCTACTATGACGGTAATAAACAAGAGGGGGAAACCCCTAAGGGCTATCAGATGCATAAACGCCCTTCGTTCTACGTTCAAGAAATCAAGGAGGCGTTCCCGCATCTGAAGATTTCGACAATTAAAGGAGGGATTATCAAAATCACTTCGGGAAAAGATAGCGCTGTTAAAAGATGACCCCGATGACCCCATTGATAACCTACTACGGAGGAAAGCAAAGAATTGCACACCACATCCTCCCTATAGTTGACTCGATACCCCATGTCAACTATCTTGAACCGTTCTTTGGCGGTGGGGCGGTTTTCTTTAGAAAGAAACCATCAAAACAGGAGATTATCAACGATAAATCTTCTGATTTGATTAACCTGTATAGAGTAGCGCGATCGCTCCCTACCGAACTAGAGCGATTAATTGAGCTTACCCCCTATTCAGAAGCTGAACACCGTCGAGCTAAGGAGATTCTCGAAGATCCAGGATTATACGCCGATCTGGAACGAGCATGGGCTTACTATGTCGCAGTTATGCAGTCTTTTTCCCATGATCTAAACGGTGGGTGGAAGACCTCAGTTAGGGGTAAATTCCAATCCCATACTTGGGCAAATAAGAAGAGTGTATTAGGTCAATGTCTGAAGAGATTAAGTAATGTGGCGATCGCTTGTCGTGATGCGATTGACTGTATTAAACGGTGGGACTCACCGGAGACACTGATCTATATCGATCCACCTTATCCTGGATATGACCAAGGACACTACAAGGGATACACGGCACAGGATTGGGCATCATTATGTTTTGAGCTTGATCAGTGCAAGTCATCCTATATCTTGAGTAACTACGCGCAAAACGTTGAACCTTTAAGCGCTCAAGAGAGAATCGAAATCCCGACATATACAAGCGCCAGTCAACACCACAGGGAGAAGCGAGTAGAAGTTCTTTGGGTGTGTGATCGTACTGGTAAACGTAGTAAACAATTGGAATTATTTGATCATGTGGAATTATTTGATCATGGCTAAAGCGACACCTAAACAGGAATCCAAAACCAAAAAATGATTCTCTATACCGATCGCTCCCACAAATGCTGTGAAAAGATGCGATTGCTCACACAAAATAAAACACTACCTCCAGGCAAAGTCCTGGAGGCTGACATCAATGAAGTCACGTCAACTCAGCTTATTGAATTTACTCAATGCCACTTCTTCTGTGGTATTGGAGGATGGCCACTCTCTTGCGATATGGCAGGCATCCCTCAAAACTTCCCCATCTGGACGGCAAGTCTCCCTTGCCAGCCGTTTTCAAGGGCAGGCTACCAAAGGGGATTCACCGACCGTCGCCACCTGTGGCCAGTCTTCTTTAATCTCGTTGAACAGTGTCGCCCTCCAATCCTCGTTGGAGAGCAGGTTGTTTCAAATACTGCCCTTAAATGGTGGGATAAAGTGGCACGCGACTTGGAAGGAATTGGTTACGCCGTCGCGGCGATCGCTCTACCGGCTTCATCTGTCGGAGCCTACCATAAGCGCGACCGGCTGTACTGGGGCGCTGTGGCCAACACCCACATCACTAACCCCACCCCAGAACGGAAACAGTGGAGCCGGGGATTCTGTAGGGCTGAGAAAGATTCGAGGTTTGATATCTGGGATAATCCAGAGTGGGTTAGGTGTTCCGACGGGAAAGCCCGCCCCATTAAACCCGGAATTCATCCGATGGTTGATGGGCTATCCCAAAGAGTGGGGCGATTAGATGCCCTGCGTGGCTACGGAAACGCCATAGTCCCCCAACTGGGGGCGGTCTTTTTGCAAGAGTTTCTAGAGGTAGCTAACTATGGTTGAAGAGCCTAAATTTATCGAAGTGCGCGAACAAGAAAGGTATCTTTATGAATTCTATGAAGCAAAGCCTGGAAATCCTTCAGCTGTTAACATATCTCCTGAGTTGTTTGAACGGCTAGAGAAATATGAAGAGGAACATAACGAAATTCAAGAAATTTTGTATAGACTCTTTTGGGGAAAAGATAGCGAGTTGGAATGATTACTTGGAATGATTACTAAAAGACAAGCGCTAGATGAGATGAAGCGCATCAAAAAAGAGCGAGAGCAATCGCCGGTTCCTCAATCCGAATTAGCGCGATACTACGAATTAGAGAAGGTAGTAAAGCACTATGAGGCGATCGCCGCCATCTCCGATAGTATTGGGTGGAGAAAGGAGCAGACCGTTGAGTGGTACACACCTCCTGAATATATCGAGAAAGCCAGGAAGGTCATGGGGGGAATTTACACAGATCCAGCTTCCAACTTAATAGCTCAAGAGTGGATAAAAGCCAGGAAATTCTATACCCAAGAAACCGACGGATTAAACCATCAGTGGGTAGGGCAAGTTTGGTGTAATCCCCCTTACGGAAATCTCCAACAAGCCTTCCTCGAAAAAGCTATCTACTCTTACCGACAAGGGCGTATAGAGAGCGCGATCCTACTTCTTAATCGAACCGGGGCTGCGTGGTATCTGAAGTGGAAGTCTCAGTGTTCCGCTATCTGTGAAGCCTACAAGCGGATAGCGTTTATTTCTCCGGAAGGCATTCAAGAAAAATCACCACGGTACTACAACGATTTCCTTTATTTAGGAGATGATGTTGATAGGTTTAAAGATAGTTTTGAAGACATTGGTAACGTACAAGTAAAGCAAAATAGACAGGAGAACCAGTCATGATTAAAGCATTATCGCCAGCGCAAAGAGGATGGGCGCTTGTTTCCCACATTCCCAGTCTAGCTTCCTCTAGAGAATCTGAAGTTGAACCAGGGTTCTGGCTTGTTTACTCAAAAGGGACATCGCAGATCGGAGTAACAAAAACAGAAATTAAAGATGGAAGATGGATGTATGACGGATACACATTTGTGTATAAAATTCCGGAAGGTATTTACTATTACTTGTATGGCTCAAACAGGATCTGCTTTGACTTGAAAGCGATTGATCCTGTAAGGTTACACGGATTCTCTGTTTTAACTCTTGACGCTGCAAAAAAAATAGCGGCAAAGGAAGTAAACGCAGTCCCGTTTACGAAACAAATCGCTGAATACTTAATTCACGAGAGAGAGCAATATTGGAACCAGTTCAATCATGACTACAGCAGTCGTATCATCCCAATGATTAACATCTAAAGATGTACCGAGTTACCAATGGTTACAAATCAGGATGGACTGGGAAGGGTAAGATTTACATCGGGCGGTCTAACTACAAATTGGGACTGAGAAAATCCCCCCTCGCCAATCCGTTCACTATTGGGGAAGACGGCGATCGCCAACAAGTTGTCCGCAAGTACAGGGTATGGCTTTACGAGAGAATCTGCTTAGGCGATCGCACAGTGATTCGGGAATTGAGGGCAATTCGGCAAAAAGTGCAGAGTGATCGCTACCCCAACGGGGTGCAACTTGTATGCTACTGCAAGCCCCAGGACTGTCACGGTGACGTGATTGTGAAGTGCCTCAATTGGATTGATGACAATTTTGATGAGTTTCAAAAAATAGCCGGACAAAACAATGAAAAGATTTGAAATTGGAAAGGAATACACCAGCGAGTCTGGAATTAAAGCGGTCAAGATTCACAGCAGGACAGCTTGTTTTACATACGCTTCTCTCAAGGGGCAATTAGGCTGGTACACTCCAATCCGGTTCAAAGTCCGGACAAATGAATCGACCGAGTACATTGTTGACACGCTTGGCTCCCTATATTTTGCAAGCCACCCTTTGTGTCGATCAGAGCGACAATCTTATTTTTAGACAAAACAGAGATGATGAAAGAACAACTCCCCCCACACAATCTTGAAGCGGAAGAGGCAATCCTAGGTGGCGTGCTGATGGATAGGGAGGCGATCGGGCGCATTGCCGACACCCTAGACCCGGAATCATTCAGCGTACAAGCACATAAAATTATTTACCTGGCAGCGCTCAAACTATGGGCACAAGATATTCCAGTGGATTTCATGACCGTGAGAACCGAGCTGGAGGACAATCACAATCTAGAAAAGATTGGAGGAGCAAATAAAATACTCCACCTCATCAACACAACGGTTCACGCGGTTAATATTGATGAGTACGCCAAGCTTGTCATGGATAAATACCTCCGCCGTCAGGTTATCACTGCATCCCACCGCATTAACGGGTACGGCTATGATACTTCAATGCCAGCTTCAGAGGTTCTGGAAAAATCTCAAGGGGCAATCTTTGATATTGCCCAAGAGCAAAAGCGTACAGGGTTTGAGTGGCTAGAGGATACTCTATCCCGCACTTACCAAGAGATGCAAGCTAGAGCAACTCATCAGATATCCCCAGGAATTCCCTGTGGATTCTACGATCTTGACGCAATGACCGCAGGCTTCCAGAGGGGGGATTTGATTATTCTCGCTGGTCGTCCGTCAATGGGCAAGACCGCCTTCGCAATGTCGATCGCCCGTAGCGTCTCAGCCTACGCAGAGGAGCAAGTTGTCGCAATCTTCTCCCTAGAGATGAGCAAGGAGCAACTAGCGCTTCGCTTACTTTCCAACGAGACCCAAATAGAAGGGACTCGAATCAAATCGGGACGGATAACGGAAAACGAGTGGGAGGAGATCATTAACGCCCATACTAGACTTGCTGAATTACCTATCTGTATTGAGGATTCACCCAACGTTACCGTTAATCAAATGAAGAGCCAGCTACGTCAGCTAAAGGCTGAAAAGGGCGATATTGGTCTGGTCATAATCGACTACCTACAGCTAATGGAAGGTGGGAGCGATAACAGGGTTCAGGAGTTGTCTAAAATTACCCGGCAACTAAAAGGATTAGCCAGAGAATTGAATGTCCCCATCATCGCACTATCCCAACTAAGTCGAGCCGTAGAATCCCGAACAAACAAGCGCCCCATCATGTCGGATCTTCGGGAAAGTGGAGGTATTGAGCAGGAGGCGGATCTGATCATCATGCTCTATCGGGATGAGTATTACAATCCTGAAACAACTGACAGGGCGATCGCTGAAGTCATCATCGCCAAGCATCGGAACGGCCCGACCGGCGTTGTCAAACTACTCTTTGATGCAGAGTTCGCCCGGTTCAGGAACCTGGTTAAGAGTTCAATCGGTTAATTACCGATTCCACTCTGTCGTTGCTATTGTCCCACTTTCTGAGAGTTTTAGGAATTGCTTGACAATTGCGGAACGTTTGACTATTATGGAGATATAGACAAAACGAGGTAAACGCCATGATATCCCGACCACGCCCACAACCCTATCGGCTTCTTTGCCCAGAAGCCGAAACGAGCGCTTACGAGCGCTTGCTCAATAAGCTTATCTCCTTACATGGCGACCAGCCTGGTTGCCATAAAGTTGCTAATGCCGTAAAGCGCAAGTTTGAAGGGAAGTTTATCTTCCAAAAATCAGACATTGCGCACCCAACTTCAAAAATCCCGCAAGGGAAGACTTTGCTTCTGTTCTCAACAGAAGCACTCGATGATTCCCGTCCTTTATCTGGGCAAAAAGCATGGGAAGAGCAGATCTATTATCACTACCTCAAGGAGGTAGATGACAACGATGATACTTACGGAGCTATTTTTGACGGTGAAGACAACAATCCCGATGAATCTGAACCCGATGAATCGGATGTGGAGGACGCTCTCCACTGGGTAGAGTCAAATCCCTTCCAGGGTTCCGACAAACAGAAAAAATGGGCAAGCGATATTGCCCTCCAAAATTTGGAGGAAATTGCTCTTGCTTGGAAGTCCGGTAAGGAGATTCCCTTATCCGCTAAATGGTGGATAGAAAATCGGGACAATATCAATATCTAAGTTAACCCCATCCCCTTGTAGGTGAGGCGGTTTTGCGCACGTTCGATAAACAAAACGAGGTAAGTACCATGAGCATCGAAATCCACGTCCACAATAGAATTTCCCAAGAAGAATCCGCCCAGATCGCTGAATGGGCAATGCTTTTCCTTACGGAAGAGGAACTCACCGAAGACGGGTATGGTGGTTGCCCCGACTACTATGTAGCGCTATCCGACGGCATCCCCGTAGGATACATGATAATCAATGGGGATTGGAGGTGCGTAGCTATAGAAGTCAAGGATGAGTTCCTTGGGCAAGGAATAGCCCGGAAACTGGTAGAGACTTCAGGGTGCTTCTACCCAGAGGACGATCAGTGTCCGGAATTTTGGGAGCGGATTCACCAAATTTTTGAAGGAGAAGATGATGAATAGTATTGAGTTTCCTCATGAAATTGAGTTTCCTCATGAGGTCGCGGAAAGGTTAAGTCTGCGTATGGCGGTACTAGAGGGGGATGGTGACCAATCCCATCCTTACCTAATAACTGGAGTACCAGGCAGCGGGCGTTATTACCACCTTAGAGAGGATGGATGGTACGAATGTGGTTCCACAGCATCCTGCTGTGAGTTCCACAGCATTCCAGCGTCTGGGAGGTTGATGAGTGAATAAATCAGAGATAGAGTCATTAATTCTTGAAGGGGTCTCTCTGGCAGAAATAGGTAGGCGAGAATCCGTAAGCCGCCAGAGAGTGCATCAAAAATGCAAGGAGTACGGAATCGTATTGCAGCAGCTCAGGGATGAGCGCGATCGCCGGCTGCTTTCCCAGATTGCGCGATATGCCAAGGACGGTTACACCATAGGCGATGTAGCGCACCTGTTATCCTTGCGCTACTCAAAAGTGCAGAAACTCGCGCACAGGAACGGCGTGAAGTTTACGTCTACTCAGCAGAGGCTTTAGAATTACATATGGCAAGATTTAAAATTGATCCGTCAGAGTATGAATCCATCTGTTAGTGGGTTTTTCCGCTATTAAACGCAGTCTAACGCTGTGCCCTCTGTAGTGCCCCCAGTGTTTTCTCTAAGTCCCCTCCCGTATCCTGGCTTCCGTTGATGGTGATATTATTGGGGCGCGCAGCACCTTTTGCGAGAGTGTCATTAACTTTATCGAGTCCCTGTACCACGTCTTGATTGCCCTTTTCCATGGACTTCTGCATCTCTTTATTGCCTTGCTGAAGAGCGCTGGGGTTAAAGCCTTGCAGCGCTTCATTAAGTAACTGAGCGGATTTTCCACCGCCCGGCGTTACTCCCATTAACCCCTCTTTACCGTATACATTCTCGACTATACGCGATACTTTTTCGTTCGCATCACCTACGGAGAAGCCGGGCATTACCCGCGCAAGGCTTTGAGCCATCGTCGTCTGCTCTTTGATAAAGCGCTCACGTTCACTGTAATAAAGCGCTCTCTGCTCTTGTAAATAGCGCGCCTCTTTCTGGAGATCCTCTAGCTCTCGTGTTCTCTGCTCACTAGCGATCTGGTCTCTTATTTGGCGGGCTTTATCCGTATCCCCCTGCGCTTCAGCTATCTTAGCTGCTAACTCTAGCTCTTTTTTCGATATCTCCTCTAAATCGGGGCGCTGATACGCCATCTTCTGTGTAGATGTAGACTTCGCAGCATCAGCCGCCTTACCCATCTCATCAGCCGCCTCACCCATCTCATCAGCCGCCTTTCCGGCATTGTCGGCAACTTTGCCCATAGCGTCAGCCATACCCTCGCTGTTCTCTTTGGCTTCGGCTGTGGCGATCGCCAAGCGCCCGGTGCGATCGGCTGCTTCTGCTGTTGCTTTCTGCTCAGAGCTTTCGATTGTTTGTTGCAAGTCAAGTGCCGTCTGTCTTGCAGCGTTCTGATCCTTGACTGCCTCCACGTTTTGCTGTGCTGACGCGACTTGACGAGCGGATAGATCAAGCTGGCGTTTAGCTATGTCTAGCCCGATTTTAAGCACTGCAATCTTATCAGCCGATGCACCAGTAGCCCGCGCTTCTGCCATTGCAGCCTCTGCTGAGATTACCGCTTGTTGTGATTTCAGGTTGTTGATAAAGGCTTCCTGAACTGCACGTTCGGCGGCGATCGCGTTTTGCTGGTTTTCTGACTGGAGGATCTGGTCTTGTAACTGGTGCTGCATGTCCATCATGCGCTGCTTCTCTTCATCAGCTTGAGTTTGCAGCTCGTATTTTTTCTTGAGAATCTCCAGTTCCGTAGCCTGTGCAGGTAGTCCAATTTGGCTGGCAATCTCTGCCCTGATTTTGTCCGCCTCTGCACCGGCGTTTAAGAGGTTGAGAAGTTCGTCAGCTAATGCAACCTGTTGCTCTAATCCCTGGAGAACAATTTGGGAGTTGGACTGGGCGATCGCTGCACGTTGCTCTAAGGCTTGCCGTGATTGTTCAATGTGTTGCGTTTCCTCCTCTCTTAGATTGTTTATTTGCTCTAACTTATTGATATCATCATCCAGGTAAGCCCCTTTTAGTTCGTAACGTTCACTCTCCCTTTCTTGGCCTGCGGAATCAGCGGAATCAAATGCATTCCTTAGTCCCATCTCTGCACCTTTAATGTCCTTTGTCGCGTTCACCTCAAACTGTTGTAAGGCTAATTCATTGAGTTGACGCTGTAGCTCCACATCCTCAGCCGTTGCTAGGTTTTTAGCAAGTTGTGCTTCTAATTCTTGGCGCTTAAGTTCTGTAATTTGTTTTACTTGTTCAAGCCTCATCTGCTCTATCCGTACATCTGAAGCGCCCGCCGCTTGTGCCTCAACGATCTCCAATTCGTTTAGTGACTCCTGTAGCGACATCTGTTCAGCCATAATGGAAAGTTTATCCTCATATGCCCTAGCGACTTCCTCAAGTTTCTCAATCTCACGGTCGAGTTGCGCTTCAGCAATATCACCTAACTCTTCTAGGATTTCCTCCTTGCGATCGCCAAAGTCCTCAACTGAGATAATCCCCTTCTTATTATTATCCTCAAGCGCTTTCAACTCAGCTTCTAGCCAGCGCTTACGTTCCTCTGAGCCACTTTGGTCAATCTGCTTCAACGCTTCATTGTACTCACGGCGATCGATTTCACCGGCCGCCAATTGACGTTTGACTTCGAGTCGCTCATTCTCGGTGAATCTCTCGACCTCTTTGATGGCTTTAGTGTAGTAATCACGAATTGATGCCATTCGAGCCTTATTGAGCTGGTCTTCTGCTTCCTTGATTGAGTTCGACAACTCCTTCCGTCTCTCGATATAGCCCTCAGTTGCAATTTCTCCAGCCTTATAGGATGACTCTAAAGCCTCTAGCTCCTTCTTGCGATTTTCTAGGACTTCGTAACTCATGATTGTGTCGATTTCTAGGCTTCTGGATTTATAATCCTCCCGGCTAATCAATCCCTGTCGGTACTGCTCTTCATTAGCAAGAATCGCTTTATCCTTAAAGTTTTCAACTTCGGTCAATGCCTGTTCATGATAAGCTTTCAAATCATCAAGTCTCTGTTGCTCAATCTCCCCTGAGATTTCCCTAGCCGCGCTCTCCAGCTCTTCTCTCCTTTGAATATACTGAGTTGCTGCCAATTCCCCAGCCTGGAATGACTTAATCAGCATATTCAACTCCATAGTTATCTCCTTTTGCCGCTCTTGGAGATTAATTTGGTTGATAGCCCTGACTCGGTTGTTGTACTCTTCCAGGGAAATGTTCTGCTCCCTGAACTGGTCTTCATTGGCTTGAATAGCCATCTCCTTGAATTGCTCTCTTAGGCTTCCCTCCGTCTCGTAAGCGATCCGAATTTCGTTAAGCCTAGCTTCTTGTATTTGACGTTCAGTTTCTACGATCTGATTGTTTATTTCCTTGCTTCCAGAATTGTACTCAATGTCTGATATTTTTCCTTGCTCCTTAAGTTTCGCTAAATCCTCAAGTTGCTTCTGATAGGATGCAAGTTCTGCTTCCATCGCCATCTTGCTTAGTTCGGCATTTTTGAGGTTGTAATCTTTATAGTGAAGCTCTTGTTTCTCAAGTGACTCGACAAGCTGATTCTGTATCTGCGTATGATGATCGCTAGTCACTTCCCTTTCTTCTTTATATTTAGCAGACAATTCCGCTACGTGAGCCTCCCTTAATTCCATTTCTTTTTTAGAAATCTCTGCTCTCATATCATATAGAGCGAGTTGCTTTTTCTTAGATTCCTCCTCTAACTTGTCCAATTCCTCAACGTCTGTCTCTCCGAACTTTGATTCCTCAATTGAGCGTAGGGCGGCTTCCTCCATTTTTAATCTATTTTTTTCTGCTCTCAATTGATTTTGGAGTGACTGGGTTTGCCCTGACTCTTTGGAAATCAACCCTTGAGATACGGACTGTGCGATCACCATTTCTCTACGCTTGGCATTCTTTTCAATCTCAAAAGTCTGTTCAGCGATGAGGTCATTTATCTGCTCCAGGGTAAACCTCATAGTCTCCTCTGCTTTTACCCCCCTTTGTAACTCATAATTCCTTGCTCTTAGTAAGGAGATGTGGTTTTCCCTTATACTTATTTCGTTATTGATCATTTTTTGATGATCGGCATCTTTTGTCTCCACTTGTTTCAGTAAATCGATTTCTTGTTGAGCTTGAGCGATCGCCGCCTCGGCCTTGCCCGCAAAAGTGTCTTTATCGTATGATTTGTAATTCAGCAGAAGGGTTTGCCGCTCCTGAATTCCCGCATTGAGCTTGCTGCTCAACTTCTCCAGCGCTATCATCTCTTTAGCCGCACCACGTTGCTCTGCGGTTGCAAAACCCCAAGCCTTCCCGTACTTGGAAACAGGATCGGCTCGAAGCGAGAGTGCCAGCATTGCTAAACCTGCGATTAGAACGCCAATCCCTAAAACCATTCCGATAGTTGCTGTCAGGGTTACACTTGTAGCGAATGCTGCTGCTTTGACTTTGGCTAGGGCAGCAATAGACGCAACCTGGAAAGCTTTTAATGATTTCAATATACCTCCAGAAGCGAGGTAAGCCTGAAATGCAAGAAGCCCATCTTTGGCTGACTGAAGGGAAGCAACTAGCCCACCCTTAGCTATATAGTCGTAAAAAGCGACAAATCCATCTCTTACGTTTTTTAATGATTCTTGAATAGCTCCGGTCTCTAAAAATGCGCGAAACTGCACAAATGCAGTAACTATTCCTCCTATACCCGCTATTATGCTGCCGATTTTTAAAGCAAGTTCAGGGCTTATTAGTGTTACTATTGCCGCTATAGCACCTCCCGCTCCCGCTACCCCCCCTGCCAGTAAAGCCGCTTTTCCGATAGATTCCCCTTTGATGGACATCGCGAAATCTTTTGCCGTCTTGAATATGTTTAGCTTTTGACCAATTGACTTTAATGTATTATCAAACGCAGATTCATACTGTTTTAGGCTTACAGTAACCGTTCTTTTTGTTTTGAACATCGCCATAAATATCGTTGCAGCGATCGCCGTTACAGCGCTAATAATAAGAACTTTACCAACTAATACTGAATTAACAATAGATTGCCTGATCCCCTCTACGATCCCATGTATTTTAATGTTATCGACAACCCCCATAATATCGCTAATGCCTTGGGTTACTTGGTGTTTAACAACTTGCATTGCCTGCCCAACCCCTTTAACGATTCCATTAGCTATCTTTTCCCCAACAGAATCAATTCCATTATCCGGATTAATCGATTGAATTTTTCCCGCTTGCTCGGTCAATCCATCTATAATTGATGCATTTTTTGCTCCTTGGGATTTTTCAAGCAAAGCCTGAACCGCAATCCACGCCATATAAAAAGTACCAGCGTACTGAGCTGCTATTAGAAACTGGTTAGCCATTTTCCTCATCGTTTGAATAGTAGTGCCATATGCTGCCGAAAGCGCCCCCGTTATTAAAGCCAAGGCTTTCTCTTTTATAAACAGCAAATCCGCCGCAAATATCTGTTTTGTATAAGTCAGAGTCATCATCCTCATGACTCTGATTGAGATTTGATTTCTGACAACGTTAGCCATTTCTACTACGGCTAAAGTGATTTGCTTTACTTTGAGGATAGTTAATGCCAATGCATTTTCTTGCATTGCAAATGTGACGGCTTTTTTGGCAATTACTAGCGCATCACTAGCATAAATTAGTAAATTAAGTCCTCTATAGTAAGCGGTTATAAGAGGTACTGTTGTCGCAAACAATAGCGATACTGATTGCATAGGCTTGGGCAGTAGAGCGAACATACCGATCGCCCGATTAACGCCTCCAATAAAAAGCGCCATAATGGGTTTAAATGTATCGCCTACAGTAAGGGCGATCGCTGTAATCTTGGATTGCATTTCTCTTAATTTGCCGACAACTCCCTCATTCATTATCTCCGCAGCTTCTGCTGCAAACCCCCTGTAATTCCGAGCAGATGAAATAATTTTATTCATCTGCTCGTTTGTCATTCCTAGGAGAGCGCTAATTGTACGCCCCCCTGACTCCCCAAACAAAGTATCGAGAATAACGGGGACGGATGCCTGACCCTCTGCTGTCTGTTTCAATTCCTCCACTTGCTCTTTTAGCCTAGGGATGATGTCTAAAATAGATTTTGTTTTTCCTTCTGCGGTCAGAATGTCTCTACTACTTAAACCCAACTGCTCTAATGCATTTGCTCTTTGCTTTCCACCCGCCGCGCTATCTCCAATTGTCGATTCACCGGAAGCGCCAATCATGTCTCCCGCGCCAAACGACGAAGCACCCGCCATTTGCAGCGATCTCAGTGCGGCCATCATCCCAGTCCCGCTCATTCCGCCTTCCATCCCAGCCGACCTCAACATCCCTAAAACAGCTACGGTGTCTTCTATATTTTGATTTGCGGCTTTTGCTGAAGCCCCAACATACTTTAATCCCTCCCCAATATCGACGACATTTGCGGCAGAATTCGCGGTCACTGAAGCGAACAGATCGCCTATCCTTCCCGACTCACTTGCGTCTAATCCGAATTGATTTAATGCCGCCGCCATTGTTTCTGCTACTACATTCATCTCCAGTCCGGTAGCGATCGAGGTTTTCACGACTCCATCAAGCGTCTCTTTTACTTGTTGGGCACTAAACCCTAGTCGGATTAACGAAACCGCAGTCAGTGCAATTTCTTGAGGTGTTTTAGCGGTAGTAGCGCCCAATCGATTAATCTCATTGACCACCTCAGCAACCATTGACTTGCTGTCCCCGGATGCGACAGCAAGCGCTTTAATTTGGTTTGTTACAGTTTGAAGCTCAATAGAAAGACGTAATCCCTGCTGCCGGTCAAACATATTCATCTGAGTGACTCCTCCCGCTCCCAGCCCAGCCGTTGCTGACATACCCGCCGAAATCGCCGCAGTCATCTCCGTTTTAAGCTGTCTATACACTGCGGTAACATTAGTGATCGCCAAACGAAAACTAACGGCGGATTCTTTTAAACTCAAAAACGCGATAGCGGATTCCCTGAGTGCATAAGCCGTTCTTTTTGTTGAATTTAGATACTCATTCAGTCCTTGGACTTGGGGAATATAATCAGCTACGTCTTGTACGGGCGCAGATACAGATTTTCGTACACGACCTGCGAATCCTTCATTTAATTTCTTGTTCCACTCATCACCTAACAATTTAATATCAAATTGATTCGCGCTTTTCCTAAATCCTGCTGCCCACATTTTCTCAAAATTTTTCTGTGCGGCGACAACCCCCGGAGCTATCTTACTAGGGAACTCTTTGTTGAAAGCGTCTGCTGCTGCCTGTCCAAACTTCATCTCTTTGAACCGCTTCATCGCAACACTCGATCCCGCTTTGACCCCAGACTCCATCCCTTCAGCAGCCCCTTTAGATGACGGAGTTGAGATCCCTTTCTGTATTGACTGTTGTGCTGCCTTGACCCCAGACTCTATCCCTTGCTTCGTTGCCGATGACACGCTTTGCGCTGTTGCTTGAGAGACGGATTGTGCTGTTGCTTGAGAGACGGATTGTGCTGTTGCTTGAGTAGGGACGGAGGCAGCGGATCTCCTCTGTGGTTTAGTTCTTGGAGTTCTCTTGCTTGGGTCAAACGCTTCATCAATTGCTTTATCGAGAGCCGCATCGAAAGTATCGTTCTCGATCATCTCGTTGATTTTCTTGATGTCGCTACCCACTTTTTTAGCCGCATTAGCAGTCGCCTCTCTTGCTTTTTTAGCGGTGTTAGAAACAGCCTCTCCTGCCTTAGCAGCCCTCTGACTTATACCCGAAAGAGAGTCTTTTATCTCTTTGCCTAGTCGCGTAAACTCCTCTTTCAGTCCTTTTATTCCCGATTCTTTGAACCTGTTTATGATGGTCTGAGCCTTCGCAGTTGCCTTTGAAAATGTTGATGTGAAGCTATCTATGACCCCTGCTTCATTCAGATAAATAAACTTACCGGTACTTGCTAACTTTGTGGGGGCGGTGAATATTTTTGTGGCACTAGAGGATGCAGCGTCCAACCCTCTCATTAAATAAAGTATCCACGATTCCAGTGGACTCATGGATGGGGCAAACAAAGCTTTTCCTAATGTGCGAATGGCTGGCGTGGCAGCCCCAAGGAATGCCATCGCAAACCCCCATTGCTTGACGACCCCTCCAATAACGCCGCCGATCGCATTAATCCCTTTTCCTACATTCTGGAATCCTCCCCCTAGAAGCTTGAATACCTCTGTTGCCCCAGCCTTGAGGGGAGCAAAAGATATCCCTTTGATAGCAGAAAACCCCTTAGTGATTACTTGAGGTATCCCAGACGCAAGTTTTATGACTTCCCCAAATCTTTCTTTTAGCCCTGTCAACCCTTTTGAGATGAGTGTGGATGCAGATGAAAGATCTTTTTTAAAAGACCCGCCTAGTTTAGACAAGTCATTGAATAGAGCGCCCACTTTTGACTGTACGCCCTTAATCACTTTATTAAGAAAATCAAGATTGAAAGTTGATTTTATTTTCTCAATAACATTAATAAACTTTTGCCCTATGTCAGGAAACTTAATCCCAGAGAAAATCTTTGGGATGCCAGAAACCGTCTTAAATAAAGACTGAATACTATCTTTTACTTTAGAGAACGTATTAGTAAAGAACGCAAGCATATCCGATAAAGACTTACCAGCAGAGTACGCCATATCATTCAATGCAGCACGAAGCGTTTTGTTTGCTTGGACTAAGGGGGCGAGTGCAGTTGTAGGTGATTGCGCTATTTTTCCAAGATTACCTATAACATTCTGAAAAGAACTACCTAGTCCCATTACCGTCTGCTTCACGGAATTTAGAGCAGCGCCTGCTTGTTTGGCGATCGCTGGTAATCCAGACGCAAATTTTTGAGATAATTGTGTCAGAGTCCCAGAGAGAGACTTTAATGCTGTTGTTGCGCCCTCGCCACCAAGTTTCGCAAGAGCTTTCCCTACGTCTGCTGCTGATTTCGTGACTACCTTTAACGCACTTGCTCCAGACTTAGCAAACAGACTAATCCCTTTGGCACTTATCCCCGCTCCTAACTTGGCAAACGCTGCCCCGATTCTTGCAATAGAGGGAACAAATATCCTACCTATGCCTGCCCCGATTTTTATGAAATTACTTACGGATTTAACTACAAAACTTCCAACCTTGAGTAATCCAGATAGTCCTTTTACTACATGGGCTACTGACTTGACGGCGATCGCCCCGCCTTTAACAGCCAATACAGCTACCTGGGCGACTCCTTTCCCTAGACCAGCCATCACCTTAACTGTGACCTTGATCATCTTGGGGATCTCTTTCACGAATGCATAGGCAAAAGCGATCTGACTTACCTGGATGAAATTAGTAACTGCCTGCAAAGATCTAATAACTTGAAAAGTCTGTGATTGCGTAATCGCCTGGACTCTCTGATTGATGCCCGCTATACTTCTATTAATGCTTTGAGTAATAGACTGGGTTGCAGTACCAATCTGCCTGGGAATACTTCCTATGCTTAATGCAATATTAAAAGTAGCCGTCCCTATGCTACCAATAGATCCGCCGATCGCCATGACTATTTCTCTCCTTTGTAACCCTTAAGTTTTTCCCGATAGACCTTTCTAAAATCAAAACGCCTAACCCCTGCTTTCACCCAGTTGCGACCAGGCATCCTTCTGTTTCTACGAGTGATATATCCGCTAAAGACATATCCAGCGTAAGGAGTGTACCATTCAAACTGATATTGATCTTTTCTGACTTCAACCATTTTCTGTGAGTCTCTCAGTTTCCCAGTGTCCACAATATCACCCGGATACTCTGGGAACTCATTAGGGTCATTGAATACGGCGGTGAATTCTTTTCCTAGATCCTCCATAACCGCTTTAAATATTTCCCTGTTTTCTTGAATAAATTTTTTGCTAACCTTGAATTTACTTTGCGTAACCTTAAAGTGAACCATGGGAAAACCTATTATAGATTACCTAACAGGCAAGGGAGTGTTCTTAGTCCATTGTAGCGCGATCACCAACAGTAACCAGTTGCGCTGTGGCATAATATTTATTGAGAAAGGAGTCGAGAAAATCGTACAAGTCATCGATCCATCTACGGGCGATCGCTACGATGTATTGATTCCTCAACAATCTTATTCACCGTTATTTGACGAAAATCTAAATTATGCCCACAAATATCTTAAGCCTGACATTCAAGACACCCCCATCAGTTGAAGCTGACATGACCGAGGTCGTTGGTAGCCCTCAAATTGGGGAAGTTGAAATCAGGAAAATGGGGTGCTTGACTCCTAATGAGAAAATAGCCTGGGATAGATATGCGTTAAAAGTCCAGAACGATCTAAAGTTGGGGAGACTCGGAGACGGGGAATTCACGACCGAGATTGTGACGATGATGCTCCAGTCCCGATATAGAAAAGACTGGAATCGAGCCAGTACAGAAGCGCTCCCAAACTACCCACTTATTGAAGCGTTGTTCCGCTTTTTTGATGGGGAAAGAAGTGAATGGATTCCATCTTGGAAACTCAAGGTAGAGGGGTTTGACGGCAAAGATGCTGCGTTAAATTGCGCCAAGGAAAACGGATGGGTTGTACTGCAACGTAAAGATATACTGTTCACTTATATCGTTGTGGACTATACGGAGACACCCGCCGAAGCCCTGCTTGATTGGGAAGTAGTGGAAGACTATACCCCCCTAGATGCAGAAAAAGCTTCCCCTTCCTCATCTAGGGGAAAGCAAAGGAAATCAACTGGGGAGAAATCGCAGAGCGCTTAAGACTCTATTACCCCGGCGATCAAAGGTGGAGTTATGAGAACTTCGGCGATCAGTCCATTATTCACATTCGCCAAGCTCTCATAACCGCTCGAACATTCCATAAGGAGATGGCGAACTTAGTTAGTATACCGATCGCCAACGTTGGGGTAGCTTACGCCCAATCCCAGGGGGCTAAAAAAGCCGATCCGGATTGGTTTAACCCGTGGCAAAGACAATTCGAGATTGAAGAAGCACGGGAAATAATGGGTCTTGATGTAGCTAAAACTTTGAAAAAACTTGTGGATGGATCTAAAGTCCCTGGTTGGGTCACTCGCCAAATCGATCAAAAACTACTTGATAGGGCAATCTCTGAGGGGTAGGCAGATAACGGGGTGGCGTAAGCGTGTTTTAACCGGGAAATTAAATTACTGATATATTTCTCAATTTTCTGTTCCTGATAATCTGTCAGTGAAATCCCATTGGAGATCTCCTCCCTATAGGACTTAGGCGATCGAACTTCACCATTTTTGAAGTCACTGTAGACATCTGAGATTAAGTTATCAACAGACATGCGGTAAGATTTTTCTGTTGACTTGTATTGCAACGGGTCTATCCTCTCAGTGAGTAGGGTAGACGTGATTGCTGTAGATGCCACCGAAAGCGATCGCTTTGCAGACTTGTCCGGGTCAAGGGTACTGTTTAACGCATCATCTATCTTACTTGGATCTGTAACCCCTTTAATAAACTCAGAGATGCCCCCATATATACCCGTTACCGCATCCCTGGCAGCGTCAATAGATGAGGACAAAGACGACTCTAGCGAAGTGTCGATATCAAAGTTGGGGGTCTGCTTATTAACTTCTGCCCACTCGCTCCAGTAGCGATTAAAGCTTTCCTTATTGTTTTCATGCTCAAGAGTTGGACGGCCGTTCGCCATGGCATCTGCCAGCATTCTTTGATAGGTGGGGCTAGTTGCGTAATCCAGGTAAGAATGGCTAGGGACATCCGCTAATTCAATATTATTCATCGGTGGGCCTCCAGCAAGGGGGACAATATCTCCTTTGCCCTTAAATCCAGTGTGCTGCCCAGGATAAAAGTCAGACTCACGAAAGATACCAAAATCAGGAGAGCCAGAAGAGATAACGTTAACCCTTAGTCCTAGTTGATTTAGGATGATAGCCGCCTCCTTTGCAGCGATTCCACCCCCCGAAAATCCCATTAAGGTGATTGGCTTATCCGGGTATTGCTTATGAAAATTAAGGGCTTGGGCAGCCATTCTAATAGAGGTTTGATTTTTGCCATTCACCAGCGCATTAGTCGCCATCATCTGAGCCATATTTTTAGCGGTCATGATTCCGGCTATTGTCCCAGCCAATGGGCCAAGCCCAGATAGATTCTGCTGTAACTCAGCTAGTCCAATACTTATCTCAAAGTCAGGGTTAGGGGTATCTATAAAAGTTATATTCTCTCCCATATTCGCCGCGATTTGATCTCTAGCTTCAAGAGAGCTAAATCCACCCAGCCCCGCCAGCCCCCCAGCTATAAACACGACTCTTTCAGCACTCTCTATATTTTGGGCTTTCTGGTAATCTCGTTCTCTCCTGGCAAGCTCTTCTTCCGTCTCGTTCAGGACGGTCTTTTCTCCCCTACTTTGATGCAAATAAGAAGCTGTCAAATAGTTGAAATCCTTAGAGCTTGCAAGGGTTGAAGCCTCTAGTGCGCTAAGTGGAATCCTGGCTCTATACCTTTGCCGGACGACCGCATAAGCACCAAGAGTCAACCCGGTTAATAACGCACCTTGGACAAAAGACCAGACTTGACGATAGAAAGGAGCCTCCCCCATTTCTCCGGGGATTCTGTAATCTCGAAGCCTTTCAACGAGCTGTCGATCGTAGTTAATCCTCTCCTCAATCGGGATAGAGTCAATACCCTCTAGGTACAAATCAATAGGACTTGAGATATCCGATTCAAGGATTCCCGCTTGCTTCTCAAATGGAGTTAGTTCAATGGATCGTCCCGATGCCCTAGCGGATACATCGGACAGATGTTCCTCCATGACTTCATCTTCGGTCATCCCCTCCATGTAAGAAGCCACAGACCAGGGCATGTTGTAGCAGCGATCATTAGGGTGGATTACAGTCGGGGCTTTATCTATTGGGTAAACTTTGCCCGCCCTTTCCGCACAAAAAGCGCATACTCTGTCATCTTCTTGGGATATTCTTTGGACATACTCCACCCCATTGGCTTTGTATTGATTAAGTAGGGATTGATTTACGGACTTAATCGATTCAGTTTGTAAAATCCTCTTAACATTACTTTCGTAGGACTGATAATTCCGACGTAGCGATCTCCTTAATTTGTCGCTACCCCACCCTCTACGCGCAGCCTCAGTCAGGATAGCTTTATTCCTATTAGAAAAGTCCCTTTGACGATCGCCTAACCTGGACTTAGTGTCATCAATCGCCTCTTGCACAAAGTCAGATTTAGGGCTTTTGTATTTCTCTTGCGGCGATCGCCGATCCATCAATTCCCGACTCAGTACAAACCCTTCATTGGACTGTTTAGAGTATAGGGACTTAAGACTTCTAACGGTTGAGCTTTTAACGCTTAATGACTTAGACTGGCTATCAACAAGTGTGGCGATTTGGTCAGGGGTAAATGACTCTTGTTCTATAAGCCGCGAATACTCACGGACTATAGATCTCTCAACCTGGGAATATTGCTTCTTCTCTCCTGACAGGATACTAGATAGCGCATTCTCCTCACTGGACTGGATCGACTTATTTCGCTTACCTACTATCCTGACTACATCCACAGCTAATACTCAAAAGTAAAATTTAGCTCGATCGCTTCTTTACCTGTAGTCCTCATTATAGCTTCCCCATTCCGCCCATTATAAAAAATATAAACGTTGGACTCATTGCCATTCAAAAATAATGCCCCTTTGTATTCGTAAACGCATTTAACTATCTCTTCAGATATATCCCCTGTAACTGTTCCATATCCACCTTTGTTTATTCCAATAACGTCTACTGGATTCATGCTTAGTGTTCCCGCTTCACTCGCTTTTTCCCTGTCCCACTCCCTATTTAATTCTGGCATCTCAACGACAATAAAAGGGGGAACCGCTTTATCATCTAGTGGATAGCATTTTCCTGTAACTTCAGTAGGAACCCCTGGAGTTTCCCAATAAAAAGTAAATTCGCGCTTTTGTGGTTGGCGATCGCACCCTACTAAAACGACAGGAAGAAGAAGCGCCGGCAAAAACTTGATAAACATAGGTTACCTCTATTTTCCCAGATCTTACAACTTCCCGTCTCTTTAGACTAGGCTGGCACAGAAGGTATCAGATAAGGTGCGGCGTTGAAATTACCGCTTCTTTCCGCATCGATCCTTCCGTCAGCAGGTGCAGCAGTTGACGCACTTGTGCAGACAGCCCGCCCGACTCTGACCTCACCTTCGGCATAGGTCGGGAAGGGAGGGTACTGGAAGATCAGCCAAAATTCAGCTTTATCCCGGTAGGCTTTATCGATGGTTTTCAGCCCGGCGTTTTTCTCTGTGTGATAGCCAGGGAGCGTCCAAGTCTCTGCAATGGTTGTGACCATCGACATCTGGTAACCGCCCGTGTTGTAGGTTGTAAAGTCGTCTGTCGATGCTGAGGAGTCCCAAGTAGAATCTGTCCGGTCTAGGAACTCCGGCGGCCAATCAGCTACCGATGCGGCGGGGATGCCTTGTGCTAGAGGTGCAATATCTAAAGCCGTCGCACCCGCATCGGCATCGTCCGTCAGCTCGACAAGATATTCTAAATCATATTCATCAGTAAATAGGATGAAGTTATCCTTATAAACTGGATAAGTGAGCGCGGTAACAGTTAAACTAACCGCGCCAGCCGTAGCGGCTGTCCCCAGAGTGATACTTTGGGTGTTCAAAGTTAACACACCTGAAGTATCTGTAACAGGAGCAATAAGGCTACGCTGGACTCGAATCCAGGTTTTATCCCCCTGCTGAGGAAACCGAGTTCTTCTAATACTACCCATGACGTAAACTCTTCCTTTCTAAATACATGAGTGGGCATGACTCAATTGTTGATATATCGTCTAGGCGCAAGACCCTAACACCTACCTGGACGCGACTTCCAAATAATGTTCGGATAATCAAAATTGAGTCAATCAAATCAGTTGATGGAGTTGAACTCCATTGCTTGAGAAGGATCTCGTGATAAAACTCAAAATCAGAGAAATCATTAAGTAACCCTGTTGAATTGATTTCTTTATATGGAGTAATAACGACTTCTAGTCCTTCAATTTTGGTATTTTGTGGAGGATAGTTTCCTAAATCGACAGCGATCGCCCTCTCCTTGATCCCGTTAGAAAAAGTATAAAGCCCCAACTTGTCCACCAATGCGGACTCGATACTGGAGCGCAATTGCTTAATCGATTCATGATTCATACTGTCCTCCTGAATACCCCCCTAATCGGAGACCCAGTGATGTATGTCGCCATACCGTCGATCCCCCTACGCAAAACAAAGCGTCCCACTTGCCCGCTAATTACGGCGATCGCCTCTGAGAGATGAGTAACCGAATCCGGCAAGAATTGAGGCTCAATGCAATATCCTTTGACATTCTGGAAACTATCAGAAACACCGGGGTACATATCTTCATCGATCTCCAACATCCCAGGAGACGGATTGTCCTCCTTGAGCCAGCACCGAATCACGAGATCCTCCTGTACTGGTAAACGATTCCCCCACTCATCAACCTCCATAGCTTGAGCAGATAACTTAAATGTGAGGGTGGCATTTTCCAGGGATGCGAACGGGCTAGTGGACATGGCGCTACCTCACATTAATTGGGGTAATAGTGAGTGAACCCTCCTCTAGGGTGTAATTCCTACCCACCCCATCAGATAGCCAGAATCGGTAAATTAACTCGCTTTGGGTATCAGCCGGCAAGGGCGCGGTATCAACTTCCGTGATCGAGAACATCCCAGTTAGGTGTTCCTCATTGGCAGAGGCTGAGAAGATGGGATTGATCGTCATATTGGACGGCCCTTTATTAATCAAGACCCCACCCGTTGTTAACCCAGCTTGGAAATAGGGTCGCAATCCTGCCATTTTGTCCCCACAACACTTGAACCCGATCGCCAAGTAGTCCGTCCGGGTGAAGCTATGCCCCGCTAAGTTATCCTCGGTAAATTCGGGACACTCAGCTTGGTATAAGTACAGTCTTGCGGTCGGGGTGGCTGTGATTGTCGCATCGATGAAGACCGAAACCTTCCCATAGAACGTCTCAATGATTTCACCAGGTAAACGCCGCGCCCGCTTAAGGACACCCTCAATTAGCCCGACAATTTGGCCAGACAAGTATTCGACAAGTCGCTCAAATTCTGGGATAGCGGTCGAGCGAGAGAACTCCTCATGGATCAAAGCGTTATCAAAAATGATGTGACGCTTGGCATCGAGAAGCATCTGCCCATCGAACGTCTCCAGAATGCCAGCGGTCGGTTCAAAAATCGCTAAAGGCATAGGTCACCTCCTAGGCGATCGTGAACGTCACGGTATCAGCATCGATTTGGGGAACATCAAGAGCGATGATATTCTTGGCGGTCACTGGGTAGTAAGCCAGGAAGTTACCACCGGTCATCGCATCCCAGAAACCGACGTGGGTAACGGTTCCTTGGTCACCTGAAGATTCAGGGAAATTAACCCGTAGAGCGTTACGTTTCACACCGATAGAGCCAGCCGGGAACATAGATAAAGTGTTGTTGAAACTCACCCGGCTGTAACCTGCCGTCCCTGGTTCGGTTCCGGCTGTGGTTTCGGTTGGTGCTGTAGTCATGTATCCGGCATACATCAAGGGAATTGTGTTAAACAACACCCCACCGAATACATGGTTTAGTAGCTTGTTCTTGACGTAAGCAGATAAACCTCCGGTCGTCGGGATGCTCAATTCTAGAGCGCCCGCCGGGATGGTCATCTTCATATTGGCATCAATGACTTTAGGGGATGGTAAATCCCACCAGTACAGGAGATTCCCTGAACCAGGAGAATCCCAAACCCCTACCGCTACGATGCTTCCCTGGTTTGTCGATGCCTTTGGGAAAACAATCTCCGTCGCCAGGGTTTTGATCTTGGTTGCTGTCGTGGGAAATGCGGTAGTGTTATTCACAACCCCAACCCTGGCATATCCTCCACCGGCGGGTTCAGAACCTGGCCCAGCAGGAGAGGGTGATCCGGTCATGTAGCCGAAATACAGGGTAGTGATGGGGGAGAAGGGTACGCCCCCAAAGAGATGATCTAAGATTCGGTTTCTTAGATGGTACGTGCTTCCGGTCATTTATCCCTCCTAGAAAAGGGGTTGAAATTGTCCAAGAATTCAAAGCCTTTAGTTACAGTTTCTTGGAGTTTTTGAGATTCATTAATCAAAGTTCCGTAAAAAGATGGTGACCAGTAATCGAAATCTTCTAGCAGAACTGTGTACGCCGTGAATTCAGGATTGCGGTCAATTAGTCGATAGGCTTCCGACTGCGAGATAAAAGCCTTCAACGGGTGATCAGCGCGATCACAGACCACATAAATTGAGCAGCGCTCAGGAATTGAGTCGAGGTTGATATCCTCCCATTTCCCGTTTTTAAGTCGGTCAAAAATGGAGTACCCTTCGGCGATCGCATCTTGAATTTCTGGAATTTCCCCTAGTAGGATTTGCCAAAATTCAGGAGAAGTTATATCAAAATCCTCAAGGGGAACAGGGTACGGAAGACTTCCGTGTCTTGCTTCTTGCGCTTTCTTGGGGTCAAGGTAAGCGCTTATCGGAGTCATCTTGTCAGATAAAACCACATGGACTTTAGTGATCTCAGGTGCTGAGATAAAGTTAAGCGCGTTCATAAAATTCGCCTAATAGGAATGGACGTTGAACCAACGGAGTAAGAGATTTCCCAATTACGAATTCCTAACAGATTGGCAATCTCTTTTTTGAGTTGAGATTTCTGAATTAACATCCCCCGTGATCGCTCCCGTGAATCCCATTCCAAAACGTCAGCTTTGCTTAATGCAAAGTTGGCGCTAGAGCGTTCCTGTTCAATGGTGGTCATGAGATTCATTGCACGTTTCAGGCGATCACGTACCATCTCCTCAACTTCAGGCGATCGCACATTCTCTAACGCTTTTTGAAGCTCAGGAAGGCGGTCATTCCCAAAGTTGAAAAGGATTTGAAGTTGGTATCTAAGGGTTATTTCCAGTGCCATCGTTTTCTGTTACCTCTGGCTCAGGTTTCGCTTCGGGCTTGGTGCGAGATCGCTTGGGGTCGGACTTAGATTCCGGTGCGGGTTCTTCGCTCTTTTTAGGTTGTGAAAAAAGCTCTCCAAAGCTTTCATATTTCAAGGATTTGGAGACAGTAATCACCGAGCCTTTAGTGTGAATCTTCCCGCCCATCACCACATCTCTAGTGAGTTTGATGTCCAGCATTAGGCAATCCCCTGTAAAACGGCGATCGCCTCCGGATAGGTCACCACAGGCACACCCGACTGATAAGCCTCGCCTTCAATCCGGGGAGGACGTGATTCAAAGTTCTCCACGTGAACTTTACGTCCAGGTGTACCCATCCCGGTCACAGTTCCCACGGCGTAATAACCTAGAACGTTCTCAAACTGCATTGGGGAATCGTCACCTAGGTCAATAATGGAACCTTCGTTGGTGTCACCAATCAAGACAAACGCATCATTAGGGAAAAACCGAGCAGAAGCCGCACTCCCGTTGGGGCTTGGGACTCTGTACTGCAAGTCATAGCGCTCGATGGGGGGCAGACCATCGGACTCCAGTGCAGCGTTAATGGCTTGCAGGGTGGCGCGTCCGGTTGAGATCATTGATTCAGCAATCACGTTGCCTTTGACGGTGTCGTTTCTTGACATCATCGATACAACATTCTGAGATGTGATGATCCGAGATACGTTGAATCCCTTTGAAATCAGTAGGTCTACCATTGTGTGAATATCTAAAAAGATATCCGTGGTGGGGTCAGACCAGGCATTCACAGGGGTTACACGGTGGCCAGTTGGGTTCTCAAACGCCACCGTCTGAGTCATCCCGTTATCACCCATCCGCACAATCTCAGCATTGCAGATTGATTGCCAGCGCTCGATTTCGGCTTTCTCGATGATGGCTCGAACTAAAGTAGTGTCAACCCATCCGATTAGTTGAGTCATCGCTGCTATGTCTGAGCCTCTTCTGAGTAATTGCAGAAGGGCATCATATTCACGGGCGGTCAATTCCCTGCGGATATCGACATCGCCACATTCAACCAGAACGGATTGGAAGCTATCCCCAGACTTAAGCTGAGTGGGGTTGTAGCGTCCACCGTCGGAGGCGGCGATTGTCCGTAGCCGGAACATATCCTCACGGAACATATTGCTCTCTACGGTGCGCTCTGGTAAAAGTTCTGCACCGATATAGCGTCGGCTACCTTGTCCGAATTGGGTTTGGGGTGAGTTGGCTAAACGCTGGAAGCTTCCATCTTCCATAGCCACTCGGATAAGAGTTCCGATATCTGGCATCTTACGCTACCCCCTCGATACATACATAGAGTTCCTGGATTTTGGTTCGCACACCAGCCGCCAAGGTTGCCCAATTGGGCAAAAAGTTTTGTTTGACGACTTTACCAGGACGGTAGAAGGTCAGCTCCGGATCTTGGAGTGCATCGTAGCAGTCAAAAACCGTAAGGAACAGCTCATTGTCAGCAGGATCTCCCGGCCCAAAGCCAATACCGGCAGTTCTCTCTGCAAAAGTACGCCCTACCAATGTACCGGCGGGGATAAAAACCCGACCATCGGGTAATGGGGTAAATCCTGCGGGTACAGCGATTCCGGCAAAGGGGAGAAGTTGATCCTTCCCTCTACCATCTGCCGCCCAAGCCGCAGGGGTAATCGTATTGGAAATAAAAGAAACTTTCATCTTTATTGAAGTTCAAGATCGCAGGGCCTCCACAGCTCTCTGAGCTATTCCCTGCTCTCCAATCAGTCGTACGTGCCAGCACGCGACTGAATGCCACCAGTGGCTGAGTTGAATCTATTATAGGGCGATCACCTAAAGTGTGGCAACTATAAGGGCTTGAAGGATCTAGAAAAGTTTTTTCCCTAAATCAATTGACATTAGCTGAACGTTCAGTTATTATAGTAATATACACAAAACAAAAAACAAGGAGACCAATATGACCCCACCCCACAGCCCGGTTAACCGCCGGGTTTTCTTTCAATCGCAAAAAGGAAACCAATATGAACTCGTTATGAACTCGTTATTCACTGGAACAACCCACGAAGTCCGATTCACTGAAAGCACCGTAGCAGTTCGGAATCGGAATGAAGGAGAGGATGGGTGGAGAATTTACACCCAAGACTGGCTGTTTTATGACGACATGAAGAATATCCTTGATGAAGGAGAGGATTTGAAGAAATCCATTGATTGGGTAATCTATAGGCACGGATATTCTGGATGCCCTTGGATGTAATGCAATAAATCGAATATTAAATATGCCCAAAGCCCGGTGGTTAACCGGGCTTTCTGTTGCCCCACCCCCACTCGTAGAAATGCGGGTGGGGGTGGGGCAATCGTTGACTCTAATTGTCTTTGTTTTGCTGTTATAATAATTCTAACGTCCTCGGATGTTCCCCGGTTTCGGGGGGTATGGTGGTGCAGTCTTGGCAGCCACAATTTGCTGGTGAGATCAACCGGCGATTTCTAATAGATAATTCAATATCAGAGATTGAAACCCTAAAAATACTATGCCTTACAATTACGAACAAGCCTTAGAGGCTATTGCGGATGAAGAAATAAAAACCGCGATCGCCTCTCGAATTTCCGAACTAGAATCCGGCAAGACTAAAGTTATTGGTGAAATCAGGGAAAAGAACGATAAGTTGCGCAAGGCTGAAGCTGAGTTGGCAAGCGCACAATCAGAAATCCAAAGCCTATTAGAGGGTAGTGATCCGACGATTTCCATTGACCAGGTAGTGAAGAAAGTCTCACAAGAGAAACGAGATTTACACCTGGCTAATCAAAGGATGAAATCAGACTTGGAACTGGCTAAGAATGAATTAGCGGAAAGCCGACAAGAATTGCAAACCATCAACCGGAAATACACGCTGCAAGAGGTGAGTAGGCTAACTGGGTTTGATGCAAATATCCTCTCTAATATTTCGGCTATTGATGTGGACAGCATTGAGATTTCAGGAGGGAAAGCATATTACCAATCTCAGGAAATAACCCAGGCGATCGCCAGTGACCCGACCCTCAGCATGTTCCTCCCCGCGCTCAAGCGAGAATCACCTGAACCCCAAACACGGGAGCGATCGCTGCCAAGCGCACCAAGTAACGATCGCCCGGCCAGCAAGAAAGAGGATCTAGTTGGGGATTATCTAAAAAGAACCCGCTTAAACTTTAATCGAGGGTAGCTTCTTCATCCGGGATATCGGTCACCCCCATATCCCGGTTTTGTTCCAGTAGTATTTGCTCCTCCTCTGCATCAGGGTCTTCAATGCCGAGCGCCCGCATAGCAGACCTACGAGATCGGATTCCTGAGTTGAGTTCCTCTAAGATTGCATTACGTTCCTCTGGTAAAATATTCCCGGTATCAAGATTTAATTGAGTCTCTACATAGGGGTCTTTTTGCCCCAATTCAATCAAGACATACTCCAGAATAGCGTTAAAGAAATCCTCAATATATTCCCTATAGTTCCCTAGTCGAAGCTCAAAGTCGGACTTTAGTGTGGCACGACTTACCCCGGACAATGAACCATCTCCACTCGTCAGTAAATGCCCCAATCCCGCCTCTCTATAAACCGTCTCCATGAGGATGTCTAATGCAGTCCTAAAAGTTTGCGGGTTACTCGGTTCCTTGAAGTAAACGGACGGACTGGTGAACCCTGATGGCATATCTGGATCGCCGATTGGTTTCCCATCGAGCATCACTAACTGGTTAGCCCCAAACTCAAGTAGATCTTGTCTCGGCTCAAACCGTTGTCCCCTAGGGTGATCGGGATCTTCAATGATTTCACCTGGTACTTGAGCATTGGTGACGATATGCTCAGGAAGGGCAGAAGAGCAGATAAACTCATTTAACATCGTGAGTAGTACGGTAAGCGCTCTCTGGGCACAGATGGCAGCATCCGAGATTACCGGATCGACCGATAGCTCAAAGATAGGCATCATCCCACGGCGATCGACAATAATCTCCTCACCATTAGCCAGGATGTGAGTGTATCCCGATTCATCAATGAAATATACTTCTTGCTTTCGCCCGCCCTTTGAATCGCGATAGGTATAGGTGAATCGATTTAAGAATCCATCAGAATCGTACTCTGGCTTAGAGTCTTGAAGATGGCACAGGTGCGGGGTAACTAGGAGTAGGGAATTTTTAGAGTTCTGGAATCTTTCCGGGGTGTACAAGCGGATGAACGATCGCCCAGAGACTAGCGCTTGTGTGACCGCCTCCATAAATGGGTCGGCGCGACGACGGAAAGCGGATAAGCGTCTTTGGGTATGGAGCCACTCAGATAGAAGTTCATCTTCTGGATAGTTGAATGGCTTACCTACTAAGGCGTTCACATAGTGGGACACCAGTTCCTTGATGATGTTGTAGGTGTTAATCGACTGGTCAAGATACCGGTTAAATGTGTCGGCACTGCGTTGGGTTTCGGATGGGCGGGGGCCACTCCAGTAGGCGATCGCTGTTTCGTGATCGCCTTGGTAAAAATCCCATTTAACTTCAGGTGAATAGGGCATATTTTTAGAGATAAAATACCTTTATTCTAGTTCATTTTTGATGAAGCTATAATATATATAGGTCTCTAGAATTTAAGTTAAAGGGAATAAGAAGTGGGGGGGTAATTATGATTAATCTAGATGTTCCCTACAGATCACAGCGAGACAATGAATATAATCCATCCGGATCGTGTAATGTGTCGAGCGTTGCAATGTGTTTGCTTTACTATGGGGTTAAACCAGCAAACCCCAATGAGCAACTAGAAGACGAGCTTTACCGATACTGCCTTGACCATGGACTAGACCGTCACAGTCCCCATGATTTAGCTTCTTTAATTAAAGACTATGGACACAAAGATGAATTTCGTAGTGACGCTCGGATTAAAGATATTAAAGACCATTTAATAGCAAAAAAACCTTGTATTATCCACGGATACTTCACCAGTTCTGGACATATCATTGTGGTCAAGGGTTTTGACGAAAGGGGGTTCTTTGTAAACGACCCGTGGGGGGAGTGGTGGGCTGACGGCTATGATACTAAGGCATCAGGGAAAAACCTGCACTACTCCTACGCCCTAATCAAGGAAGCCTGTATGCCAGACGGGGGTTGTTGGGTTCACTTCGTTGGGAAGTGAACTAGGTGAGAACCTGTGACCCGCTAATCAAAGACGCGGCGCACCCTTGATGCCGCGTCCTGACAACTGTCCCGGCACTGCCGATTGCCACGGCGATCGCCCTCTCGGATATTTTCGGCGGCGATCGTTTCAGCTAAGTTGAGCGCTGCCAATTCCACGCGGCTTAATCCGTCCCTGGTTTCTTGGACTTGGCGCTCTTCCCGGATCTGCTTGGCAGTCTTGCCGAAAAGGGTTTTGTTGATTGCCTCGGTGCAGAGAGCGTAGCCGTTCTCACGATACCGACCCCGATTGACTTCACCGACTCCATGTCGTTTCAGAACATCAGTGAAATAGAAACGTGCAAGCTTGCCCTCAATCCGCTCCTTCAGCCACTTAACCCGCTCTGGATCATCTTGGCGCTGCACGATCTCATCAGCCAGGGTGATATCGGACTCAAGGTAGCGTTGAAAGACTTCAGCGACAAAGTTGGCAAACTCAGGGGAAAGGTATTGGGCTAAGTGGATAGCCATGATGGGATGTACCCAAGTTACCGATCCGGCACGTCCTTTATTCTCAGAAATAATGGGCGTAATTTTTTCACCCGTTAACCTGAAAACCTCATCCTGTAAAGCTTTGGCTCGCTTCTTGGTCTCAGGCAGTCGCTTCCAATTTTTGACTTCATAGCCAAATTCTTTACACCACTTGGTAGCGTTGACAAAACCATCAGCACGTTGTGTGCTGGACACTAATTCGGTAAAATCCATGTAGTTGGCCTACTTGTTCTAGGTTGACCAGCCCGGTGATAGAGCCTGGATTGTTTCCCGCAATCCTGCGCTCTGGGCTTTTGATTATTATAGCACAACCGATCGCCCTCAACGCCTTCCCACAAAAGGATTGCGGCTTACTTGAATGAATTTTATTTTTCTACTTGACAACAGCGAAATGTTTAGTTATTATAGAGATATACACGAAAGGGAAGCGCTACCGACCAAAGTCTCGCTTCCCTCTCACTCGCAAACAAAAGGTAAAACCTCATGTCTTCTAACGACAAGTCTAACACACTTCACCTCTCGACCTACTCTTCGATCTACACCGACCCCACCATCGGTTACCACCTCTCGCCTCGCTACGATCGCTGCCCCGGTTCCCTCATTGTGCGTCAGGCTGTGGCTGACGCACTCGCCTACCGCCCCTTCTCCCCCCTGCACACCCAAAAAGAAAATTTATATTTTTTCAAGTTTTATGAGCTGGGCTACAAGGTGGCACTCGCCTACCGCCCAGATGATTATGCCCGTACCCACCGCCGTGGGTACGAGGATTGGTTGACCGGCTTGGAACCCCAAGAAACCAGCCAGGCGTACATGGCTGGCTACAAGAAAGCACAACGGGATGATGACGACTACCAGCGAGGGCAGGAGGAGATCTACTGGGGCGATCGCGATCACGGATGCTGGAAAGCCGATTCTCTAAACTACGTCTACTGATTTTCACCGCCCTCTCCTTTGAGGGCATGACCACATATACTGATTTTCACCGCCCTCTCCTTTGAGGGCATGACCACATACTACACACACAACAAAGAGGACAAAATCATGGCTAGATATATTATAGAGATAAAAGAGATCGTAACCCACCGGTTATTTATAGAAGCGGATTCTGAGCAAGAGGCGATCGCCTCGCTGATCCCTCCCTCGACCTTGATCGAGGGGAGTGAACCCCCCGCCTATCGTGTACCCGGTATTAACATTAATCGGTGCAAATGCCGAGACATTCGCGATATGAAGCTTATTGAAGAATCACTAAATGTATTTGAAGAGTGGGAATATCCCGGTTAACCCCATCCCATCAGCCCCGCCTACGGGACATGAACTACAACCCGGTTAACCGCCGGGTTTTTCTTTGCCTAAATATAACCAATAAAAAAATCGGGGTTAACCCCGATTTACTTTTCTTTATTTCCCTTTATTTTTTCCTGGGGTAGAGGCTATCTATAAGCCCAACTACCAACCTCATCTCTACAGCAGTCTCATCACGATCGCCGCCCATCGAAACGTAGAAGGGGATCTCTTTCAGATAGTCCTTGCGTAGCGCTAAAGCGTCTTTCTTGCTCAGGGTTTTGATTTCTTCAATGGTTGTGTAGTTCATGGTGTTCTCCGTTCATCTATAACTCTATAATACTCATATATCTGGCTATTGTCAATGCTAGATCTGATTTACTGAACTGCTTGACAATAGCGAAACATTCCCTTATTGTATAGATATAGACAAAACAAAGAGGACTAAATCATGGCTGCTAAAACTCCCAACGTAAAACAAGGATGTATCAAGACTGTCGGCGAACGAGTGTTCGTAAAAGATCGGACGGGCAAGACTCACGAGTTCCCCAAAACCCCTAAAGGGATCAAAGACGCGCTTTTCTATGTTGAAAAGCTGGAAGACTGCACCGAATTCGTGAGGAAACACGCGCCCAATGACGACTATCTTTGTCGCGCTTACAAAGTTAAGGAAAACCCTTTTATGAAGGGATTTGACTGGAACAGTCCACAAGCACGCAGAGAAGCCGAGGAACATAGACAAGCAATGATTGCAGATCCTGGGTTCTTCCCCAAGGAATGGAACAAGCTTTGATCTTAATTCGCTAAATCAAAACCCGGTTAACTACCGGGTTTTTCTTTTGGTAAACTGCTTGACAATAGCGAAACATTATACTATTATAGAAATATAACCAAACGGCTACAGCCCTTTATCCTACGAGGTTCCCCAATGTTTAACTTCTTCTCTCAATTCGCTAACATCCTATCTGTAGAGGTCACTGCTATCAAGCGGGTAGAAAAATGGGCTAATTGCTGGTTTGTGGTTGCCTCCGGGATTGGGGCGCGGTTCGTAAGCTTCAAATCCTTTAGCGCCAAAGCAGCGCTAAAGGCACAGGCTCTAGAAGCCCTAGCAGGCTACGGGTTAAGCCTGGTAGATGTCCGAAATTCGGATATGGAGCGAGTGACCGACTTGGTCTACAAGCTTTTCCGGTGTGGAGACTCTCTCCGTGAAGCTGCCTACGGTATCCGGTACGCGATCGCTACCGCGCGAATCGATGGACGGTTGTCCATGGTGTTAGAGTCCAAGGATGGATTAGAGATTACCGACCTACTGGCGGAAATTGCCAGCAATGGATTGATGAGTGGGGATGTCGCCCACTGGCTAAACGCCAACTACGAGGCGATCGCCCCTGAGCTAAGGTCTGGAGCCAAGGTAATCCTGGCAACTGCCGGTGGGGAAGACATACCATTGGGGAAACGTCACGTCCCCTTTGGGGCTGTAGAGGTGGACTCTATAGGACGGCTAAAGTTAGAGGAAAGACTTTTAATGAGCTTTCCGGTAGAAGACTGGGAAACCATGATCCGGACAGTCCGATACCTTGTCCTAGAAGGAGCCAAATCGACAATCTGGGAAGGTAACGGAGGGCAATTTCTCTCCTACCTTTGCTGCTAGGCAGTAGTGGGGTCACCCCCACATACTCATCGAGAACGTACCCGATCGCCCTGGCGGTCTGGGTGGCGTACTCACCAACACAGCGCCGGCAAGAGCAGCGCAGTAGTCGTCAACCCCCGCACCGTCACCGCCGCTAATAGACATTGTGCCTACGCTGTTGTACCTCACAATTAATCCCTTCAACTGTTCGATCGCCTTCTTGTGCCGGTACAGGTTTAGGTTGCCAGAGATGACCAGGTTTCTTAGTTTGGTGTAGGCTTCCGTCACCGACTTGGCTGACCAATGAAGTTCACGGCAAGGTAACCCGCGCTTCTTTAGGCTCTGTATAGTGCTTTGACTGTTGTACTGGTCGAGGATAATCTTGTGGAACCGGTAGCGGCGATCGCTCTCGATAATCCAATTCTCTACTTCTTCCACGCTTACGAGTTTCCGCTTACCATCCTGGACGGATGGCTCAAATACATACCAGCGATCGACTATGCACTCATCCTTTTCCCAGTGGAGGATGCAGGCTACATACTCATCCCGCCCACCTTTAGCAGGGTCAAGAGAAAGGGTGTAGTAGTGGTCTGACTTCGTTGGGGTGGGGTTGGCATGTTCTCTGAGTATGCACGCTTCCACGTCATCAGACGAGAGAAAAGCGCCTACGGGTGAGGCAAAGTTAGCGCCGTACTCGATGTTAAATGACCATGGGTCGCGATCGCGCTCTTCTTTGAGGAATTCCCCATCATAGGGTAGATGGGGGTTAACTTCCCATGTTGGCAAGGAAATAGAGAACGTGGACGGGTAATCGGGGGATTGCCCTTGGTTATAGAAGTCCCAAAAAATTCCCCCTTGAATCCATGGGGTAGAAAGCATAAGAATCTTGGCGTACTTCCCGAACTGAGCAGCGCCAGGAGCCACCGCTTGATAGAGTTGGTCACCGGCTGCGTTTCCGGATGTGTCGAGGGAGTGAGCCAACTCATCGAAAATAATTAGGGGTGATGCTTCCCCACGGATACCCCTAGATGAGGCGGGGGATGCCGTAAAGATTGCCCCGTTGGTTAGTTCTAGGGTTTCCATTGCTTGGCGCTTGATTAAGGGTTTGAGTAGGGGCGCTTTCTGAATTAAGTCCCTAATCATCCCTAGCGCGACTTTGGATTGTGCCTCCTTGTTGGCGATACAGAGGATATTAAACGTGGAGCGTAGACCAAGCGCTTTACGGTAGCGATCGCCCAAGCAGATTGCAGCATAAACCGCACAAATAGCCGCCATGGTGGTCTTACCGGAACGTCTGCCGAGTGACAACACCACGTGGGTAACTCCAGGTTGCCAGATCGCGGCTAAGAGTTCTTCTTGTTTGGGGTAGAGCTTGATGCCAAGAATCTGGCGTGTGAAATCAACTGGCCCATCGATGTCGGAGATCGCTTGCTCAAGCTTAATTAGTGGTGACCTCCTGCCTTCTCTGCGTTTTTGTCGCCTCCGATTAAGCTTTTCATTAATTCTGGCTTGTATGCTAATCATCCTCTGAGTCTCGTTCTAACTCTTTCAGGATATTAAGATCGGCACACGCCTTAAATAATCCATGGTAGGCGGCGATCGCCCTGGACTCCCCTTGGTCATTCATGTTCTGGATATTAACGATCGCCTTCTTCAGGAGTTCATTCAGGAATTGAGTGGAGAGTTTGAGGGTTTCGTTGAATTCTGTCGAAAATGGGCCAGCCTCTTCTATGGCTCTATCTAACTCCTCTTGATCTATCTCTTTTCGCCATCGAAACAGTGTCTTAGGGTCTATATTATATTTTTTTGCCGTAGCACTATCACCAAGAGCGACAGACTCAACTAAGATAGTTCTCTTCTGAGTGTTGGTGAACCTAGATTTTTTTGCCATAAGGCTAAATAACTAAATTAATGCGTCCATTATCGCACGCCAAATACATACGGACATATCAATGGACACAAACCGACATAGGCGGGCATGAGTAGGCATTATGGACATTTACCGATCGCCCTCCCCAAAGACGACCAACCAATACCTCAAGATCGCGGTATTCCCCATAGCGGATTCCGTCAAAATATCTTAACTTATTCATACCTGTCTACTTGTTCTAGATGGGTCACGCCCTCGGTTGCTGATTACATCGCGGGGGCACTTCTATATTATACCCGATCGCCCTCCGGACTTCCCATGAATATCCCTAGACTCCACCCCGACACCATTGAAGAAATCAAGCAACGGATTGATATTGTCGAGATCATCTCGGAGCGGGTGGTACTGAAGAAACAGGGGCGTGAGTTTGCCGGGTTGTGTCCGTTCCATGACGAAAGGAGTCCAAGCTTTACCGTTAGCCCGACTAAGCAGGTTTTTCACTGCTTCGGCTGTGGCGCGGGTGGGGATGCCATTAGCTTCCTGAAACAGTTGGATAGTCGCTCGTTTGGGGAAGTAGCCTTAGATCTGGCAAAACGCTACGAAGTCCCCATCCGCACAATGGATAATCAGGACAGTAAGGAGTTTCAACGACAGTTATCCCTGAATGAACAGTTGTTTGAGGTTATGGCGATCGCCGCCAACTTTTTCCAACATGCCCTACATCAACCCAACGCGACAAAAGCGCTAACTTACCTACAGGAACAGCGAGGTTTGTCCAGGGAGACGATCCAGGGATTCGGATTGGGCTATGCACCAAATGAGTGGCAAGACCTCTATCGCCACTTGGTAGAGGTCAAGGGATATCCGGTAAGCGTGGTTGAGAAAGCGGGGTTGGTGATTAAGCGCAAATCCTCTGGTTATTATGACCGGTTCCGCGATCGCCTAATGATTCCCATTTGCGATATCCAGGGGCGGGTTGTGGGCTTCGGGGGAAGAGCGTTAGGGGATGCAAAGCCAAAGTATCTGAATTCTCCAGAAACCCCCATCTTTGAAAAGGGGAATCTGCTGTTTGGACTCGACAAAGCCAAGAAGGCGATCGTCAAGCAGGATCGGACTATTGTGGTCGAGGGTTACTTCGATGCGATTGCCCTCCATGCCTCCGGCGTTTCCGAGTCTGTCGCGTCTTTGGGTACTGCATTGAGTAGCTCCCAAATCAAGAGGTTGGCTCGGTACTCCAAGGTAATCATCCTCAATTTTGATACCGACCAAGCAGGAACCACGGCCACAGGGCGCGCTATTTCAGAGATTGCGGATCTAGTCTATCAAGGGCAAATCCAACTTCGCATTCTTAGTCTCCCCCAAAGTAAAGATGCTGATGAGTTTCTGAAATCTTCAGGAAATCAAGCCTATTTAGACCTGGTGCAGAAAGCTTCCCTCTGGATTGACTGGCAGATTGAGCAAACCATGAAAGGTAAGGATCTCGGTTCTGCTCACGAATTCCAAGAGGTAGCGCAAGCTTGGGTAAAAGTCTTAAGCAAAATCGATGACCCTACTATGCGGAATTATTATATTGGGGTCTGTAGTGAGTATCTAAGCCGGGGTAACAGCGATCGCCTCAAATTGATTACCGCAGACTTGGCAAGGCAAGTGCAGCGCTTACGCCACATTCCCCAATCTAGAAGTAATCCCAGTATTCCGAAAATCAAAATCGAGTCCAACCCAGAAGACCGGTTACTACTTGAAGCCGAGAGTCTGATTTTGCGAATCTACCTCCACGCACCTGAAGCGCGTGATTATTTCTTGCGGGTTGTGAGAGATCGTCGTCTCTCGTTCCAGTATCCCCACCATCAAGCGCTCTGGAATCAGATCAAGGAATTACAAGAAAGCCTGCCCATAGACTCTACCGATTTAATCTCTAGGCTGCAAAGTGAACTGGAATACATAGAGGCTGGTGAGCAGTACCACAGATTATTATGCCTACAGGAAAAACACTTATCGGATATTCAAAAGCCTATTCTTTCAATCGAGAAAGCGGTGTTAACTGTGGAAAAATTGATCTGCAAAAAGCGCATTCAATACGCTACTGAACAGATAGCGAAAATCAATGTCAAGCTCGACTTAAAAGAGTATGAGTATTTTAGTCAGCAGTTAATTGAAGGTAAGAAACGCGAGAGGGAACTGGAGTTATTGAGATCTACTAATTTTTAACACAAAAAACGCTGGTTTCGACTAGCGTTTAAGTCGTTAATCAAATCGATTTATACAACAAATCCACGATCACCTTTACCCTACTCGATCGCCCCTTCCTTTTGCGCTACAAACGCCGCCAACTCTAGCAGGTCAGTGCCACGGTACTGCGCGATCTCCTCCTCTCTTTTCAGGAAATCCGCATAAGGAATCGCCGCCACTCGTGACACACTGTAATTGCCTTTAAGGATTTCCGCTTTAGTCAATCCCATGTCGTAAAGCATTTCAAAATTAGCGAGTAGGCGAGTGAATTCTTGGCGGTTGACCTCCAAAGAGGTTAACTCAAATCGAATCGGAAACCGCTCTCTATCATGCGCTTCTTGGGCAAAAGGTAAAATATGCTTTTGCCCTGAAACCGAGATGGCGATTGTAAATGGTGGCTCAGGTGGATTGATGAGCCATTGCCGGATTTCTACACGAGTGGGTAAAGAGTGGACGATCGCCGTACCTTCCCGCTCTCCTTCGATGATGGGTGATCTCAGTTCTTCTCCCACGTAAAGCCTGGAGAGCGATCGCCCCCATAACTTTGACCATGCAGGCGGATTCTTGTTCTCGTTCCAGTAGTAGAGCTGTTTTTCGTCACCTGCAATCGTCCCGTAACAGCGATCACAGAGTACGTCAGACGTGGGGTTTTTGGCTAGGTTATGGGCGGTGAATGTTTTGGGAAGATCTAATGGGCGATCTCCGTCTTTCCCGCACAGATAACAGTAATTCATGGTTAAAATAGATGGGTCAACAAAATTGGATTAGTGTATGTTTGAGATTGACGAGTGCAAGAAAACAACCGTTCAAAATATCTTCAATCGCTACAATACTCAAGTCCTCCTGGTGAGGATAGAAGAGGGTGGTGAAGTCCCTCCCCATAGTCACGAAGTACCCTGTAGTATCCAAATCCTAAGAGGAAGTGGGATCTGGTTTGATGGAGACAAAAATCACCAGATAAAGAAGGGGGATCTTTACCATAAGGAATCCGGGCAAGTTCATGGATTTTCCGATATTGGACATGAAGGGTTGGAGTTTATTTCGGTCAGCTACGGGGATGGGATTGTAACCCCTAATGGGGTCGATTTTGTCCTAGCTAGTTGAACATTTCTGGGTATTGCTTGAGCAAATACTGATAGTATTCAGGAGCGATGGACGCTAATCCCTCTAATCGGGTACGCTGCCATCGCTTTTTAGTGCTTTTACTCAAATGGTCAGTCGTCCTTCCCCTTTCCCAAGATTGGCGATCGTAGGCACTCAGATAAGGTAAATCGTGCTGCACTATATAACCCCAGACATCTTGCCATCCCCAATATCCCAAAGGAAAGCACCTCCAACTTCCCTCCTTTTCGCCATTGGTGAATTGGTAGATCAGCCCATAACGAGAAATAGCCATCGAGCGATATTGCGATTCCTCTTTCCGTACTCCTACGATCGCCATAGGATACCGCTCCCACAGTCGCAGTTGCTTGAGTTTGTCGGGAACGTGATCTCCCTCTATTTCGATTGTTTCGAGATTGGTTGGGAAGCGATCGCAGTAGTCCGAAATTACCTGCTCATAGCCACAAAAAGAGCGATCCGGATTCCCTAGTGAAATAGCCTTGATATTCGGATCGATTTGTTGGCACAGGTGGAGTAGTACGGTGCTATCTTTTCCCCAACTAACCGCAACATAGGAGGGAGCGATCGCCAGTGCCTCATTGATGGTTCGCTTGGCTTCCTCCACTCTTTTCTTAAATCGAGGGAGTTGAGTCCATCCTAAAAAGCTTGCTCTTGATTGTTCATCCATGGCTTGATTACTGTGATTACCGGCATGGCACACCGCTCCTTATTCTTAGGTAGCCAGATTGGGGGCCGCCATCCCCAATCCCGAATGCCGTATGAAAGACATTCGGGACGCTTGCAGCTAATAGGGATAGGACGCATTAGCTCGTTGTTGCGGTACAGATGCCAGTCGTGAGCGATTGCCTTCACCACCCACCGCGCCACAACCCCTTTCCGTTTTTTCCCTAGGTGGGTGACTTGCTTGAGCAGTCGCTCTGCGCCTCCGATATCTCCAATGGCGAACCAATCGATCCGCTCCATTCCCCTGAGAGGAAGAGGGAGATCATAATTTTTCTCACTCCCCTCCGATGCGTTAAATTGGGGCTTGCGCTTACCCCAGCTAACCCGACCGTCATCAGCGTCCCAGCGTTTTCGGAAACGGGTCACCTCTTCACTAAGTAGCTCGTAGCAAGGGGACGAGCAGGCAAAATACCAAAGTAGAGGGGAACCTAAATCGGTTTTAGCAAAGGGAACCCCCTCAAGTGTGGATAAATCCTCTTGAAAAGGGCGAGGATCTTTATCAAATATGGTAGCGATCACTATGCCCACCAAGTCGGGCGACCAATCGTCGGGCAGCGCGATCGCGCTACTCATCCAAGCGGTAATCTGTATGGGTTCCATTTCTATTTATTTCCCTCCTAAAAGATGTCTAGGCATAGAATCTGCGGATTCCAGATGGTGCTTAAATTCCTCCAAATGATTACAATACCGACGGTAATTCTCTTGAGCGCGATCGCTTAATTGCTGGTAGTCGGTTCCCACCGAAAGCAATATTCCCGATTCCCCTATGGTGTGATCCTTGTAATTTATCCTCAAGTTTACGTGCCCATTACCTCGATTCGATTTACCACCTATATAAGGGTGCTTGGCGAATTCTAGGAGCGCTGCACAGAGAAATCCTTCCTCTACAGTCGTGCCGTGCATGTCCATCCGGCTATAGAGTTGGTTGCCTGGAGCAATCAAGTGGTCGTCTCCCATGAATCGAGACTCCTGTTTCTCTGCTACCGGCTTCTTTTTTTCCTCCGTAAGTCCGGGGATAGTGCCGATGAGTTTCTGCTCAGGCGCTTTCAGGTATTTCACTAAATCAGGATCACTCTCGCTATCGCGGCGATAGAAGCGATTAGTGGAAATGCACGCAGTAGAGGATTTCAAGTGCTGCTTGATTTTGGGTAGCTCCTCCTCCAGTGCTTTCTCATAAGCAGCGCTCGCCTCTGGAGACGGTTGCGAAAAAATATCGGCAGTGATCGCCTCCCTTGCCTCCATAATCCGCTTGACGGATGAGTAAATTGAATAGGGAATCAATCCAGGCGCTTGCTGATAAATGTAATTAATAGTTTCGTAACAAACAAGAACAGCATCACCTACGGATAGCCGCCCACTAATCATCTGGGAGCCTTTCTCCCCTCCCATGTCTTTAGGTTTGGCGGTTCCGAGTACGGATAAGCCAGGAAGCCAGCGCCGAAACTGGTCTTCAAGCTCGATATTGGCAACTGTCCCGGAGTCGATCCGCCCTCCTGCAAAAAGGGTGTGATGGGTGGTGGGGTCAACTTGCACGCCTAATCCGTCAAGGGTAAATCCAAATCCCTTGCGTCTAAATATGGCGTTTCTGAATGCGTTGGAAGAAAAAACGAAGTGAGATCGCTCCCTCCCATCAATGGCGATGCGTTTGGCTTGTTTAAGTACGGTGATATTGCTACCACCGAGAGTTTCCCCAATGTGGCTCAAGGGGGAGAGCAGATCGAATACACAGTGATAAGTGACGTGACGGCGATCGTGGATATCGTAGTCCATTATTAACTTACCTCGACTTCAATTGTTTCCAATTCTTCCAGTGCCTTGGCTCGATCACTATTAACCTTGGCTATCTCCTTATCCTCCTCTCTTCTGACCCGACAAGAGACCGCTACCCATTGCGACTTGGTGATATCCCTAGGAATTTCCAGAATATCCTCTTCTGTATATCCGTGGAGTTTGCAGCATTTAGCCACGGTCTCTACCCAATAGGCTGTCAGTAGTGGGGACTGGTTGGGGGTGAACAAGTCCCCCGCTTCTCCAGTGGGGAGGATGGGGAGGTGAATATCAGGGCATTCGGATAGAGGGATGGACAATCCCTTGAGGATAGCCTGGGTTAAGTCTGAACTCACCCCTTGGCATAGGAGTGCTGGATACTCCAGGAGATTAGTCGATCTGATTCCAGCATCATAGACACACTTGTGAAATCGCTCCCAGAAGCTAGTCCCTTGAAGCTGACTTCGACGACGATCTCGGCAGATCAATACTGCATAAGATATGGCCGAAATTAATCCATACCTGGGTTCCGTAGTTGCTGGCATTCCGTAAAATCGGTACACTTTGATCCTTGTTTTTGCTTCCTTGGATTGCACTTCAAGTTTAACTAAAAAGCACCGGTTTTTTTACCGGTGCTTTTTAGTTAAGTGGATTAAGTTTTAGGAGAAAGGACTTCCCAATGGATGCCTTTCCATATCTTGGAAAAGATTTCCCTGTTCTCCTCCTAAAAACATTTAACAGCTATATCAATAATTTCCTGCGGCGAAAGGTTAGATGGAGTATTCCACCCAGATCCGCCAACTGTCTTGCGTCCTCCCCACCCATCAGCATGGGGATTAATTGATTTTTCCGCTTTAGTAAGCGCATCAAATGTCCCACTGGTGAAGTCGAGTTCGTTGAGCTTGGGATGGAACGGTATACACCCGATGGTGTAAGAGTAACCCTGGAAGGTATCCTCAATGTAAACCTCCCTTTGAGTAAGGGTTATAGGGCAAAGCGTCCGAGACTGCAAGGGTGCATCGTCGCGGATACCCATTGCTTGCGCTGCCCGTAACCAGCACCTTGGATCGATATACTTCCCTTGAAGCCCTTTCCCATCAAAGATCAAGCAACCTTTGTAAAGGCTTACCCGATCGCCATCCAAAATCATTTGAACATTTTTCTCAACGGTCTGCCAGTACCCAGACGCTTCCCCATTTTCTCCTGGCCATGGGGCAATTCCCCGGCAAGCGTCAAGGATAGCTTGTGTGCCAGCCTCAAACGCTTTAGAAGCGTACTCCTCCTTGTCTAGGACGCTCCACCCCTTACGGTCGGCGGGCAAGTCTAGTTCCTTAACTAGGCTTGATGAACCGGTCTTCATGGCAGCGACTGCTTGCGCTGCGAAGCTCGAAAGGTTAGCAAGGTAACTGGGAACTGCAAGGTGGTCGCAGTCATAGGCGATCGCCGATAATTTCCGCAGGTTAACCTGACGTTCATCTTCGTTAAGCTGAAGCCATGCCGCCGCTACGCAGGCATCCGCGTCTATTTGCGTCGTTACGATGGTATAACCATCAGTATCGCGCAGGATTGGAGCAGTGTCCATCTCCAAGATCTGGATATCCGCCCCGCCGGGCCGGTGGTGATCATAGTGCAAGTCATCACCACTTGCTGCCAACCATCCCGGCACCGTTCCATCTACCATGGCGAACTTTTTGACCTGGGCGATCGCTGCAAATCTTGTCGTTACGATGTATTTCATGCTACCTCTATAGTTGCTCTAAGATTCGATTCATTTCATTCACCCAGTGACTAGGTGAATGAAATGCGATTAGTCAGGGGATCTAGGCAAGAAGATTTTGCCCTTCACTCACTCTTCTCCTGTTAGAAAGAACCGTTCTTCGGGAGAGAAGCGTCTCTTCCAGTTGTGGGCAAAGCTTTCAAGCCTTTTGATGAGTGGAGCAGCCCTCTCTCTCACTTGCTCTCCTGTAAGGCTGGGAGTTCCGTCATCATTCAGGGTCTCATGCTCCCTGATTAGGTTATCAAGAAGGGAAATGATATCGCCGCACTCCCTCCGGATCTCGTTCTCTCTGTCATCGATTTGTTTCTCGCACGTTTTCAAATCGAAGCGGACCTCCTCAAGTTCGAGGAGGTTGTATTCGTCTAATAGTTGCTCTAAGATTCGATTCATTTCATTCACCCAGTGACTGGGCACAGATTCAGCTACCGCGTAAACATCTACTAAATGCTTGTTGAAGCGTTTAGCTTCAGCATCAATCAGAGTGCCGTAGGTGCAGAAATCGTGGTAATAGCTCCTGAGATTATGGAGCTTATCCGCCGCACTTACGAGTGCTATAGACTTGTGGAGAGGATTGGAGAGATCAGACACTCCTATGATGTACTGAGCTTTCCTATCCGCTTTGGGGAGGGACTTATCCTCACTCAGCGCCTTCATGATTCGGAGGATATCGCCGTCAACGACCCAATCAGACGGAACGTATGGATCGTTGCAAGGAATGATAAATTCCCCTTTGCGGTTCAAGCATTGATCTGGGAATTTTCCACCCCAGATATCTTCAAGCAGGTCGTGAAAAAGTGCGGAGATCGCCTCTTTCTCCGTTCCTCCAGCCTCAAGCACAAGGCTGGATACCGCTAAGAGATGTGCGGCATAGGGTGTTCCGTTTTTTCTGATTTGTTGCCGGTGCGCTTCGAGCGCGAAGCAGACGGCATCAGTGTAGAAGTTTGACAACATGGGTTGGGTGATAAATTTTGGCATCGATCCTTACCTTTGAAATGTGAACTTTTTAACAGCCTTTGAATAGATCTCCTCCCAGGAGAGATCTTCGGATGTCGTGAGATAAAACCCATTCCCCCGCTCTTGGGAGATCTCAGCCTTCCATTCAAAGACCCTCTCGGAACTCATCATTCCATTTCGCAGCGTAGTCGTAATGTGTTCGGTGCGGAAAATCCGCACACCACCAATGAGCTGAGTCTCTTTTAACTCGACTTTCTTGAAGTCTCGCAAGAGAGACTCAAAAGGAACGACTTTTTGAGGATACTCACCTTGGGGGGGAAGAAGACGAAATACCCTATCGGCAGGGGCTGTAAAACAGTCGCCGCATCCTAAGACAGACTGCAAGACTGCAATCCCTTCTCTTACCCTGCCGAATTCTTTTGTATGGGGGGGGAATACCCCCAAAAACCAGAAATCACATACATCTTTAATCACATCATAGGAGGCGGGGATGTAATCGACTACGACTGCTTCGTAGTAGATCTCACCCTCGATTACATCTCCACCCCAATACACAAATACTGATTCACCTACTAACATGATTTTCTTTCTCCGTTTTGTCTATACACCTATGATAGCTAAATAGTTAGCTGTTGTCAAGCAGTTTTTTTCTGAATGTATACTTACCAGATATCTGGCAATGATGGCGCAGTGAATTTGAGTCACAGCGTCACGCTTGATGCGCCATCAGTTTTCATACGTCTCCCTATTACCGCGTCCAGCAAGCTTTGGGAAGCTCACGTAGGGCGGCAATTTCGCGGTAGCCTCCGCGTATAAGTCTACCCCTATTCGCACGGTGTTTTTGGCGATTGGAAGGGAGAAATCCCTCTTCCTGTACAGCACTGATTGCCATAACTTCAGCTTTTCGGTTTATAGTCCGGCACTTCCGGAAGGCTGTGTAGCCGCTCAAAGCAAATTCGTCTCGTTTGGTTCTACTCATGATTTTCTCCGTTTTGTCCTCTTTTTGTTTATATATCTACAATAACGTGATATTCAACTATTGTCAAGCAGTTCATCTAAGAAAATCTTAGCGCCCTATGGAAGAGGGATCTTCCAAATAGAATGACAGTAGTGAGAAATGGGGAACCGCAATGTTTATCGCGTTTGAGGGGATTGATGGATCGGGGAAATCTGAACAGGCGAAACTACTAAGCGATCGCCTGCACGAGCTAGAAATTCCCCACATCTTAACCAAAGAGCCAGGAGCCACAGATTACGGACTTCTTGTCTATGAGGCGGTAATGGGGCGGGATCTCTGCCCTTTGGCTCAATGCCTGCGATTCTGCTCAGATAGGGCACAGCACTATAAGGAAGTCATCAACCCGGCATTACAAGAGGGAAAGTGGGTGATCAGCGATCGTTCGCTCTACTCGACCATTGCCTATGACGGATATGGAGCGGGAGTTGACTTGCACTTAATCAATGAGATTCACAGAGCTATCCCCGCCAGAAAGCCGGATTTTGTAGTGTGGATAGATCCACCATTGGAGTTTAGTAAGCAGCAAATTAAAGGGCGGGTAGGCAACGATAAGCTCGACTGGCGATCTGACCAATTCTGGCAAAGGGTAAGGGCTGGCTACCGATTGGCTCTTGCTGGAGAAAGCTATATCCGGGTCGATAGTGTTGGGGTGATCGAGGATATTGCTAGGGATATATTCCTAGAGGTGAAGAGGCGATCGGGTGGAGTGATCGCCCGTATACAGAAGCCATGTACTTAAGTATTTTGTCGTTTCCTCTTTTCAGAATTTACCAAAATAAGGGTAGGGTTTTCAGTATTTTCAACAGGTAGGAAACGACATTCTTGTCGTTTAGTGGGCATAAGTAAGCGACATTCTTGTCGTTTCCTCGACGACAGGTTTGTCGTTTAAACGATCACTTTGTCGTTTCCGATCCTTGAAAGTCTTATAAATCAAGCTTTTCAAGTTGCCTTAGATCTTTAAGATGTAAATACATAAGGGATCTACAGGAATTACAGATCTTGATCATTAAAACAAGAAGGAAACAGCCGCGCGTAAAAACCCCTTAATTTTAAAATCAGGTCTTCCAACATAAGTTACATCTCTCTTTGGTTGAAAAAAATATTGATAGCTAACCCACAACCTTAAAGAAAAGATCTTATGGCGTTGACGAAAAAATCAACATTATTGGGGTTGACGAAAAAGTCAACAGTCATGATATAGGTGTGCCCCTTCCTGAGCAGATACGATAGGAGTAACTTACACAAAGGGAGGTGATCGGATGAATGCAGAAGACCCGAATACAGAGATCCGATTTTCGACCGGGATTCTGGGGTACAGTAAAGTTGATGTGGGCATCAATCGCTATGGTGTGAAGCGCTTGCAGCGAAAACTGATTACCCTCAAAAATGCCATAGAGGAACTCAGGAGGATAGGCATGGATAAAAACATCGACGATGAGCTAATGAAATTCTTCTTGGATGCGCTTCAAAAGAATGCGGCGGCTGTTGAGATGGCCACCAATGAAGCAGAGCGTTCTGCGGCTCTTAAGGAGTCGATGCTCACTTGGCACAAGCAGATTGTAGATCTACAAAATCTCCATCGCTCTGAACTACGCGATCGGATGGATCAGCTTAAAGTCCGGACAGAAGAGCATCTGAGCCGGATTGACAAACGGCTCTCCGAGATTGAAGGCGATCAGGATCGACTGATTGAGTACAAGGTCAAGATGCAGAGTTCCTTGGATACGCTCCACCTCATGGTCATCTTGGTTCCTGGAGCGATCGCCGCGCTTGCCGGGTTTATCTCCCACATCATCTTAATCTCCAAGTAAAAACCCCCGAATCGCTCCAGGGGGTTGATGGGCTTCGATCTGTTTAGACGAAAGCTTTAGTTTCTTTTTTTGGGGATTAATTGTCAGAAGAATGGGTCTAAAACCCCTTTTTTTCAAAGATTAATTAGCGCAAGTACTACATCCGCCCGACTCTTTGAAATCATCACGCTGCACAGTTCTCACGTAGTAGACCGCTTTACACCCCGATCGCCAAGCCAGCATCAACGTCTCGAAAATATCGATCGCCTTAAGCGCCCGCTCCGGTTCATCTGGGAAGTAAACGCCCTCGTTCAGATTAAAGAGCAACTCCATCGATATCCCTGTGTCGATCCATTGTTGAATGGTGGCGATCGCCTGCACCACCACATCTTGATTCATGTTCCGGCTCTCTTGGTAGTACCAGTAATGGGAGTCGATGAACGGAGGAGCGACAGGCACGCCACCCTTAGACGACTTATCGTAGAAAAATCGATTGAACGTGGGCAAAACGCTCGCTGTACAGCCTTGGACGAGGGAAGATGAGGTATTAGGGGCGATTGCTGTTATATGGCTGTTCCTGATGCCATTAATCCGGATTAGATACGCCAAATGCTGCCATCTATCCGGAATCATTGAATGGTACTTGAACCACTCGGCATCATGCCCAATGATTTTCCCTTTCTGCCATTCACTACCAGGGAATCCAGGATACCACCCCCTAGTCTTGGACAACTCCATAGAAGCATGGGTACACCAATAGGCGACTTCCTCAAAAAGTAACCCTATTGCCATGGTGTCTGAGTAGCTCAATTCCCTCTTGGCCAGCCAATCGGCAAGACCCATCGCCCCGACTCCAATAGTGCGGTAGATACTATTGTGGTTTTCGGCGGCGGAGATCGGCGGGTTAGTTAGGTCGATGGTGTTGTCCAGCATTCGTACAGCCGCACGGCATAGATCTGGAATGTCCGCAATCTCCAAGTTTGCTAGGTTCAGGCTGACTAAATTACAGCAATGTACCTCTTTGCCAGGGCTTACATTCGAGAAGCTTTCACAACATAAATTAACCCCAGGGATGTACCCCAGATGCTGATTCGGGTTAAAACGGTTGATCGTATCCTTGAAAGCCAGATAGGGCATCCCCGTTTCCACTTGGGTACGCATTATGGTCTTGAAGAGATCCCTGGCATTGATTCGGTTATAAAGCTTGAGCGATCGCCCCACCTCCCTTTCTACGATTCCCCAGGCTTCCTCAAATTTCTCACCCCAGAGGATCGGTAAGTCAATACCTAACTTGGTTTTTACTTCATGGGGATCAACGAGCGTCCACTCCTCTTTAGCATCAACCCGCCGCATGAACTCATCAGTAATCACTAACTGAGGAAAGACATCGTAAGCTTTACGCCGTTGATCGCCGTTCTCGGTTTGCATCTCCAAGAATTCAAGGATATCTAGATGCCAGATATCGAGGCTAACCGTGACCGCGCCGGCCCGTCTTCCACCCTGGTTAACTGCGATCGCCGTGTCGTTGAGTAGCTTAACCCAAGGAACCACACCACCGGATGCATTGCTACGTCCCATCACATCCGAACCCGTGGCCCGAACACGGCTTACATTGACCCCAACACCGCCCCCATTCTTAGAGATTCGAGCAGTATCGGTGATTACCCCAAAGATACTCTCTAGGTTGTCATCCATGGCGGTGATGAAACAACTGGAGAGGGAGCCGCCGGGAATACGGAGGTTGGCAAGGATGGGTGTAGCTAGGGAGAGCTTCCGTTGGGCGATCGCCTCGTAGAATTGACGCGCCCACTTCAGGCGATCGCGATGTTCTTCTACCGATGCAAGCAATAGCGCACAAGTTAGGAAAGCCTCTTGGGGTAATTCATTCTCTAAAAGATAGCGCCGGGTTAGTAGGGTGGCTCCAGCGTAATCGTAGTCAGCATCCCAATCTGGATTAATCCAACTACCCGCTTCTTGTAGTTCTTCACTGGAATAGATGCCTAGGCGATCGTCATACTTCTTAGCCTCTAGTTGGTGCTTGACCCATCCGGCATAATTCCCATATTGATAGCCACGGCTAACCAGGGTATTTTTCCACAAACTCCAGATGTGTAAGCGTCCAGCCACATAACGCCAATAAGGCTCTTCTGGGGAACACATCTCTAGGCAGACGCTAATTAAATTGTCCTGAATACTCTTAGTTGAAATACCGTCACAAAGGCGAACACAGAGACCGGATTCAAGAACGATGGGACTGGCTCCCAATCCGTCACACGCCCACTCTACAACTCTTCTGATTTTCGTAATATCTAAGGGCACAACCGACCCGTTTCTTCGAGTTACAGAAATCTCGTTAGATTTGCCTCCGATGATTTCTTCCGGTTGTGTTTTCTGAGTAGTGTTTATTTTGTGCATAGGGCTGTTATTAACTCACCCCTTAATCATACCTTCTCCTAACATTAATTACCAGTAAAACATACTGATGATTAGCATAGTTTTCAATGTAAAAAACAATAGGTGTACTACTCATCCAACCATTCTTTACAGAGTTGTTCATGGCTCATGCCTCGGTTTTCTGCTGCCGATCTCACTAGATCTTCGATCAGTTCTCGGTTCGCCTCCAATCTAGCTCCCAATATCTGTCCGGCATAAGTGGATTGCGGTTTTCCGTGCCAAGCGGCCCAGAGTTTGAGTAGTCTTAGCTCGTCTTGGCTTAACGTGATCAATATTCGCTCGTTATTCATACTTGTCTCCTTTCTCTTGAATCGATTCTATCTAATTTGTGTTGACAGTGTATCTATTTCGAGTGAATAGTGCTATCATGTGACACAAAAGACGAAGTGATCGCCGGGCGGCCACCCAACGATCACTTCTGACCCCCAATAGACCGAACCTATAGGAGGCTTACATGCATCATCCCATATATCTAACGGATGAAGACATCCTGAACGCTTCTCACTTCTTCAGGAAGTACGAGGGGTACACCATCACCACCTTCTTACAGAGGTGGGAATGCAGCTATACAAAAGTGGCTGAATTACTAAAAGTCCATCCGGTCACTGTTCGCAAATGGGTGTGCGGGCAACACAAGCCACCACGCAGTACATTGCTTCAGTTGGCGATCGCTGATCATGTTATGAGTGCGGGGAGGAAATCTAGCCATGGGATGGGGTGAAGTTTATGCGCGCTATATTCTTGAGTTAGACACTCTCATTGATGAGTACCGGGGATATAGGATCTTTATTTCTGAATATAGTCCCCCTGTTTTAAGCGTGGTAGATAGCAACGATTCTGCTTGGTCGTGCGTAGTGGAAAATGTTTCAGGCGAAGCTGACCACTGTATTGGGTTGGCTAAAGAGCAGGTGGATCGACTCGAAGAACTGAGGCACGAGAGATCTGGACAACTAGCACTATTTTGATCGAAAAAACAACCCCAAAAATTTTAAGCCAAGTTTAGAGACTTGGCTTTTTTAGTGCCATATTCCCCGGAAGCACTGTGCAATCGCTCATGTGACGACCCACGCGAGCAAGTCGCTACACAACCATTGAACCCTCGATTTATATGGGCTAACTTAAGCTCATGCGACAGAAACAAATAAAACGATTTTGTCACATGAGCATAGACATCACAGAGGAATTAAACACAGTAAAAACAAAGTGATTACATTGTCCAACCGAACGTTGACCCGTCATCAAATAGCCGATGATTTAGGTATTTATCGAACGTCTTCTTTGCATTATTTATTAACAACAATCTCCGCTCTTTGCGATGAAGCTGTTGTTAATCCCAGGTCACCACTCGATGATTACGTGATCTGGCTCCTAAAAATTTTCACCTCCCCACCCTATACCGAGCCTGGTAGGTCTCCAGGCAAGAAGAGGTTGAAACGAGAGGAAATCAAAACAGCATTAATTACCGAACCAGAGAAATTCAGCTTGGCACAATACAACAAGCGGCTGAACGGACAGAGAGAAAGTCAAACCATCATTCACTTTAACTTCAGGAAAAACAAATGAAACGAGCAGAAGTATTACAACTTATCAACGTGACCAATCCCCAGCTTGACAAAATGCTGTCAGCTATCGACAAAACGCTTTATGGGGTCAATGAGATTCCCGATGAAATTGTTGAGCAATTATTATCAGCAAAAGAGAAGGCTGCACAGAATGCGAACCGCCAACAAGTGAAGGGCGGCGACCTGACTCCAGAACAGGAAACTATATCCAACCTTTCGAGTGGTGATCGCGCCCACCGTGATATCTTTTCCGTGCTTCGTAGCCAGGGCATTCAAAGGGGAGCGACAGCAGGGGTTCTAACCGGGACTGAAACCTTGCGCGCTTATGTTGCAGGTGAAGCTCAATCCCTGGAAGAGTTGGGGCAGCGATTAATCGAATCACGGATGCAAGCAATGAGGGAGATTTACGAAAGCCCTTTAGACCAAGCACTGGGGGAGTTGGGATTGCGCCCGGTAGAGAAGACGATGGCAGTCATCGCTGGATCGATACCCCAACCAGTGAAGCCCTGCTTGCCGAGTTCGTATCTCAGCAGCAGCAACTAGCCTGGAAAGAGCAGCGCCAAGTTTTACTTTGTGCCGCACCCATCTCCGGTATCGGTGGATTTGTCGGGTACGCAATCCACCCCACCCTTTCCCCTCTTTTCTCAGCCTTAGCCGTAGCAGCGCTAGGCGCGTTCATTGGCTTCAGGAGAGAGAAATAAACAACATAACGACAGGAATCAGAAAAATGGATCGCATCATCGACCTTATGATTATTTCCCCACTCATCCCTATCATTGCTTGGGCGCTACCAATGCCGTTCATAGCGGCGGTGGTTCACGTGACCTCCACTTGGGTAGCGATCGGATCTGCTTTATATATTGGCTCACTCATTCGGGAGGGGATTAGCGCCTACCCCTACGAGCAACCCGTTACCCCCGCCGTCGTTCCTTTTGGAGGATTCTAATCATGGAAGCTTTTACCCTTGCACGGTTCAAATTCAATTTACAACAAATCTCGATCGCCGCCTCCATCCTTTTTGCATCTATTCTGATCGTAGCGATGCAACCCTTCCGCTCCCAAGTTCCTTACGGTGCAGTTATTCCGCAGATTACTCAAGAGCAGGCGCAGACATCCGACAATCTCCAGCAAGCATGGAACACCTACCTAAAGGATTACTTTGATAATGACCGCACACCAAGTCCAACCCAAATGGGTATCCACCAGCAAATCATTAGCTCGGTTGCGTCAAGCATGAAGGATCGGGTTAAAGATGCGTCCACAAATCCAGAGTCTCCCCTGTATCGAGTTCCTGAACATCAAGCCATCCTAGGGGCGATCGCCAATGCCCAAGACTTAGCTAATGATGCAACGGTTGGGGGCACTCAAGCCAAGATCATCTATGTCAACCGTGAAGGCAGGAGAGTAGAATTAGCAGTTTCCGATGAGGAATTAAAAGCTTTTGCAATTGTCAAACATCAGGCGGCCCATACCGCGCTAGTTTTTGACAGAGACTTAGGCGGTGATACAGACGGAGTGTGGTTAAAGGAGTTGGCGAATAGCCGGAAAGTTCTGGAAGGATACCGAGATCTCGAACGTGCCAACAATCGCTCTGATATTGCTTTTGATGTTCAACGCTCAATCGATCCCACCATAACAATCACGATGGATGGAGGTGTACACTGATGCCTTTTAATCCGGCTGTACTGGCAGCATCGACACTCCTGGCGATAGGTGGGGCGATCACCTTCAGCTACCAGCCACCCATTGAGCTTAACTCCACCCCGTACTCATCCATCCAGGAAGCTGTGCAGCCGCCCGCGCACCCACTCTTCAAGGGATTGGGAATGATGATGATCGGCGGGGCAGCGATAGGCGGGCTATATGCCTACACCCCGAACAAGAAGCAAATCAAAGAAACTAATGAACCCATAGACGATTCCGTGACCGGAATCGACGATTACGAACTAGACAAAGAGGAAGAAGAATCATGGCAGACATCGGAACCAAGAAGCGCAGAAGAAGAGCCAACAGATACCACCGAGCGCTCGTTCAACATCTTCAGCAGTCCCCCACCATTTACGGCTGGGTCTCGTCCACAACCTATATCCCCAAGCCCGATTGACTTGTGGGACGAAGAAGAGGAGGAAGAGTTACCCTCATTCCCGGCCAGGGCTGATGGGATGGGATTCAATGAGGAATCTGAACCCTTCAGTGAAATCGAGAAGATTTTTCATAATGGATCGGCAATCATCGCGGGTTCCCGTGGTTCGGGGAAGTCATCCGCACTGAGACACTTACTCAGCAAGCGGTTGCAAGCGAGGCCGGATACAAAGCTTCTAATCATTGACCCCCACTATGACCCCGATGAAGAGTCCTGGTTGTCTGGATGTTCAGAAGATGAGCATGGCCAAATTGTAGTCAGAGACCCGTTCAAAGCTTTATCCGCGTTCAACAAGGTTTACCAGGAAGGGCTAAGAAGAGAAGAAGCGATCCTAAAAAAAGAACCCCCGCTATTGGTAGTGATCGATGAATATCAAGGGTTTATCACCCGGACTGGTGCGGGCAAGGAAATGGCTGAAATGATTACCTATATCCAGAATGGATTCCGTAAGTTTCACGTCGATGTTTTCCTAGGGTTGCACTCCCTCAAAAAAGGAATGTGCGAGCTTGATTCCAGCGCAACCATGCAGATGCATTGGTACTTGTTGGGCAACTTAATTAACGATACGAACACCATTATTCCTGACCATTGGGACAGGAAAAAACTACACAGAGAAAGGATTGCGCTTGGTAAATATGCGGCGATTATTTGCAGAGAAGGGGACGATCCTTTCGTGACCGCTACCCCTGATTTATCGGTACAAGCGCCATCCAATCCCCAGCCAAAAAGTAATGTAATCGAATTCAAGAAGAAAGGAGCATAATCATGGCAGATATTGATATGGTTTCCCGTGGTGGAAGTCTAGCGAAACGTAAAACAACGATTGATGTGGCACACACCGTTACCGATACGGTGGCCGGTGGATTCTCGGTTATGTCGCAAGTCGTAGGCACTTCCGTTATCGTTATTTGCTTCTTTGTTGGCGCGGCTTATTGGATCGGAAATATCGGAGCCAATCAAGCCGCTAACAACACAAGTCCCATTCGTCCTACATCGGTGCAAATGCCATGGGGTCGATAAGCAAAGGAATAATTATAGCCTGCTGCGCTTTTGCGATAGTCGCCTTGAGTTTTGACGCACCAGGCTATCGACGCTCCTATATCCCAAATATTGTGGAGATTATTAAAGGTGGCTCTTGATTTCCAGCTCAAAGTAAAAATGGGGGGCATCACCACCCCCCACCTGCAAGAAGTTCAACGCAGCAATAAAAGTCCCACGATCTCGAATAGAAAAACCAGTGTTCTCCTGATCACAACCATTATAACTTGTGGTGCTGTGGCTATCCAAATCCTTCCAAACTTAAATAAAACATGGGATGAAACAATGAAACCCTGGCAATCTTTTCTAGAATCTCAATTAGGTAAACCCGGCAAGACTAAAAGCACGGCAAACATCCCTACCTCTGGAGCTATTCAAGACGCTCAACTAATTTCAAACATAAGCCTAGTTCCCGGTGACTCCATTGCTGGACATCCCGTGACCTCTGGCTATGGGCCAAGAGTCTCACCCTGTAGCGGCTGCTCCTCTTATCATGCAGCGATCGATGTTGGAACGCCAACCGGCACTCCACTTTACGCACCTTTTGACACTACGGTGCAATGTCCCAATTATGGCGGATTAGCCGGATTAGTGGCTGAGTTCCCTAGCCCAGAAGGCACGTACACCGTTCAATTTCTCCACTTACATGACTGCACCCCAGGCGCTGCCAAGAAGGGACAGAAGATCGCCGAAAGTGGGGATGCAGGAACCGGCCCCCATTTGGACTTGAGGCTCAAGGACAAGAACGGCGATCGCCCCATTCCATCCAGAGAACTTTTAGAGAAGGTACTCAAGCCATGAAACTCAAGCTCGTGTTTTTGACTTTAATCACTGGACTAATATCCAGTTGCACGCTCGCCACTCCCAAAGGCGAATACAGAATCATCCCGGATGAATTCGACCACACATTTATTGGGGATTTTGATGTCAACATCAAGGGTAAAAATAACCAACCTGGTGACACATGCCCAACCAGAGCTAAGGGAAATACTTATTATGTGGCGATCGCCCTGACTCCCCCAATTGGGCAAACCTGCACCCTTGAAGGGATTAGGTATAGCATTTACCCCATTGAATTTAACTCAATCGAATCAGCGAGAGAATTTGCAAACGCAAGAGCCTACGAACTAGGACTAGACACTATCTATGGAACAAACGAGCCACGACCCACAGCTACAGCTCCTAGCCAAAATTAGCCTAATGGCAGCCGGGCTTTTATCTATTCATCTCATCCTGGGCAACCTAGGGCAATCCCATTGGTGGATACCGCTATCTAATCCAGGAGAGCAACAGCTAACAACACTGACTAACCTTGATGAATATCAGAAATCCCTCTACCCGATCGCGCAAGATCTGGAGAAAGATTACGGCATCAACCCTGCAATTACATTGGCGATCGCCTCTCACGAAACAGGTAACGGCGCAGCAGTAATTGGCGAGAACAATCATTGGGGAATCAAGGGTAACGATGTCACCACCACCACCACCGAATATTATGGCGGGCAAATGGTTGTGCAGGACTTGGGATTTGCAGACGACAAGAGCGATATTCTGTTTGCTCAAACGGTAGAGAACATCCTCAAGGAACATGGTAGAACAACTGAATTTACTAAGACAAATCCAGAGGAAAGCCTTAAACTAATTGGAGAAGTTTACGCCACCGATCCAAGTTGGGCAGAGAAAGTTAATTCACACATGGAGAAGATCAAATGAGGTATCGAAGCAATGTAACTTATTTGGAGGGTAAGAAGTTTGACTCAAATTTTGAAGCTTGCGTTTACTACCATCTGTTAGACCATTTCCCAGAAAGCGAACACCGGATAGACCAGCAATATAGAATCCCGCTTTGCCCAAGTAATTCCTATGTTAAGCCCAATCGTAGTCTTGTATGGCGATGTGATTTTGCGGTCATCAAAAAAGGAGAAACCGTTCCGTCTCTCTTTGTGGAAGCTAAGGGTGGGTAATTGAGAGGCTTATTATTGTCTGTAGTGATGAAAAAGCCACTACGAAATTAAACAGACTCTCAAGTAAATATCCAATAATTAAAGAGTTGGATGATTTGATAGATTTTTCTGCATTGATTAAATAAGAGGGAAAACCATGGCATTACAATTTGTTCGATTCAAACATCAAGTTAGTGGCAACACTAAGGTGCTATTTAAAGACCCCAACGGATGGAGATCTAACACGGGGGTCATTATGTCTGAGTACGACTGGATGGCGATCGGGTGGATAATGGAAGACAAAGCCGTTGGATCGAAATTATGAGCAGGCATGAGGTTGAATTCCAGAAAGCGATCACCACCGCCAAAGAGGCGCTTAGTGAGGTAAACAATCTACGAGATCGTGAACTTTTCAAAACAGCACTAAGCGCCATGTCCAGAGCTTTAGCTATTCTAAGTATCGAGGAAGATCAATAATGAAATTTAGTTGTAATGTTGCAGTCCTAAAAAGCGCTCTTGATATTGTTGGGCGCACAATCGATTCCCGACCATTCAATACCATGCTACTTAACGTCAAGATGGTATTAACAGAGGACTCCTTACTGGTGACGGGATCAGATCTGAAGACGGCGATCGCCACCAAGATTCCAGTGGAAAGTTCCGACTCTGGAGAATTCTGTATCCCCTACGATTTCCTAAAGCAAGTCGTTAGCAAAATCGACCGCAATCAGGAAATCAGCCTAGACATTGATGATGAGTTCAATGTCTTGATTAAGTGGAGTAAAGGTAAGTTTCAATACAAGGCGATCGCTGCTGACGATTTTCCGGAATTCCCCGAAATCGAAAGCGACCGTGCCTACACGCTCCCTGAGTCAGTCATAGAACATCTTCGGTTCGCTTCGCGCTATGCCAGCAAAGATGAAACGAAGCAGGTTTTGACCGGGGTAAATGTTTCGATTGCCGACAATATTCTCCACGCGATCGCCACAGACGGAAAGCGCTTGGGCTACTCATCTGGAGAATTGAAGTCTGATGATTTCATGGTTACTATTCCCGGATCGGCGGTTGCCATTCTCAAGGTGGCGGCTGATGGGAATATCGAATTCAAGTTTGATGATTCTCAGATTTTATTTATCACTGGAGATACCCGAATTGCAGCACGCATCCCTTCTGGGCAGTATCCTGATGCACTTAGGCTTATACCGGCTGAATTCAAGCATGAAATCACCATGAATGGGAGTGAGTTGAAAGCGGCTCTAGATCGGGTAGCAATCACTTGTGGTGATACCAGGAATGTCGCGCTCCAATTTGGGGAAGGCGTTCTCGCAAAAGTTGAGTCATTCTCATGTAGCGGGGATACCGGATCTGCGAGCGAGGAAGTCGTTGCATCCATTATTGATGAGCCGTTCAGAATCGCTATCCATCACCCCTACCTTGTGTCCGCCCTTCCTGATGGTGAGTTTACTCTCCACGTCAATCAACCGAATACCCCGGCGGTCGTGAAGGACGGTGATCGTCTTGTGTTGATTATGCCGGTTCAGATTAGGGATTATTAATCGGATTTAATCGGATTTAATCGGATATGTTGACAGAGGTACACCTACACCATGATTTTTAGAACTGCTGACGACGAGTTTTACAATCTCTCCCACTACCACAAATTCCATGTGCAACAAGGAGAAATCGACGAGGGGTGGTGCATCACCGCCGAACTGATTCCTCGGTATCCCCACGTTGCACCGTTTGATGAAGTGATTGCTACTGCCGATTCTAAGGATGATGCAGTAGCGCTCCTCTCGGAAATAATGCTACGGATGTCGCAAGGGTGGGACTACTGTAGCTACTACAAAATTCGGGAAGAAATCAACAAACTATCTACATCTATTGAGGAGATCTTCTGATGATTTTAAAGTTATTAACTGACAACACCTACGTTAATCTGAACAACAAATTCACACACTTCCTCATCACAAAAGGAAGCAGAAAATACTTCATTCAAGGCAGCTATCCTTCAGAATCAGAAGGATATAAGTTCGTGACCCTCCACGAAGCCGATGATGAAGTAATCGCCCAAACCATCCTAGACGAGATTATCCACCGTTGGATCTCTGGCGATAAATACTGCAATATATCCGATATCCTGGATGCCATTAAGGAGGCGGAGTAAATGACAGAAACCAAGGGTATTTATGAGGTTAGACCCCTCTCAATTGAAGAGGAAAAGATTATCGCTGTAGCGGTGGATTTGGCTAAATACTTTATCGATCGCGGACACACATCCGCCGATCTGAAAGCAGCGATTTTATCCACGATGCACATTCGACTTTAAGAGTTTGGGGGACTCCAAAACCCCTAGAACACATAGACAAAAGGAAAAGAAAATGACCCACAACGAAGTACGGATTCATCGGTACAAGGAAGAGGCGATCGCCGCCCTTCGGCAACTTTCCACGGAAGACGATATCGAGTCTTTTGATGCGGCAATCAATACTCTCCAACAGCTCTCTAGGGAGGATGATATCAAACCTTTTAACGCGGCGGTTAAGGCATTAAATAGTCTACCTATTCCAGAAGGCGGCATTGATCATTTTGATGCAGCAGTTCGGGCGCTAAGGAATATGCAACCCTACCTTAACCTGAGCGCTAAAAACTACGCGATCCGCTAAGAAAAAGGCGATCGCCGAACCACCGACGATCGCCATCCACAACCAACAACAAGAGGTGAAACAATGAGCAAGACATCTAAACTTACCACTATGATAGCAACCGTAGTCGGGATGCTTGTGGGGGCAATCATCGGGGTGACCAATGGCATCGTAAATATGGGAGAGACAGCGATCGCCGATTCCAGAACCGGAATCGCCGCCGCACCCAAGGTTTACTCGACGTGCCCTAGCGTTGGCTGGGCGTTGTTCGTTCCCGGCGATCATGCTGTTGCTGAAATAAACCGCGCCGTACCAGGGAACCGGGGCGTGACCACCTGCACGCACGAATTTACCCACGTCTTACGGGGTCGGGTCAGTGGTGCGCTGGTGGCACTGCCGGTGCAGAGTTACGGTGAGGCGGTGGCGATCGCTCGGAAAGCTTCTGAGTCACTGAAGACGGACAACGTTCTCATCATTTTTATGGGGGATGGAATGTCCGGCTAAAGGTCGGAAGCGTAGCAAAAAAGCGGTCGTCTTTGGGGGCGATCGCTTTTTTTTGTTGATTTAATCGTTTCAATCTCTAAGAGAGTATTAGATCTATTGAATCTCTCAATTGATGATTCTAATTTAGCACGCAACAGTTTCAATCCCTAAGAGAGTATTAGATCCATTGAATCATCTTGATGGGGATCTGCGAGCTACCCACAAGCTTGTTTCAATCCCTAAGAGAGTATTAGATCCATTGAATCTGGCTAATGCCTTAGCTTGGGTTGATCAGGATTACGTTTCAATCCCTAAGAGAGTATTAGATCCATTGAATCCTGAATTTCGGCAGTGATTAATGCGATTTGGTGTTCGGTTTCAATCCCTAAGAGAGTATTAGATCCTGCTCAATCCTCTTAAAATCCTCGAAGCCCTTATCCCAGGACTATTCAACGCCTACGGTGGAAACATTGCGGTGATTCCCAAGGAGTAAAGGAGTGTAAGCAGAGGATAAGACGCATCCATGAGAAGACGAAACGCAGACGGCGATCGCACCAGTACCGCATCGCTTCTTACCTGACCACCTATTCATCCGGTATCGCAGTTGAGGATGGCTTGCAGAAGAAGGTAGGGAAAGTCAAAGCCAAAGCCAAGGATGACGGGAGCGGCTTTAGCGGGTCAAAATAAGAGTAATTTGGACGCGGCGATCGGTCAGCAAATCGACTTAATCGACAAGAAAACTCAAGAGTTTGGCAAAAAGATGACGCGATTAAAACCTGCGTCGGATTTACCTTTATCTCGGATCTGCTCTCAGTGCCTGTCCTATGATCCAGAAATGGATATCAACAAACCCGTCTACCATTGCGCTTGTTGTGGACATGAGAGCGATCGGGATGTTAATTCGTCTGAACTTATTGCCAAGGTTGGGTGCGATCCGAGCCTCCAGAAAATCATCAAGGAGAACATCAAAAAAGTACGCAAGAAACGGAAAATAAAAGACCTTCTCACGGCTTAGTTTTTGCGACTAACAACTAGAGTCTATACTATAATAAAAACATAACAACCCCCGCGATGCTATCAACATCCGGGGGTTTGGTCAACCTGTACTAGAGGCTAACATGAATAAGTTATCAGTTTTCGACTTCAAAGGTCAAGATGTTCGCATCATCACTCAAGATGGAGAGCCTTGGTTTGTTGCTAAGGACTTGTGCGAAGTTTTGGAAATCAGCAATCCGAGTCAGGCATTAACCCGGCTTGATGAAGAAGAAAAGAATACTATCATTCTAAATGAGGGTAATCGGGGAAACCCAAGCACAGCAGTAGTTTCAGAGTCCGGCATGTATGCGCTGGTGCTGTCTTCACGTAAGCCTGAAGCAAAACCTTTTCGTAAGTGGGTGACATCTGAAGTCTTGCCATCTATTCGTAAAACCGGCTCTTACGCCATCCAGAAAACCACCGGTGACGCGCTCGTTGAGATGGCTCTAGCATATCGAGAGCAGGAACGCCGACTAGCTCAAGTTGAGGAAACCGTCACCCGTCACAATGCGGAGCTTGACCGAATCTCTCACCCCGATGGACACTACTACACGATTTTGGGATATGCCAATATCTTGGGGATTCAAATCACATCTAAAGAAGCTAACCTACTGGGAAGAAAAGCGGCCGCACTTTCTCGTAGTCGGGGTATCCCAATCCACGATTCACATGACTCCAAGTATGGGAAAATCAACCAGTATCTGATTGAAATCTTAGACGAAGTTTTTGCTCAGTAATCAACCCTTCTAGATCGCCCTTGTTATCTTAAATGAGGGCGATTTTCTTTCATCTAATCCAAAAACAACCATGAACCAACCAACACTAAAACCCAACCCAGTATTTAACCCCCAAGGAGACGATCGCCGTGAAGCCCGGAAAGCGTGGCACGGCAGATCCACCAACCTGATGCAGCTCAACAATATCCGCTATGATTGGGCCGCCAAGATTTACAAGCAGATGAGAGAGAACTTCTGGATACCCGAAAAGCTCGACCTCACCACGGACGTGACGGACTACGCCAATCTGACCATCCATGAACGCCGCGCCTATGACGGGATTCTTTCTTACCTCACATTCCTGGACTCAGTGCAAACCTATAATTTGCCCTACATCAAAAGTCCTATCACCGCCCCTGAAATCGCCTTGTGTTTGACCGAGCAGGCATCACAGGAGGCATTGCACAGCCAAAGTTATCAGACTATGCTTGAGGCGATTGTGCCGGGCGATCGCCGTAACGACATCTATGACTTTTGGCGAACCGACCCCATTCTCAAAGAGCGCTGTGAGTTCATTGCACAGTACTACCAGCAGTATATCGATGACCCCACGGAGGAGAACTACTTCATCACCCTAATTGCGAATTACCTTTTAGAGGGTCTCTATTTCTTCAACGGATTCTGCTTCTTCTACAACTTGGCTAGTCGTCAGCTCATGTCTGGTAGCGCCGATGTTTTCCGGCTCATCAACCGAGATGAACTATCCCACGTCCGCATCTTTCAGAAGCTGATCACAGAGGGGATGACGGTCTTCCCCCACTCGAAAGCCCAAATCAGTGAGATGTTCCGTGAAGCGGTACGGCAAGAGTGCAGGTGGACAAATCACATCATCGGCGATCAGATTCTGGGAATAACCGAGGCAAGTACAGAGCAATACACGCGCTATTTGGCCAACATCCGGCTAAAAGCGATCGGACTGGACACGCTCTACGAACAAGAGAAAAACCCCTATGCTCACCTGGAGCGGTTTGCGGACACTTCTGCTGACGCTTCCACTAAGTCCAACTTCTTTGAAGCGGGGGTTACCAGCTACGTGATGTCATCCGGACTTGAGGGTTGGGAGGATCTTTAGCTTGACAATAACGGGACATCTTGCTATTATTAAAAAATAAGAACTTAGAGGAAAGCAACAATGAGCCTTAAAGATTTTCTCTCGAATTTGAACTCAGGAGAGCATAATTGGAAGATCTGGGTAAATCCAGATCTTCCAGAAGAGGAATACAGGGCAGTCCAAGAGCCGGGTCGGATTGACGGATGGGTATGTGTTGGTTCCTTAGAAGGACTCTCTTTCGGCTTTCAAAGCAAAAAAGATGCATTTTTGGATTGCATCGACCTCGTGATGCAAGGCAAAGCAAGGCACTATAATCCAAGTGCCTTATTCGATGCATATTACAATGGGGATCTCCCCTTGGATCTGTCAAGGGAGATTGACAGAGAAATCGAGTCGATCCACAAGGAGTGGAGCCAATTCGAGGCGGAAGAATTCGTTGTCGACAAGTTACCCGCGATAATCGCGGAATACAAAGAACTGCTTGAAACGTAACATTTGAAAAGCCCGCAATCCCTGACAGCGTAGCGGATTGCGGGCTTTTTCCTTACTTTAACCCTTGCAGGGTATGGATCTGGCAATCCTAAAAGTATCTCAACCCGCAGTCCTTCAGACGTGAATTCTGTATGGCTACATTGGACTCTGTTCTTCCCAAAGACAGAAAGAGAGAGGCACTGGAACTCACCGATCCATAGAATAATTGTATTAGACGGAGAAGTAATAGAAGATAGTCCGCTAGAATTAGAGCCTAAGATACTCAGACTTATAGTTACCCCTAAAGTATCTCAACTCAGTGTCCCAGGACTTCCTGCTTAGTATCATGGCGCTAACCTCGCTTTCCCCCATCGATTCTCTTTGTACCACTGGGCGATCGCCGGACACCAGCATTCAAACTCCATCATCATTGATTCGCACAGCTTTTGAATTTCGAGTTGTGCGTCTTTTTTGGCGCGCAAGTCTAGAAAGTGCATCAACGAGCGCAAGTTGAATGACACCACAAAATGCTGACGGACATCAAACGGAATCAACCCCCGCGCTTGTTCGTAGGGCATCCCCATGTCCACGGCATCAGCATAGGACTGGCACATATCCTGAATGAGACTTAGGTGTTGCTCTCTGAGTTCGTGAGTGTATTCGTATCGGGTTCCTTGGCGATCGCCGTATTCCCCAACCGGACGCAAATAGAAGACCTCCTCCGGTAAGCGCTCTCCTTTAGCAACCATCAGAATATGCTCTGCCGTGTACCTCATGCTCTGGCAATCGAAACTCACCCCGACTCTGTGGGTGCGTGCCTGCTGCATTACGCTATGGGGAAAATTAGCGCAAGCAAAAGTGATTTGAGGATGCTCTAACGGGCCATAATGACCGCGATCGCCCTTCAACAACCGACGTACCACAATCTCCCCACACTTCTCTTCAGTGGGCAGCTCTTCAATTCCAATAGGGTGCGAGGAATAGCACTGGTGCATAGCGCACCATGTGACTTGTTGTGGGTTTGGGGTTTTGGCGATCGTGGTTACTTTGAATTCCATAATTCTGCTTCTTACTCTCTGTATTCGTGATCATCCCGTAGTCGGGGCTGGTGACTATTTTATAGTAGCGATATGCTGAATCTTTATCATAGGATGCGATAGATTGAAACATCTCTTTTTGTCCGGGCGTGAGCAAATTAAAATCCAACTTCACGCGGTGTTTATTTTGTGCCATAATAATGGTAGAAATTTACCCCATTATAGTATGATTCTGAGCGATAGACAAATAGAAGAAAAGAAAATATTCAACCCATTCCTGTCAGGGAAAACCCGAATCATAGAAACAATCAGCGGTGTAGCGAGTGCCGTTAGCTTTGGATTGTCAAGCTACGGCTACGATATTCGCTTGTCCTCAAAAGATTTCAGAATTTTTCAACCGAGAGGGACGGTTGTAGACCCCAAAGACTTAGAGGCTGGGATATTCAAGCAGGCGGGTGCATCGACTAATGATACGGGTACATTCTTTCTTTTACCTGCCAATTCTTACGCTTTGGGCGTATCAGTTGAAGAATTCAATATGCCTGAGAACGCACTAGGAATCTGTATGGGAAAATCGACCTATGCTCGATGTGGGCTGATCACGAATATGACCCCAGTAGAACCCGGTTGGCGCGGTCATTTAACATTAGAGTTCTTCAACGCAAGCCCCAACCCAATCAAGGTTTATGCCAATGAAGGAATTGCCCAAGTGCTGTTATTTGAAGGCGCTCCTTGCCGTGAATCTTACGGTGTCGGCAAATACCAAGATCAGAAGCACGAAGTCACGATCGCTAGGTAAACTACAAAAATATGTGGATGAAAACAAAGGATAATTTACTTGTTAACACAGTATTGGTTAACAGTATCTCCGTAGATGATGGATCGGAATGTGAATTTGATGGATTTGAGGAACCCTATATTGTATGTTCCGCAACTGTATCTCTCTCGCAGGGCGGAGACATATATGGACACCCGCTTGCCGGGTTTGAGAACCAACGCGCTGCTGTTCTTTTCCTTGAGAAAATCTTCCAAGCTTTAGCGCAAGGTAAGGCAACTTTTGACTGCGTTGAGGAGGCTAGGATAGCAGAAAATACAGTCAAGAAAGAACTAGAAACCCTTCTCCCCTAATGCCCTATGCCACTATCCCCACCCTTTATTCCAGAAGAACAAGAGCCATGGGGGAGGATTCGCTTAGTTTACAAGCGCCTTCCAGTATGGGAAGTCACCGTGAATATCTTCCGAGATTATGGAGCGGTGCAGAAATCGATGATCTCAGAGAGGAAGATCGAGCGATCACACTGGGGTAATATCTTCATGAAAGATTCGTTCTATCATCGCTATTGGCAATGGAAAGTTGCTGGGGGGATAGTGAAAGAGAAATCGGCTTGGGCGATCCAATCAATGCTGGATCGCCAACGTTACGACATGGCGGCGGGGGATGAGTGGAGAATTCTGCTAGAGGATACGATCTATGCGGATTCGTTTTACTCTGAAAATGTTTTAGGGAAACAAGATCCTGGAACATCCAGGGCACTGGCATCGTGGAATATCGGTGAGTTCGGAGCAAGCCAGGAACCTGGAAGCCCAGACCTAAGCGATCCTATTGCCAATGGATACTTCAATCATGCTGGCTACCGAGTCTACAACGTCGCTCTAACAGATTTCACCATGGCTCAATTTGGCTCGGTGCGGTTTGGGTATGTTTCGGTCGATTTCACCGCTACAGAATTGGAAATCTTGCAGCGTGGTTTTTAACTGATTAAGTCTTCTGGTTTACAGTCCAAAGCCTGGCAAAGGTTTACAACCGTGTCGATCATCATGAAGCCGTAACGACCTACTTCCCAATTTGATATGGTCTTTTGTGCGACTCCGATTTCTGCTGCTAATTGACGTTGCGTCAGTCCCCGTTTTTCTCGGAGTTGGGCGATGTTGAGTTTCCGTTTTTTAATCATGGCTACTTTAGAGTAAGTATATTTCTAGTGTAGCCTGCCCACCACGGAATTAAGATAGGCATAGTGTTGGAATAAGGGGAATTTGTGACCGTATTTGCAGGGGCGATCGCTCATATGGTAACTGTCGGAGGCGTGGATGTCTCCGAACTCGTTGGCGGTGGTGGTACTTTCTTTGGTGTTAGCGATGAGAAGATTAGCCGTGGACTGATAAAGACATCGGGAACCCTGCAAATTATGGATAATGGGGTGATCGATCTAGACTCCAGAACTAACCCCATATTCTCCAGGGGATCGCCTGTCATTATTGAAGTCGAATTCAGCAGAAACGGGAGATGGTTTAGATACAGACACCCCAGGGGAGCGCTACGAATCATCAGAGACCCCGCACCTCCCTACCCTGGTAAAGATTACATTGAGATTGAAATTGGGTGCTTGCTGACCCTGCTTGATTTTGCGTCCCCACCAGATAAGGATAAGCAGGAGGAGGAAACTAAGAAGCAGGAAAAGCCTAGACATCAAATTATTAATGAAATCCTCTCCAATCTCGCAAAAGAGCAGGGGATTCCGAATATTCAGTTACAGGGCACAATTCCCGATTATCCGCTTGCCGTAAAAGCCGATAAATTAGGGAGTGGCTCCTATATTGAATTGTGCGGTGATATCGCATTTGGTGGCGGTCATGCTCTTTGGATCGACAACACCGAAAAACTTAGAGCCGTTCGCATCGTTCCCAGTAAGATTAGCCATAAGTTCCCCGATATTGTGATTGGGGGTGATAACGGGATGGAGATATCTTATAAGTCCATCACAGGTATGGATATTCCCCCAAGTAAGTACCTGTTCACAGCAGAGGGCGATACGAGTGATGGGGAGGAAGGAGAGGAAGGGGAAGAAGAGGACGATGGGTGTTCTACCCGTCGGGTTCATGGGACAATGGCTGATCTTGAACCAGCAAATGGGAGTATATTTTCGGAATCAAAAAACAACTTATGGGTCATAGAGGAGAAGAAGTGCGATAGATGGGAAAAAAATGGGGATGGGTGGATTCGTTGGGTAACAACAGCAATTAGGCGGCGTAGAGGGCTAGTTTTTTGGGCAAAGAGGGGAGGGCAGGGGTATTTAATATCAAAAGAAGGAATTCAAGAAAAATGGTATTACAATTCCGATGGAATTCTTCATAAACGAGAAACATTCGAGCAAAGGATGCCAGGAGAGATTCTAAAGGATTTAATGGATCAGATACCGGAAGAAGTTGAAAGGTCAAACACTGGAGAGAAGGTAGAATATTACAGGAACTATTTTGCTAACGTTGATATCGCTACAATGACAGTGCCGATCAGGGAAGTTGAGGAAAAGTGGTTTTTTGACGAAAAGACCGGAGTCACTAATAAGTATACAAAATTAATTAAGGAACCTAAAGGATCTATCACGTCAAAATACTATAAATTCGAGATGTGGTACGGGAAGAAGTATGTAATTGAGAAAGACAAAAAAGAAGAGGAGGAAGAGTCAGAATCCGAGAAGGAGAATGAAGGTGTCAAGATGTCCCCAAGGGACGTTGAGAGGGAGTTTGGTTATTGGCCTTTTGAGAGTGCCTACGAGTTGTTTAATAATGCCAATTGGATACTAGATCTTGTTCCTACCTACAAAGAAGAGCAGACCTGGGAAGAATTTAGGAAAGATGAATGGCAGTGGAATAAAGTTGTCTGGCAATCTCATGGCAAGATAGCCAGAGGAGATGATGCGGTTTCTAGGGAGGATGCCCTTAATTTAAGGGTGGATATGGAAGAATCCGAGTACATTCTTTCTAACTCGGGAGACTCTCAACCACCCGAACCGGAAACCATGAGCGACGCAATGCAGGAAGAAAGCTCTGGTAAGGAAACCGAGAACATTGAATGCGAAGTCGAGATGCAAGCGCCAGCCTATGCAGAGTATCGCCCCAAGCAAAAAGACATCCGGTTAGAGTTCATCAAAGACAAGTCGAACTTGTCCGAAATCGGTAATGCGATCGCCGCCCTCGATCAAGGGCGTGTTTGGCTTCACGAACTAGTTATCCCACTGCGAGAAGATATCGTTCAGAACTTCAAGCCAGTGGGCTTCATTAAAGTGCAGGAGTACGGACGCAACAAGTTCACGAGCCTTGATCGAACCTTCATGTATATCGCAGAGGGAATTTCCTGGACTCTGGAAAACGATACCGCTTTGATGTCCATGGATCTCATCCTTTATAAGAGCGTCCCGAATTTCTTTATCCGCACTCAGCAATACTACCCGCAGCTCAACCCGCCCCCCATCATCCCCACAGACCCCAAAGATCCGATCGCCCCCACCCCCCCCCCAACCCCAATCCCCCCTCCTGTACCCCTACCCAGGCCCTCACCCGGTTCCCCGCCCCCATTTAACATCCCCCAACCCCGACCCCTCCCGACGG
>Ga0105105_10000013_pt1 | contig 73245 bp, 65 predicted proteins | sample PPLLaktember2015_4_FD_79108 | JGI IMG/M metagenome (GOLD analysis project Ga0105105, IMG submission 79108) | Freshwater sediment microbial communities from Prairie Pothole Lake near Jamestown, North Dakota, USA - PPLs Lake P8 Core (1) Depth... | ecosystem: Environmental > Aquatic > Freshwater >...
ATAAAAAAGGTAAATCGGATAATCCAGTTTCTCCCGCGCGGCCTGGCGGAGCATGCTGAGCACGGGCGTAATCCCGATACCTCCGATCAAAAAAACCGCCGGCCTTTTGACATCGGGATGAAGCCGAAAAGTCCCGTAGGGGCCATCGATTAACAGGCTCTCTCCGATCGGCAGTGAATTCAGGGCTTTCTTGTAGGAATTACTGCGAATCAGGGCGGCGATCATCAGTTCCTTTTCATAAGGAGCGCTGGCGATGGAGAAAGTTCGGCTGGTATCCGAAGGATCGATATCACGCTGGTTTATAAACCCGACATCAATATTATGTCCGGGAACGAAACGGAAACCTTCCGGGCGTTCCAGATAGAGAGCTATTTTGCCTTCGGCAAGATTCTCGCGCCGGAGCAGCCTGGTCATTCGGTGCATATTTATTTCTCACACCTGGCAAGAATATCTTTGGATTGACTGAAGGCTTTATAAGATGAGCGCACCAGCGGTCCCGCTTCGACATGCTCGAAGCCGATTTCATATCCAATTCTGGTGATTTCGTTGTACTCGTCGGGATGATAGAATTTTTCTTCTTCGAGGTGATTTTCGGACGGGCTGAGATACTGCCCCACCGTGACGATCTGGGTTCCGGTAGCGTGAATCAGCCGCATCAGTTCTCGGATTTCATCCATGGTCTCGCCCAGGCCGACCATAAACCCGGTTTTAACCACCGGCCGGGGATGATATTCATGGGCCTGGCGCAGGATATCGAGCGACCGCTGCAACTGGGCTCCGGGGCGGACTCTCCGATATAATCGAGCCACGGTTTCGACATTGTGAGCAAAAACATCGGGCCGGGCTTCAAGGACTCTTTCCACCGATTCGCGGTCTCCCCGCATGTCGGGAATCAGGACTTCGACTTTAACCTCGGGGTCTCTCAGGCGCAATTGCCTGATAGTTTCCGCAAAGATTTCGGCGCCGCCGTCTTTCAAATCATCCCGGGTAACTGAAGTAATTACCACCTGTCTGAGGTTAAGTTCGCCGACCACTTTGGCCATCCGTTCCGGCTCTTCCCGGTCCAATCCAAGCGGCACCGCGGTTTTGACATCGCAAAAACGGCAGCCACGGGTGCAGTGGTTTCCCAAAATCATGAAGGTCGCCGTTCCTTCGCCGAAACATTCCCGGATATTCGGACAGGAGGCTTCCTGGCAAACCGAATGGAGATTATTACGGGCCAGGATATCCTTTACGCGGAAATAATTGGGGGTGAAATTGGCCTTTATTTTCAAGAAATCCGGAAGCCTGCGGCGGGGGCGTTTTTTCTCCGGTTTTTTCTCTAAATCTAATTTCGGAATAAACTGAGAATATGCTTCCTGTGCCATTGACCTGTTCCTTTCCTGTACTTCTCAAATATACGGAGCATGGCGCAGGATATTGGGGATAATGAGATTACAACGACCAAAGGGATTTCAAAAAACCCCGGAGAAACCGGGGTTGTTTTATTCGCCGATAATTTTAATAATAACCCGTTTTCGCCGCCGGCCGTCGAATTCCGCATAATAGACCTGCTGCCAGGGGCCGAAATCGAGTTTACCGTCGGTTACGGGGATAATCACCTGATGGTGCAGCAGCAGATTTTTCAAATGGGCATCACCGTTATCTTCGCCGGTTCGATGATGCCGGTAATCCTTGCCGCAAGGAGCCAGAGAATCAAGCCATTCATCGATATCCTGAATCAGTCCCGATTCGGCATCGTTGATATAAACCGACGCCGTAATATGCATGGCGCCGACCATAACAATGCCCTCCTTAATGCCGCTTTTTTCGAGAGCGGTTTCCACCTCATCGGTAATGTTGATATATTCGCGACGCTTTTCGGTGTTAAAGGTAAGGTATTCGGTATGGCTTTTCATTTCCCTTATTAGTTATGATCGATCCAGGGTTTAAGGGAATACCTGTCCTGAAGCTCCGTCGCCAGTATCCGGGCCTCTTCGACGGTATCGAAATTCCCGATTCGGACACGATAGAACGTTATCCCTCCGACATCGGCCTTGACAATGAAAGGCTCGTAGCCGCGCCCGGCGAAAATTTCGGCGGTATATCTGGCCTTTTCGGCATCGATTCCGGCCGCAACCTGAACGGTAAAGCCTCCGAATTCGGTGGCCTCGTACCCAACGGCTGTTTCTATCGGCTTCTGGGACTTCTGCTCCTGCTGCATGGCCATGGTTTCGGTATCGGCTGCTAAAGCTGCACTGTCGGCGGTGGTATCACCTTTTTCGGCCATCATCACATCCTGTTCGAGCTTATCGACTTCGGAATCATCTTTATTGCAGCCAGCCGCCCAAACGATTAGAAATACAAGAGATAAACCTATAAAAAATCGTTTCATCGATCCTCCCCGAATTATCGGCGTTATCCTTTTATGGCACAATAAAGAGACCGCTGCAAGTCTTTGTCAAGCTAAAATATCCTTGTATCGGGACACTGTTTGCGTAAGATTTTATATTGAAATTGAAACCAAGTTTCCATAAGATAATATAACTTTTGGAGCAAGGTTAATATGAAATACCATAGAAATATACTCGACATTATCGGGAAAACTCCCCTGGTTAAGATCGCCAATGGATTGCCAAAGGGTGGTCCCCTGTTATTGGCCAAATTGGAATACCTGAATCCCTGCGGTTCCGTTAAAGAAAGAATGGCCCTTTTTATAATCAACGAGGCCATGAAATCGGGGAAACTGAAGCCGGGGGATACTATTATCGATAATTCATCCGGAAACGCCGGAGCGGCCTTCGCAATGGTCGGGGCGGTCATGGGCTTGAGGACCATTATCACGGTTCCCGCAAAGACCAGCAAAGAAAAGATCGACATGATCAAGGCTTTTGGAGCCGAAGTACTGATCTGCCCCGATACCGATCACGACGATCCCGAAGGGTACTATCTAAAGGCACATAATCTGGCCGAAGAGAATGGCTATTTCCATATGAACCAATATCATTCTCAGATTAATGTTAGAGCTCACTATCTGAGTACCGGTCCGGAAATCTGGGAAGATACCGAAGGAAAGGTCACCCATTTTGTCGCCGGTATTGGTACGGGGGGTACAATGTCGGGCGCCGGACGATACCTGAAGGAAAAGAATCCTAAAATCAGGAATATCGCGGTAGATCCCGAAGGTTCGATTTTCGGGCCGTACCTTAACGAAAAACGGCAAATCGAGGCCGGGCGATATAAAGTCGAAGGTATCGGTTCGGATGTAATGACAGGGGCACTGCACGAAGATATTATTGACGAAGTAATAACGGTTAACGATAGCGAAGCATTCCGGGTAGCGAGGCAGCTTGCCAGGGAGGAAGGCATCCTGGCCGGAGGCTCATCCGGTTCGGCGGTTTATGCCGCGCGCAAGGCGGCCGCACGGCTCGATGAAAAGAGCATCATCGTGGTAATAATCCCGGATTCCGGAATCAAATATCTAAGCAAGTGTTTTAACGATGTCTGGATGAAAGAGAACGGCTTTGCAATTGAGGCTACGGAGGTAGTTTAAAAATGAAAGATGTCGCTAAATTATTTTTTCTGTTTTTGCTCATCACATTATTTCAATATCCGATTGCGAATTCGCGAACCGAAGAGGAGCAACCCCGTATTGAAATCGAAGAACCTTACTGGGATTTCGGATTTATTCCGTTCGACTACGATATGGTACATTTCTTCAAAGTGAAAAATACCGGTAATGCCAATCTTATCATGTTCCGTGCCGCCAGTAATTGCGATTGCACTACGGCGAGGATATTGGATACGCTCCTCTCTCCGGGTGAAAGCACTTTAATCCGGGTCGATTTCTGGACGACCGATTATTACGGCACCAATGTCAGGCAAATCACGGTTGAGTCCAACGATCCGCTCAATCCGGTTTTGGAACTGGAATACAATTCCAATATAGGAGCATTGCCGACCGCTTTTTCTGCGAATCCAAAATCCCTGTTTTTCCTTCCCTCACAAACACAAAAGACCATAAGTTTATCCAATCAATCCGGAAAAAAGGCGCAGTATAAAATACTTCTGGAGGCCGATTCGCTAATCAGTGTCGAATCTCTGGAGGGTGAAATTGCGGCGGGTGAATCTGTGGAATTGGCGGTCACATTGAATCCGGAAATTCCGAAGGGAACGGTTTTCACTTCTTTCCATCTTATCTTTCGCGATGATAAGGAAATAAAAACCACTGTCCCGATTAAAATAGTCAAGTATTGACCGAATATTCCAGCTTTATGAGAATTCGGCCTTTGAGGCAAGATCAGACGAGCCCCGTAACGAGTTGTCTCGCATAGAGATAAAAGAATGTTGCTTTTTTGGTGAGAATAGCCCGTTAAAAAAACTTGACAATGACTAAACTAATTTACATTTTGAACGAAAATTATACTTAAGCGAGGGTGACTCTCTGCTGTCCCTGGGTAGTTTCCTAGCCCCCTCTACCCGACCAGAGCGGCGCCCTCTTTTTTTTGTCTGAATTATCCCTTAATATTCATTACCGGAAAGAACCGCGCCACTTTTTTGGATATACCAATGGCATCAACGGCATCGACCACGGTATCGATATTTTTATAGGCGAATCCGGCTTCTTCGGCCAGTCCCGGCATATATCCGGTTTTTACCATTATGCCGTTCTCTTTCATTTTTCGACCGACGGCATCTCCCCGGGCGGTTTTCTTGGCTTTGGAACGCGACATGACACGCCCGGCTCCGTGGAGGGTCGATCCGAAAAATTCTTCATCGGCGATTTTGGTTCCGCAGAGGAGTGCGGAGCCGCTTTCCATCGAGCCACCGACAATTACCGGCTGGCCCACTTTGCGGTATTTCTGAGGGATTTCCGGCCGATCGGGGCCAAATGAACGGGTGGCACCTTTTCGATGGACCAGAAGTTCTTCTTCCCGGCCGTCAATGATATACTTTTCGACCTTAGCGATATTATGAGCGACATCATATATGGTCCGGATCCCGAGTTCATGCTCCGATTTCCTGAATACTTTCTTGAAAACATCTCTGATTCCGGATACGATAAGCTGCCGGTTGACAAAAGCGGCATTGGCGGCACAGGCCATGGCGCTTAAATAGTTTTTGCCTTCTTCGGAATTAAGCGGAGCGGACATCAATTCTCTATCCCTGATTTTCAGTCCGTGTTCCCTGGTGAATCGGCTGAATGTCTGCAGATAATCGGTCGCGATTTGGTGACCGAATCCGCGCGAACCGCAATGGATGGCTATCACAACCTGGTTATCGCGGTCGATCCCGAATACTTCGGCGATATTTTTATCATAAATATTTTCCGGGTTCGCGACTTCGATTTCGAGGTAATGGTTGCCGGAACCGAGCGTTCCCATTTGATTGATCCCGCGAGAGACGGCTTTTTCGGAGACCGTCTTGGGGTCTGCCCCATGGATTCTCCCCCGGTTTTCGATATATTCGATATCGTCATTGGTGGCATAGCCGTTTTCCCGGCACCAGTCCGCCCCTTTTTCCATGACTTCCCGGAATTGCTTTTTATCCAGGCTGACAAACCCCTTGGAACCAACCCCGGAAGGTATCGTTCGGAAGAGGTCGTCCAGCAGGGTTTCCATTTTCGGTTTCAGTTCTTCGAAGGTCATGTTGGTACGGAGAAGTCTCATTCCGCAGTTGATATCGAAGCCGATACCGCCCGGGGAGACGATGCCATCTGACATGGAGAATGCCGCCACGCCGCCGATTGGGAATCCGTAGCCCATATGACCGTCCGGCATGCAATAAGCGTATTTTCTGATTCCGGGGAGGCAGGCGACGTTGGTAATCTGATCGATCACTTTGTCGTCAATACCGTCAATCAATTCCGGTGAAGATAAAATACGCGCCGGGACCCTCATTCCCTCCTTGAAGGCAACCGGGATTTCATAAATATTATTGGAGATTCGGTTGTAGTTTATTCGGCTCATAAATCAAACACCACCTCTCCAATCCAGTCGTTCCCCTTTTTCCGTAGCCGCAAGTTATAATAAGTAACGGCTTTGATATCGACTTTGACAGGGTGTCTTTTCCGGTCAATCTTTTCTCCGTGCAATACTCCCTTTAGATGATAGCCTTTATCGTCCAACCGAGAAATTTCGGCTCGTACCGGGAGGAAATTCCGCGCATCTTTCAGATATACGACTTCGGACAGCCAGTCTATCAGGAGATCCTCGAGACTGGCGGATTTGATATCTACCGAAATCACTTCCTTCTCACGGAAACTCCCGGTCTCAGACATAATTGAGGTCACGCCGATTGCCGCTTCCTCAAACAATTTCGCAAGGGTCGGGGCGGTTATTTTCAGTCCGGTGTCGCCGGAGCCGTTTTCATCTATTATTTCATAAGGCATTTTCTATCCGGGTTTAACCTTTTCAGAATTTAATACGCGGATACCATTCCGCAAGTCTTCAAAATATACGGATATCCGTGAAGATACAAGAAATATCGGGAATTGCGGATTCGTTACTTTATCAGAAGGGCTTTTCGTACTATCGAAATATCGCCCTGCCTGAATCTAAACAGGTAAAAACCGGTAGCACATTCCTCACCGGAAAAGTCCTTGCCATCCCAGGCAACGCTTTCCGATCCGGAGACGGGTAAGCCGTAAGCCATGACCTCCTGTCCCAGGAGGTTGAAAATCGAAACATCAACCTGTCCGACTGATTCCGATACGATTCCGAACCTTACTGAGCTGTTAAAGGGATTCGGAAAGGCCGGTGAAACCTCGAATAAGCAGGGCACGACCATTGAATGGTCTTCATCAATTGCAGTCGGAATTCCTTCCGATACCTTAAATTCGTAGCGGACAGGGTAGTGCTCTTCACCGCAATCGAGAATTATGAATGAATTCCGTTCCGCCTCCGGCAGACTTTGCTGCTTATAATAGGCCGAGATTGCAGCCAGTGCCCCGGGTTGGATAGTCAAAGAACCGGGTGAAAAGGTGTAGGTTCGTTCGTCATAATAAAGGGAAATATCGAGCGGTTCGCTTCCGACGTTTCTTATTTGAAACTCCCCTAAATGAGAATCGCCGATGGTATAAAGCAAGTCAGCTTGAGAATATTGAAATTCCAGAGGAGCTTTGCGATTCGGATGGTATGGAACTGACGGGGAAATCGACGATTCGTCGTTTACTTCCACCTTTATGGCGATGAAACCGGCGTGGGCCGGATCAATCGCCAGTCGCAGGCTGTCTACTCCGGCCGAACCGAGGATTTCGGACTTTGAATCGATAGACAGGCTGTCATTTCCGAATAGGAGGTTGAACCGGAGATCGGATTTCACCGAAATTTCTGTACCACACCATGAGCGCAAAGTAACTCCAGAGATAAAAGTCCCCTCGACGCTCTTCATAACGTAATTGGAATCAGCCATAGCGCAAACGTACTGCTCAAGGTAGCAATCACCTTCGTAACCGCCGAAGTACGGAGATTGCGGATAACCAGGGCTTAACTTGAATACCGGCCAGATTTCGAAATATTCCTTAATTGCCGTATCTGTTTTCAATACTATCATTGCGCCATCGGCCTGAGATGAATGAAGCCGCTTGAATTCGTATGCCCGGTCGATCCAGATACCGCTTTTATCCCGGCATTTTAAAGCCATTCGAACCGGGGGAAAGAAACCTTCGGAATCGATAGTTTCGTAGGCCCCGCCACGAAGGAAACAGCTTTCTTCTTCAACAAAAACCGGGGGGTAAACTTCGAACCTGGTAAACACGGCATTCTGTACATCCTGGCTCCCCGGGGAAAGCAGTATATTCGGATTATGACTCGTATTCCCCAGGGTATCTTCGTGCAAGCCGGGGTAAAACCAGAAAACTTCGATCTTCCCGGAGCCATTTGAATAAATAATGGGAGTATTGGGGTTTTCAATGGCGAAAAGTGATGACACATCCAAACAGGTGATAACTATAAGGATAACGACCGCGAATTTGATTCCTGCCATAAGGGCCCTCCCGAAGATTTGGAATAATTCTAAATATAAAAGAGGATACCCGGACTGGCAAGCGCAAAAAAAAGGCGGCTTCCGGATTCGAACCGGAGAATAGAGGTTTTGCAGACCTCTGCCTTACCACTTGGCTAAGCCGCCGATTAAAAAAAGCGGGAAACGAGACTCGAACTCGCGACAGCCACCTTGGCAAGGTGGTGCTCTACCAACTGAGCTATTCCCGCCTTTTTTGGTTTTATAAATATATATCGGTTTTTGTATTTGTCAACTAATCGAATTTAAAATTTTGGGTAATATTTCGGCATATCTGAAACGTAAACTGCCAGTCCCTAAGGTATTATAGTCTCACCGGTTCTCTCCTGGTAGGCTTCAATTTCCTTTTCCATATCTTCAGCTATTTTTTCGACCCGCTCCACATACCAGGGAACCAGGCGCCTCAAATGTTCCATATGGATCTCTGCCGCCTCCGGATTTCTCCGGAAACCCCGTTCGTAAACATAAAGATCTCTTTCGATAAGATAAAAATTGGTATCCTGCTGGCTCCCCAGTAGCTCTATTTTATAAGCCGAGGCATTATCGTTGCGATTGCGGCTGATTTCGGCCAGGTAATAATAAATATAGGGATAGATAGGTCTGGGGGAGTACCTGACAAGTTTCTCAAAGGTTTCCTGTGCGCCGTCAAGTTCCTTGCGGCGCCATTGATTTACACCCTCGTTATAGAGCCTTCCGAAAAGGACATTTACATCCCTCTCGACCGGGGGGGTGATCGGTTCCATCAGTTTGTAGAAATCGTGGACATAGTTGTTATAGTAAAAACCGACCGGGCGGTAGTTAGTCAAAAACCGGCTGTAAGTGAACAATGCGAATTCCGCCGGGGCGGATGGTTTGTTGCCCGTCGAAAACAGGATATATTTCGGTTGGCGTGTCAACAGATATTGGGCGTTATATTTGGTTTCTTTCCAGGTCGACTCAATTCCCTCGACCGGCTCTTCGGGATGGCGGGCGATGGTGGAATCGGTCAGTCCGAGCATATCGATTACGGTATGTCCCATAAGCTTGTAACCGACCAAACCGATAGTACTGACCGCCAGGGTAAAATCGGTATCATCGGCGTTTTTCAACTGACCGATCAGGTTATCCATCTTGGCGGCGAGCCCCCGTTCCGCTTTCCAGTACGTAAGAACATGATCCCAGGGAGCATACAGCTGCCAGACGATTACAATAAGCGCCCCCAAAATAGCAGCGTGTTTCCATTTCAGGAGGTTTATGAATCCGAATACCATTATCAGGGCATACAGCGGGAATAAGGGGACAAAAAACCGATGCACCTGGAGGACGTCTCCACCAATGATCATGATATAGAAGGTATATAGAAGGGTTAAAAATGCCGGAGCCAAAATATGTCTATTCCATTTTCGGTACACGACCAGGAACGGAATCAGGAATAAACCGAACCCAGCGTAGTGCCTCAGGAATTGCCAGGTATACTCGGCTCCTCTGGATAACTGGCCCCAGGTAAAATCGGTTTTGGCATAAAAGGGATTGGGAAAAATCCCTCCGAAATATGACCACTTGAACACGGCGTAAGGAATCAAGGGAAGAGCATATATCGATATCAGCATAACAATATCTCGAGTGAGTCGGCGCTGTACTATTAATTCGTAGAGAATCAACACCGCGAAAACCAGCGCACCCTCCGGACGTAACAACGACGCCAGAATCGAAGTCACCGCCATCATCGGCGATCGTATTATCAGAAAATAAACCGATAGGACTACCATACAGGCAAAGGCCGCGGTTTCCAGGCTGGCAATGGTCCAATAGGCATAGGAATAGACGGTCCCGAGAATAATCGTCGCGAGGCCCGCCGACAGGTAATCGGATTTGAATATATTCAGGCCACACAAGAATACCACGAAAATGCCGGCCACTCCGAACAGAGTCCCCAGTATTTGCGAGATTGAAATATAATCGCCACCCGCCTCGCGGCCGAGTATCATAAACAGCAGCCAGAGGAAATTGGTGTAACCTTCTACCTTCTCACCGATGTTGTAAACCAGGCCGTGTCCATTTACGTAATTTTCGGCATAGCGGAATGTTATATAGGCATCATCCTGCGTGAATTGCAGATCCCGGACAAAATAGATATGAACGGCGATGGCGGCGAAAAGAAGGATGACGCCGGCCAGCTTCTCTATTTTCGACAAATTAAATTTTCCTGAGACCGGATTGGCCGAGCCTGACTTTTTCATCTTGCCAATTTAGTTAGTGCCCGATTATATACTTCAAGATACTGGCCGGCGCTCTTTTTCCAAGAAAAATCCCTGACCATCCCTCTTTTAACTATTTTATACCAAAGGCGTTTTTTCTCGAACATCATTACGGCCCTCTTGATTGCCGACATCAGTGCCGCAGAAGAATATTCATCGAACATGAATCCCGTCCCGTCACCGGTGGTATCATTGACATCTTCGACCGTGTCGGCCAGTCCTCCCGTTTTCCGTACAATCGGAACCGTTCCGTAACGAAGGCTGTACATTTGATTCAATCCGCACGGTTCATATCTCGACGGCATCAGGAAAATATCCGACCCGGCCTCTATCAGATGGGCCAGCTGATTGTCGAATTGCAGAAAGGCATGGAATTTATCGGGATAGCGAGCAGTCAGTTCGTTGAACATGACATGGTACTTGCGCTCTCCCGTCCCCAGCAGGACCATTTGGATATCCATCTTGAGGACATCATTAATAATTTCCGAGAGGATATCGAATCCTTTCTGGTTATCGAGACGGGAAATCATACCAATTAAAGGCTGCTCGGTTCGCAGGGGGAAACTGCAGCGGTGCAGCAGCTCCAGTTTATTTTTCTTTTTTCCGGATAAATTGTCTTTGAAATACTTAAAAGGAATCAACTTGTCTTTTTTGGGAGACCAGTTCTGATAATCGGCGCCGTTTAAAATGCCGACCAGGTCCGCGGAGCGGTCTTTCAGAACGCCTTCAAGACCCATACCGTACTCGTTCGTATCCTGAATCTCCCTGGCATAAGTGGGCGATACGGTTGTCACCATATCGGAAAGGACTATCGCCGATTTCATCAGGTTGACTTTGCCCCAGTATTCGAATGGGGCTGCCGGAGCAAACAATTCCGGCGCGATGCCCAGTTTGTCAAAGGTGGCCGGAGGAAAGATTCCCTGGTAGGCGAGGTTATGTACCGTAAATACGGTGCCCGATTGATTAAAGAAGGAATCGTAGCTGTACCGGGTTTTCACCAGCGACGGAATAAGGGCCGCCTGCCAGTCATGAGCATGATATATATCCGGCTGCCACCCGGATTGATGCAGATATTTCAGAGCGATGCGGCAGAAGAAAATAAAGCGGTCGTCGTTATCCTCGTAGTCACGTCCGGTCGAAGGCTCCAGGTACAATTCCTGGCGGTTAAAAAAGAAATCGTTGGAAATAAAAACTATTTCGACTTTGCTCGTTTCATCCCGAAGGGTGTAAATATCGGCGTTATAAATTTCATTCTTGATTCTGCAGCCGATACCGGTGGTCGTTTTTTTTAAATTCGGAAACCCTGTGGCGATCTGGCGGTAGCGCGGCAGGATTAATTTAACGTCATGACCCATTCCCGCCAGTATCTCCGGCAGAACTCCGGAAATATCGGCCAGTCCGCCGGTCTTGGCGTAAGGAATGGCCTCGGGGGTGATAAAAGCGATTTTTAAACGATCCATATTACTAAGTGGTCACATCCGATGAGGCCCTTGGAGCAAACCGCTTTTCGGCTTCAGCCGGATCGATACTTCTCATAAACGAAGCGGCCTCCTCCGGCGGCGTAGGGTTAATGTAAAATCCCGATCCCCATTCAAATCCTGCCACCTTGGTAATTTTCGGTATTATTTCGATATGCCAGTGGTAGATTTCATCGAATTCATTCCCTACGGGAGCCGAATGAATAATGAAATTGAACGGCGGATCATTCAGGGCTACCCGAATCCGATTTAAAATGTCTTTTAAAGCCTCGGCAAGGTAACGATAGGTTTCGGTGCTGATATCGACCATATGAGAATAATGCTGTTTCGGGAATACCCAGGTCTCGAATGGAAATCGCGAAGCATACGGTTCCATGGCGATAAAGTCACCATAGTCGTAAACCAGCCGTTCCTTTTCGGTCAATTCCTGCCTGATAATGTCGCAGAAAATACAGCGCTCCCGGAATTCGAAATATTTTTCGGCTCCGCGGATTTCTTCCACCACTCTTTTGGGTACGATCGGGGTCGCTATTAACTGGCTGTGGCTGTGCTCCAATGATGCGCCCGCGGCTTCACCATGGTTTTTGAAAACGAGAATATACTTGAAGCGGTGGTCCTTTTGCAGGTCGAGACTCCGTTCCCGAAAAGACCAGAGAACATTTTTTATTTCTTCGACCGACAAATCGGCCAGGTCGCGGGAATGATCGGGAGTCTCGATAATGACCTCATGGGCGCCGATCCCGTCCATCTGGTCATAAATGCCGTTAGGTTTGCGGCTCAGAGAACCTTCAATGCGCAGGGCCGGATATTTATTGGAAATTACCCTCAGAAACCAACCGGGACGATTCGGTTGAGTACCGTTCTTGCGATAGGCCAGGACTTCCGGCGGAGTACTATCCTCATTGCCGGGGCAAAAAGGGCACATCTTTGGGGATTCCTGCTTGGGTCTGCTGCCGAAACTGCTGGGACGTTTCCCCCTTGCGGTTGAAATTATTACCCACCTCCCGGTGATTGGATCCTTGCGCAGTTCTGACATATTTTTCCCTTTCCGTCGGCAGTCTAAAAATATAAACAAGCGCCGGGGCCAAAATCAAGCCCCTAACCTAAAAAAAGAGCGCCTCAGCCCCTCAAATAATTCCTCTAACTAATATCGGCAAAATAAGATAACCATTAAGCCGAGGAATCACTTACGCCTTTCATGAACAACTTCCAGGAGTTTTCGCATGGCCGGAGACAGGGCCAGTTTCCTTCGCGACATGGTTTTTTCGAGTACTTCCAGGGCCTTAACCAGCCGGTACTCATGAAGATGTTCGCCAATAAGCCAGGTAAAGTTGGAAATTTCTTTGTGGGTCACGATTCCGCTTCCTATGATATTGCAGCAGATTCCAATATTAATACCGGTATTTAACAGCGTTCCGATGGCGGTCTTGGTGAAGTCGCCAATAAAGGAACCTACTTTGAGTGAACCGGAATCGACGAGATTCCCGTTAATCGACACCTTAACGGAAGTATAATCGTTTTTCAAATCGGAATTGGTGGTCATCGCGCCGAAATTAACCCATTCTCCCACATAAGCGTGCCCCAAAAAACCGGCGTGATACTTATTGGTATAGCCCTGAATGATGGTCTCTTCGACCTCCCCCCCGACCCGGCAAACCGGCCCGATAGAACAGCCTTCCATTTTTCCCCCGACCATCAGGGTATCTCGGCCAATATAGGCCGGGCCTATAAGATAGGTGTGAGGCTGAATTACGACCCGCTCCTCGATATAAATCGGACCATGTGAAGCATCGAGAACCGCGGTCGGAGCGATTTTGACATCATGCGCCAAATATATATTTTCGGAATTAATAAAATAAGCGCCGGGGTATTGATTTTCGAAGACTTCGGCTCGTTCTGCGGCTTCAAACAACCCTTCATGGTTGTTTTTCATGAATTCAATATCGGAAGGAATGGCCCGGTTCAGGTCGTTTACCAGATCCCAGAGGTGGTTGTATAATTTAACATCACTGTCGGTTTTTTCCATATTCGCGGAAGTCTTTTTCAGGAATTCGGTGGTTCCCTTTTTTTGCAGGAGATCGATTTCTGCTGGGGAGAGCCCTTGACCGAATCGCGCCGCAATTATCCGCTCGCCGGAAATAATACAGGTATTCCCCTTTTCATTGTCCAGGATTTTTTGAATCTGCCAGGGATCTATGACACAACCGTTAATGAAAACAGTCTCGGATTTCTCATCCGGGCTTATTTCATTGACCGGGAGATTGGTCCTTTCCGAAACAACCTGTTCCAGTTCCGGTCGGCAAACCAGGAAAGAGGTATGATCGGAAAAGCAGTCAATGATTTTTTCATAAAGGGCTTTTATTCCCGGCCTCAGCGAAAAAACCGGCCGGACATGAGTCATGGGATAAAAATCGGCATAGAATTCATCTTCAAAAATTATCACTCTTGAGGGCATATTGTTACTCCGCCTTATTCATAGTTCTTTTTCAAAAGTCTTTCCTGGAATTTGCCCATATACAGCAGGAGGGGCAATCCGATGATATAGCAGGCGACAAACTGGCCCGCTCCGATAAACTGCACCACATAAAGATAATCCATTCCTATTATTTTAGATAAATACGCGGAGACTCCCAAAGCGTTGATTATTACCGGCGGCAGCGGGGCCAGACCCAGAGATAATTTGCGGGGTTTTATTTTTGATGTAAGGTAAGTTAAATAGCCGGCCACAAGGGTAAAAAGCGAACCGAATACAATATCCTGAATTCCGTTTCCGCCGAAAATATTGGCAACCAGACATCCTGCGAAAAGACCAATCGCGGTATAGGGATTTAAATATGGAAGGACCGTCAGGGCTTCCGCGAGGCGCACTTGATATACACCGTAGCTTATCGGGGCCAGTAATATGGTCATAGCCGCGTAAATGGCTCCTATTATTCCGGCCATGGCGATTTGGCGAATCTTTAAAGGAGGCATCGATATAAGGAGCCCAAATTGATACCGCTTGTCAATTTAAATATTCGCAATATAAAGCGAGGAAAAGCCGTTATCGCGTCACGAGAATTTCAGCTTCAATCTGACCGCCTGACAAGCTGAACTGCTGGCGGGGGATATTCGGATCTATGGCTATGGTCTCATTGATTGGATAAGCCGGATCTGAATTTGAAACAATGCTAAAAGATGTCCGACAAGGAAGGCCCATTGAATCCGGTGGGAAAAACAGCTTGAATGATTCCAGCGAACCGTCCTCAAGTATTAGAAAATTACTTTCCTTTTTGTGAGTTTCTTTCAGCATCACTCGAAGGCGGTTTTCGTCGATGGCTTCGGGTCTAACGATCGATTCAATATACCCCCTAATTGAGTCAAACGAGCCGATTCCGTCAGCTTCAAGGTCCCCAAGCTCCAGTTTAATCTTGAAAATACCGGCCCCGCTTTTCATATCTTTTAGATATACTTTGGCCCTCCTGAAGAAATTCCCCGTGATGTTTTCGATTGTTCGCTCATAGTTATGCCACCGAAATAAAGCCGGCGGGGTGCAGGTTTTTCTTATTTCATTATCATAACCTCTTAAAACAGCCGGCCTGGGACAAACCATGAAAAAGCAGGAATCATGTGCTACAGCGGCATCATAAGGCGATCCTGAAATCAGAGGATATTCCTGGGCATACGCTGCGGGTCGATAAACTCCCTTGAAAGTGGTCCAGGTCTGTTCCAGTTCGTCGATATCATCGACCGACCTGAGGTCCCGGCTATCTCGAGGCGAATTATTGGCTGACACGAAAAACTGGAAACGGTCGCTGACTTTGCGGTCGACCCGCTTTCCCTTTTCGAAAAAGGCGACACTGAAATTACCTTTATCGTCGATATCGATCCACCGAACCTGTAATTCCGACGCATAAGCCGCCGCCATCAAGCAGAAGATGGAAACAGCCGGTATGACAACATGGTTTGAAAGCCGAAATTTACGACTTATATTGCTCAAGGATTTCCTCTGCATGATGCTTGATTTTCGTCACCAGGCTTGTCGGCTGAACTACTTTTGCTTCACCGCCAAATCCGATTATCCAGCGCATGATTTCATCAACCCCGCTTACCCTGATCGTATAACGGACTTTATCTTTACCGAGTTTTTCGATTTTTTCATTATTATGATGCCGGGCGGTTTTGACTACCCGGGCCGCTTTGCCGGTGAAGATGACTTCGATTTCCTCCGGGTCTCCTCCGAATACCCCCCAGCTGTCTTTGAAATACCCTGCGGGATCGATATTTTCTCGCGGGACGAAGGCCTCCTCCGTTAATTCAATTCCCTTAATCCGATCCAGTCGAAAGGTCCTCAGCCCCTTTCTTTTCCGGCAGTAGGCCACGAAATAAAACGCCCTTTCGATGAAGATCATAAAGTACGGTTCCACCAGCCGGATACTGACACCGCTTTCGATGGAATCGTACTCGAGGCGGAGGACAATATTTCTTTTCACGGCATCTTCGATAAGAGGATAGAATTTTTCTTTGCTGTCGGATTTGGAGGTATCTTTAATGCTGATTTTCGTGGAGATGTTCTTCCCCAGTTTGCCTTTTCGAACATCCTGCGACAGGGCCGCCTCGATTTTCGTCTTGACTCCCTTAAGGACTCCTTTACTCACTCCCGTTTCCGAAAGCGGTGATGACTCCAGGGCGGCGCTTAAGGTAAGGTACTCTTCGATGCTGAAATTCAGCGGCGGGAGGAAATTATCGCTGGCGTACTTATATCCGTGATCATAATAAATCGGGATATTTGCCTCGGACAGGGCAATGATATCGCGATAAATGGTCCGTTCGGCGACACCGCATTCTTCCGCAATGAGCGAGGCATTGAGATTCCTCCGCGAACGAAGCAGATTCAAGATAAAGAGCAGTCTGTCGTATTTATTCATCTTCACAATTGAAGTCTAATTTTTGCTTGATTACTTGTCAACCGCAAAGAATCCATAAGCTATCGGAAATTCCCCATACATTTTATGCGGGACATCTCCCATATATGCAGTAACATCTTCTTATCAACCAGCCACTTAGAGCCGCCTCCCCCGTCGGCATATGACTTGCGCTAAAACCCTTCGGAAAAATATGCAACCAAAAACTCCGGGGGAGATTAATGGAAGATCAATTCGAATTCAATCCGAACAGCCAGCCCCCTTTGCCGAAACCGGTAAAGCGGAATGGCCGTTCGCCGTTGCGGGATTCGCTCCTGCTCAATTACGGACTTAAATTCGTCCTCGGTGCCATTGTCATCCTGGTTTTCTTAACCACCGTACAATGCACCCTTAAAAAACCGGAATCGCCGCAATGGACTACTCAATTGGCGGTTCCCATGGTCAATCGCACATATCCCATGGAAGAGATAATTCGGCGGATAGACCAGCCCAACATTTATTTCGACAGTACCGGATCGGTGGACCAGGTGCTATTCCGTTATGAACAGCCGGTCGATACGGTCAGCGTAAACGATAATCTCGATATCGATGACATCGCCCACGCCGGAGGCGACGGGCTCGGTGAAATTACCATCTATCCCGACGATCCCGGCCCGATCGTGGTCAGCCTTGGGGACTATGTGGCCCTCCAGCTGGGAGTGGGTATCTCTCCTTCCTCATTCGATATTGTGGAAGATCTCGATCCGATTGGGACTTTCAGCTCCGCAACGATCTCAAACGGCGGATTCGATGTTGTCTTTACCAATGATTTCGGGGTAGACCTCGATACCGTCATATTCAAAATATTCGACATTACCAACGCCGATACCATAGCGTACGATACTCTTCCCGATCCCGGGCTGCCGGTCGATGAAGTTGATACCGTCTTCATCGATCTCTCCGGCAAGACCATATCGGATGACCTGCGTTTGATAATTCATTGCCATACTCCGGGAGCCGGGCCGAGCTTTACGTTAAGTGACAAATCCATGGAAACCGCCGTATCGTCGGATTCCCTGATTATTTCGTCAGCCACTACTCAGGTTCCGGCCATTTCACGATCGTTCCAGGAAGTGGTCGATCTGGCCGAAGATAACACCATTGAATCGGCTGAGTTGGCTTCGGGTACTATATCACTGCAAATCCAGAACGACACCGAACTCGAAACCGATTTCGCGATTACATTGAACGATTTCCATAATGGCGGCCAGCCGCTGGTGATTTATCGTACGGTTGCCGCTAACAGCTCCGCGAACGTAAATGCAGACCTCAGCGGATACACCTTCGAGCCGCTCGATTTGACCCCGCCGCAGACTCTTTCCATCGACGTGCAGGCCGACATCGACTCCACGGCTCCTTCTCTGGTCACGGTGAGCGAGAACGACAGCCTCCTGATAGATGCCGATATCACCAACCTCTCTTTCGCTTCCATGACCGGTATCATTCAGCCGACTATTGTGGCGATCGATCCCGTAAACCTTGACATTGAAATTCCTCAGGGATTCGATTCCGTACAATTAACCGGGGCAGTCCTGAATCTGTATGTCGAAAACGGCGTGAATTTCCCGGGAACGCTCGATCTGCTGATTTCGGGAAATAACGGGGAATCCATTAATATTTCCGGTGCTATCGATGCCGGTATGTCCGATTCGCCCGTTTTGACGGTTCTCCAAAGCGGTCCCCTTGACGACTTTATTTATCCCATGCCGAGCCAGATTACGGTAAGCGGCAACGCGGAACTGGGAGACGGGGCCACCTCCGGTACGGTGACTCCGAATGATTTTGTATTCTCAAGAGTTGAAATCACTTCTCCCCTGCGCCTGATAATCCCCGATTCCACGGCGGTGACCGCGGATATCAATGAAGAGGAAATCGACCAGGAAGATATCGATTTGATCACCGATCATGTCGTCGAAGCGAATTTCCATACCTTGATAGTCAATCATCTCCCCCTGGGCGTTTCCGTGGAATTGTACCTCGACGGCGATTCCACCCGTTTGAATCCGCTCCAAGCGCAACTGGTGGTCGGGCCGATTTCGGTTTCCGCCGGTGAAGTCGACATAAACGGCTTCGTCATTCAGGCTACCGAATCGGAAAACCTGATAACGCTCGACAGCCTTGAAATAAAAATACTCGAAAATGACACGCTCTATATCGGGCAGTCAATCATTCTCGAAGGAACCAACGGCCAGGAAGTGACCGTGTCCGCGGATGACTACTACCAGGTCGTAGGGGCCATTGAAGTGGAATACCTCTTTGACGGTGAATTCTAGGAGGTATGCCATGAAACGGAATGACCAGAATAAAGTACAGAGGTTGAAAAACCGGGGGACCCATATGAAAAGTAAGGTAATAATTATTATTCTCGGCGCCGCACTTCTGGCGGCCAGTGCCTCGGCCGGAGGTCTTTCCTCGGCCCGCTGTGTCGGCATGGGTGAGGCCAATATGGGATTGGCCAAAGGGGTCATAGCGCCTCTTTATAATCCGGCCAATCTCTCCCTTTCGGGTTACAGCGAAAGCGGAATCGAAATAGTCGGAATCGGTGCCGAAGTCTCCAACAACAGCTTCTCGCTCGATGATTACAATAAGTACACCGGAGCCATCCTGACCACCGAAGACAAGGACTACCTGCTCTCTCTTATTCCCGAAGACGGCTGGGAACTTAACGCGCGAGTCAACGCCAGCGCCTTGAGTATCTCGTTCGGCAGCTTTGTTATTACGACCGAGGGTTACGCCGCATCGAATCTCGACCTCGATAAGGATGTCTTCAATATTCTTATGAACGGTAATGCCATCGGAGATACCATCAGTCTCGATGGTACTTACGGTGACGCCGTTTCGTACGGTTCCGCCGGGCTTTCGTTCGGCAAGACGCTTTATAAATCGGGAACCCGCCAGCTTGCAATCGGGACCACCGTTAAGTACGTCCGGGGTGTCGGCATTACCGAAATCCTGGAACTGTCAGGCGATGCCTCGACCCTGATAACCGGATTTGAGGGTTCCGGAACGGTTCGCGCCCGGACCGCGACCGGCGGTAATGGGTACGCTCTTGACCTCGGGGCGGCTTTGAAATTGTCGGATGATTATACTGTCGGCGCCGCCATTTCCAATGTCATGAGCAGCATCACCTGGAATCATGAAACCGAAGAGCACTATTTCCATTACGAATTCGATACCACTACTGTGGACAATATGGAAGACGATTCGGTGGTCGTCACCGACGATTACACCGAAGCGATCGGCTCGTTTGAAACGAGCCTACCCAGCGTTCTTCGCGTCGGTATCGCCAATATTTCCGGTAAATTCAAGTGGGCGCTCGACTGGGAACAGGGTTTTGAAATTTCGGCCGGGACCTCGACCAGCCCCCGCATAATGGGAGGCATCGAGTGGCGCCTGATCGGCTTCCTGCCCTTGCGTGCCGGTTATGGGATCGGCGGCGGACGGGGATCGACGGTATCGTTCGGGTCAGGTCTCGATTTGGGATTCTATTACCTCGATGCCGCAGTCACCAATCACGGAACAATCACGTCAGGTTCAAGCAAAGGCCTGCACCTGGCGGTATCAACCGGGCTGAAATTCTAAGCGGGAGATTATGTCATGAAAAGGAAATTCAGAATAAGGACGGGGGCGATTGTATTCATACTGCTGGCAGGCCTGTTTTGCGGTATCACGGCCGACATAACCGCAATGCCGCCTCACCAGAATCTCATTGAAAGACATAAGGCCGGTATCCAGCCGCTTCCTGACTTTGCGCTCAAGAGTCGTGAAGAGAAAACCAGTCAGGGCATCGATATACCTTCGCCATTGTTCGCGGCATCGAAAACTTCCGCTTCAGGAAGCTACAAGGCCCTGGTTGTATTGGTCGAGTTTTCGGACAATGCCGCCACGACCGATGCCCGGTTTTTCGACACCCTGGTGTTCGATCCGGGACAAGTATCGATCAAGAATTATTACAGTACCATGTCCGGCGGCGCCTTATCGGTGGATTCTGTGAACAGCCCATCCTCGATAGGCTGGATCACCGCTCCGCAGCTGTACACATATTACTCCGGCGGTAACGGCGGGACCGGAACATATCCCAACAATTCACAGAGGCTGTGTGAAGACGTAGTCGCCGCGATTGACGGATCAGTGAACTTCTCGCAGTACGATGGCAACAGCGACGGCTATGTCGACCTGCTGGTCATAGTCCATGCCGGAACCGGCGGAGAATCTTCGGGTGATCCCAATGATATCTGGTCCCATAAATGGGGCATAACGCCGCAAAGTCATGACGGGAAATATGTCTATGAATACTGCATCGTTCCGGAATTATGGTTTTCTCCGGGCGACATGACCATCGGCGTATTTTGTCATGAGATGGGGCATCTGTTCGGTTTGCCTGATTTGTACGATACGGACGGCTCTTCCAACGGAGTCGGCAAATGGTCGATTATGGCCTCCGGAAGCTGGCTCGGCCCGAGCGGCTACGGCGGCATGCCGGCCGCGTTCGATGCCTGGTGCCGTATCCAGCTCGGCTTCAATTCCTATACCAATGTAACGTCGAATATCAATGGCGCCAGTGTAGCGGCGGTAATTTCCGGGGGGCCGATATACCGGCTCTGGTCGTCGGGAGCAATCGGCAACCAGTACTACCTGGTCGAAAACCGTCGGAAGACCGGGTATGACACATATTTGCCGGGCGAAGGACTGCTGATCTGGCATATCGATGATTCCAAGACCAACAATACCAAAGAATGGTACCCCGGTTATACCGCTAATGGGAATTACCAGGTGGCCCTGGAACAGGCGGATAATCTTTTCCATCTGGAACAGAAGCTGTCGAACGGCGATGCCGGCGATCCATTCCCGGGGAGTACTATTAATACCAGTTTCGCACCGGGAACCTCTCCCAGCTCCAATTCGTACAGCGGCGCCAATACCTATGTGGCAATTACCAGTATCTCCGCTCCTGCGGCCACGATGACCGCCGATTTTCAGGTATCGCTGTTGAGCGACCTTGATGATCCAAATGCCGATAATTTACCGACCGGCTTTGCCCTCATGCAAAATTACCCGAATCCGTTCAATCCCTCGACGGAAATCGAATTCGATATATCACGTGCATCGAAGGTCCGGCTGACGGTATACAATCTTCTGGGACAGAATGTCGCAAATCTTGTCGACGATGAATTGTCGGCGGGTTCGCACAGTGCAGTTTGGGACGGCAGAGACGACCGTGGGAATGAAATGTCGTCCGGGTTGTACTTCTATGAAATAGTCACCGATTTTGGAAGCGATGCCAAAAAAATGCTGTTTCTGAAATAGGCTAATCTTCATTCCCGGAGGAATCGCCGACCTCCCCCCGGCGGTTTACTCCAAACTAAAACCCCCGTCTATTGGACGGGGGTTTTATTATTCCTCGCTGTCATCGTAGACTTCCAGTTCCGGCTCCGGAATATCTACTTCCGACGGCTCTGTCGCGCCATTGCGCTTGTCCCGCTTATGCTTGACGTAGCAATGTTTGCACCTCTTCGGGTCCTCGGAATAGCCCCTTTCATTGAAGTACTCCTGGGCGCTGACAGTAAAAACGAATTCTTCATTGCATTCCACACAAACCAGTATCTTTGGCTTGAGGCTGGTCGATTTGGGCTCGGAGGTCATGGTCCCCCCTCCATGCTACTCGGTTAACGTCCTTGTCTCGCCGAATACTGTCGCAATTATAATAATTACTGCCGGCCTAACGTCTATTTATAACAGCTCGTTAAAACCAAGTCAAGTAAAAACATAAGGGAATTCGGACCGGATTGGAGATGTATCGGAATTACTGCCCAAAAAATGCGGCCGGTATCAATCGCGGCACGGTCCGGGAGGAGGACCGGATTTGAATTTATAATTAACCAGAAATACAATATCGAGAATATTGACGCTGCCATTGCAGTCGAAATCCGCAATCCTCTCCTCGTAAGGGGGATGAACACCGCCTTTAAACTTATAATTAATCAAAAATACGATATCGAGGACATTCACCGCTCCCGAATTATCGATATCCCCCCACTGGACCAAATCGGCGATGATGCCGTAATCGTTATTATCGAGGTAATGAGATACAACCGAAGGCATGATGACAATAGAATCCAAAAGCGCAACGTCATAAATTCCGAAATCCGTTTTGGCGCCCAGATAACCCATTTGCGGGAAGACAATATTCATATCCTCCTGAACATAAGTAATATAAACGACTCCCCATTTGGAATTCGTACTCCCGTTGAAGAAAATACGCACATAGCCGTCATCGGAAGGATCGGGATGCATGATTACATAGTTGGCCCCCAGGCCGTCCGGCCGATCCGACGGATGAAATTCCGAATACGGTAGTCCGGATACGGAAGTGTCCTTTACCAGAGGATACGCGGCGGCATCGACATAATAAAGCCCGCCCATTCCTGAGCGAATATCGGTAAAATAATTCCAGAGTACGAAATTCGGAAATACGGATTGAATTTTCGTCCCGTACAAGCTCAGGGCCGAATCGATCGCAGCCAGAGACTCGTAATATATCCCGTATTCAAAAACATCTTCAATCAGGTCGACGCCGAAGTTTTCTATCAGAAAATACACCCAAATAAACGATGCGTACTGATGCCAGGTCCCTTCTTCATTCAACCGGTCCTTGGGATAATCGAAAAAGTAATTGAGGTAATTATAATTATCGTTCACTTCGGGATAAATAATCTCCTCGAACATGACCGCTGTAGCTTCCATCCACCAGCGATTCTGGTAGGCGTTATAAGCCAATTGAATTGCATGGAAATACTCATGAGCCGAAGTGACCTTTTGCGCTCCGATGACGTCCCCTTCGGGATCGTCGTTTTCGGGGAATCCCGCAAGGGTGTAGTGCATTTTCATATAACTTTCATAGTCGTTCCAGGTAGAATCACCGGGGCTTTCCGGAACGGTTACGCCATAAGCGGTAAGCGGAACCAGAAATATGTCGTAATAGCTGTCCCCGTCGGACGGTACCGGCAGATAGCCCAGATTCTGATATGCTCTAAAGGCGCTGTCGGCGTACTCAGCCGTGCGCTCCACATAATCGGGAATCAGGTTGGAATTCAGATCTTCCAGAGGAACGCTGGAACTTCCGATGGTATCGTAGTGGATCGCGAAATGCCCAACCGGAGAGATATAGGTTGTATCAAGAGACGGCCGGCTCAGATATTGAGCCAGCAATGACTGCTGTTCGGAAGAAAACTGATCCCATGATTCGAGGGCATCAAGTAAATACTCCGTTCCGCTTTTCATAATCTCCCCGTCCGGCGAGGCGTATTCCTGAGGAAGCGCTGACGGAGCAAGAATGGCCTGAACGCACAAAAAGGTCTTGTCCCTTTTTGATATCTGACCGATTTCGAAAGCGTTTTCGATTTTCCGGATGGTTGTTTGCTCTTTAATCGAATCTCCCGTTTCCCGGGCGAAAACAGCCGAAGCCATTAAAACGATTAATAACTGGATTAATATCATCTTTGTCATAAAAGTCATTTGCGCATTCCCAAAGGCTATAGCGTTCTAATCGGTAAGTATACTGGCTTACTATAATTTAACATATGCGGCGATTTTGTCAAGCCCCTAACGTCTTACTAACTAAACATTTACAACTCAGAAGTACTGACCAACCCCAAAAGACAGCTGCCATTCTCTTAATTTTTCGGCATAGGCCAAATCAATCCTGACTACATCGGCGCTGCTAACCTTTTCGGCGGCGAATCTTAACCCCCCGCCAAATGACCAGACCATGCCGTTCAGGTTCGGGTTTTCTCCCAGAAAAAGACCTTGAGCCCCATCAATAAACAGCACTCCACCTATTGAGGCCGACAAAATTTCCATTCCCGTAAAAAGCCGGTTTTCGACATTTATCCTCAATAATTTTTCACCTGTCACATATTCCCGGGGATACCCTCTCAGGCCGTTATCTTCGCCCACACTTAGGCCCACCCGGCGATAATACCGATTATCGACAGTATATGAAAGAAGGGCAATCGGGGTCATAAACGGAAGGCCATTATTGAAATAGCTCAGTGAGAACTGGGTCCATTTCCTGATATCTTTGGGGCCATCGAACCAATAGCCCTTTCCCAAAACAACTGAAAAATAATTCGATTTATAGTATACCCCATAGCGCCCTGTATAAGTAAGCGACCGGTACAGTCTATCGCCTGAAGAAGCATCGAAATACCACCCAAACGACATGGTCGCTCCGGTATTTACCGAGATGTCTTCAGTCTTTTTTATATGCGAAACCCGGTTGGTCTTATAATATTTCAGGTAGCCGACTCCAAAAGTCGACACTACCGCCTGATATAAACTGTCATTGATGGGATCCAATGGGATGCTATAATATGTTTCGCGCTTTACAAGTCGCCTATCGTGATATTGATAATCGAGGCCGAAAGAAACTTTGCTTAAATATTCTCCGAAACGGTAGACCCCTCCGATATTGAATCTTTTTGACTTCAAATAATCGCGATTCACCTCAAAGCCGCTCAAATAGTATCGGTCCTGTCGATCAGCAAAGGTATAGGCGATATTCCAGCTGAATTTGTCCTCGAGTTCATAGAACGGCCTGGAAAGGCTTATTCGCTTCTGCCCTACTTCGGGATGTCCATTGCTGTATAGAAAAAGACTCTGTCTGGAACCGAAAAGGCGTCTTTCATAAAAACTGGCCTCCAGATAATTATTTTCGAATTCCCGTATGTAGTAATTTAGGAGAACCTGCTGACCGTAGCCAAAAAGATTCAATTCCTCCAGAGATAGATTATATACTGTTTGCCCCGACACGCGGGAAAAGGTCGGACCGCCGGTAAGTGTCCACCGGTCCGAGGTCCTGACGACCAGGCAGTTTCGATCTCCCCTGGTATCAAGGAATACCTCCGAATCATAAATATAGGGCAGGGTCCGTAAATTCCGTTCGGTCTCCCTGGCAAGTTCCGGAGAGAACTTCTCCCCTCGGGCCTGAAGCACCTCCCTTGAAATTACCGACGCCTTGGTCCTGATATGAAATTTATTGGCCAGATGATAAATCCAATAGTCAAACCGGGGATTCTCGGTATCGAATATCTGGCGATTTTCGATAATAATGGAATCGATAATACCGCCCGTATCCGCTTTATCCGCCGGGGATTCCGTCTGTTCGGCAGCAATTCCCGAAAACGACAAAATCGAACCGGAAACTACCATAAAAATTGAAAAAAGGCGGAAAACTCGGGTCAAAATCGTCCCTATCTCTTTAAAATACCTACTTTTTACGTATCGACAGAGTTCAAAATATAATTGAATTCAACTCTCCGATAAAGGTTTATATCGGAATTCCGATTTTAAGAATAAGACCCAAGTCATTGAGAGAATATGATAAGAAAAAAGATCGGCGATATCTTAATCGAAAAGGGCTTGATAGACCGGGATGGTCTTAGTGAAGCCCTTAAAGAACAAAAGGCCTCAGGACGGAAACTGGGTGAAATCCTGGTCGAAAAGGGCCTGATAACTGAAGAACAATTGGCCGACACCATCTCGGAACGGCTAAATATCCCCAAAATATCCATTGCATCATTAGTCCTTGATCCCAAGGTAATTTCTTCCATCCCGGTGGATATGGCTCGAAGGTATTCCTTAATACCCATTTTCCGAATCGGTGACATCCTCACTGTGGCGATGGCTGATCCGCTGAATATTATTGCCCTGGATGAACTTAAGTATATCTCCAATTGTGAAATTAAACGGGTAATCGCACTCGAATCAGAAATTAAAAACGCCATCGACGAACATTATTCGGTCGCCGATTCGATGACCCAGATGATCGGAGGTTACGGCGGCCAGGCGAAAGAAGCCGAGGAGCAGAAAGTCATCAAGGTCAAGGAAGATGACGCCCCGGTAGTCAAACTAGTCGATTTGATAATTTCACGAGCCATCAAGGAAAGAGCCTCCGATATTCATATCGAGCCAGATGAAAATACCCTGCGAATCCGCTATCGCGTCAACGGAATGATGAAGGAGGAAGCCTCTCCCCCCAAGGGACTTCAGGCGGAATTGGTTTCGCGAATAAAAGTGGCGGCGAATCTCGACGTTTCGGAAAAGCGCCTTCCTCAGGATGGCCGGATGCTGGCTACGGTTGACGATTTCGATGTGGATCTTCGGGTATCGACATTGCCTACCATCAACGGTGAAAAAATCGTAATCCGAATTCTGGACAAGCGGGTGTTGAAAGTCGGTCTTGAAGAACTCGGTTTTTCCGAAATCCTCCTGGAACGCTGGCGCAAGATTATAACCAAGAAAGAGGGAATCGTCCTGATCACCGGGCCGACTTCCAGCGGCAAGACGACCACTCTGTACGCCTCGCTTCAGGAAATAAACTCAATCGAAAAGAATATTATCACGGTCGAGGACCCGGTCGAATATTCCATCGCCATGGTCAACCAGGTCCAGGTAAACGAACGGGCGGGATTGACCTTCGCCGGCTTGCTGCGTTCGATTCTTCGACAAAATCCCGATGTTATCATGATCGGTGAAATCCGCGATACCGATACGGCGATGATGGCGATGCGGGCCGCGTTGACAGGTCACCTGGTTTTTTCAACCCTGCATACCAATGATGCCCCCAGTTCCATAACCCGACTTCTTGACATGGGGATCGAGCGATACCTGGTTGCGACCGCACTGAAAGGGGTCCTCGCCCAAAGACTGGTTAGAACCAATTGCCCGTATTGTCTTGAAGAATACCGGCCTGATCCGGTAACCTTGCAGCGCGCCGGTCTAACGGAGTCCGCGAGTAATATAATTTTCAAAAAAGGTCCTGGCTGTAATAAATGCCGCATGACCGGTTATTCCGGCCTGACCGGAGTATACGAACTGCTCGATATCGATAGTTCCTTATGCGAAATGATCGTATCCGGAGATTCCGAATCTCGGATAAAAGCCTACGCCGGTGCTCATGGATATCACCCGCTGTTTCAATCCGGTATTGAAAAAGTCAAGAATGGGCAGGTTTGTCTTGAAGAACTGAATCGGGTTATTTCCATTGCGGACACGACCGGGCCCGACAGGCGTTTCGCCGAATCCCTGGTGCGAATAAATGTCTAATTCCTTCCAATACAAAGCCCGGACTTTCGACGGAGAAAAAAAATCCGGCGTCATCCAGGCTGAAAGCCACAGCAAAGCTGCGGCTCTGCTGGCCGAAAAGGACCTCATTCCCATTGATATAAAGCCGACGTCGAATTTGTCCAAGCCGGGATTTTTTGGTTTTATGAAGCGGCGTCTGTACGAAGATCTGATTCTGTTCACCCGCAATCTATCGACCCTTTATCAGGCCGGTATTCCTCTTCTCCGGGCCCTGGAAATTATCAAAATCGGACCCGCCAACAGCTTTTTCAACAGGGTTTTGCAGTCGATTCGGAATTCGGTTCAGGCGGGTATCCCCCTGTCAACGGCAATGGAGGCATATCCCAGTATCTTCCCCAAAATATATATTTCGGCCATTACTGCCGGAGAGCTGTCCGGGAAACTCGACCTGATTCTCGATTCCCTTGCGGAAATGCTGGAAATGGAGATGGACCTAACCCGACAATTAAAGTCCTCCCTCCGCTACCCGATCATTGTCGTCCTGGCTATTTCATTGGCATTTATAGTCTTAGTCACTTTTGTGATTCCCCGATTCGTCGGTTTTTATTCTCAGGCCGGAGCGGAATTGCCGCTTCCGACCAAATTCTTGATATGGGTCAATTACGCCATTACCAATTATTGGTATTTTGTTATCGGCGGACTGGCTCTAATCGGCGGGATAATTTATAAAATATACTCTACCCCGGAGGGTCGGCTTTACTTCGACACTCGCTTTTTACAATTGCCGGTTTTTGGCGAATTGATAATCAAAGGGAGCATTGCCAGATTCAGCAATATCCTGAAAATCCTCTACCAGAGCGGGATTCCTCTGGTATCCGCTCTGGATATCTTATCCGGTGTGGTCAAGAATATGCGGCTTTCGAACGAAATTGAGTTTCTTTCGGATTCTTTTCGGGAGGGACGCGGATTGGATCCCAATGACCCGGAATTGAAATATTTCCCCGATATGGCCCTCCAGCTTATGAATGTGGGGCTGGAAAGCGGTTCTCTCGATACTATGCTGGACCAGGTGGCTCGCCATTATGCCAAAGATGTCAGCTATACTTCTCGCCAGATTGTGGCCATTTTGGAACCCATTCTGACCGTTATCCTCGGAGGGTTCGTGTTAATCGTTGCGCTGGCCATTTTCTTACCAATGTGGAACCTGATTCAGGCCTTCCGAAGCTGAGATGCTTAAGAAATAGCTCTCTATACCGATAATTCCTGAAAGAGAAGAAAAGGTCAAAATCCGTTATGAGGAGTAGCTATGTTTGTATCCAGATTTAAACAGCACAGGGGTTTTACCCTTATCGAACTGGTGATTATTATCGTGGTGCTCGGCATTCTGGCCGCGGTCGCGATCCCGAGGTATGCCAATATCACCGATGAAGCTCGTGAAGCTTCGGCCCGCGCGGCTTTGGGCGGACTCCGCTCCGGTATTGCCATTTACTATGCCAGCAAGGCTGTGGAAACCGGCCAGGCTCAGTGGCCTCCGCTGGATAGTCTGACTTCAATCGGGGTGGTAATGGAACATGATATTCCCAAAAATCCGTATTTATCCGATACCTTCCATCCGGACAGCATTATCGCCGGAACCTCCAGAGGTGTCGTCGAGGGGACTTCATGCGGATGGAAATATAACGAAAACACCGGGGAAATCTGGGCCAACACCGCCACCGACAGCGCCAATACCTGGTAAGAAATCGGTAGCGACGGCTAAACCCATGGACAGGAATTATTCGGCCGGCTTTACCCTGGTAGAACTTGTAATCATAATCGTGGTCCTTGGAATAGTGGCCGCGGTCGCGATACCGAGAATCGGTTCGGTCCTGGAAAATTCCCGGATTGCCGCTACCAGGGAAGAGATGAATCACCTCAAGCTTTCGATTGTCGGAGATCCCCGGACGACAGCCGGCGGAGAATATGTCAATCGGGGTTTCGAAGGGGATGTAGGGTTTCCTCCGGAACAACTGACGGATTTGATCAGGAAACCGGATTCGATTCCTCCCTACGATAAATTTGCGCGTTTGGGATGGAACGGCCCCTACCTGGACAGCACCGGCCAGGAATATTTGTACGATGCCTGGGACAGCCTGTATCACTACAACCCAGCGAGCCGGACAATTACTTCGATAGGCGGTTCATCGGATTTGGAAATTACTTTTTAGGATAACATATGCACGCTTCGGCTAATCATCTCAGTATGCAGTGTAAACCGTCACGGGTAAGGAAAAATCTTCGCCTGGGACGAACTATCGCCATATTGATTGACGAATCCGGCGTGCAAATGGCAGCGGTTAAGGATGGGCTGTTCGGCAAAAGACTCCTCGGATGCAATAAATCATATGTCCTGCGGAACCCCATTGCCCCGGACGCTTATCATAATTCAATTCTAAATGAAATCAATGCCTTTATCCAGGAATACAGGGGTCCGGTAACCCGGTACCTGATGGGGGTTATCGGCTCAGAAACGACCTTCCGCAAAATATCTCTGCCTCCTCTTCCAAAGAGTGAGATTGGACAAGCGGTATACTGGGAAGGAAACAAACGTATCCCCTTTGGACTCGACAATGCCTGTTACGGATACTACATAGACAGGAAATTCAAGGAACAAGAGCTTGATTCCTTCGACATTTCTCTGATAGCGGTCCCGCAGAGCGAGATTGAACGCAAACTGGAAATGACCCGTCCTCTCGGAATCGAATTTTCCGCCGTATGGCATGAACAGGAAGCGATCGGACAGCTTCTCCGTTGTATTCCCGGCTTCGACCTTGAAAAGACCTATGCCCTTATCAATGTCAGCCGGAATGCGTCACAGATAAGTTATTATCGCGGTTCCCGACTCGAATTCATGCATTCGACGGCCTTGGGAACGGATAACCTTGGGGAGACGTCGGCTCGCCCGCTGACACACGAGCAATTCCTCGAGGAACTCGCCGCCGAAGTTCAGAATTCCCTCGATTTTTATGCGGCGCAGTATTCCAGCAATTTTACCAGCGATATATATATATATGGAGATCTCTCCTACAGCGATGAATTGATCGAAAAGCTGACCGGCAATATCGGTCTGAATTTCGCCCTATTTCCTACCGAATTCTGGTCTAATAAAGCAAATGCCGATAGTGCGACCGCCGAGCAGGTTCCGGTCTGTCTCGGTGCCGTAGCCATCGCCATGGCCGATTTCGAATCGATCAATTTCCTTCCGGAACCGATTAAAGAAAAACGCAAAGCCCGGCGGTTTTACCACCTTGCCGTACCGGTCCTGGTCCTGTTTACAGGGCTGGTCCTGACTTACTGGCACTCAATACGCATGGAAAACGACGCCCTGGTCCTTCAACTTAACTCCTCGCAGGACCAAATCGAACGCTTCAAACGATCGGAATCGTACCAGACATACAACCGCCTGAAGCGACAACTGGCAGCCGACAAGGCCTTCCTGGCACGACTGCAAAAAGATCCGACTCATCTGTATTTGAATTTGAAGGAGCTGTCGCGGATTGTACCGGATAAGATAAGACTGGAATCCTACGAATTGTTTCCCGGCCCCGTAACCAATAAATTGAATCTCGCCGGGAAGGCGGTATCGTCGGACCCTCCCCCCGAGATCATTCTGGCGGAATTCATCGCCGAACTGGAAACTTCACCGTTCTATAATAATGTGCGGCTCAGCAAGCACATCAAGCGCCCCAAAGGGAAATATTTCGAAATCGATTTTACCATCGATTTGGACGCCGTGATATGAAAAAGCATTACGCCATAATCGTCATTGCCGTCCTGGCGGTATCCGTGTTATCATACATCCTGCTGATACAACCGGCATTTGAACGGGCCTCGATTCTCGGCTCGGAATTAACGAAATCAATTCAGAGCCTTGAAGACATCAATCAGACCATGCGGGATGCTCCGGCTTTTTTTAAGATTCACAGGGATATCATCAATAAGAAAGAAAATCTGGCCTCGCAGCTCTACACCAAGGAAGATTTAATCCGGCTGTTCGACGATCTTGATAAAAAAGCCATGAAGCATAAAGTGGCGATTGTGGAAATCACGCCATCGATCGAAGAGCTTCTCCTCCTGAACAAGAAACTTCCTTCGGACGCCGAACCGCAAATGTTGAACATGTCTATCTCCATTCGGGGCGGCTTTATCGAGGCGGGTAATTTTATCAAAGATATGGAATCGCAGAAGTTCTACCAGGGAGTGCAGCATTGCATGATTTTGAATAATGATCCGTTCCGCAGACAGTCAGATGTACGATTTTCCTTTATGGCCGTCTTGGGGACAATCAGGGGGATCAATGAATCCGGCGCTTAGAAAAAAACTGGTATTCGCTTCCCTGCCGATCGCGATCATTATCGCGGTGATACATTTTTCGGGCGAAAACTCCTCGCACCAGCCGGCCGGACAGACTCAATTGGCCGATAGCCCTCCCCTGCCTTCGGGGACGACCGCAGCGCCGATCCCCGCCGTAGACTTCGCAATGTTCGATACTCTGTCATGGGGACGCGACCCATTCGAGGGAACGCCGGTGGTCCAGCCGTCTCTTCCGGTCGCTGAAAACGCCCCGGAATGGAAACTGGGCGGGATAATGTACGGAGATGGCGAACCGACCGCAGTCATCAACGGGAAAATAGTTACCAGAGGGGATGAAATAAACGGCGCCAAAATTCTCAAAATCGGTCCGAAATCGGTTACGATTGAAATAGACGGTGAAGCCAAAACGGTTTCTATCGCGGGAGATAAATCATGAAATTAAGAACAGGCATAACGATATTATTAATTATTTTCTCGATGCTCGGCACTTCCCGGGCGGACATTATCGATTTCGACCGAAAGGTTTCGCTGCAATTCGACGAAGTCCCGATCACCACGGTCTTGAACATGATTGCCGGGAAATATAAACTGAATATCGTACAATCGTCTCAAATGGAACAGGAAATATCGGTCAAGCTGGAGAATGTCTCACTTCGGGACGCTTTAAATGCGATTCTCTCATCGAACGGATACAATTATTATTATTCCGGCGACATCGTCGTGGTAAAACCGCTGGAAATGAACGTCCCCGGCGAGCTGAGCAGTATTACGATTAGCTTGAATTACCTCTCGCCGACCGCAGCGGTCAATGCTCTTCAAGATCGGGTTTCACCCAAAGGTTCGATTAAGGTTATCGAAGCCGGCCAGGGAGGAACATCGGCGTCGGGGGTTCGCGCATCGCGAATCATCATCACCGATCTCCCGGAATCGTTGCCGAAACTGGAGGCGCTTTTAAAGGAACTGGATGTCCCCGAACCGCAATTATCCATCGAAGTCCGTATGGTGGAAACCAACGTCGATTCGGAAGATAGAGTCGGCCTGAGCTGGCCGACCTCGATCCAGGCCCGGATTCACGGCGCCGCGGAACTCGATGAAGCCACCGAAAGCCAGACCGGCACGGAGGCAATGCTTTTCAAAGATCTGAAATCCGGCCCGTGGCAATGGGGGAAATTATCCGTCGAGGAAACCCAGCTGATGCTGGAATTTCTCAACCAGGACGGCAATTCAAAGTTGATATCCGATCCCAGAATTACCACCCTGAATAATCATGAAGCGGAAATCAAGGTGACGACTGTTGTTCCGATTCAAACCATCAATCGCTTCAGCGAGGGCGGATCGGTGCAGGATATCGTTACCTTTCAGGACGAGGAAATCGGGATCACCCTTAAAGTCACCCCTCATATCTGCGACGACGGTTCGATTATGCTTGAGGTACGGCCGACCGTGGCGGAAATAATAGGCTACGCCGGTCCGGCAGAAAGCCAGAAGCCGATTACTTCGGAACGTTCCATCTTTACCCGGATTAAGGTTAAAAACGGCGAAACGGCGGTACTGGGGGGATTGTTAAAGGAAAACAAAATAGAAACCGAACAAAAAGTATTTATCCTCGGCTCACTACCGCTGCTGGGGAATCTATTCAAACACAAGACCACTCAGAAAAGCACGACCGATTTAATGATCATGATTTCGCCGACCATTCTGGCGGATTAATAGCGGGGCTTGCCGAGCGAAAAACGGGACGATTTGTTGAAATAGACGTACAGGCCGATTATAATATAACCGATGTCGCGGAATATCAGACTCCAGGCATTACTTTTCGCTTTTGAACTCACCGAGAAACAACCACATTCCAAATCTACTCCTCGCACCAGATTGACTGCAATCGCAACCAGAAAAACCATCAAAAGGGCGTTGATAATCAACGAGGCCCCTCCCCGGTAAATTCCCAAAATCAAAACCACTCCGCAGACAAATTCCAGCCATGGCATAATAATCGCGGCCGAATTTATTAGGCTCCCCGGAAGAAGATGATAATTATAAATCACTCTTGCGAACTGGGCGGGGTCGATAATTTTATCGATGGAAGCATATATAAATATACCGCCCAGAAGCAGGCGCCCTATCAGGCCCAAATAATCATTATGTATAAATCCCTTATGTTCCGGCACTATTCCTTCTCCCTCACCAATGGAAGCTCAGCTCTTTCCCATTCACGCCAGCCGCCATAAAAGACATGAACCTCTGTCCATCCGAAAGCGGCCATATCTCTTCCCAGGCTTAACGACGATTCACATTCGGAACCGGAGCAATAGATTACGAGCGGGCGGTTGCGGGGTATTTCAGATGCGACACTATCCCAGAAGACCTCGAGGTTTTCTATCGGAAGGTAATCGTAAGCGATGTTAATCGCTCCCATAATATGGCCGTATGCGAAATCTTCCGGTTCGCGGGCATCGATAAATACAGCCCGTTTATCCTGATAAATGGCCGCCGCTTCATCAAGGGATATAAAAGGAGGATCCCCTTCCTCGGCGGACGGAGGAACAACGACCGAATCGGAATTGCTCACCGAGGGCCAATTGCCCTTTAGAGATATACCGTTTCCGGAAACCGAATTCATGATTAGGCCAAGGGCGGAAGAGAATACTAATAGTATTAATGCCTGCTTTAGTCTGATTGCCATGTTGTTAATACACCGGTAAGCCAATAAAGTTCATTGATTTCCACAGGCTAAGGGGATCATTATATTACAAATAGATACGGGAGTCAAATGAAATAATCGATAAAAAAAGGCCCTGCGGTCGCAGGACCTTTCAAGACTTAAAATTACCGGAACAGCGCGATAATTCCGCTCAGGCTTTGCCTTCCTGAAATGTTCCCTTACGGCTGAAATTAATCAGCCCATGCTTGCCCAACAAAATCTTTGAAGAAATCAGAGCGAATTTCTCGGGATTCAGGCCCTGAAGCCCGTAAGGATGCCAGCAATCTTTGACTGCCACTCGGGAATCCCTGGTAGGATCTTTTCCAATTAACATCGTGCTCTCCTTGTCGCCTTAAGGTTTCGCCCTTAAAGCATAGCGGCTTGCCAATGGGGGGGGCAGGTCGGTGTTTTTCGGTTTCCTCCTCTGCGTACAGAGCTTTTCTTTTCTCAATGTGCTACGGTTACCGTGATTGTGAGGGCGGTGCCGGGTAACATCTATGTTAGTAAGCCGCGAACCTGGCGGTTTGGGGTGAAGCGGACCTCCGTACGATTCGCGGGCGGATATCCAAAAGAATCCTATCGCAATTCCTGCTTTGCCTTTAACTTATTGCATTCAAAAACAATAGTCAAGTTAGATAATTGAGAGCGCAATGTTTGCGAAGCTAACAAACGCTAAAAAGGAGGTCTAACCGGTCACCCTATGGGTTTGTCCGGTATTAACTTATCCAAGACAGCTTTCCTAAAATAAAAATGGCGCGGTTTGTAAAAATACCGCGCCATAAAGTTTTATTTGCTTTTATTTGAAAAGTCTGGATGCCTATAAGTAAAGAAGCCCCAGAAAGGCAACCAGGAAGACCAAATAAAAACCGAATTTTAGTTTTTCTGTTAATTGCATTTCACCGTATCCTGTTCTAATCATATTTCCTTACCTCTAAACAACTTCCCGCATTCCAAGTTCCCTATATACGATAATATCGGTAAATATTATATTAATACTCCTGTTTTAGCAAGGATTTTTTACGGAATGCTGATATTTCTGGCAGCTCAGGCGGTTCTTTTGCCGATGGAACGATACCAGGCCACGGTCCGACGCAACCCCTCCCGCAGGGTTACCTGTGGCTGCCAGCGCAGGCGGGTTCGAATCCGTTCAATATTGAGGACCCTGCGGCGGATATTATCGATATCTCGCCGGTCGATATGCTCCACCTTAACATTCCCGCCAACCAGCTCGGCGATTTGGTGGACCAGGGTTAGGACACTCGTTTCACTGCCGGTTCCCATATTGAAGATCATTCCCTCCGAACGGGGGGATAATAGTGCCATGAGGGTCCCTTCGACGGCATCATCGACATAGGTGAAGTCGCGGGTTTGATGTCCGTCGCCATGAACCTGCAAGGTCTTCCCCGCTTCCGCATCCCGTATAAACTTTGAAATGACACCGCAATACGGGTTGGAAGGATTCTGCCTGGGTCCGTAAATATTGCTGTAACGAACCACCGTTACCGGGACAAAAAAAGTCTCGTAGAAGGCGTAGCAATAGTTTTCGCCGGCCAGCTTGGAAACGGAATAGGGTGAAAAGGTAAGCGGAGTTTCGTCCTCGAGGATCGGGAGAATTTTCGGGTTGCCGTAAATAGAGGCCGATGAGGAATAAACGATCCGTTTCGGCTTGGTTTCGCGGGCAGCCATGAGGATATTCAGGGTTCCGCCAATGTTGGTGCTGTAATCCTCAAAGGGGTTTTTGGTCGATATTATGATATTCCGGGCGGCCAGGTGGGCGACATAATCGCAGCGGGCCATCAAGTCGCGGACCAGATTATAATCGGTCACCGAGCCCTTGATGAATTCATATGGGATCCCTTCGTCGATATTGGAGAGGTCCCCCGTAAACAGGTCGTCCAGAACGATGACCTTCCCCCCGGTTCGCGCGATCCTGCAGACGACATTCGAACCGATAAAGCCGGCTCCGCCGGTCACCAGAACGGTTTTTCCCGTAAAATCGACATTTATCATTTTATTTCCTGATTCTTAATCCGAGAAAAAGAAGGGGCCGAGCCAGTCTCCACCAGTCGCGAAACGGTTTCATCTTGGTGTATTGTTTCGGGTCGGCATGATAATAAAGGGTGATCGGCACCTCTTTGAATCGGACCTTGCTGTTAGTTACCGCTTTGAACAATATATAGGGTTCGAGTTCGTACCTGTCAAGCCAATCCTGATTGATATCGATACCGGGCAGCCGGAAGAAATCCATCCGGAACGCCCTGAAACCATTGGTGGCATCGGTAATGCGTCGCATCACCAGAAGCGACATCAGGGCCGAATAAAGCTGAGTCGTAATCATTCGAAAGGGCCGGTCGTTCACCACTTTCCCCCCTTTCATCCTCCGGGAACCCTGGATAAAATCGAATTCACCGGAACGGATAGGGTCGAGGACTCGCGGCAATTCCGAGGGCTCATGCTGGTCATCGGATGACAGCACCACGCCGATTTCAAATTTCTTTTCGATACCATACAGAATTCCGGTCCTGATTGCCGCACCGACCCCGCGATTGGGATCATGCCTCAGAACCGTTGCCCCCAAATCTTTCGCCTCATTTCCGGTAGTATCCGAAGAGCAATCGTCGACCACGACTATCTCGTCAACCTCACCGGTCGCTTTAATCTTTTCGACGACCTTCCCGACTTTTCCCGCTTCGTTGAAGGCCGGGAGGATTGCCAGGATTTTGGGACGGTCAGCCATCCTTTTTTTCCTCGAGAGCTTCCTTTTCAAGCTGCTTTAACGACAAGTGGGATTTTTTCAGATAATAAAAGCCCATCAAGGTGATAGGGAAAAATTGCGCGGCATGAAGCACCAGCGCGCACGAAACGGCGTTGGTGGTATCGATTCCAAACCGGCTGAGCGTGAAGACTACTCCGGCATGATATACCCCGATGAATCCGGGCGATGAAGGCAGCAGAATCGAAACCGACACGACAATCAAAAGAATGTATGAGGCATACACGGGGAGATGGAAATCGAAAGCGTAAAATACGAAAATGTTCGATATCCCCATGGCCAGCCAGAGGAGGATCGTGTGCAAAGATACCCAAAAGATGTATCGAAAGTTTTTCAAAAATAATAAACCCCTGGAAAACTTCACCACGGTATCCGCGACTTTGTCTTTCAGGAATTTCGGCAAAAAGAATAAATATTTGGTCATCAGTCGCCCGGCTCCTTCCGGACGGACTACCACCGCCACGGCGAATAAGAGACCGGTCACGGCGACGGCCAGCATCGCAATAACGGCATATTTGCTCTCCCCTTCCACTACCTTCATGGGAGCCACCGCCAGGACCGCGGCCAGTATCAGCATCAGGGCCAACAGGTCGAAGACCATGCGTTCGATAAATATGGTTGCCATCGAAGCCGATTTGGTAATACGGTTATCCTGCTTGGAAAGAGAATATGCCCGCACGAATTCTCCGAGACGCAACGGCAGAACATTATTGGCCATAAACCCAACGCAGGTAGCGGAGAGCAGCCGCCCGTATTTTACTCGTGCAATCGGAAGAAGCATCCATTTCCAACGTTCGGCCCGCTGGTACATGGCCAGGACCACGAACACGATATTCGGGATTATCCAGATATAATCGGCGCTCTGCAAGGCCGTGTACAACCGGTCGTACTCCACCTTACGCAATATCAGGAAGAGGAAAACCGCCGATATAAGAATACCGATGGCAAAAGAAATAGTACGCTTGCGACTCATTATCACTTACCTCTTGCAACCACCGTTTCAAGCTCTTTAAAAAATTCGGCGGCGGCCGTATCCCAATCGAATTTCGATGCCCAGACCAGCCCTCCCTTTTCCAGACGGCTCCGCTCCTCGATATCGGTCAGCAGACGTATGAGCTTTGCGGCAAGTTCATCGATATTGCCATATTCGTACAAATAGCCGGAATTATTATTGTCGATGGAATTTCTAAGCCCGGGGACATTGGCCGCCACCGCGGCGGTCCCGCAGGCGTTAGCTTCGATATTAGTCAGACCCCAGCCTTCCTTCATCGAGGGATACACTGCCACATGTGAACGCCGGAAATAATCGACCTTCTGCTCGGCAGTAACGAATCCGGGGAAATGGACCCTGTCTCTTATCTTCGATTTTCCGGCGAATTGCTTCAGCGGTTCGAGGTAATCTCCCTTACCGACAATGTGCAATTCCGCGTTCGGGATTTTTTCGAGGACTTTTTGAAAAGCCAGAATCAGATGATCGATGGACTTATATTTTTTGATTCGTCCCAGGTACAGTATCGTGGGATTCTCGAATTTTCTCACCTTCGGATCGAATGAATACAGGCTATGATCGATACCGCAATGCACCACCGAAACATTTTCGGCCGGAACGCCCCTTGCTATAATATCGTCCCTGGTCGATTCCGAGGCGGCGTTAAATCTCCTTCCCCGATAAATCCACGTCAAAGGCTTTTCAGCCAGGTAGACATAGGAAGCCAGCGCGAAATTCACTTCATGAAACACGGTCGTGGAAAAGAGATGGGGAATCATGACCAGGGTCGGGATTTTCAGATAGCAGGGGGTGAAAAAGGGAATCTTATTGATGCCTTCTATCAAGACATCGAATCCCCCCTCGCGGACGATTTTTCTTAAATAGAGTGGTGCAATCCAGTTGAAATTGCGGCGACCGCCGCGGCGGATAATTTTAATCCCGTTAATGGTTTCTTCGGATCTGGCTCCGTTATATGATGAGCAGAACAAGGTCGCTTCGTGTCCCTTGTCGATGAACCGAACCAGCAGTTCCTCCAGTTGAACTTCGGCCCCGCCGGCAAAAGGGTTGGTTAAATCCTGCCAATTCAGCGCCAGGATCTTCATTCATTGTTTCCTTGAGGAGTATCCGGACGAAGAGGTAATGCCGGCATTTTCTCCAATTCTTTCAGGAGCTGGACGGCTTCCGTATCATCGGGGTGACGGACCAGCCATTTCCTGATATGCTCTTTAAGCGAGCCGAGATCATTCAGATGATAGTATACCGATGCCAGCGCTTTGAAGGCATCGGTATAATCCGGATCCAGAGCATAGGCCCTTTGAAGCGCTTTCGCGGCGACATCGAATCTCTTGCTTCCTGCAGCCACCAAACCCCAGCGATAGTAAAGTTCCTTTTTATTCTGGTCGGGAACAGGTTCGAGGAAAGCATCAATGGAATCTTCTTTGCCCATATCGGACAATAACTGCGCACCGTAGCCGTAAAGTTCGTACGACATTGGAATCCTCTCGATACCCTTCAAAATATACTCCATAGCCTGTTCATTATTCCCCGCGATTCTCATGGTATCGGCCATCCACATGAATATCTGGGCGTAGTTATTCGCAATGCGGATACTGGCCTCATCCTTATAAACCGTGGAATCGGCGATGCTCCGATAGCTGTACTTTTCGAGAACCAACTCCCTGGTCTTATCCAGGTTAAGCCGGTTTTTACCCTGTTCCCTGCTCATTGTGAATACCAAACCATCTAGAACCAGAAATTCATCCAGCGATTTTCCTTTGAATTTGCGGTTATCGTCGGGAGTGGTAACGGTGATATGGACAGGGTTTCTCCATCGGTTTTGAATCAGCAATTCGTCCACCAGCTGGTCTTGGATCCTGAATTTCAATCCATCCTGAGAAATGTACGGTCGCAGACGATCGATCTGGTCGTCATTCCATGAAATGGGAAGATCCTTAAAATCACGCAGCTGCTTGATATACCAGGCCAGATTAGCCAGCGATAGATTTACCGACTTGACATCCTGGCGGTACCCATACGCTTCCTGAATGCACCATATTGGAAAAGTATCGTTATCCCCGTTGGTAATCAGGATGGCATTTTCATTGCAAGTCATCATCAGGTTACGGGCATAGTCATACGCCATATAATTATTGGATCGGTCATTCTTGAAGTAGTTGCTGCTTATGGCGGCGGCAGGGAGAAAAGCCAGCAGGCAGGCCGCTCCGGTCATGACATACTTAAGCTGTTTCGCGCCCCCGGAAAAAGTATCTTTCACCAAATCGATAAACGCCGCCACCCCGAGGCCTATGGCAAGACCAAAGAAGATGAACCCCGGAGTGAAGAAATAATCTCGGTCCCGCACTTCGATATAGTCCTGGTCTCCGATCATACGGGTGCCATCGGCGAAATTCATGTACAATACCAGACCGACCGTGCATATCAGAATCATGAGCATCAGCGGCAAACCGAGCTGCGGTTTCCTGCGGATAGTCTCCCAGATACCAAAAACACCCAGGATAAGTACCACCACGAACCAGGGTCCCTGAAATCCGTACTGCTCCTTGAAGAAGCGCCAGAAACCCATCCGCCGGTAATCTCCGAACTGGTTCTCCCACTCTCCCCGGCGCGAAAACATCCGCTCGGTCATCGATTCCGAACCGTACTGCTTGCGTTCGAGGTATCCCACCATTTGTTTGGTCGAGCTCGAGGGATCGTTTTCATCGATACTGGGATTCAAGGACGACCTGATGGGAATAAATAGATGCACCGAAAATCCGATTGCTGCCAGCAAGATTATCGAAACAGCTACCCGCCAGTTTTCGGTCTTCATGAATTTCGCAAGCACCAGTATCAAAATCGTTCCTCCGATGAGGCCGTAGATAAACTGGTAAAATCCGAGAATAATCATCGACATCCCGACAATGGCGATAAAGATCAGGATATTGGTCCTTTTCCAGATCGAAATGGCCAATAAAACTATAAGTAAGGCACTTAGCCCCAAGAATGCATGATAACCATGGAATATTTCGCCCATACCAAAAAGCAGGATCGGAGAAAGAGAATATATTGCGGCAAGCTGAAGGTCGTATTTAACGACCTCTGATGTTTTAGTGAAGAACCGGCGGTAGGCCGAATATATTCCCCATATTGCCAGACATACGAAACCTATCCAGCCTATAGGGATATTCATGGTCGATTTGAGGCCTTCCGACATCTCCCCTCCGCCGGCAGCGGAATTGATAAGTACGAAATAGAAAGGATACAGTGCCAGCAGGCTCAAAAAGAGAGTAATAGAACTTATGGCCGAATACCTTGCCACCATGGCGAGATGGAAAATATAAACCATGGTGGTTATTGCAATCGGGATATAATAGGGTATTTCGCCGGGTTTCGAAGAAAGCGCAAAAATGAGGTACAACTCCAAAACAATCAATAACGTAACCAGGCCCCATTCGCGATTTCCGGCGTCCTTCTTCAATATGATGTAAAGCGCGATCACCGGCATAACCAGATAGATAGTCATATGGACACCGATCCCGAGCATTCCCAAAAACAGCGCCAGAATCATGGCCCTGGTGCCGTAAAATGTTTCTTTGAAATCGTTGTATTTCAAGGCGAGCCAGTAAATGGCCAGCATCATCGCCATGGTCAGAGCATAAACTTCGGCTTCAACGGAATTGGACCAGTTGGTGGTATTAAAGGTGGCAAAGAGTGAACCGGAAAATCCGCCGGCATAAGCTATAATGCGATGAAGGCGATCCTGGCGGTCGTCGTACCATTTACGAATCAGCCTGACCACAACCAGGTATCCGAATAAGGCCATAAAGGATGCCGAAATTACCGACAGCAGATTAACCCGGTAGGCCACATCCTCGGCAAACGGAATGGCGGCAAAAATCCGCCCGATCAATAAATACAAAGGGAATCCCGGAGGATGAGCGATACCAAGGATTGCCGAACATGCGACGAATTCTCCGCAGTCCCAGAACGACATGGTCGGAGATACCGTGCGTAAAAGAAAGTAGAGCGTTATAAAAAAGACCAGCCCGCCGATTATGGCATTGGGGAGGTCGAGTTTTTCTTTTTTGAACTCAGTCAATCTATAAACCTGTCACTGCTGTGGTAGGCCACAAGCCAAATCTTTATACAAGATAGCCTTAGAATATACCCATTTTTTGGGTGTTGTCCAGAGAGAAAATCCGGACAATCACCGTTAACGCCAATCTGCACCCAGAACCCGGTAGGCGCCGGTGGAATCTATTTTGAATTTCGGCGGGATGTCGGTTTTCTTGAAGTAGTCATAGCCCGATTTCAGTTCATCCCAGAGTCGCGACACATTCTCGGACCGGGAACGGTATTTCTGAAGGGTTTCTTTATTTGAAGCATCATCGAATCTGCAGGGGAAAATAAATACTCGGATTTTATCCTGCCCGGAATTTCGGGAATCGACCGCGAAAAGGTACAATTCTTCAATTGCCGCATCGCCCAGAGGAATACACCCGATGGTCACACGGTTTCCGTGAATAAATATATCCCCGCCGGGATTGTCGGCACGAGTCCGGATGCGGTCCGAACGATTGGGGTAGTCAATGCCCAGCGATAAATGAAATTTGCTTTTGGGATTGAAACGATTGATGAAATAAAATCCTTCCGGGATTTGCATATCCCCCTGAGCCCTCTTGGGCCCGAGGATACCGCAGGAAGAAGCAAAAGGATAAGTTTTAATCAACTTGTGGGGACAGGTGTCGCAATCGGAAGCCCAGAGCTCCAGTTCCTTTTCGAGTTTAAAGGCCTGAATAAAAATCCTGAAAGAATTGGTATCGATTCCTGATTTAGTCAGAAGATTTATATTTTTTTCCCCGGCATTCTTTCTGGCTGTCCTCACCCGAGGATACTGCCGTTGTGATTCGACGAATGATTCAGCCGCAACCGTCGAATGGAATTCCACTAATAGAAACAAAATAATAACGGCAATGGAAACAATCCCGCCGAATCTCCAAATGCTGACTTTCAAAACCCCCCCAAAAACACTAACGTATAACTTTATATTATCGGTACAACCTACTTTTCCTCAGCTGTTTGCTTTTGCATTACTTTATCGAGTATGCCGTTGACAAAGGCTGCGGACTGGTTGGTCGAGAATTTTTTGGCCAGCTCGATCGCTTCGTTGATGGCGACTTTCATCGGAATATCCGGCATATAGCGGACTTCACATATGGCGATACGCAAGACGTTCTTATCTACTATGGCAAGACGGTCGAGCTTCCAGTTCGTGGCCAGACCCGTGATATATTCATCGATTTCTTTCAGGCGCTTGACAACTTCACGGAACAGATTAAGGGCGAAAATATAATCGCCGTCATCCAGCCGCTTCTCTTTTTTTATAATGGAGTCAATCAGCTCGTCAGTGCTCTGTTCCCCCTGCTCCAAAGCATACAGCGCTTTTAAAACCGATTCTCGGGCACGGTGACGACTGCTCATTTCTTCTTCAGTTCTTTATACAGGTTCACCATTTCGATGGCGGATTCGGCGGCATCCCAGCCCTTATTCCCGGCTTTGGTTCCTGCGCGCTCGATGGCATGTTCCAATGTATCCGCAGTAACCATTCCGTAAATGATCGGCATTCCGGTATCGAGAGCGGTTTTGGCGATCCCTTTGGTGGCTTCCGCGGCGATATAATCGAAATGGGGGGTCTGTCCCTTTATAAGCATGCCGAGGCAGATGATTGTGTCATATTTTTTGGTTTCGGCCATTTTGGCCGCCATGTACGGAATCTCAAATGATCCGGGGACCCAGGCCACAGTAATATTACTCTCGATGGCCATGTGGCGAATCAGGCAATCGACCGCCCCTTCCAGCAGTTTGGAAGTCAGAAGACTGTTAAAACGGCTGACGACAATTCCTACTTTTATTCCCGACGCATCGAGCATCCCGACGATTTCCTTGTATTTCATATTCACTCCTATAAGATCGTGAAAAGGTGTCCCAGTTTATCACGTTTGGTTTCGAGGTATTTCATATTGTACCGGCTCGGTTCGATTTGAATCGGAACCCGTTCCGTTATTTTCAGACCGTAGCCTCCCAATCCGACCACTTTCTTGGGGTTGTTGGTCATCAGGCGAATCGAGCTCAAGCCGAGGTCGACCAGAATTTGCGCGCCGATGCCATAATCGCGGAGATCGGCCTTGAACCCCAGATCGACATTGGCCTGCACCGTATCGCGTCCTTCATCCTGGAGCTTATAAGCCCGTATCTTATTGGCCAGCCCGATTCCGCGCCCCTCCTGGCGCATATAGAGCAAAACGCCTCTTCCCTCTTTTTCGATTCGCATTATGGCCGTGGCCAGCTGGTCGCCGCAATCGCACCGGGACGAACCGAATACGTCGCCGGTCAGGCACTGCGAATGCACCCGGACCATGACATCCTTTTGCCCTGAAACATCCCCCTTAACCAACGCCAGATGGTGATGATCGTCGATATCCGACCGATAGAGATGCAGACGGAAATGCCCCCAGCGGGTGGGAAAATCGGTTTCGGTTATTTTTTCGACCAGCTTTTCATGGTGACGGCGGTATTCGATAAGATCTTTTACAGTGATAATTTTCAGCTTGAATTGTTCGGCCATTTCCATCAGCCGGGGTACGCGCGCCATTGACCCGTCATCGTCCATAATCTCGCAAAGAACCGCAACCGGCTTAAAGCCAGCCAGCCGGGCCAGGTCAACCGAGGATTCGGTATGCCCCGCGCGCGAAAGAACGCCCCCCTTGCGGGCCTGAATCGGGAAAACATGCCCGGGACGCCCCAGGTCTTCCGGACGGCTGTTTTCATCCACCATAACATTTATTGTCCGCGCCCTGTCAGCGGCGGAAATACCGGTCGTGGTTCCGCTAACGGCATCGACCGAAACCGTGAATTTCGTCCCGTGCAGCGCGGTATTGGCGTCCACCATCGGATGCAATTTAAGCCGTTCGATTCTATCTTCGGTTAAGGGGGTACAAATCAATCCCCGGCCGTAGGTGGCCATGAAATTGATACTTTCCGCCGTGGCCTTTTCGGCGGCCATGACGAAATCCCCTTCGTTTTCGCGGTCTTCGTCATCCACCACGATAACGATCCGCCCCTGCCTGATTTCCTCAATTGCTTCGGGTATTTCGTTGAACTTCATGATTGTCTCTCCGTTCCGGCTACCAGCCGGCCTCCATTAACTTCTCTATGGTTATATCCTGTTTTGTCTTCGCCGAAAGCTGGCGGACGATATATTTCCCAATGATATCAAACTCCAGGTTTATCTTTTCTCCGGTTTTCCATTCCTCAACAGTGGTATTCATGAAAGTGTGTGGAATGATATTTATCCGGAATTTATTATCTTCGATTTCATTGACCGTCAGGCTTATCCCGTTTATTGCAATGGAGCCCTTTGCCGCCAGATAGGGAGCGAACCGCATATCGTATTCAATCCCGATAACCTGCGATTCTCCGACCGCCCTGCTTTCAACAATCTTTCCGATACCGTCGATGTGCCCGGTAACGAAATGGCCTCCCAATCTTGAGGTCGGCAGCATGGCTCGTTCCAGATTGACCCTGGTCCCGACGCTGTACTTTTCTATAATAGTATGGGCCTGAGATTCCTGCGAGGCTTCGACCGTGAAGCTTTCGGCGTCGAAAGCGGTGACCGTCAAGCAGCAGCCATCGACGGCGATTGACTCTCCCAATTCAATCTTTTCGAAGGCATTTGCCGGGCGAATCGTCAAGAGGCGATAGTTGCCCCTGCTTCCGAAGTTTTTGATGCGGCCGGTTGTCTCTATGATTCCTGTAAACATATTATTATCCCGGATATGCCGTTACCATCAAATCTTTTCCCGACTCTTTCCAATTCATATCCTTTAATGCTATGGCTTCACTCGGATGACCGACTCCCAAATCAGCGATTGAAGATATCCCCCCGCCGATTAATTTCGGTGCTACAAAAAAGATAAACTTATCGACCAGCCCGGCCCGGATGAATGAAGCCGCCAATCCGGCTCCCCCTTCAACGAGGATCGACGTTATGCCGAATTGACCCGCCCTGTTCAGAAAATCTTCCAGGGATAACCCATTGCCTTTTGAGCGTATCCCCCAGGTGGTCAGGTTTTTTATCTTAAATCTATCGATGTTTTTTTTCGGCGCAGCCAGGATTGTCTTATGGTCGTCATTTTTCCTGAATAAATCGAGATTCTTTCGGACATTCAGGCTGGCTGAAATAATTATCCGATATGGGTTTTTTCCCCTGACACTTCTTACCGTCAATGAGGGATTATCGATATTGGCAGTCTTCGCGCCGACTGCGACCGCATCGTACTGCGACCGGAGCAAATGCACCATTTTCCGAGAAGCCTCGCTGCTGATCCATTGCGATTCGCCGTTCGAAGCCGCAATGCAGCCGTCAAGCGACTGCGCCAGCTTCAGACAAACAAAGGGACGGCCCGTTTTAATGAATTTTAGATAGACTTCATTCTGCCGTTCGGCTTCCCCCCGAAGAAGGCCCGGCACGGCCTCGATTCCGGCTCGCCGTAATGCCGCCGCCCCTTTGCCTTTTACCTTTGGATTGGGATCCGTGAGGGAATAGTAAACCCGCTTTATTCCCGCCTTGATTATCTCATCGGTGCAGGGCCCGGTCCGCCCGTAATGGCAGCATGGTTCAAGCGTGACATAAAGATCTGCCCCGTTGGCCTCTTCGCGGGCATTTCTGATGGCATGAATTTCTGCATGGGGAGTCCCTGCAGCTTTATGAAAGCCTTTGCCGACGATATTCCCGTTACGGACAATCACGGCTCCGACCAGCGGATTGGGCGAGGTTTTCCCCCGTGCCTTTTCGGCCATCTGGAGGGCCTCTCCCATATAGACTTCATGCGCCTTTCCGGCCATAAAAAAACCCCAATAATCGGGGCATGCGTACAGGACCGCTTCGTCCCATACGGGGAATTCTTCTCCCATCCGGACTGTACCGTCGGCACCGGGATTCCACCGGTCCTGCCCCGCGGTTTTAGCGGGGCTCGCGGGCTGTCACCGCCGGTCGAGGAATTACGCCTCGCCCCGAAGAATTTCGACCAATATAAGCGATATTAAAGGAAACGCAAGCGATTTATCGAGATATGCGGGTTTTTAGGTGATCACGCTATGATCGGCGCGATCGGCCAAAAGGGTCATTATGGTATCAAGGATGGTTTCGGACCGGAATGGCTTGGTCACCAGACTGTCGATCCCCTTTTTCATGAGATCGGCAATACTTTCTTCGATTTCCCAGCCGCTGATGAGAATAATTTTTATCCTTCTATCGACCTGCTTAATATGTTCGGCCAGCTCCAGACCGCTGATTCCCGGCAATCCGAGGTCGGTAATGATTATATCGAACCGTTCGCTGCCGCACATTTGAATCGCCTGTTCCCCGGTGGTCGCGGTCCTGGTTTTAAGTCCGCTTGATACGAGAATCTCTTTCATGACTTCCTGAAAATCGGGGCGATCCTCGACGATTAGAACACTCACACCTTTGCCGGCCAAATCGTCGCCAAAACCTTCATAGTCTTTCGGTTTTTGTTGCCTGGCGATAGGTATGGTAATGATAAAAGTAGTCCCGACATTTATTTCGGAATTTACTTTTATATTCCCCCCGTGATTCTCGATAATTTTTTTACTCAAAGGAAGTCCTAACCCGGTTCCGGCATCCCCCTTGGTGGTAAAAAACGGCTCGAAAATTTTACTCAATACATCTGCCGGCATTCCCGCCCCGGTATCACGAATAAATAGAACGATGGAATCTCCATTAATCCGGTTGGAAATGAAAATGGACCCTCCGTTCGGCATGGCATCCAGGGCATTCAAAAGGATATTCGTCAGGACTTCGCGGATTTCGGATGAATCGACATCGACCATGGCATCGAGCTTTAAATCTCTGTTTAAAGTATATTTTACCCCTTTGGCCTGACTGAGGCTCTGCCAGCGCGGACGGATCATTTCGATGGAATCATCGATTAACCGGTTTAACTCGATCGACTGTCTTTTCTTCTGTCTTCCCGGCTTGGTCAGCTGACGCAATCTCGCGAGAATTTCTCCCGAATCGACCGCGGACTTCTCGATTACGACGGCATCTTTCACGATTTTCTCCGCAATCTCGCTTCCTTCGATCTTAGCCGCTTTGGTCTGAATCAGTTGACTGCGGCCGAGAATCGCTCCGATGGCATTATTCAGATCGTGGAAAACCCCGCCGGCCAGTTCTCCGAGAGTACGAAGGTTTTCGATTACGGAAAGTTTCTGTTCCAGTTGAGATATCTGGTCATTCAAAACGCGAAGCTGTCTTCCGAAATTTTTCGCCTGTTCGAATCCTCCCAGATAGCTGGCAAGGGCCTCGAATATATTGATATACCGTTTTAAATAATCTCCGGGAAGTGATGATCCGACATTGATAAAGCCATAAATATTACCTTCAGCCTTAATCGGAATGGCGATATATGAACGCACTCCCTCTTTATAAAGCTGTATCTGCAATTTCGAATCCAAGGATGAGGGAATTAATTCGCCGCTTTGGAATTTGCCGGTTTCGATCACCTGTTCCAACTCGGATCCTCTGACGGCGTAGGTTGTTCCGCTCGGAATCGGAATTTTCCCGCTCAGGGAGGCGCTTCCGTTTATTTCTATGCGGTTTTCCAGAACATTGTAGCGGGCCAGTGAAATTCGGTTCAAACTGATGTATTCATTTAGCTCTTTTAAAAGCAAGGCGGAAAGATCGTCGTACGATTTTCCGTTGTTAAGAAGTTCGTCGCAGGCGGCGAGGATACGACTCCATTCGACATCCCGACCGAAATGCTTGACGGAAAGCCCTTTCACAGCGTGCGCCAGCCGTTCGACAAACAGGGCCGGAGTATAGTCGGTTATACTGGGGATTATCCCGGTAATAATAAACCGGACATTCTGATCGAGCCCCCCCTCGATGATAAAACGGACTCTGGGCGGATACAATATTTCCGACGCCTTCGCCGGGATGGCTCCGACCGGCATAAAGGACCATCCTTCGGACAACACCTGCTGGATGGACTTCGCTTCTTCGGAATCGATTACCGCCGGCATATCGCCGAAATCGTTCAGTAAACCGATTATCCGGCGCTGGTGATATTCATTGCCGACCCTGTAATAAAATCCGACCTGTCCCCCGCCGATCTGGTCGATAATCCATTCCGGAAGCATCCGCAGGAAACCGTCCATGCTCTTGGCCTCCGCCACCCGGTTAAGCAAATGGATTGAAAGCTCCGCGGCCTCCGGGGGCGGAGCGGCATTGAAGATCATGCTGAAATAATCCTGAATGCCGGTACTCTCGATCAACGTCCCAAGTTTGTTGGCGCCGAAATATTCATAGTCGCCGTAAAATCCGCCGATAACGATGTTTTCCACCAGTATCGGGATAAAAACTTTATCGTCAATCGGGATATCCTGATCGGCCAGTTCCAGTTTTTTGAAGGCAATTCGGTCGAATACCGCCGGCGAATAACGGTTACCCAGTTCATCGGGAGGAATAAAAATGTATTTCATATTGGAGCGGTCAATCACGAGGTCTTTGACCGAATAGAAAAGCCCCGGAAGCACCGATGCGAAATATATATCGATATTTGAATTCCCCCCTTCTTCCTTTGCGGAAAGAAGAGCGGAATATTGGCTGTCGTCGAGAATCTTAATTTTATGGCTCATGCCGCAGTTGTCCCATTCAAGTGCTTTTCACTTCCGACATTTCCACCAGTTTACCGATGTTGAGACGTGATTCCTCAATGCCGTCTCTAAGTCCGCTGATTGTCTTTCTTGAGAAATCGAGTTGACTGAATGGGAGGTCGATTCGTTCCGGATCGATGTTTCTCCCCAGCTGTAATTTCAACCTCTTCGGGCCCTCAACCGGCCTTTCCTCCAGCGTGAATTCGACCAGCCTGCGGCTGATGTTCTCGATTTTGAAGGCCATCCCGATGATTTCAGCCAGCGACTGGAGGAAGGTGATATCGGCGGAATCGATTATGTTCCGTCCGTCCGTTCGCATATCGGCCAGCGTAATAATCGCTTCGGTAAAGCCATTGACTAGGACCGGTACCAATAATACCGACTTCATCCCGTCGAGATCGCATTCTTTAAGTTCCGCTTCATACCTCGGCTGATTCTCATCATCCACCCGTATGGAAATTAATCGCCTTTCCATCGCCGCGGTCCAGTACAACGGCGTGGTCCTGGCCGAAACGCGGATTTCCTCAGAATCGGCGATAGCCATGGGCCGCCTGGTTTCCACTGCAACGGTTCTCAGACGCATTTCCGACTGAGCGAACCCATGAATACGAACCATAGCCGTACCGGTGTTATCTATGATCAGCCTGGCTGCCCGTTCCAGGATATCGTTCCTGCTGTATGCTTCACTCATTTGCCTGGCGAAGCTGTTTATCAGGTCATTGTATGCGAGAGCTTTTTGCCTGATAAGGCGGCTGCTGTCGATGGAAACGATCGGAAGCAAAGCATAACAGAAAAGCCGGGATGCGAATTGTTTCCGCCGGTTGAAATTCGCCTCGCGGGGACTGCCGATAGTGACGACGCCGGCAATTCGGCCTCCCCTGTAAAGAGGGATTGCCATCATGCTTACCTGGGCACAACTCAAAATCAATGAATCTACCGGTAATTTACGGGGACAAGAAATATTATCTATGACTAGGGAACGGCCCTCTTTTATGACCGTGGCCAGGTGAGATTGGTTATCGGCCGGAAGAGTCGCCTGGTTCAATAGAATCGTTCCGTTGATACCGACCGAATAACGCCGATTGTAAGATCGCGATTCATCGATAATGTCCAGTGAAAAATATTCCGCCCCAAGAGCTTCATGAAATACATCGTAAATGCCGCGCAATTGGTCGCGAATATCCGTTTTCAGTGCGACCAGCCGGGTAAGTCTGCGCAGGTTCTGCCAGCAGCCATCATTATATTCTTTTCTAATCAGGCTCGCAAATTCTTCGAGCCGTCGCGTTACCGCGTTGCCTATCAGTTCCAGTTGATGGCTTTCGGCCTCTCCGAATTGCTTTTCGCTTTCACCATGAAAAAATACTGCACCCTTCAACTTATTTGAAACGTACATGGGAATGGCAGAATTAAAGCCGAGGTCGTGTTTAAGTCTTTCGATTTCTCCGATACCGTTTTCCCAGTTTATTGTTTCATTTTTAAGGGCATTCACCAGTGCCTGATTCAGGCTGTTGCAGGAGATGAAAACCGGTTTGGATCGTGTCGAAAAATACCTCAATAAAATATATCCGGAGAAACCATACATTCGACAGGTCTTTTCGAATGTTTTCGTAAACAGCTCGTCCGGGCCTTTCGAATTCAGAATGACCTCTCTTATTTCGCGCGGATAGAACTCCTTCCCGGTATCATGTTCCGCGGATAAGTCTTCGAAACTTTCGCCTGGAAGCCAGAATGAGACCCCGGCCAGTAAAAGCGTTACGCCCGAGACAATCCCTATCGCCTCAATGATATTTCGGTAAAGCTCCTCACCGATCAAAGGTACTCCGTCGAGCACGCCCAGATGTCCGGCCATCTGAATGATAGCTACACCGCATAGGACAGTCAGGCCGGCGCAGGAGTACCGATAGCTGGTCCGGTTCTTGAAAAAAAACTTTTCTCGCAGGGTATACAGTAAAATGAGGAGCGCGGCGAAAATAATAGAAAAGAACAAATCAAGGACAAATTGAGACACTTTCCCATACCTCCTAAGGTTCGTCAGCCCCGCAGGGAGATTTACTCTAATTTTCGGCAGTTCGGCGTAATTCATTAATATTCACCCGTTTGGCATGGCGGCCAAAACCCATATTTATAGGCCGGAGACTATAAATCCCGGCCTGCTGTTCGAACCCCGCACAGCTGTTCAAATGAAGAAATCAATTGAGCGATAGCCACTTAACTTGCGACAGGATCTCTCGGCATCAGGCTTGCAAAGGTCCCGTGGCAAACCATTGCTATCACCCGAGAACTGCAGAAGGAGGGAGTTTATGAAAACTCTTGTACCTAAGAATTTCTTGCCTGTATTGCTTATTCTTCTCCTGGCGGCGGCCGGATGCGAAAACAGCGATAAGGCCATAGTCAGCCAGGCTGCCGATGATACCATAACCATCGAGGATTATTTCCCTCTAACAGCCGGTAAGACGGTCACCTTTACCGTCGATAACGAAGTGACCGGAATTGTCTCGTCGGAAAAGTATACCGTTGGAGCCGGAGTTTCGGATGGAAATGCCATTAGCTATCAATGGATTCATTCCTACGGAAATTACGCCGATACCGGTTATTTCGTCAGAACGGGATCGGCTCTCTATTACTACGAGAATGGGGATGCCTATGCGGAACTGCTCTTCGACGCCCCCCTTGAAATCGGGAAGTCCTGGAATCGATTGACCCAGTCCCGTGAAGGGCAGAACCTTATTGATTCGCTAATTGGAAATTATGATAACAAATATGGCGGCTATAATGGCGGCCAAAACGGCGGAGACCATGGCTATAAAGAAGATGGCGAACTTGGGTTCGGCGGTGTCGGCAAAAACTTCCCACTCACGGCCTCTTCCTATCTGTCCATTACCGCCATTGAGGATATTGAGCTGTCCAACGGCGAAACCTTTGAAGATTGCTTACGGGTGGAAAGCCAGGCGGGCAGCCAGTATACCAACATATATTGGTACGCTCCCAAGTACGGCTTAATAAAATATATACTGGGTGCGACCGAGGAATCGCTTGCCACAGAAGACTCTCCCGACGGTCAAGTGGTCGGGGAAATGCAATAGACCGCTTCCTCCATTACTAACGGGTTACAGCAGATCGGACGGCAGTTTCTGCCGTCCGGTTTATTTTATCCGATCGCCCGTTGGTAATTTTTAAAATGAATTTTGGAAATTTTTAGGAGGATTTCCGGCCCATGTTTTTGAACCACCGCCCGGGCGGCGGTATCGACCGGGGCCCCTCCCCCCTTGTGGAGCTTTACGCCATAGGCCTGCTCCAGGCGGCTCATTGATTTAACGAATTCTGCCCTGGCAAGGATCGAGGCTGCGGCCACCTGCGGAATGGCCTCGGCGCGGACTATCTGCTCCAGATTGATCTTTCTCCCCTGCTTCATCAGAGCGGCCTCAATCAAGTCCGTCTTGCCGAATTTATCCGAAACAGCCTTTTCGATTTCGTGTTCGGAGGCGATGTTTTCGATAACCCGGCTGTGCCCCCAGGCCAGCAGACGATTAAGATTTTTGATTTTATCGTAAAGCTGATTGTACTTCTCCGGACCTATGACTACCAGGGTATGCGCGAAATTGGCTTTTATCCAGTCGGCCAGCTGGAGGATTCGCCCGTCGGATATTTTCTTGGAATCCCGGATGTTCATTTCTTTCATCCGGGGAACCTCGCTGTCGTCGGCCAGAACTCCGGCGATGACCAGGGGGCCGAAAAAATCCCCCTTGCCGGATTCATCGATCCCGAGAATGCCCCTCTTTTTCAAAAAATCAATTTGCTCGTTCAAGATATTCGCCGGTCCGGGTATCGATCTTTATTTTGTCCCCTTCCTTTACAAAGAGCGGGACCTTTATTTCGAGCCCGGTCTCGACTTTGGCCGGTTTGGTGATATTGGATACCGAATCCCCCTTCACCGCCGGCTCCGATTCAATCACAGTCAAAACTACCGATGCCGGCAGGTCGATCGAGATGGGACGTCCTTCGAAGAGCAGTGCCATGTATTCGTGGTTTTCCATCAGGTACCAGCGGGAATCTCCCAAAGTTTCGATATCCATATGAACCTGGTCGTAAGTCTGTAAATCCATGAAGAAATATTCCCCCCCCTGCTCATAGAGGAACTGCATATTGCGGTGTTCCAGGTCCGGCTCGTCGAAGGTCTCGGTCGTAAGAAATGATTTTTCAATGACGGCACTGGTCAGCAGGTTTTTCATCTTTACCTTTACATGGGGACGGCCCCGCCCCATTTTCACGTGCTGGAAATCCACCACGACCTGAGGATTCCCTTCATACATTAATTTTACTCCTTTGCGGAGCTCGCCGGAATTGAGCATATTACCTCCGAAATTATTATCTAGAATTTTTAAGGATACGAATATAGAATAATAGCCCGATAAGGGCAAATGAATTTATATCGAGGAAATCGGCTCGTGCTCTTCGATATTCAATGGCAGCCTGATTCCGAAAACGGTTCCCCTGCCCGTTTCCGATTCGAATGTAATTGTCCCGCCGTGAAGGAAAATAATTTTTTGGGCAAGCGGCAGCCCCAGGCCGGTCCCTGAGGGGTTACCGGAAATAAAAGGGGTAAACACCTGTTCCCGGATATCCTCAGGTATGCCTCCGGCATTATCTGAAATGGAAATATCCAGATAACTGGAATCCAAAGCAATGCCTATCCGCACTTCGCCTGACTTTCCATCATATGCCCGGCAGGCATTATCCACAATATTGGCAACTGCCTGCTTTAAAAGCAAATAGTCGCCAATGAAGTTAGACTTGGAATTCGAATTATTATTCAAGATGATTTTAACCCCGGGGGAACGCAAGCGCGATGATTCGACTATATCTTTAAATAATATTTCTATATCTATTGTTTCTAGCGCTTTATGTAACGGCCGGGCATAATCGAGGAAACGCGAAACGAGACTTTCCGCCTGCCTTGATTCGGTTATGAGGTTCTCTGCCACTTTCTTTGCGGAATCGTTCCCTTCCGATTTTTTAAATACCAATTTCGCAAAGCCCATAATCGCCATCATGGAATTTCTGAGTTGATGAGCCAACCCTCCTGACATTTCACCGATCGCCGCCATCCTGCGATTATTTTCCAATTCCGAGCGGAGTTTATTGAATTCCGTTTGGTCGTTAATGATAAGAACCAGACCGATATTGTTCTCTTCGGCGTCCCGTAAATTGGCTAACGATACCAGGAGGTCCTTTGCCTGCCCTCCGACACGAGTGTTGATCTCGCGGCAACAGGCCGTTCTATCTTCATTTCGGCTGCCTTCCAATATCTCCGATAATTCCGGAATATGCCGAACAGCATCTCCCAGGTTTTTGCCAAGATTCTCATATTGGTCAATTCCGAGGTACCTCGCCGCCGAGGGATTGACCGTGGAAATTGACCGGTCATCATTCATAGTAACGATACCGGTATCGATCGACCTCAGAATATGGTTATTATAAATTTCCAGGCGATCGGCGCGACGATTCAGCAGTTCATTAATCCTGAGCAGCTCTTTTTCTTTCGACTGAAGTTCGGCGATCATATTCTCATAGGACTTGACCACCTCGCCAATATCATCCGAAATTTCGCCGCCGTTGCCGTTATTGGCTCGGCGGACCTCTTTGACCAGTATTCCGAATGGCCTGATTACATTCTTGACCAGCCGGGCCAGGACAAACAGCACTATGGCACCTACGGCAATGCCGAAAACAATCAACACCCTCATTGCTCCCTTGACGGCGCTCAGGATTTCGCTGCTTCGCGATGATATTATCAGATATTTGGACCCGGCGAATTCTGTTGCATAAAGCAGGTAATAGGTTAGGCTCTCCTTGTCAAAGAAATAGAGGTGATTATCGTACAAAATAGGGGATATATCAACGCCGGCCAGTCCGCTGTCGGAAGCGATCATAAAGGAATCGGCACGGCCGAATTGACTGATACCGAGGACCCGGTCAAAATTCAGCGGCAAAATGGCCAGGTTTTTCAAGGAATGGTCGAAGATAATTCTGGTACGATCGTCCTCGTCCAGAAAGGCCTCTCCCTTTTCCTGCATATGGTTCGCGGCGAGCAGAGAAGCCTCGGCCAGTTTTTCTCGAATATTATCTTCGATCGATTCCCTAACCCGATACAGGGTGTAATATGAGGCGATGTTCAGAATCGCCAGGACCAGAATTATAACGGCTATCCCGAGACGGATTTCGAGACCGACTCCTTGTGATTTGCGAAATACTTCCATAGTATGATTATCGGTCGGCCAGGGGAATCAGTTAAGAGCCGGGCGATGATATCAGGAAATCCAGAAGGTATTTATATAGAATGCAATCAACTTTTCGCCGTAGAGAATGGCCACAACCGCCGCAATGGCAATAAAGGGACCGAACGGGATCATCCTGCTGGAGCGGACCTTTTTGGAGAAGGCCATCCAGATTATCGAAACAACCAGCCCGATAAAGGCGCTGGCGAAAAATATAAAAACAATTTTTTGCCAGCCGAGAAACGCCCCCAGCATGGCTGTCATTTTTATATCTCCCCCCCCCATGCTTTCTTTTTTAAATATCCAGTCACCCAGCAAGGCTACCAGGTAAAGTCCGCCGCCGCCAACCAGAAGCCCGATTAAAGATTGCCGGAAAGTCAGTCCCTCGGGGAGAAACGAAATACCCAGCCCCAATACAATACCGGGGAGGGTGATTATATCGGGAATAATCTGGTGGTCCAGATCGATAAAGAAGATTACTATCAATGATGAAGCCAGAAAGCAGAAGATGGCTCCCTCTGCCGTAAGACCGTATCTCCAGAAGAAGAAAACATAGCTGAAGGCGTTCAGCAGCTCGACCGCCGGATATCGAAAAGATATCCTCGCCTTGCAGTTCCGGCATTTCCCGCCGAGGACAATCCAGCTCAAAAGCGGGATATTATCATAAAAACGAATAGGGGCCTGACATTTGGGACAAAAGGATCGCCCGGCCACAAAGCCCTTTTTCAAGGGAATACGGTATATCAGGACATTAAGAAACGACCCGATCGCCAGCCCAAAGAGAGCGATTATGATATAGATATAATAGCTTCCCATTTATCGTTTTATCGGCAGGTTTGACGGTCACCTGAACTCGCCAAGGATATGCATGAAAATGGCCGTAATCGTCGGCCCGGCATTTTCGGTCCTCAAGACTCTCTTGCCCAGGTTGCAGATATCGACGTTTCTTTCTCTGGCGTGGGTCAATTCGGCCGGAGAAAAACCGGATTCCGGGCCTACGATCAGAGTGTATACCGAGGTTTCTTCGGAAGGAGTAAATTTATCAAGCACAAATTCTCCGCCAGGATCGAACAGGAATTTTCTCCCGGTATTCTCGGCTCGTTCGAATAAATACGGAAATTCCATTGGAGGCAAAATCTGAGGAATCAGCGACCTCCCTGACTGCTTGACCGCCGCGATAGCCACCTTTCGCCACCGGGATAAACGGTTACTCTCCGACCTGGCATCAAGGTTTTTGATTTTGGCCTTATCGCAAATTATAGGAATAAAGCGGGATATTCCTAACTCTGTCCCTCTCTGGATGACTTCGTCGAATTTCGATCCGGTCGACAACCCCGTAGCCAGCGTCACGAAATTGCCCGGTTCTCCCAGTCGCCTGGTCCGGGTCAGGATTTTGGCTTCGATCTTCCCTTTTCTTATCGATAATAATTCCGCCCTGAAACCATTGCCGATACCATCAACGACTTCGATAGCGTCGCCGATTCCATAACGCATTACTTTCTGAATATGGCGGGCTTCCTCCCCTTCCAGAACGAGGAGGTCATCGGTTATGAGTTCGGGTGGAGTATAGAATACCGGCATTATTTCTTAAAGACAGTGAACGACAGCCATTGGCCGTCGCGGTTTATGTCATACCTGGCGATATCCTCTCTGTCGAGCAATTTCCTGGTGCCAGGCTCATCTTCAAGCAAAAGTCCTGAAAGGAGGATTATTCCGCCCGGACGGACGGCCTTACTTATATTTTCATATAAGTCCGATATTGTACTCAAGATAATATTTGCAGCCAAAAAATCGTAGGGTGGATCTTGTTTGGCCAGTTCGATCGAGCCATGTGAAACCGAAATAATATTTCCGACATCGTTTATTACGGTATTCTCTGCGGCATTATCCAACGCCTCGGGATCGATATCCACAGCTTTTATTCTGACCGCCCCCATCTTGGCTGCAAGAATAGATAGTATCCCGGAACCACAGCCAAGATCGAAAAGCGTTTGCCCGGATTTGAAATGTTTTCTGATTTCCCGCAGACAGAGTTTGGTGGTTTCGTGACTTCCGGTTCCAAACGCCATTTTGGGCTCGATGATTATATCGTAATTGCTTTTGGCGGGTGCTTCGGCCCAGGGGGGCCTGACCGTGATATCGTCCAGATCGATAGGCTGGATCGATTGCCTGTACGCTTCAATCCATTCCATATCCCGAATAATTCTGGCTCTAATGTCATGGGATTGAAAGGCGGTCATTTTATCGAGCTTACGAATATAACTTGTCAACTTATCCTTAAAGGCGAATCCGTTCGCTTCCGGTAGATAGAATTTTATGCCGACGTTGGGACTTCCCTCTTCCTCTTCCAGAATCAAACCGCTGGAAAAATTCTCGATGATAAAATTACAGACCGCCTCGTGGTGTTCATGCGGAACGGTCAGGCCGGCCTCAATATGCCTGCCGGCCCTTTTGGAATCATTTTCCATAGACTAAATGCCTAATGACTCTCTGAGTTTATCGAAAAAAGTCTTGTCAGACTTGGGTGCTTTGAAGGACGGTGAAGTATTCAGCTTCTCCAGTAAATTCCTGTCTTCGGGTGAAAGTTCGGTCGGAGTCCATACGGTCACCCTGACCAGTTCGTCCCCGATTCCATGAGCGTTCAGGTGTGGAATGCCTTTGCCCCTGAGACGAAACACCTTTCCGCTCTGCGTCCCCGACGGGATTTTCAGAGAATGATCGCCATTGAGAGTTGGGATATCTAGTTCTCCGCCCAGAGCGGCCAGAGTAAATGAAATCGGGATTTCGCATATAATATTATCTCCCTGCCGCACGAATTGATCATGCTCTTTTTCCTCGAAAAGGATAATCAAATCCCCCGGTTGCCCCTTGTTAGGCCCGACATTCCCCTGCCCGGACAGGTTCATATAATTGCCTGCCGATACTCCCGGCGGGACCTTAATTTTAACCATTTCCGAATCCTGTACCCGGCCCTCGCCTTGACAAATGCTGCATGGACGAGATATCACTTCACCCGTCCCGCGACAGGTGGGGCAGGTTCGTACCTGCTGTATGGTCCCAAAGAGAGAACGGGTCAGTGTCCTGATTTGACCCCTCCCCTGACAATCGGGACAGGTTTTCTTCCCGTGCCCGGGAGCAGCTCCTGAACCGCTGCATTCCTGACAGGCAACTTTTTTCTTTACCTTGATTTTCTTTTCAATGCCTGTCGCGATCTCTTCGAGGGTCAGTGAGACCTTAACCCGAAGATCCTCTCCGCGGCTATATCTCTCATGGGCGCCGCGCCCCCCTCCGCCGAAGAAATCTTCGAATTCGAGCCCGAATCCTCCGAAATCCCGCATGAAAGCACGGAGAGCATCGCTGATATCGAATCCTCCGCTGAATCCGCCGAATCCTCCCGCCCCCTGTCCGGAAACGCCGGCGTGGCCGAATTGGTCGTACATTTGCCTTTTTTGCGGGTCTTTTAGAACCTCGTAAGCTTCGGTCGCTTCCTTGAATTTATCCTCGGCGGTTTTGTCATTAGGATTCCGATCGGGGTGATACTTCAGGGCCAGCTTCCGGTATGACGTTTTGATTTCCGCATCCGATGCGGAGCGGGTTACTTCCAGTATTTCGTAATAATCGCGCTTTGCCATTAAAGTATCACTTCATATAAACAATATAATTCTATAAATTATCAACAAATAATCACTTCTTGTCATCATCGACCACTTCGAAATCGGCATCAACGGCTCCGTCTCCCTTGGAAGAATCGTCGGCTTTTGACTCGCCACCACCCGCCGTTCCGGAAGCATCACCGGCTCCTGCCGCCCCCTGCTGCTGTGCGGTATGCTTGTACATTTCTTCCGCCAGCTTATGCGACGCCTGCATTAATTCTTCTTTCGCCTTATTAATCGTCTCCGCTGAATCCGAGGTCAGGACATTCCGAAGCGCTTCCATCTTTTCATTAATGATTTTCTTCTCATTTTCCGAAACCTTGTCGCCGTACTCTTTTAAAGTTTTTTCGGTGGCGTACAGCATCTGGTCGGCTTCATTCCGAGCCTTGATTAGTTCCTCTTTCTTCTTGTCTTCCTCGGCGTGCGATTCGGCGTCTTTGACCATCTTGTCGATTTCATCGTCGGACAGCCTGGAAGAGGTCTGAATCTTAATCGATTGCTCCTTGCCGGTCCCGAGGTCCTTAGCGGAAACATGCACAATGCCGTTGGCGTCGATATCGAAAGCCACTTCGATTTGCGGGATCATCCGCGGAGCCGGAGGAATCCCCACCAAATCGAATCGGCCAAGGGTTCGGTTATCGGTAGCCATCTTCCGCTCGCCCTGCAGGACATGAATATTCACCGCCGTCTGATTATCCGCAGCGGTCGAGAAAATCTGAGTCTTACGGGTAGGAATGGTGGTATTACGTTCGATTAAAGTGGTCATCACTCCGCCCAGGGTTTCAATACCCAGTGAAAGCGGGGTGACATCTAAAAGGACGACATCTTTCATATCTCCCGAAAGGACTCCCCCCTGAATGGCGGCGCCGATGGCCACGACTTCATCGGGGTTAACGCCCTTGCCCGGTTCCTTGCCGAAAATACTCTTCACGATTTCATGGACTTTCGGCATACGAGTCTGCCCGCCGACCAGGATAACCTCATCTATTTCCGATGGAGATAATTTAGCGTCGGCCAAGGCCCGCTTGCAGGGATCGATAGTCCGCTGCAGGAGGTCGTCAACCAGTTGTTCCAGTTTGGAGCGGGATAAAGTCAAATCGAGGTGTTTCGGGCCGCTCTGGTCGGCCGTGATAAACGGCAAGTTAATATTGGTTTGCATGGTGGTGGATAATTCGCACTTGGCCTTTTCGGCCGCCTCTTTCAGGCGCTGGAGGGCCATGCGATCTTGACGGAGATCGATGCCATTCGATTTCTTGAATTCATCGGCCATCCAGTTGATGACCCGGTGATCGAAATCGTCCCCTCCGAGATGAGTATCCCCGTTAGTGGAACGGACTTCGAAAACGCCGTCCCCCAGTTCCAGAATCGAGATATCGAAGGTCCCGCCTCCGAGATCGTAGACAGCAATTCGTTCGTTTTTATTTTTCTGGAGCCCGTACGCCAGCGAGGCCGCAGTCGGTTCGTTGATGATTCGAAGGACCTCCAACCCGGCGATCTTGCCGGCATCCTTAGTGGCTTGACGCTGCGAATCGTTGAAATATGCCGGGACCGTAATCACCGCCTGGGTAACTTCCCCGCCGAGATAATCCTCGGCAGTCTTTTTCAGGGCTTGCAGCACCATCGCCGATATCTGTTGGGGGGGGTATTTCTTATCGTCTATTACTACCGAAATTTCGCCGCTGGAATCCCCTTCGACTTTGTAGGGAACAATCTTTTCTTCCGAATGTACTTCACTGTATTTCCGTCCGATGAAGCGCTTTATCGAAAAAACGGTATTCTCCGGATTGGTTACCGCCTGCCGCTTGGCCGCTCCGCCAACCAGACGTTCGCCCGATTTCGTAAATGCAACTACCGAAGGCGTCGTCCGATTCCCTTCGGCATTTGGTATGACGACCGGGTCCTTGCCTTCCAGCACCGCCACGCAGGAGTTGGTCGTTCCGAGATCGATTCCTATGACCTTACCCAATTTCTATCCTCGCTTTCTAATAATTATCTTTATCAAAATACTATATCTATTCCGGCTTATTCGCTTCGGGTTTGCCTTTACTCACCGCCACCCGGGCGTGGCGAATGACCTTCCCCTTTAATTTATAGCCCTTTAACAGCTCTTGCACCACGATTCCTTCATCGTATTCATCCGATTCCACCTGCATTATGGCATCGTGCAGGTTGGGATCGAACGGCTTCCCGACCGCTTCTATTTCTTCCAGTTCTTCCCGCTTCAGGACATCCTGAAGCTGCTGATATATCAGCTCCATCCCCTTCTTGACCGACTCACCGTTTTCCGATGACGCCGCCTCCAGAGCTCTATGGAAATTGTCCACCACTTCCAGCAAAGGGAGAACAATTCTTTCTACGGATGCAATCGTCATATTCTCGAACTGCCGCGCGGTCCGCTTGCGGAAATTATCGAACTCAGCCGCCAGGCGGAGGAATTGGTCCTCCTGCTCTTTCAGTTTCTGTTCGTATTCGGCCCGGATAGATTCGGCATTTTTGAGGTCTTCGGCTGCCTCTTCGTTCCGAACTTCAGTATCTTCTTCTTTAATATCGGGGTCCCCTTCGAACACCTTTTCATTTAACCCTTTTACTTTCACTTCCACTTTGGTGTCGGGTCGTTCGTTATTTTTATCTTTATCATCAGTCATATTATCCCTCACATCTCGGACAGGGCTTCGGTTAAGGATCTCGCGGTGTATTCCACAATGGAAACCAGCTTGGAGTAAGGCATCCGGGTGGGACCGATTATCCCGATGGTTCCTGAGAAATTTTCCGTCTTGTACGTCGATGTTACCAGTGAACAATTCTGGATTTCCGCCAGAGGATTTTCGCGGCCGATGGTGATGATAATTCCCTCGGCGGAACCCTGAGCTTCGAACAATTTCTGCAGTTCTTTTTTTTCTTCAAGGAGTTTGATAAATTCTCTCAGTTTTTCCCGGTCGGCGAATTCCGGCTGGCTGATTATGTTGTCCGCACCGGTTATATGAATCAATTCGGCCTGGCCCCCTGACCAGATTTCGCTGTCACTGTCGATGAAAAGCTTCAGGAGTTTCGGAGTCAAGTTGGTATCGGCAAGCCGGTCCGATAACGTGGCGCGGATCTTTCCCATGCTCAATCCCGCCAGCCTTTCGTTTAAAACCTGTTCCACCTGCCTCAGGGCTTTTACTTCTATTTCGGACTCGACTTCCAGCAATATCGACCTGGCCAGACCTCCCTTAACGGAAACGATCATCAGGATATGCCCCTCGGCCACCGGAATCAGGTCGATGCGGGTCAGGACCCCTTCATCGAATTTGGGGGCCATGGTAACACCAAGCTGATTGGTAATCTCACCGAGGATTTTACTGGTTTGGCTTAAGAGAGCATTCAGCCCCTTAACTCTTCTTTGCTTGATGATATTCTTAATCCGGTCCTGCTCGGCCTTGGTCAGCGGTTCCGGTTGCAGGAGCATATCGACAAACACGCGGTAACCGGAATCGGTGGGAATACGACCCGCGGACGTATGCGGCTGCTGGATAAGGCCCAGTTCCTCAAGGTCCTGCATGGTATTGCGGATGGTCGCCGGTGAAATACCCATGCGGTACTTATTGGCGATCACCCGAGACCCCACCGGATCGGCAGTCTGGATATAATGCTCGATCAAATGCTCCAGAACCTGTCGTTCCCGTTCCGATAAATTCTCAAAAGCCATCTTTCTTCTTCCAAAACAACAACTTAGCTTTGCAGGCTGGCAGTCACAAGGCCAGAGTGCTAATTAATTACGATAAGAAAACCGGCAAGTCAAGGATTAATTTACCTGCCGGCTTTCACATTATAACAAACTTTTCGAAAATTCGTTTACTTTTTTATCGCCCCTTTTGTTTCGAAGCACTTGTAGAATCCGGCGGCGGAGTATTATTGTTATCGCGATTCGCGCCGGTTGAATCAGCCGGTGAAGGATTTTCCTGCTGGTTCTGGTCCGGGCTCTGTTCCGCCCGGTCGTCGATTCCATTATTATTTCGATCCACGAAATCGTCATAATCCTTGCGGTCCCGGTCCTGCTTTTCATCGGTTCGTTTCATGGAGTCCTTATCCGGGGTATAACCGCGACGTTCATTTCTCGCCTTCAAAGAATCGCTCTGCGGTGTCCTGTCTATGGCCAGAGCGCTTCCACCGAGCGCCCATACAGCCACCAGGAATAATATCGGTATTATTCTTTTCATAGACATGATCACCTCTAATATTACCCCTTTAATACGATTCGTCAATTAATTTATCTGCCCCTCTTGGAGGAGCCGCCGGAATTATCGCTTCCGGACGACCGGTCGGAACTGCCACTCTTGCTGCTGCTCGAACCGGAATCGGATGACCGCGAGGAGCTTCCCGATGACTTACTTCGAGAACTCGACCCGGACGATTCATTCGATCCCGAGGAACGGCTTGAACTTGATCGCTTGTATTCACCGCCTGATGATGAAGACGACGATCTTGAGGATGAACCGCGCCGGTATTCATTATCACGCGAATTGCTGCTTCCCGAAGACTCAGAGGATTTAGTTCCTCGTGAGCGATAAGATTCGTTTGATTTATCCGTTTCCCGCGAAGAACTGCGCGATTTGGACGATGACCGATCATAGCTGTCGCCCTCACTCGACTTGGTCCCCCGTTCGCCCGATTGACGTTCATATGTGGTGCCGCTTTTCGACCTGGACGAGGATTGGCCCGAAAGCGAATTGTATACCCCTTCCGCGGAACGTTTCGTCCGGGAATCGCTGCGGTCGAAAGCCAACCCGGTTTTGCCGGCGGCCCGCTTGGATTTGTAATCGTCCATAGCGGCCTGCTTGGTGCGAACGTTCTTGCTGTAATCGGGATATCCATTCTTATCGGGGTTAAGATAGCCCTTCTTCTGGACATCACGATAACGGGACTTAATATCCTGACGGGTATGAATGGTATTATCGTCCAGGATGATGGTCCGGTGCCGCACTACCTGGATACGGTTTTCCCAGCAATAGCCGTATCTGTCGTAGACTGTTATCCAGTGCCATCCGTAATATATTCTCGGAATATATAGCGGGGCGATACCCCAGTAAATCCCGTCGATATAGATCGTGGCACCCCAGGGATAATCGATATAGACCATTCCGCTCAAATCCCAATCGTAGTTGTGATAAACATGCACCGGACGATAATACGCCTGGTGCCATTCGTTCACCCGAAACAGGGTCATATCGAGCGCAATGCGGTTTTCTTTGCCGAAATAGATGGCATTTATGTAATCCATAAAATCTATTGGATCTTCATCGTTATAAACGACCGGTCCGGAATAACCCCAGTCAGGGATCGGAAGCGGCATCATGGAAGCCACCGCCTGTATGTATTCCACCCCCTCGGGACCGTTCACGGTCAGATCGTACTTATCGTAGCTGTCCGGTATGCGATAGACACGGTCCTTCTCGACCCTTATTTCGTCGTGCTGGTCGGCAGGATACAGAACGTTGACATTCCCTTCGGTGTCGATATTATACAGGACCACATAGCAGTCCTTGTCGGCACGGAAATACACCGTTATATCGTCCCCTTCATAGTATTCATCGGTATCGGTCCAGACTTCAATATTGATATAGCGGTCGTGGTCGATATAGGCGGAATAGTCGACGCCCCTGCGATATTCCTCAACTTGTCCCATAGCCGTCTCAGCCGAGACCGCCACGACGGCAGTCAGCGTAAGTACGGCGGTTATCAGCTTTGCAATATTTCGCCGTAACATCGTAATCACTCCTTCCAGGGAATAAACCCTTATTAAATATGTATTGCCCCTGGCGTTCATTATTTCACCAGCAACATTTCTCTGCTTCTTATATCGCTTCGCAGAATATATTCATCGCGCTGAGGGCGGCTCAGTTCCATACGGCCGGGATCGACCGTCGAAGTCTGATAGGCCCAATCGAAAATTATATTGTCGTCATTGTCGTAATCGGCATAGGTGACTCTGATCTTGGCAAAGTGGTCGTCACCAGTCCAGATAACGTAGGTATGCCCCTCGATAACTTCAACCCAGCCGACATAGGACCAGCCGTCCGCCGGAGCATAGGTAATTTCATCGAAATCGCCGGTGTAACCCATATCTTGGATGTCGGTATCCTCGTCGGCCACATTCAGGAAGAAAGTCTCCAGGCCGGCATCGTATTCGACATAAAAATCGGCCGAGGCGCTGTTGTGAGGAACAACATTTGCCGCCGACAAATCAAAGCCCGCATCGTCGGGGAAAACCACAAAATCAAACAGGCTTTGATTCAATCCTTCCGGCCGCGGAGTGTCATAAACATTTTCATAAGAAAGTTCCGATTCATTACCGCCAAGATCTACCGCGGTCACAGCATAATAATAGGTCGTTCCGTTATCGACGTCGGTATCGACGTAATACAGATCCTCCGTAGTCCCGAAAGCCTCATAAAGCCCGTCCAGTTCATCGCTCCACCAGACTCGGTAATAATCGACATCGTCCTCTCGAACCGGAAGCCAGTAAAGGGAAACCTGCTCATCGCCGGTAACCGAAAAGACCCCCTGAGGAGGAGCAGGCGGGTTGTCGACATCGACATAAACCACGTCGTGGTCGTCCTCGCATCCAACCAGAGCTATCCCCAACACCATTGCGACCAGTATGATTGCTGCTTTTTTCATATTTCAACTCCCGTTCAATTATTGTTTTCCGATATTATTAGAATCAAGTCTTATGCCAACATCACCAGCTTCTTGTTATGCAATAACTTACGAGATGCGCGGTGATCGCGATCACCTGTAAATGGCACAATATTTGTTCAGAGACATGTTCCCGATGCACTTAAATTATATGATTATTATCAGGTATAGTCCAAGATTCGGCGAGTCAAAAAATTCATTCTTCTGAAAGCCCGTATTCTTTGATTTTAGTCCGGAGCGTATTGCGATGAATACCAAGGACATCCGCCGATTGACCGAGGTTCCATCCGTTCGCTTCAAGAATCCTCCGAATATGGGCCTTTTCAACATCGGCAATTTTCTCAAAACCGGATATATTCGAGCTTTCCCCGACGTCTTTGAGTCCGGGGAGCTCCTGTCCCGTAATCGTTTCCCCCCGGGTTAAAACCACCGCACGTTCAACGACATTTTGAAGTTCTCTTACATTCCCCGGCCAGTCATAGGAATTTAGAGCAGCTGCGGCATCGGCGGTGAAACCGCCGATATTTTTCCCCATGCGTCCGGCGAATTCCTTAAGAAAACGATCGGCAAGAAGCAGGACATCTCCACTTCTTTCCTTCAGGGCCGGCATATGAATACCGACGACGTTAATCCGATAGTACAGATCCTCGCGAAACCTGCTTTCCTTTACCATCGATTCGAGATTCTTGTTGGTGGCGCAGATAAGACGAACATCGAGCGAAATCGCCTTCTCCCCCCCCAGCCTTTCAATCTCACGGTTTTCTATTACCCTTAGCAGTTTCGCCTGAGTGGTCAATTCCATGTCGCCGATTTCATCGAGGAATATGGTCCCTTCGTTAGCCAGTTCAAATCTTCCCAGTTTTCGCTTGATGGCTCCGGTGAAAGCCCCCTTCTCATGTCCGAATAATTCCGACTCCAGAAGATTTTCCGGAAGAGCCGCGCAGTTGACGGGTATGAACGCCTTATCCTTCCTGGAGGACAACGAGTGAATGGCCCTGGCGGCCAGTTCCTTGCCGGTCCCGGATGGACCGGTTATAAGAATATTAGAATCGCCCGGGGCCGCGAGATTTATCAACTCCAGGACTTTTTTCAAAGCCATGGATTCGCCGATTATTTCGCCGCTGCCGAACCGCTGCCTAACCGTTTCATTCAGGACCTCATGTTCCGTCACCAGGCGATGCTGTTCCGAGGCCTTGCCGAGGTTAAAAAGAAGTTCTTCCAATTCGACCGGCTTGGTCTGATAATGAAACGCTCCGGCCTTCATGGCCTCAACCGCAGTCTCGACCGATCCGAAAGCGGTAAGAACGATAATTTGTACGAATGGATTTATTTCCCTGAGGCGCGATATCAACTGGATACCGTTCATGCCGGGCATCTTCATATCGACAACCGCTACCGGGGTGAAAATCGAAGGATACAAATCCAGAGCCGATTCGCCGGAAGAGGCTTCCGAAACCTTGAATCCTTTCTTGGTCAGAAATCCAGCCAGCATCTGACGCTGATTGTCTTCATCATCAACCAGTAATAGCTTTGTCGACTCCATACAAAGATACAAGTTATTCCAAACGGAGATTCACGCAATAAAAAACCCTCCGGTCCGGAGGGTTTAATAATCGAATTTTCGAGCTTTATTCAGTCGATCCGAAAAATACCGTCACCCCGGTGCTAATTGCAAAATAATTCGCATTATACGGAAGCGCGAATTCCTGACCGAAAGAATTGCCTACGGTATTTTCGAGACGTTCGTAATTATAACTGGCCTGAAGATATATCCCGCCGAATTCCGAAGTGTAGTACATGACTCCCAGATCGAGTCCTCCGCTTAATTCCGGATCATAGGATACTTCCCGCAAGCGGGTTCCGGTATCGCCAATCCAGGTGGTGAATTTCGCGAAATTGGCGCCCAACCGAAGCCGCGCAAATGGCTCCCAATAGGATTCCCCCGCCAAAGCGTACTTGATATAGCCCCCCAGTTTGTACATTTTATAATGGAATTCGCTTACGGCCAGACCGGAAACAGGTTCTTCAATCCCAAACTGCACATAATCGAAATAGGCACCAACGCAAATCCTGTTCGTGAAATAATAACCCCCCGCTCCTCCGAAATTAATACCGGTCTTAGCCCCAAGCGTATCATACCAATCCTTTAAATCCCCCATCGGGAAATCAAAACCGGCGTTAATCGTAACCTCAAAATTGCGCCACTTCTCTCCCCCCTCGTCATCCTGCGCAAAACTCGCGCCTGCGAATAAGACGACCAGAGCAATCGTCAAAAGTACCCGGAATTTTCTCATAAGACTCCCTCTATACACCTAAATCCAATTATCCAGACCCGTACTTGCCGGGCAACCTAATCCCGTTTAAAGGATTACGCCTCCCAGAACGTTTATAGTCCGCCAATTAAGTAATATATGGACGATTTGTCAACTGATTTGTAAAATGGACTTTCCAAATAGAAGCAATCTGGGGAATTTAATTCATGCGGAAAATCACGCCGCCTTGAAAAGATGGACTACTCCTGCTATTACCAGGACCATTACCAGGAACGGTAGAATTGCTCCGAATATCCCGACTCCGATACCAATTATCAACGCCATAATCGAACCGAAAACCCCCGCGACTCCTCCAATGATCCCCACTATCAAGCCCAATAATCCCACGAACAGCCCGACCATAAAGCCGAGACAATGAAGGCCTGTATATACCACGGCGGCGATAATCAGTATGGTCAATAAGGTACGCATATCTGCAATTATTTACGAATCCCCTTTCCTCCGGTTTCAATACTTATCTTTATCGATGAACTTGACCAGTTCGGAAGCAAAAACCTCCCCGTTATCCGTCATCATGCAATGCCCGGCGCGGGGAATGCAAACCGTGGGAATTTCGCCCAAAACACCCAATATTTCCATCCCCTTGTTTTCTTCACCGTAAAAGTACATTTTACGGCATTTCAGATTTCGGAATCTTTCCAGAAGTTCACCGCTTTCGGACCATTTCACCAGAGACTGGGAACTCCTGTATACCGCTTCTGGCGTCGTCCGTTCAAAATCAAAAGCCTGGTGATTTTTGAAATAACTCCGATGCTTCGGAAACAGCAACCGAGCATATTTGTCATAGGTTAATTTTACGACACGGCCGCTGAACATGCCGCAGTCCGACCCGATCAAATTCCCTTCAAGATTCGCGAATGTCGCTATCCTCTCGATAATATCCTTATCGAGCAATAAGGCTACTCCGCCCCCCATGCTGTGCGCCGCAATATGGATAGGTCCCTTGCCCAGCCCCCTCACCAAATCGCTGATTGTTCTTGCATGAGATTCGAGAGTATAATCGAATTCGGACGGCTTCTCCGATTCCCCGAATCCAATCATATCGATATTCAGGATATCATATTTTATTAAAGCTCCCGAATCAATTACTGCCGTAAATGATTTTCTGGAGCAGGCCAATCCATGCAAAAAGACAATCAGCCCGTTGCCGGCTTCCCCGCTTATATAATCGTATTTCGGATAAATATTCGTCATTCATAAAAAAGCCCCCTTAAAACAGGGGGCTTAAATGTATTCAATCAACCCTATTCCGTCTGGGATTTTTTAATATCCTCAATGATCTTTTCCTGCACTTCGTTGGGAACCTCTTCATAGTGAGAAAACGACCTGGTATAGAACCCCTGGCCGGAAGTCATCGATCGAAGATCGACCGAATAATTATACAACTCGGCCTGCGGAATTTGTGCCTTGATCTTCTGGTATCTTCCTTCAGGATCCATCCCGCCGATCTTTCCTCGGCGACTTGAAACGTCTCCCATTACATCACCGGTGTAATCATCCGGCACGATAATTTCCACATTGAAAATCGGCTCAAGCAATACCGGCCGGCATTTAAGGAAGCCCTCTTTGAAAGCCATTGATCCCGCAATTTTGAAGGCCATATCCGACGAATCCACGGCGTGGTATGAACCATAGAAAACCGCAACCCTGATGTCAACAACCGGCATTCGCGCGAGGCCGCCTTCATCCATTGCCTCGACAACGCCTTTTTCCACCGATGGGATATACTTGTTGGGAATAACCCCGCCCTTAACCTCATCAAGAAACTCGAATCCTTTGCCGCGCTCGTTCGGCTCCAACCGCAGATGAACGTCACCGTATTGACCGCGGCCTCCGGATTGCTTCTTATAGCGGTGCTGGATTTCAGTCTTTCCTTTTATGGTTTCCCGATAGGGAATTCTCGGCTTGAAGGTGGACACCTCGACCCCGAATTTCTCTTTCATCTTTTCGATGATATTATCGATGTGAGTCGATCCCTGAGAGAAAATAACCGTCTGTTTCAATACCGGGTCAATAACGACCTTAAATGAAGGATCGTTATCGTGGATTTTCTGCAGAGCCGTAGAAACCTTTTCTTCATCCCCCTTGGAAATCGGCTTTATACCGGTATCCATCGGAGGTTCCGGATAATCGATTTGCGGTACGACCAGGGGATGGGCTTTATCTCCGAGAGTATCTCCCATTCCGGTAGACTTGAGTTTCACCATGGCCGCAATATCGCCGGCATGAACTTCCTGAACCTCATTGCGGTTTTTGCCGCTGATAGAATAGATTTGGCCTATCCGTTCCCCGGTGGATCTGTTGGCATTATATAATTCGATCCCCTGTGCGACTTTGCCGGTGAAGACTTTAAAAAGGGCGATTTCGCCTACATGAGCCTCTGAGAGGGATTTAAAAATATAAGCCAGCGGCCTTTCGTCGGGATTGATTTTAACTCCCACAATTTCACTTTTGCCGGCCTTCAGAAGATTGATATCAGGCATATCGGACGGAGCGGGGAGATAATCCTGAGCGAAATTAAGCAGAGTGCTGACCCCTGAATTTTTATCGGAAGAGCCGAACAGAATCGGAAATACGGTATGGGTCACGATGGCCTTTTTCAGACCCTTGCGGAATTCATCGTCGGTCAATTCCCCTTTATCGAAGAATTTCTCCAACAATGCGTCGTCGGCCTCGGCCACTGCCTCGACCAGCTTCTGATGCAGTTCTTCCGCACGCCCCTTCATATTGGCCGGGATATCCCCTTCCTCGGCCTTACCGGAATTATCGAAGGTCACGGCCTTCATTTTAATCAGATCGATCAAACCTTTATATTCGAGCCCCTCCCCGATAGGGAGTTGGACAGGGACACAATTGACGCCGAAACGACTCTGGAGCTGGTCGATAACCTCGCTCACTTTGACGTGTTCCTTCTCAACCTTATTAACGAAAAACAGCCTGGGGATGTGATATTTCTCGATATACTTGTAATGGATTTCCGTCCCGACTTCAATACCGGGATTGGCATTAAGAACCATTATTGCGGTATCCGCCACGTTCATGCCGGCAATCACTTCACCAATGAAATCAGGATGCCCCGGCAAATCAATCACATTAACCTTAAGGCTTTTCCATGGACAAGCCAGGATGGAAAGACTAATGGAGGTTTTTTTGGCTATTTCGGCATCCGTAAAATCCGATAACGAGGTCCCCTCATCCACCTTGCCTAATCTGTTGGTGATTCCGCATGAAAATGCGATGGCGTCGGCCAGGCTGGTTTTGCCGCAGCCGCGCTGACCCACCAACGCAATATTCCTTATCTGAGCCGTTTCAAAAACCTTCACAAGGGGTAACCTCCTATCATCCGATTCAATATATTCAGTTTAAGCTTGTTAGTATAACCTGAGGCCCATCTTTTGTCAAATCGTTTATTTGGGCCAATAGGAGTGCTCCCGCGAAGTGGATATGTGATTTATGGTAATGCAATTGCCTTCGGAATATTTGCCTTCCCTTGCCCCAAACAGGCGGACTTATTGCCGCGTCATTCGTGGATATATATGTACATTATCCATGGCCCACGAAATACATCTAAGGAGATACCAGCATTGAGTTCTTGTGAATCCTTTCACATTTCGAGGTTGTCAAAGGTGATTTTAGAACTGCACCGAGAAATTCAATATTGTGATTCTTTTCACTATCTTTCCGTTTTGCCGCTCGTTTAAAATTCGTTAAATTCGCGTGTTTGGAGCGGCCGGCCCACCACGGAATTATTATCCTTGGTTTTGCATTCGAACGATCATGACTGACACTGCATTCGCATTGCTTTTCAATTGAATTCCTGGCCAGGATATTTCGTACTTTGCAGACTCCTGGTATCTCCGGAAGCTATCCCTGCTTCGGGGTATTTCTTCAGGTATTCATTACTACGCATTGTCATATTTTAGATATTTTGGATAATTTTTCTTGACAGATTGAGATAATAGGTTATTTTGATGTTGTCCAGGGAATAGATGTGTTGTTAAGACGCTTCTGTTG
>Ga0105105_10000014_pt1 | contig 72442 bp, 62 predicted proteins | sample PPLLaktember2015_4_FD_79108 | JGI IMG/M metagenome (GOLD analysis project Ga0105105, IMG submission 79108) | Freshwater sediment microbial communities from Prairie Pothole Lake near Jamestown, North Dakota, USA - PPLs Lake P8 Core (1) Depth... | ecosystem: Environmental > Aquatic > Freshwater >...
CTATATTCGCACCTTCTCCTACACCGTTCGCAGCTTCTGCTTCCCCCGACACTCACGGTGATTTGCCGTAAGCCCTTGATTTTGTTGGTAGCGGGGAGAGGATTTGAACCTCTGACCTTCGGGTTATGAGCCCGACGAGCTACCAGGCTGCTCCACCCCGCATCAAATTTTTCAGTCCCACCTTTTAGATGGAGCAAGGAGAAAAGTCAAGCGCTAATGTAAGATTTGTTCCAAGCTTGGGGCGATGGCTACGAGGGGCAAGAGGAAACAGTGGCGAATCTTGGCGGACCGGAAGGGACGCATAGGAAGGTATTAGACATCGCACAACCCCTGAAGGCATTGACGGATACGGGCCGCCGCCTTGGGAGTGCACTGGATAAATAATTTTTTGGAACGACTGGCCAGGCCAGAGGTGATCTCCAGGCAGGACTTGGGAACCCCGAGTTCTCTGGATAGCAACTCGACGCAGGCCTTGTTGGCGGCGCCTTCGGCTGGAGGCGCCGTGACTTTCAGTTTAAGGACATCACCCTGCGCGCCTACGATCTGGTTTCGCGAGGATTTCGGCTGCACGCGAAGCATAAAGGAAATTCCAGAGGGGTGATCCTGGATAGCTATCATGGCGGAAGGTGATAGGTACCTAATCGATTTTTTAAACGAATCCTTTTATCAACCACCTGAGCTATATGACCGCGCCGTGGGATAGTCTTTTCCGGTTCATGGAGCAGCGATCAGGTCGCGGATAAACTGCGGCGGCCGCACCACGCGGCCGGACCGATCGACAAAGGCATGCCGGGTGAAGCCTTCAGCCAATAGCGTCTGGCCCTCTTCGCGGTAGATGCGATAGTCGAACTTGATGCCGCCTTTGACCCCGGGGTCCACGCTCGTCTCGATCACGATGATGTCGTCGTATCGGGCGGGGGCTGAAAATTTGGCGCGGCACTCCGAAACGGGCAGAAAGAAGCCGCGGTCCTCGATGTCGCGATACGGAAGCCCCCAAGCACGGAACAACTCGGTCCGGCCGATCTCGAACCATCGGAAATAGTTGCCGTAGTAGGCCTGGCCCATGCGGTCGGTATCGCCGTAGATGACTCGGCAGGTGGTGCGGTGGTCCACGGAATTCAGCCTCCGTTGCGCAGAATGCTTGAGATCATGGTCTTCAGTTCGATGAAATTGACCGCTACCGGGAAGGCCGGATATTCGCGGCGGACGTTATCCGGGGGGCGGTAGAGGATGCCGTGGTCGGAGGCGGAGAGCATGCTGATGTCGTTGTAGGAATCACCCACAGCGATCACCCTGTAGTTGAGGCCCCGCATGGCCTCGGCCACTTTGCGCTTGCCGTCCGTCTGGCGCAGGCGGTAGTCCGAAATGGTGCCGTCGGCCGCCACCGTGAGGGTGTTGCAAAGCAGGGTAGGGTAGCCCAGCTTTTTCATCAGGGGGCCGGCGAATTCGACAAATGTGTCCGAGACCACCAGGATCTGGCTCACCGCGCGAATCCATTCCAAGAACTCCAGTGCGCCGTCGTGAGGATCCATTGCGGCGATCACGGCCTGAATGTCGGGCAGCTTCAGCCCGCGGTCCTGCAGGATCTTCAGGCGGTGCTTCATCAGGACGTCGTAATCGGAGATATCCCGGGTGGTCAGGCGTAGCTCCTGGATGCCGGTCTTCTCGGCGAATTGGATCCATATCTCGGGCAGAAAAATACCCTCCAGATCAGAACAGACCAAATGCATGCGGGTACCCTTTCTTAGTCTTGCAGGCTCTCATCTTCGATCCGGATCAGTACCGGTTTGGCGGCCGTTACATCCAGGGCGCTGATTTCGCGCAGAGCCTTTTGCACATTCGCTTCCAGTGCTCGATGCGACAGCATCACCACCGGTACGGCTCCGTTGGTCTTGCGGCCTTTCTGGTGAACCGACTGGATGCTGATGCCGTGCGCACCCAGTATCCCGGAAATCGACGAAAGCACACCGGGCCGGTCGAGCGCCGAAAAACGAAAATAATAATGGGATGAAATCCGGTCGATGGGCAAGATGGGGATCGGCCGGATTCGTTCCGGTTGAAAGGCCAGGGCGGGCACGCGGCCGGCGGTACCGGTCAGCAAGTTGCGCGCCAGGTCCACCACATCGCTGATGACGGCGCTCGCCGTCGGCATCATGCCGGCGCCGCGGCCGTAAAGCAGGATGTCGCCGGTTGCGTCCCCGCTGACCGTGACGGCGTTGAGGGTGCCGTTTACGTTGGAGAGCAGGTTGCCGAAGGGGATCATGGTGGGATGCACACGGGCCTCCACCGCATCACCGCGGTTCTTGCTGATGGCAAGCAGCTTGATGCGGTAGCCGAACTGTCCGGCGAACTGGATGTCCATTGGCGTGATGTGCGCGATCCCCTCGATGTAGACGTCCTTCAGATTGACCGGCATGCCGTAAGCGAGCGCGCTCAGAATGGCGATCTTGTGGGCGGTGTCAAAGCCCTCGACATCCAAGGTGGGATCGGCCTCGGCGTAACCCAGTTTCTGGGCGCTCGCCAGGGCATCGGCGAACGTGCTGCCCTCGTCGGTGATCTTCGATAGAATGTAGTTGCAGGTGCCGTTAAGGATGCCGGTCATGGCCGCGATGCGATTGCCCACCAGCGACTCGCGCAGGGTCTTGATGATGGGCATGCAACCGCCGACGCTCGCTTCGAAATAGAGATCCACCTTTTTCTCCGCAGCGGCGCGTAGAATCTCGTTGCCGTGGCCGGCAATCAGGGCCTTGTTGGCCGTCACGACGGGCCGGCCGTTGGCGATGGCCCGTAGGATCAGCTCTTTGGCGATGCCCTCTCCGCCGATCATCTCGACGATGATGTCGATTCCAGGCTCTTCCACGACCCGGCGGGCGTCGGCGACCAGCACGCCGTCCGGGAACCGGAAGCCGCGGTCGCGCACAAGGTCCAGATCGGCCACGCGCGCGAGGTTCAGGACCGCTCCCAGGCGGGAGGCGATCAGATCCCGCTGCTCCAGCAGCAGCTTGGCCACGCCGGTGCCGATCGTACCGCAGCCGAGCAGGCCGATGTTGATTTCACGCATTGGCGATCAGCCTTTCTTGGGTCATGTGCGAGAAGGCCCCTCGCATCCTCGACCCCTGCCGTTTACATGATTTTGCGGATTCCGCGCACCGCCTGGTTGATGCGCATGGGGTTTTCGATCAAGGCAAAACGCACGAACTCGTCTCCGTACTCCCCGAACCCGAGCCCGGGCGAAACAGCCACCTGGGCTTCGCGGATGAGAAATTTGGAAAATTCAACCGATCCCATCTGGCGGTGCCTCTCGGGGATTCGGCCCCACACGAACATGGTGCCCTTGGGTTTGACGATTTTCCATCCGGCCCGGTTCAGTCCCCGGACGAGGGCATCCCGCCGTTCTTTGTAGGTGCTGCGGATCGCCTTCACGCAGTCCTCGGACCCGTTCAGTGCGATGATGGAGGCGATCTGGATCGGCTGGAATACGCCGTAGTCGAGATAGCTCTTGATCCGTTTCAGGGCCGCCACCGCCTCGGGATTGCCGCAGCAAAAACCCATGCGCCAGCCCGCCATGCTGTAACTCTTGGAAAGCGAAAAAAATTCGACTCCGACCTCCTTGGCGCCCTTGGCCTGCAGGAAGCTCGGTGCCTGGTAGCCGTCAAATACCAGGTCGGCATAGGCGAAATCATGGATCACCAGGATTTGGTTCTCTTTGGCGTAGTCCACCACTTTCTGGAAGAAGTCGAGAGTGACCACCTCGGTGGTCGGGTTGTGCGGGTAGCTGATGACGAGGATCTTGGGACGCGGCCAGGTCTGTTTGGTGGCCGTCATCAGGTTTTCGAAGAAGTCCTGTCCGGGCCCGACCGGTATCCCCCGCACATCGCCGCCGGCAATGATGGCGGAGAACGGATGGATCGGATATGTCGGATTGGGGGTGAACACCACATCGCCCGGTCGAATGCTGACGAGCACCAGGTGCGATAACCCCTCTTTTACTCCGATGGTGACGATCGCCTCCGAATCCGGGTCGAGGTCCACCTCGAACCGGCGTTGGTACCATTTCGTAATGGCCAAGCGCAGCTTGGTGATCCCCATCGAGGCGGAGTAGCGGTGGTTTTGGGGTTTGCGGGCGGCCTCCACCAGCTTATCGACGATGTGCGGCGGCGTTCCGAGGTCAGGGTTGCCCATGCCGAGGTCGATGATGTCCCGGCCCTCGCGGCGCGCCTGCATTTTGATTTGGTTCACCGTGGCGAAGACATAAGGCGGCAGTCGGTCAAGTCTCGAAAATCTACTGCTCATGATGGCACCTCTGGATACCGGAGTTCGGCCGGCAACCCGCGACCGGCTAAATACCTTTTGACTTTTAAGCTGATTGAGTCTAATTTTCAAGTGTTTTATGATGCTTGCAGACGAGAGGAGAAGGCGATGACGAACCCGATCACGTATGCCGATGCGGGCGTGGACATTGACAAGGCCAATACGTTGGTCAGCGCGATCAGCCGGATCACGAAGCAGACCAAACGGCCCGGGGTTATCGGCGAAATCGGCGGGTTCGCCGGTCTTTTTTCGATGGAACGGGTGATCGCCGACATGCAGCATCCCGTTCTCGTTAGCTCCACCGATGGGGTCGGCACCAAGCTTAAAATAGCCTTCATGCTCGACAAGCACGACACCATCGGCATCGACCTGGTGGCGATGTGTGTCAACGACATCCTGGTTCAAGGTGCGAAGCCGTTGTTTTTGCTAGATTATCTGGCTATGGGTCGGCTTGACAACCGACGGGTTGAAGCCATCCTCAGCGGGATCGCCGAGGGCTGCAAGCAGGCTAAATGTGCGCTCATCGGCGGAGAAACCGCCGAAATGCCCGGTATGTACCATCCCGACGAGTATGATCTGGCAGGCTTTGTCGTCGGAGTCGTCGACAACAGCCAGATCATCGACGGTACCGCCATTCGCCTCGGCCATCGGCTGATCGGCATCGGCTCCAGCGGGCTGCACAGCAACGGGTATTCTCTCGTTCGCAAGATCTGCTTCGATCACTTAAAGTTGACCTTGGATGCCTACGTCCCGGAACTGGGGAAATCCCTGGGAGAAGAGTTGATTATTCCAACGCGGATCTACACCGATACCGTCCAGGGGCTTCTCAGAGACCTGCCGATTCACGGCTTGGCGCACGTCACCGGCGGCGGAATGGTGGACAACATCGTGCGCATCATCCCGCAAGCTTTCAGTGTTCTCATCCGTAAAGACAGCTGGAAGATTCCTCCCATTTTTTCCTTCCTTCAGCAGGCCGGCAATGTTTCGGACCTGGAAATGCTGCGGACCTTCAACAATGGAATCGGCATGATCGCCGTGGTGCCGGAAAGCGTCGCTCCCGAGGTCATCGAACGGCTCACGGCTATGAACGAGCCCGCCTTTCTCATCGGCGAAATCATCGAGCGCCGGGAAGGCAGTGAAAGGCTGGCCTGGGGGTGATCGTTCTCGGTATCGAGTCCTCCTGCGATGAAACTGCGGCCGCTCTGGTCCGTGACGGAAACAGGATTCTATCCTCGGTGGTCGCCTCCCAGGAGGAGGTGCACCATCCTTACGGCGGCGTCGTTCCCGAGCTGGCCTCCCGCAGGCATTTGGAATCCATCCTTCCGGTCATGCGGCAGACCCTGTCCCAGGCGGGTGTCGGGCTTGCGGACATCGATGGCGTGGCAGCCACCCGCGGCCCGGGCCTGATCGGTTCGCTGCTGGTCGGCTTTTCGTTCGCCAAGGCCCTCGCCTTTGCCCTGGAGGTCCCTTGGGTGGGGGTCAATCATCTTGAAGGCCATATCCACGCCTTGTTTCTTGAAGCGCAGCCGCCAGCTTGTCCCTTCATCGCGCTCATCGCCTCCGGCGGCCATACCGGGCTTTATTTCGTGAGCTCTCCTATGAGCATCGAGCTGCTGGGCCAGACTCGGGACGACGCGGCGGGCGAAGCCTTCGACAAAGTGGCAAAGATGCTGTCGCTGGGATATCCGGGCGGGGTGGTGATCGACCGGATCGCCCGGCAGGGCGACCCGGAGCGGATCCGCTTCCCTCGACCTTTTATGGAGAAAAGCAGCCGGGACTTCAGCTTTAGCGGAATCAAAACAGCCGTCGGACGATATCTCAGGGAGCATCCGGACAGTTGCCCGGGGCATGTTGCCGACATCGCGGCCGGGTTTCAGGAGGCGGTGGTGGATGTGCTAGTCTACAAGCTGATTCGCGCCGCGCACAGCAAGGGTTGCCTCCGGGTGGCCTTGGCGGGGGGAGTGGCGGCCAACAGCCGGCTGCGCGAGCGATTGGTGCGTGACGCGGGCGCCGAGCAAATTGAGGTCTATTTGCCGTCGTTGCAACTGTGTGGGGACAATGCCGCCATGGTGGCCGCTTTAGGTTATCGTCTGCTCGCTGCCGGCAGACGCGGCCGTCTCGAAGACGATGTGTTTTCGCGTTCGGGCTGATCTGAATTCGGCTCTGGAAAATGCCGGCGCACGGAAACGGTTAGTAACTGTTAGTAGAGGTACTGCGATTTCAACGCCAGGATCCTGCCTACCGACGCTTCGGCATCAGCCCTGCCATTTTTCGACTCCCCGATTTTCCTGACCGCGACCGCATGGGCCCGGCGCAGTTTCTTGGCGCTGTGGCAGATCAAGGCCACGTCGACCTGCGCGCGCAGCACCTGCCGGACGGCGGCACCGAACCCGAAATGGCCGGCGATGGCCCCCATCTCGAGGTCGTCCGTGAGCACCACCCCTCCGAACCCCATGCGGTTGCGCAGCAGGTCGCAGGCGATGACGCTGGATAGGCTGGCCGGCCATCGGGGGTCTATACGGGAATAGCGGGTGTGAGAGAGCATGACCCCCGCCACCTGCTTCTGAATGGCCGCCCGAAAGGGTATCAGATCGTAAGCTTCCAGAGAATTCAGATCGGCGTCCAAGTGCGGCAGATCGAGGTGAGAGTCGAGTCGGGTGCGGCCGATTCCCGGGAAATGCTTGGCTACGGCCATGATCCCGCAGGCCTGCATTCCCGCGATCACCGCTTCTCCCAGTCGCGCCACCTGCTGGGGGTCGGAATTGAAAACACGCCGGGCCATAATACTGTCAAACCCCTCCGGCGCCGCATCCAAGACCGGTGCCAGATTCATGTTGATCCCTACCCAGGCGAGCTCGGTGGCTGTAATCCGGGCGAAGCGGTCGGCCTCGGCCGTATCTTTGATCGCCGGGTTCCCGGGGAACTGAGTAAAGGGCGGGCCGAGGCGAGCCACCTGCCCGCCTTCCTGATCGATGGCAATGAAAAGCGGCGGCAGACCGCAATCGCGCACGTAACGCTGCACCGAGCGGCAGAAGTCGGATAGCTGTCGGGGCGATTCAACATTGCGTTTAAAAAGAATCAGGCCGCCCAGCCGCAGATCCGCGATTAAACCTTGCAGCTGCCGATCCAGGCGCTTGCCGTCAAATCCAGCCATCAGACGTTGTCCGGCCAGCTGCCCCTCCGGCCAGGATTTGAGATCCATCTGCATTCACCGCATGATCGTTGTCGGGGGAACCCGTCGAGTGGCTCACGCCACCCGTAGCCATTTTCTGGCCATATCATCAAGCTCATGCGTATTCAAGAAATCAGGTTAGTTCGCGAGGCAGGTGGCCAGAGGATACGGAACGGAATGGTTCTCGCCGGCGTATCGAGCCAGTTTTTCCACCAGTTGATCCGCCTGGCTCTTCGGGAGGGCGGGAGCGAAGAGGTATCCCTGGCCGAGTTCGCAGGCCATGCTTAGAAGAATGGCATGCTGCTCAGGGGTTTCAATACCCTCGGCCACAACCGTCATGCCCAGCTTGTGGGCCAGCGACACAATGGCCTCGACAATATTGCGGTTGCCTTCGGGCTTTTCGAGGATTTTAGAAATGAAGCTGCGATCGATTTTAAGCGTGTCGATCGGAAGTCGCTGCAGATAGCTCAGTGAGGAGTATCCGGTGCCGAAATCGTCAATAACCAGCCGGATGCCGAAGTCCTTGAGGCGCTGGGCCAACCGCATGGTTTCCTCGGAATCCACCATCAGCGCTGTCTCGGTGATTTCCAGTTTCAGGAGGTGAGGCGGCAGCGATGAAGCGTCCAGCGCGTCCTTGAGATCATTCAGAAGGCTTGCCTGAAGGAAGTGTCGGCTGGAGATATTGACGCTCACCGTGAGGTCCAGGTCGCCTCCCAGGATTTCCCTCCAGTCCTTTAGGTCCCGACAGGCTTGTTCCACCGTATATCGCGTAATAGGGATGATCAGCCCGGTTTCCTCGGCGGTTGAGATGAACGATCCGGGGTAGACCATTCCCAGCTCCGGATGGGGCCAGCGGATGAGGGCCTCGAACCCGACCAGAGACGCCGTGTTGAGACGCACGATCGGTTGGTAGTGGTTCTGGAATTGGCTTTTATGAATGGCCTTCCGCAGGTCCGTTTCCTGTTGGAGCAGATGCAGCGCTTTTTCGTGCAGGGTTCGGTCGAAGACCTTGACTTGAGACCGGCCGCTTTCCTTGGCATGGTACATGGCCGCATCGGCGTCGCGAATGATGGCTTCCGGTTGTTCATAATCTTGGGTGTTCAAAACGACGCCGAAACTGGCGGGGGCGAAAACCTCCTTGCCGTGGATGCGGAATGGCTTACGCAAAGTGATTTGAAGCCTTTCGGCAATCGCCACGGAATAATTGCTCGCTTCGATATCCTCTAAAAGAATGACGAATTCATCGCCCCCCAACCGAGCCAGGATGTCTGTTTCGCGCAGGGATTCGCGGATTCGCTCCGCAAAGGCCACCAACAAGTCGTCGCCGGCGCTGTGGCCCAGGCTGTCATTGACCAGTTTGAAACGGTCGATATCCAGATAGATGACCGCAAAATGGTAATCCGACCGGCGCTTGGTGCGTTTGATCGCCATGGTCAGATGTTCCACAAACAGGGCCCGATTGGGCAGCTGGGTCAGGGTGTCGTGGAACGCCTGGAAGTAGATCTGGCGTTCGGCTTCTTTCAGCTCGGAGATGTCGGTAAACGACGCAACGCTTGCGGCCGTCTCCGGGATCGACGCGAACATGATCAAGACATCTTTGCAATTTTCCAGCTTGTCAATAAATTGACACCCCACGTATTTGCCGCCGACAATCGAAAGGGCGCCTGCGGAGGGGGTTTCGTCGCCGAACAGGGTTCGATGGGTTTTTTCATCGATGAATTCCAGCCACGACTTCCGGTTTTGGATTTCTCTGCGGCTGAAGCCCGACATGGCTACGAACTGAGAGTTCGCCAGCGAGATGCGCATGTCCTTCTCGATGATGATGGTGGCAGCGCCCGTGTTTTCAAATATGGTTCGGTATTTCAGCTCCGAGTTGCGCAGTTCCTCGGTTCGGTCTCTGACTTTCTGTTCTAGAGTCTCATTCATCTCCTGCAGCGCACGCTTGGAGCTGTTGATTTTGTTCACCAGCACTTGCGTGCAAGCGCTGATCAGCAGAATAATGCCAATCGTGATGAATATGGTCAGGCTGCTGCCCTGGAGGAGAACTTCAAAATAGAAATAGAAAAGGGACGCGCCCCCGCCGATGATGAGCAGGCCGGCTTTGTCTAGTACGGCTGAACGACCGGCAGCAGCCACAGAACCTCGCTATGCATGAATGGTTCGTCCGGAATCTAAACCTATATCGTCATGAAGAGGCCGGAGCTTGAGCCCATTGGACAAAAAGAAAAAGGACAAAGCCGTCATGACTCTGTCCTCTTTCTTCGGCTTCCCACGATGCCGTTATTCTCGTGGGGAAATCTTCTCAAGCATTGGTAGTTGGAAGCCCGCCAGAAAAGATGCACGCACATCTGAGAAGCCTTAGCTGTGAAGCGAAGATTCAATATTTATGCCAGGATCGAATAAATTTATATCTACAATAAATACAAAATGTTGAAATTGAGGTGGTTTGGAAGTCTTATCCGGCGATGAGCCTTGAGCGTCAAAATTCCGTTACGCCGTTTTCAATTTGGTTGGCGACCGCCGCCGCCCGGTAGACCGGAACCGGTCTGGTAATGCTGGACGGCGCGGTGGTGGTCGGCCAGGTTGGTCGAAAAATGGTGGGTTCCGTTGTTCTTGGATACGAAAAAGATAAAATCGGATTGAGCCGGGAAGAGCGCGGCCTTCAGCGCCTCCTTTCCGGGGCTGGCGATCGGACCGGGAGGCAGGCCGCGGATCAGATATGTGTTGAAGGGAGTCGGCGTCTCCAGGTGCTTGCGGGTGAGATTTCCGTCGAAATTGGGGATGCCGTATATGACCGTCGGGTCGGTTTCAAGCCGCATGCCGCGCTTGAGGCGGTTGTGGAACACGGATGAAATCAGTGAACGTTCGGAGGGATCTCCGGTTTCCTTTTCGATGATCGATGCTAGGGTCACCGTTTCGTGCACCGTAAACCCGAGCTCCGACGCACGCTGTTGCCACTCCGGAGGAAACGCGGCGCGGAACGCTTGCAGCATGGCCGTAATGACTCCGTCCGCCGTGACGGTGCGAGGGAAAAAATAGGTTTCGGGATACAGATAGCCTTCCAGAGACGGCGCCTCGATACCCTGAGCCCGGACGTAGGCGGGGTCCTTGGAACGCTCGAGAATGTCCGCTGCCCGAGCCAGACCGACTTTTTCGATCTGGCCGGCCATCTGCGAAATGGTCAGGCCCTCGGGAATGGTCAGGCGGTGAAGTCTTACGAGCCCCTTTGACATCCGTTCCAGAATGTCACGCGGCGACATGGAAGATCTCAGGCTGTATTCCCCGGCCTTGAGGCGCCGGTCGTAGCCTTCCAGGCGGGCAAGCATCCTGAATTTTAAAGCGCTCCTGACCAGTTGGTGACGCTGCAACGCTTCGGCCGTCGCCGCCAGGGACTGTCCCGGTGGAACCTGGAGGTGGTGTTCGTACCCTCCCGAGCCTCCGGCTGTATGCGCGAACTGCTTCAGGTCGTAATAAACCAAGAAGGTGACCACACCCAGCAGGCCGATTACACCGGCGACGAGGGCCGCTATTCTTTGCTTCATCATGTGTATGTGTCACTCGATCGGTTGTACAGCCAATGGCGTTCGGTTTCCGATTCCATTAAAATAGAGCGAGCCTCCGGGTTTTGTCAACGGCCTGTTTTTCTTGACTTCCATTGCGCCGGGGGATAGGATTCTTCGGTCACATCGCATGCGACTGCTTGGATGTGCATCCGGGGTTGCGCGCCGGGGTGGTGTTCCTGCAAACCAGCGCCTACAATACGCTATCATAAGGACGAATCAATGGCTAAGCCCAAGCTGAAGCAGCATCACATCAACCGAGACTGGTGCAAGGGCTGCGGAATCTGTGTGGAACTGTGCCCCAAGAACGTACTCGAATTGGATGATCAGGACAAGGTGGTTGTTGTGCGGCCTCAGGATTGCATCTGCTGCCGGCTGTGCGAGCTGCGCTGCCCGGATTTCGCAATCGAAGTGGAAACACAGGAGTAGGACCTCATGGGAAAAACCGTCAAATTTGTGCAGGGCAACGAAGCTTGCGTGGAGGCAGCCCTTTATGCCGGGCTTGACTTTTACGCCGGTTATCCGATCACCCCCTCCACGGAGATCGCCGAACACCTCGCCTACCGTCTGCCGCAGATCGGAGGCAAGTTCCTGCAGATGGAGGACGAGATCGCTTCGATCTGTGCCATCATCGGCGCTTCGATCACCGGCCGCAAGGTCATGACCGCTACGAGCGGTCCCGGTTTTTCGCTGATGCAGGAGGCGTTAGGGTATGCGATCATGGCAGAGATCCCCTGCGTGATTGTGGATGTGCAGCGCGGCGGTCCGTCCACCGGAATTCCCACTCATGTCAGCCAGGGAGATGTGAATCAAGCGCGTTGGGGCACCCACGGGGACCACGCCATTATTGCGTTGACGGCCTCCAACCACCAGGATGTGTTCGCCATCACGGTAGAGGCCTTCAACCTGTCTGAAACCTACCGCACACCGGTTGTCCTGCTGTTTGACGAAGTGGTGGCCCACATGCGCGAGCGGCTGGTCATGCCGGAGCGCGGTGAGGTTCAGCTGGTGGAACGGCTGAGGACATCGGTGAAGGAAGGCGTCGACTACCATCCCTATCTGCCGCGGGAAGACGGGCGGTTGCCCATGTCGGATTTCGGCGGTGTGCACCGGTACAATGTAACCGGCCTGGTGCATGACATGTGGGGATTTCCATCCACCGAGCCGCGCGTGGTGCATGCCCTGTTGCGGCATCTGGTGGACAAGCTGGAAAACCGTACCAACGAGTTGGCTCGTTTCAAGGAGTTTTACTTGGAGGATGCGGAGATCATTCTGATTTCCTATGGCTCCTCCGCGCGGTCGGCGCTGCACGTCGTCGAGGAGCGGCGCCAGCGGGGAGAACGCTTGGGGCTTTTGGAATTGCAGACGCTTTGGCCGTTTCCGCGGGACATCGTGCGCAACCGCTGCGCCGATGCCAAGGCGGTGGTGGTCGTAGAAATGAACATGGGGCAGGTGATGCAGTCGGTCAAATTGGCGGTGGAACATCCCAACCGGGTTTTTCTGGCCAACCGCATCGACAGCGTTTTCATCACCCCCGCGGACATCATCAATATCCTGCGAATTATTCAAGGCAAAGGGGTCTGATCGATGGCAGTCAAGGACTATTTGAGGGAAAGGTTCTTTCCACACCTTTGGTGCCCGGGGTGCGGGCACGGCGAAGTTCTCGGCGGCCTCATCCGGGCGATTGAGAACTTGGGCCTGTCCAAGAACGAAATCGTGATGGTGTCGGGGATCGGGTGCTCATCGCGCATCACCGGCTATGTGGACTTTCACACCATGCACACGATTCATGGCCGGGCCCTGGCATTTGCCACCGGCGTCAAGCTCGCCCGCCCGGAGCTCAAGATCATCGTGCCGATGGGTGACGGGGATGCTTTGGCGATCGGGGGCAACCACTTTATTCATGCGGCGCGACGCAATGTGGACATGACGGCGATCGTCATGAACAATCGCATTTACGGGATGACCGGCGGTCAGTTTTCACCGCTGTCCGGCGCGAACATCAGTGCCTCCACGGCCCCTTATCGGACGATCGACAAAAGCTTCGACGTGGTGGAACTCTCCAAGGCAGCGGGGGCCACGTTCGTGGCACGCGCCACCAGTTATCACGCTCAGCAGATGACGGAGGTCATCGAAAAGGCCATCCAGCACAAGGGCTTTTCGGTGGTCGAAGTGCTCACCCAGTGTCCGACTTATTTTGGACGCAAGAACAAGATCGGCGATGCCCCGGATATGATCAAATGGTTCAGGGACCACACCACCCCGATCGGGTCGAAGGCCAAGCAGGAACACCCGGAGCTCATCGAACGCGGTATCTTCGTTCAGCAGGAGGGGCCGGAGTATTGTGAGGAATATCAGAAAATCATCGAGCGGGCGATGAAAGGGCGCAGCTGATGGAACGGTGCAGACTGGTGTTTTCAGGTTCGGGAGGTCAGGGGGTCATCACGGCGGCCATCATTCTGGCGGAGGCGGCTGTCCTGCGCGAGGGGTTGAATGCGGTCCAATCGCAGTCATACGGGGCCGAAGCCCGAGGCGGCGCTACCCGCTCGGACGTGATCATTGCGGACACTCCCATCTACTACCCGAAAGTGCTTCAACCCAATGTTCTGGTATGCCTCACCCAGGAGGCCTATAATCGGTTCTCCGCCATTATCCGACCGGGCGGGCTTTTGATCACCGACAGCCGCTACGTGAAGATCCAGCGCAAAGTGGATGCCCTCCAGCGCGAGCTGCCCATCTACCGCACGGTGATGGAACAGGTTGGCAAACCCATCGTCTTCAACATTTGCATGCTCGGCGCAATGATCGCCCTGACCGATGTCGTCAAGCCCAAGTCCATCATCGATGTGCTGGAGACCCGGGTCCCCTCGGATTTTTTGGAAATGAACCAGAAAGCCCTGCAGTTGGGGATGGATTTGGCGGCCGGTGCGAGGGCCTGAGGAGCGGCAGCGGTCTGCGTGATCCTCCGGGCGGGATCGATCCGATGCGCCAGCCGGAAGCCCTGAGCGTCATCTCCAAGAAAAACCGCTCCGGACGATAGGGATTTTTAAACCGTTCGGGCAGGGCGGGAAACTATGCGCTGCACAGCGCGCGAGCGTAACATCCCCCATCGAGGTCCCGCCAACCCACAAAGCCCATCTCGCTGTCTGCAAACCATGCCGCCGTGAAGGATCGGCAATCGGAGCTCCACAACGTCTTCTGGCGAGCGTCGAACATGGGCTCCACACAGAAGTCGCGACCGTGCGGAGTCGGCCTCAGCAACGACATGAGCTCGGGGATGGTGGGAAGCCTCCATCCGTCGCGGGACGCGAACCGGGCGCGGTTCAACCCGTTTACATACCCGTGCGCCTCACTCCAGGAGACGGGGTAGGGGGTTCCCGACTGCTGCCAGATCAAGCCGGAGGAAGTATTCCGTACCGTTCCGTCCGGGAATGCGCAGAAGCGCTCAACACCGTATGCCGCAGGGCGCCACAGATCGTCGGCCCCGAATTCGGATTTCGCCCGGCGGGGATCGATCTTGATCGGAAACGATCGCAGGGCATGGAGGTGTGGGTTTAGGCCGGCCGCTGAGACGACGGCCGCCCCCGGCATTCGGCAGATCCGGTCTTGGCGTGCCTGCCACTCGGCCTCCCGTCCGCGGAGATCGTCCAACATTTCGCGTGCATTCCCAAAACGTTGGTTCGGATCTCGGGCCAGGCCCCTAAGAATGAAGTGATTCCAGGAGTCATCCAGGTCGGAATTCAGCTCGGAGGGCGGTTGGGGGGAGGCGGCCGGAAGCACCCCGGTGACCATGCGGTAAAACGTGACCGCAACTGCGTAGAGATCGGCGCGGGCATCGGCCGCGTCGGCGTCGGTCTCCTGTTCCGGAGCGGCATACCAGGGAGAGCCCATCTTCAACTGCGGCGGAGAGCATAGAGATTCTCCTCGCAGCCCGGAGAGCCCGAAATCGCAGATTTTAAGCACGTTCTGGTCGTCGAAAAGCAGGTTAAAAGGCTTGATGTCCCGATGGATGATGCCGTGATGGTGGAGGCAGGCCAGGCCCGTGAGGGTCTGGCGCACGATATCGATGGCGCGGTCCAGACGAATGGTGCGCGTGGGGGATTCGACGCGCCGCGTTTCGCCGATCCATTGCCCGAGGCTGGAGAAGAAATAATCCATGGTGTAGAAAAGACTGCCGTCATCCGCCTCATCGAAGTCGCGAATGGCAACGATGTTGGGGTGGTTCAGGCGGGCCAGCTTTACGGCTTCGGAGAGGAATCCATCGCGGATCCTATCCGCGCCCATCAGGCGAGTGAGCAGCGGATGGGGTTCGAGTCGCTTGAGAGCGACGATTTTTGCGATTCGGGGGATTTCGACTTTGTAGACCTTGCTCATGCCGCCGCGGCCCAGCAAGCCACGGATGATGTATCTGCCGATGCATTTCATCGAAAATAACGTCTCTGCGTTTCGCCGTCAAAGCCTGATCGCCTGAAGAGACCCCCGCAAAAACTGAAGTCGGACGGGATCGGCTCCATCAGCGCAGCGCCAACAGTCGTCGCGCGTGCGACTCCGGCAATCCGGCTGCCCTGATTTTGGAGGCTGCCGCCTGTGCGTCGTAGGCCACGCAGCGGATGTCGAGCAGACGGGCCGCACTGTCCCAGATGACGTATTTCGCGCGCGGATCCCCGTCTCGCGGCTGGCCGACGGCACCGATGTTGATGAGATACTTCCGCTCCGGCGGAAGCGGATTCGGTCCGACCCGAAAATCGATTCGGGTGATGCTGTCGCCGTCATAGGCTAAAAGGTCCAGCATATGGGTGTGGCCGATGAAAACGATCTGTTCGGAAAGAGCTTTTAAAACCGCCTGCTTGCGCCGGTCCTCCACCTGAAAAAGATACAGAGTCGGCGAATCGGGCGGGAACCCATGCACGAAGCGGCAGCCGTGAGCGCTGAGATGGCGTGGGAATCCCTTGATCAACGCCAGGGACTCGTCGCTGAGCAGGGTGAAGGTCTGGAGCAGAGATTGACGGGCGGCCGGGTTGAACCAACCCAGAAAGGCCGGGTCCCGGGCCGCCAATTCGTGGTTGCCGAGTACCGAGGGGATGCCCCGGCGGTGCAAGGCCTGGATGACCTGCTCGGGTTCGGAACCATAGCCGATGCTATCGCCCAAACAAAAAACTGCATCGGCATTCGCCCGGTCCAGGTCTTCCAGCACCTTCTGGAAGGCATCCATATTTCCATGAATATCTGAAAGTACGGCGATCCGCATGACGCTAGTCCGCAGCCGGATTTTATCGAACCGCGGCGATATACCACGACCAGAGTTCGGTTCCGATAAACAGATAGGCGATTGCGCCCACCGCCAGGAAGGGGCCGAAGGGGACCGCCAGTTTCATGTCGCCCCGGCGTCGAATAATCAAGGCCATCCCAGCCAGAGTACCGGTGAGGGAGGCGACGAAGATCGTGAAAAGTACGCCTTTCCAGCCCATGAAAGCGCCGATCATGGCGAGCAATTTGATGTCGCCGCCGCCCATGCCCTCCCGCCGCGTGATCAGCTGGTATCCCCAGGCCACCAGAAACAGGCTCCCGCCTCCCGCCAGGATGCCGATCAAGGATTCCAACGGGCTGATCCATCCGGGGCCGAAGCTGGCGGCCAGGCCGATCGGAATACCCGGCAGAGTGATCGCGTCGGGGATGATCCGGTGGTCCAAGTCGATGAAGGTGATGACGAGCAGTGCCGCGATCAGCGCATACATCAGCAGGGCTTGCCATCCGGGGCCGAATCGGGCTACCGCCATGGCCGCGAACACCCCACTCAGGAGTTCCACCACCGGATAGCGCAGCGGGATCCGTTTTCCGCAATGGCGGCAACGGCCTCGCAGGAATAGATAGCTCAACAGGGGGATGTTGTCGACGGCACGAATCGGATGGCCGCATTGGGGACACTGGGAACGGGGACGAACGATCGACCGCGATACCGGCAGCCGGTAAATGCAAACATTAAGAAAGCTGCCGACGATCATCCCGAAAAGGAAGCCTACCCACTCCATAACCGCTCCTGCATCGTAGGGCTTGACCCGTGACGTTTTTTCGCCTAGAACGCATCATCCACTATCGGACGGCGCGGGTTTAATTGTCAATTTGGAATTAAGTGTTATGATTTAGATCGTAAACGACTCCGCGCGGCAAACTAAGGACCATACCGGCGTGAAGGCCATTCGGCGCCGCACGGAAACGCACCCAATTTTTGCATTATAAGCTGATTTCGGACATTTGCCTACCAAAAATTTCCCGCGAAAAGGCTTCCCGAACGGCGTTACCCCAGAATGTGTTGCAGGAGCAAGCATGGCAGAGGCAGACCGCGACGACTTGATCAGTATTATCGAAGAGGACGACAAGACCACTGAAATTCCCACGAACCTTCCGCTGCTTCCCGTCCGGGATGTGGTGATTTTTTCAGATATGCTGCTGCCTCTGTTCGTGGGGCGTGAGAAATCCGTGCGTGCCGTGGAGGGCGCGGTAAACGGAAACGGATTTGTGTTTCTGGCGACCCAGAAGGATCCGACCGTTGAAAACCCATCTCAGGATGACATCTACCGCACCGGCACCGTCGGGCGGGTGCTGCGCATGCTCAAGCTGCCGGACGGTCGAGTGAAGGTGCTTGTTCAAGGCCTGGCCAAGGGAAACATCGCGAAGTTTGTGCGCAAACGCTCCCCGTATCGGGTCCAGATCGACCTGCTGCCCGAGGAACCCGTGGAGAAGGTGACGTTGGAAGTGGAAGCTCTCATGCGCAACGTGCGCGAACAGTCGGAGAAGATCCTGGCGCTGCGGGGAGAGATCAATCCGGACATCATCTCGATCCTCCAAAACGTCGACGACCCCGGAAAACTCGCGGATCTCGTGGCGTCGAATCTCCGGCTTAAGATCGAAGACGCCCAATCTCTGCTGGAGATCTTGGAGCCGGTGGCGCGGTTGAAACGGATCAACGACCTGCTGTCCCGCGAGTTGGAACTGTCGGCCATGCAGGCCAAGATCCAATCCGAGGTGAAGGACGAGATTTCGAAAAGCCAGCGCGACTACTACCTGCGGGAGCAAGTGCGGGCCATCTACCGCGAACTGGGCGAACACGACGAGCGTTCCATCGAAATCGATGAGTACCAACGCAAGATCAAGAAAGCCCGAATGTCCAGGGAGGCCCATGATGAGGCGTTGAAGCAGCTCAAGCGGCTGGATCAGATGCATCCGGATTCGGCGGAATCCAACGTCATCCGGTCCTACCTCGATTGGCTGGTGGAGATGCCCTGGAGCAAATGGTCCGCGGACGTCATCGATATCCGCAAGGCACGGCAGATTCTCGATCGCGAACACTATGGTCTGGCCGCAGTGAAAGACCGCATTCTCGAATACCTCAGTGTACGCAAACTGAACCCGCGCATGAAAGGACCGATTTTATGCTTCGTGGGCCCGCCGGGCGTCGGGAAGACCTCCTTGGGACAAGCGATTGCCCGTGCGGTCCGGCGCAAGTTCGTGCGTATTTCCCTGGGGGGGATCCGGGATGAGGCCGAAATTCGGGGTCACCGCCGCACCTACATCGGTGCCTTGCCGGGCCGGATCTTGCAGGGGCTCAAACAGTGCGGCACCAGCAATCCGGTTTTCATGATGGATGAGATCGACAAGTTGGGAGCGGATTTCCGGGGCGACCCGTCCTCTGCGCTCCTGGAGGCTTTGGATCCGGAGCAGAACCTCGCGTTCAGCGACCACTATCTGAACCTGCCGTTCGATTTGTCGCGGGTCATGTTCATCCTGACGGCCAACCTGACCGACACCATTCCATCGGCCCTGCTTGATCGCATGGAAATTATATCCTTGTCGGGTTACACCGAAGAGGAAAAGGTTGAAATCGCTCGCCGGCATCTGATTCCGCGGCAAATCCGCGAGAGCGGGCTGAAGGCTAGGCAGGTCGCCATCAGCGAAAAAGCCTTGCGGCAGATCATCGCTGAATACACCTCCGAAGCGGGTGTCCGGAACCTGGATCGCGAAATTGGCAATATCTGCCGCAAGGTCGCCCGCCGGATCGCCGAAGGCCAGCACCAGCCGGCCGGCATCACTCAGCAGAGCCTGGCGAAATACCTGGGTCCTGCCAAATTCATTCCGGAAATGGACCAGGAGGTCAGTCAGATGGGACTGGCTACGGGTCTGGCTTGGACCCAGGCCGGCGGCGAAGTGCTTTACGTCGAGGCTTCGCTGATGAAGGGCAAAGGCGATCTGATCATAACCGGTCAACTGGGGGAGGTGATGCAGGAATCCGCCCGGGCCGCCGTGACGTATGCGCGAGGTTATGTCAAACAGACGCGCATCAAACAAAGCGGTCTCGACACGCAGGATGTTCACATTCATGTGCCGGCGGGAGCCATTCCGAAAGACGGTCCGTCGGCGGGGATTGCGATGGCGACGGCGTTGGTGTCTATTTTGAGCGGCCATGCGGTGCGAAATGATGTCGCGATGACCGGTGAAGTCACCCTGCGGGGACGGGTGCTGCCCATCGGCGGTCTCAAGGAAAAAGCCCTCGGCGCCGTGCGAGCCGGCATCAAGGCCGTGATCATTCCCAAAAAGAATGTGAAGGATCTCGTGGAAATCCCCCAACATCTCAAGCGCCGGCTGAAATTCATACCTGTGAAAACCATGGATGAAGTCCTGGAAAACGCCTTGGAGCCTCCGAAAAAAGAGCAGTTTCGAACCCGGAGCAAGCCCGTACGGCGCTGACCGGCTCGGAGCCGCGAACAGTGGAATGGACCTGACATGCGACCGGAATGGAGGGTTCTGGCCGTGGACACGGCCAGCCGCAGTTGCAGCGTGGCCGTGCGGGTGGGGGACCTGCTGGCGGCCGAAATGGCGGTCGTATCGGAGCGCACGCATTCCGTGCACCTGATGAGGATGATCCGGGAGACGCTGAGCATGGCGAATCTCTCCTTGGCGGCACTCAACGGTTTGGCGGTGTCCATCGGACCCGGATCGTTTACCGGTTTGCGCATCGGGATCAGCACGGTCCAGGGACTGGCGTTGGCCGGCGGAAAGCCCTGTGTGGGGGTTTCGAGCCTGGAGGTGTTGGCTGCCGCGTGCCTGCCCGGGCCCCGAGGAATCTTGGCGCTGATGGACGCTCGCAAGGGCGAGGTCTATGCCGGGCATTACCGTGAATCCGCCGGTTGCTTGGAGCGTTTGGCACCGGAGCGGGTGCTGCCCATAGAGGCGTTGCTTCATGCGGTCGACTCGCCGCATCTTTTTGTCGGGGATGGAGCGCAACGGTATCAGGTGCGCATCCGAGAAATTCTGGGTGACCTGGCCAGCTTTGCCCCGCCGGAGCAGCATTTTCCGCGGGCCGGGGTCCTGGCGCGCCTCGCGCAGCCGAGGCTGGAAGGCCAACGAGACTCCGCTCCGGGCCTGCTCGACCCGCGCTACCTGCGCCAACCGGAGGCCGAACGGCGGCTGCCTGGGTCGTCGCCCGCTGGCGGCCGAACGAAACCCTAATATTTACATAAGTTTAAATTGACAAAATTGGAAATCTTAACTATAAGAAAAATTTTGGCCAATTTAGAGAAATCGACCCTTGAAATCTACTGACATGGATGAATTTACCCGGGCGGACCCTCCCAACCGATGGGCCTTACCGATAGCCAAGGCCGGGTATCCGCTTTTGTTCGGAGCGGCGTTTGTCACCCTCGTGTTGGCCCAGTTGGCCTTGACACCGCTGGCACTGGCTGCGCTGCTCGGTACGTTGTGCATCGCCGGATTTTTCAGGGACCCGGACCGACTGATCCCAAGCCGGCCCGGTCTGGTGGTTTCGCCGGCGGACGGGCGGGTGATTTCCGTGGAGCGGGTTGGAAGCCATCCGTTTTTCAACGAAGAGGTGCGAAAAATCAGCATCTTCATGTCGGTCTTCAATGTGCATGTCAATCGCATTCCGGCTGAGGGCCGGGTCGTCAACATCCGCTATCAACCGGGTAAGTTCGTGGCAGCGAACCGGGCAGAGGCTTCCATGCGCAACGAGCACAATGCGGTTTTCCTGGAAACCAGCTTTGGGAGACGGCTGTGTGTGGTTCAGGTTGCTGGGCTGATCGCGCGGCGCATCATCTGTCTGGTACAATGTGGCGACACCGTGCGCCGAGGTCAGCGGTTTGGCATGATTTGTTTCGGCTCTCGGTTGGATGTTTACCTGCCGCCGGATGTCACCTTGGCGGTGTCGGTGGGCGACAGGGTCCAGGCCGGAACTTCAATCCTCGGCAGTTTTCCCGAAGTCGCCATCCCGACATGAGGCATCTTATGTCTCAGACGGCCGCCGATAGCGCATCGGGCCAGCGTGACGCCCGCAGGTTGTGAAAGCGGCTGATTTGCAGGCAGGGCGTCCGGGGGCGCGGGCTTCGAAGGTGAGGAGGGGTAACTAAATGAAAGCCAGACAGTTTCATGTGGCCGTCGTGGGGGCGACCGGAGCAGTCGGCAACCAGATGATCGCCTGTCTCGAAGAGATGGACTTTCCAGTCAAACGCTTGACGCTGCTGGCATCGTCGCGCTCCGTCGGCCGGCAGTTGCGGTTCCGGGGCGACTCCATCGACGTGCAGGAACTCACCGAACGCTCGTTCAAGGGCATCGACATTGCGTTGTTTTCGGCCGGCGGCGGAACCAGTGAAAAATTCGCTCCGATGGCTGCTCAAGACGGTTGTGTGGTGATCGACAACTCGAGCGCCTGGCGCATGGACCCTCAGGTTCCGCTCGTGGTGCCGGAAGTCAATCCGCATGCCGTGGCCCAGTATACGCAGAGGGGGATCATCGCCAATCCGAATTGCTCGACGATTCAGATGGTGGTCGCCTTGAACCCGATCCACCAAAAATTCGGCATTCGACGCATTGTGGTGTCCACCTATCAATCGGTTTCGGGCACCGGTAAGAAAGCCATCGACGAACTGTTCAACCAGACCCGCGCCATGATCAACTTTCTGGCCGTCGAACGGTCGGTCTATCCGCATCGCATTGCGTTTAACTGCCTGCCGCACATCGACAAGTTTCTTGACAACGGCTATACCAAGGAAGAAATAAAAATGGTGAATGAAACCCGCAAGATTATGGAAGCTCCGACGCTGGCCGTTACGGCGACCACGGTGCGGGTACCGGTGTTTTTCAGCCACAGCGAATCGGTCAATGTGGAAACCGAGCGGCCCTGCCCGCCGGAGGAGGTTCGCCGGATCTTGGCTTCCGCGCCCGGGGTCCAGGTGGTCGATGACCCCTCGCAGAACCGCTATCCGTTAGCGACGGACGCTGCCGGACAGGACCTGACGCTGGTGGGGCGGATCCGCAGGGACGAATCCGTGCCGAACGGCATCAACTTGTGGATCGTTGCGGACAACATTCGCAAGGGAGCCGCCACCAACGCCGTTCAGATCGGGCAGATTCTGGCGCAGACGTATTTGTAGGCCGGGGGTGCACCCCCCTGCTTGAAACAGACAATTACACCAGGAGTCGAATGTTGGAACGAATCCCCGTCACTCCGGAAGGCTATGAGGCCATCCGGCGAGAACTCGAAAATCTAAAGCGCGTGGATCGGCCCGAAAATATTCGAGCGATTGAGGAAGCGCGGGCCCACGGGGATCTGAGCGAGAACGCGGAATACGCCGCCGCCAAAGATCGCCAGGGGTTTATCGAGGGCCGCATCATTGAGTTGCAATACAAGCTGGCATCCCTGGAGATCATTCATCCCAACAATCTGCCCAAGGATCGGGCGGTGTTCGGCAGCCGCGTTCGGCTGGAGAACCTGGAGACCGGGCAGGGCGTGGAATACCAACTGGTGGGCCCCGACGAGTCGGATGTGGGAAACGGGCGCATCTCCATCGCCTCGCCTCTGGGAAAGGCCATTCTGGGAAGGAAGCCCGGCGATGAACTGGTGATCGATGTGCCGGGCGGCAAACGCGCCTACGAGCTGGTTGAAATTTGTTAGGTCCTAATTTTTTTCATGGAGGATGCAACGTGGCACGGATCACGGTTGAAGATTGTCTGAAGAAAGTGCCCAACCGCTTTCAGTTGGTCAACATGGTGGCCAGGCGCGTGCGGCAGATTCGAGAGGGCTCCGATTATCTTGTCAGCTCTCCCAAAAATGAGGACGTGGTCATTTCTCTGAGAGAGATCGCTGCCGGGCGAATCGTTTTACGGGAGCCCAAGCAGGACGAGGAATAGCTTCCGGTTGCGCGGCTCAGGCTCCGCATACAAGGCGCTGAACCGTGCCGTAGGCAGGGCCATCCATGATTACGACATGATCCGGGATGGGGATCGGATCCTGGTGGGACTATCCGGAGGATCCGACAGCCTGACCCTGCTGTGGATGCTATCCGAGCGGCAAGCGCGCATCCGCATCGCCTACCACCTGGAAGCGGTGTATATCGATCCGGGCTTCGGCGGAGGGGCCGCCGAGGCGATGCGCCCGTTTTGTGAACGACTGGGAGTTGCGCTACGGACCGAAGTGACTGATTTCGGTGTCATCAGCCACGGCCCGCTGAATCGGGAAAACCCCTGCTTCCTCTGCGCCCGCTTGCGCCGCAAAAGACTTTTCGAAATCGCAGCGGAAGCGGATTGCTGCACCTTGGCGCTGGGCCACAACCGAGACGATGTGATCGAAACTCTTTTCCTGAACATCTGCTATTCGGGCGAAATAAGCACCATGCGTCCGGCCCAGGAGCTTTTCGACGGCCGATTCCGATTGGTTCGCCCTTTGGCCTACGCGGACGAATCTCTCATTCGGCGCTTCGCGCGCGAAGGGCGGCTGCCGGTCAGCGCCAATCCCTGCCCGTCGGCCAATCGGTCTCGGAGGGCCGACATCAAAGAGCTTCTCCAACAGCTTTACCGGAGCAACCCCAAGATCAAGGGGAATATTTTCAGAGCCATGCGCCACGTGAAGCCGGAGTATTTGTTGAAGTGAGCATGCGGGACGTCCAAAACGAGCGGGATTTCCGCAACATTCCGATCAACCAGGTGGGCATCAAGAACCTGCGTTACCCCATCCGCGTGCGTGACCGACGCGACGGGTTCCAACATACCGTGGCTACGATCAATATGTTCGTCGACCTGCCCCACGAGTACAAGGGCACGCACATGAGCCGGTTCGTAGAGATGCTGCACAGCTTGAAGCCGGAGGTTTCACTCCAACGATTTTCGGTCATTTTGGACCATATGAAAAAATTTTTAAATGCCGCCTCCGCCCACCTCGAAATGGCGTTCCCCTATTTCATCGAAAAGAAGGCTCCGATCAGCATGGCCACCGGACTGATGGACTACGCCTGCCGGATCGTGGGGTCGAGCGACGCCTCCGGCAAAGTGGATCTGATGTCCGAGGTCGTGGTGCCCATCACCTCGGTATGCCCCTGTTCGAAGGAGATCAGCGATTTCGGCGCCCACAACCAGCGCGGCAAGGTTCGGTTGCGGCTGCGTTTTAGAAAGTTCATCTGGTTGGAGGACATGATCGAGCTGGTGGAATCTACGGCGTCGAGCGATGTTTATTCGGTCCTCAAGCGGGTCGATGAAAAATGCGTCACCGAGCGTGCCTTTCAGAACCCCAAGTTCGTGGAGGATATGGTTCGGGATGTGGCCAAGCGGCTGGTGGCGGACCCCAACATCACCTGGTTTTCGGTGAGCGCCGAGAACTTCGAGTCCATCCACAACCACAGCGCCTACGCCCATATCATTTCCGGATAGAACCGAGCCCCTTTCACGCGGAGGAGCGCCGTGCAGGACGACCGGCCGGGCGGATCAGCTCTCGACGATCAGCGTGACCGGACCATCGTTGACGAGGGAAACGGCCATGAGTGCCTGGAACCGACCGGTCTGGGCGGAGATGCCCATCGATCTCGTATGCCGGACAAAACGCTCGTAGAGCTCATTCGCCTGCGCAGGTTCGGCGGCATCCATGAAGGACGGTCGGCGGCCCTTGCGGCAGTCGCCCAGCAGGGTGAACTGGGATACGATCAGCATTTCTCCACCGATCTCCAACAGCGACCGGTTCAGCTTTCCGTCGGCATCCTCGAAAATCCGCAACTGAGCGATTTTCCCGGCCAGATGATCCGCTTCCTTTGAGCTATCGGCCCTGGACACCCCCAGCAAAACCAGCAACCCGTTGCCGATGCGACTGATCACTTCATGCTGAACCCGAACCGACGCTTCGCTGACTCGTTGAACCACTGCACGCATGCTACCTCCGGCCGACCGCCCTTAACCGCCGGCATACCTTCGGCTTTCCGGTAGGGCCTAAGGAGAGGGTTTCTAAAAAGCGGCTTGTTCTTAACCGACTCGGAGCCGCTTGGCCAGGATCGGCGCTCTCATTCCCCCGGCTTTTTCAGAAGCTGCTCAAACGGATTGTGAAACGGTCGCGGCGACATCCGCCGGGCGGACGGATTCGCTTTAGAAATAGGGGATGCAGCCGCGGGCGGACGGGATCGTTGCCGATGCTCGGGGCCGGTTTTCATCGAAAGGGCGAACCGGCGACGCTCGGTGTCCACCGAAAGCACCGTCACTTCGACCTTTTGATGCACTTTGACCACCTCCAGTGGGTTTTTCACGAAACGATCCGACAGCTCGCTGATATGAACAAGGCCGTCGTGGTGTACGCCGACATCCACAAAGGCGCCAAAGGCCGTCACGTTGGTTACCACGCCGGGCAGGCGCATTCCCGGGGACAAATCCGTCAGGTCGGCGACATTGCGGGCGAACGTGAACAGCTCAAACTCGCGGCGCGGGTCACGCCCGGGTTTTTCCAACTCAGCCAGAATATCCTGCAGGGTAGGCAGGCCTCGAGTCGAACTGACATAGCACGGCAGGTCGATCTTCGCTCGCATGCCGGGATCCTCCAACAGGATGGACACGTTGCATCCCAGATCGGAAGCCATCGCCTGAACCACCGGGTAGCTCTCGGGGTGGACGGCGCTGGCGTCGAGCGGATTATCGCCGTTTCGAATCCGCAAGAAGCCTGCGCATTGCTCGAACGCCTTCGGGCCGAGTCGCGGGATTTCCAGCAGCTCCGTGCGGGATCGAAAAGCGCCGTGGGCATTGCGGTGGGTCACGATATTTTGGGCCAGCTGCGGCCCCAGGCCGGATATGTAAGTCAATAGCTCCAGGCTGGCCTGATTCAAATCCACCCCGACGCGGTTGACACAGCTGGCCACCACGTCATCGAGGGCCTGTCGGAGGGCTGCGGAGTCGACGTCATGCTGATACTGGCCGACACCGATGGACTTGGGGTCGATTTTAACCAGCTCTGCCAAGGGGTCCATAAGGCGCCGCCCGATGGAAACGGTCCCGCGGACGGTCAGGTCCAGATCCGGATATTCCTGGCGGGCCGCCTCCGAGGCTGAATAGACGGACGCACCGCTCTCATCCACCGGAACAATTGCGAGAGCGGCGGGCAGCCGGAGGGCTCTCAAAAATTGTTCGGTTTCGCGCCCGGCCGTGCCGTTGCCGACAGCGATCACCTCGATGCGGTATTTCTCAACCAGCTTCAATATTTCATGGGCGGCCTCGCTTCGCTGGCGTTCGGAACCGTGAGGAAAAATGGTCGCGTGGTGCAGCAGACGGCCCTGCTCGTCCAGGCACGCCAGTTTGCATCCGGTCCGGAAGCCGGGGTCGACCGCCAGCACGCGCCGCGGCCCGAGCGGCGGGGCCAGCAGCAGCTCCCGGAGGTTTTCGGTGAAGACCCGGATGGCTTCCGTGTCGGCTTGCACCTTGACCGTCAGGCGCAGCTCGGTTTCCAGCGAACGGCTGAGCAGGCGGCGATAGGCATCGTGTACCGCCGTGCGGACCTGCTCGGCATCCGCAGCCGTTCCGGTGACGAACATCGCATCGAGAAGATCGAGCGCTTCGGCTTCCGGCGGCTGCCACGAAAGATTCAACACTTCCTCGCGCTCGCCTCGACGCATGGCGAGCACCCGATGGGATGGTGCGGAAAGCGCTGGTTCCTGCCAGTCGAAATAATCCCTAAACTTCGCCCCGGTCGCCTCCTTGCCTGGTGAGACTTTGCTGGTGACGTGGGCGTTCTTCCAGAAATAAGCGCGCAAACGGGCGCGGGCCGACACGTCTTCGTTGATCATCTCGGCGATGATGTCCCGGGCGCCGGCCAGAGCGTCTTCAATTGTCTGCACCCCTTTTTCCGGGTCTAGGAAACCGGCGGCGGCCGTTTCCGGGGCAACCCCTTTTTGTTCAAAGAGCAGCCGGGCCAGCGGATCGAGGCCCTTTTCTCTGGCCGCTGCGGCGCGAGTGCGGCGTTTCGGTCGGAACGGCAAATAGAGATCCTCGAGAGCGGCCATGGATTCAGCGCTCAAGACCTTGGCATTCAGCTCATCGGTCAGGTGGCCGTGCTGAGCCAGCGACTTCAGAATCGACGCGCGTCGCTCCTTGAGCTCCTGCAACTGGTCCAGGCGATCACGAATGGCGCCAACGGCGATTTCATCCAGACTGCCCGTCGCCTCCTTGCGGTAACGCGCAATGAAAGGCATGGTGGCGCCTTCGGCCAACAAAGCGGCAACGGCCTCCACCTGGGAGGGTCGGATGGACAGTTGTTGAGCGATGAGGTGGATCGAATCGATGGGCATGAAGCTCCTTGAAAGGGCCATCGCGATGACCGATTCCCTGGGATCTCAACGGAGTTGCTCCTTTATCCGTGGCGGCGGGGAAAGTCAAGCCGAAGGTGGTTTAGGCCTGCATGGGCGGGGGTGGGATCGCAGGGTTCGAAATTTGCTCAAGCAAGGGGTCGTTCGAGCCGATAGTCGTTTCAGGCTGATTCGGCCAACCCATTGATGCATCAGACGGTGTCCGCGGAATGAACTGGAGCTCCTGGCCCTTCCCCAAGCGCCGCCCCCAGACCCGGCTGCAGCGCAAATTGCAGCTGGCTTTCGGGCTTTTCTTTTTTTTGCCCGTCGGGGGCTTCATCTATTTCAGCCAGCGTTACGGCATCCTGGGAGATGAATACGTCCCCTATTTTTTTTTGGGATTCCTGATATGTGCCTATGTTGGGTACTCCATCCTCAAGAATCTCTTTCAGCGCATCGCGGTCCTATCGGACTCGATTCGATCATCATCGGCAGCGGGTTCTGGTGCGGACCGGATGGCGCCGCCCGCCGATGAACTGCTCGTCATCGCGCAATCGTTCCAGTCCATTCGCAATCACTTCGGCCAGACCGTCCAGCAGCTTGAAAAAAAGTCCGCCGGCATCTCTGTCCTCAAGGATTTGTCCGAGCTCTGCTATGTCACCTTTGACGCAGAGGAGATCCTCTATGTCATGCTCGAGCGAGCGCTGCTGCTGACCAACTCGGATATCGGATCGGTGCTGACCTTCGATTCATCCGAGCCGAAGGCGTTTCGCGTCAAGGCCACCATCGGGCTCGGAGAGCATGTCAAATCCGGCGACCGCATCGATTTCGACTCCAGCATCGCCAAGTATGCGGTCATCAACAAGTCCCCCCTGGTGGTGGAAAATATCGAAATAGACAAGCGTTTCGGCCGGTCCAACCTTCCCCACTACGGTTCGAAGTCCTTCGTGTGCATGCCGATCAAGACCAGCAAAACCATTATCGGCGTGCTCACGATTTCAAGCAGCGATGCGCAGCGAAGGTATACCCTGGAAGATAGCGAACTGTTGACCCCCCTGCTGAGCAACGCCGCCTTCACATTTGAAAACCTGCGGCTGTTGCGCGAGAACGATCGCGCCGCCGCGGGCCTGCGCGCCGTCGACCGGGTGGTCAAGCTGTTGAATTCCAGCCTGCGGGACAGTGATTTGATGCACACGGTGCTGCACGAGCTTCACGGAGTGGTGCCCTTTGAGGCAGCCGGCATTTTCGTGAAGGATGAGACCAAGGCCAAGACCGTTCACGTAAAGGAGTGGGTCAGCTTCTCTGCCAGTACGGTTCTAAAACACTCCGAGCATATCTACGAAGGCTCGCTAATCGAAAAGGCCCTGCAGCAGGAATCCTGCATGATTCTGGAGGCTCCGCCCGAGGAGCTGACACCGTTGGACCAGGCGCTGTTTCATCCCCGCAGCAGCGGCAGCTGTTTTTTGGTTCCGTTGAGAACGGGCGGTCGGATGATGGGCGCCCTGGTGATGGTCGGCCGCAGTGGCGAAGTCTTCCAGGAGGCTCAGAATCTGGTCAGCTGGGTCGCCGGCGGGTTGGCGTTGGCCGTGGACCGCAATCGACTCCTGGGCGCCGTGCTCAAGCGCACTCAGGAGATGGAAACGATTCGCCAAGTCGGCGGCGCCCTGGCATCGTCCACTTTCGATATGAACAAAGTGCTCCAGTACACCATGGACATGATTCGAGAGGTGGTCAATGTCGAAGCGGGATCTCTGTTGTTCTTGGAAGGGCAGGAATTGGAGGTGGCCGTGGCTTTCAACGGAAGCCTGCCGGCGCTTCAAACCTTCCGACTCAAGCTGGGGCAGGGGATCGCCGGGCATGCGGCGGCACGCGGCGAAGCCGTTATCGCCAACGACACCGAAAAATCCATGCAGTTTTTTCCAGTGATTGATGAGGTATCCGGGTTCCGCACGCGTTCGGCGCTGTGCGTTCCGATGATCTCCCAGGGCCGAGTGATCGGTGTCATTGAGGTGCTGAACAAGGTGTGTGGGCACTTTGACGCCAACGACCGGGACCTGCTGCAAGCCATTGCCGCTTCGGTGAGCATTGCGTTGGAGAATGCGCGCTTGTACAAGAAAACGGTGGCGGCCGCCGAGCATGAGCGCGATGTACGCCGGCTGTTTCAAACCTTCGTGCCGAAAGAGGTCGTCGATAAGATCATCCATGGGCTGGAAGACGGAAAACCGGTGATCGAAGAGGTGAAAACCATCACTCTGCTGAACATCGACATCCGTGGGTTTTCACGGATCGCTCAACAAATCGGTCCTCCCAAGACGGTGGCGCTTTTAAACCGTTTCTTCGAGGCAATGGGCGACCTGGTGTTTAGGCATCATGGCATCGTCGACAAATATATCGGCGATGGATTCCTGGCGGTTTTCGGAGCGCCGGTCTCCAGCGTCGCCGATCCGGACAATGCCCTGCAGGCAGCGCTCGACATGAAGCATTCGCTGGCGGGTTTAAACCTGTTGCTGAGCCGAGACCTGGGTCATACCATCGAAATGGGGATCAGCGTTCATACCGGCGAAGTGGTGGCCGGAAACATCGGCTTCGAGAAGAAGATGGATTATACCGTGATCGGCGATGCGGTCAATACCGTGTTCCGGCTGCAAGGCCTCGCCAAGGTCTTTCCCAACGGGATTCTGGTCAGCGATGCCACCCTGCGGTCGGTGCGCTCGCGCCCCGTCGTGCACGCCGTTTCCCTTCCGGTGGATTTTCCGACCGAACTCGCCGGTCTGAAAGTCTACGAACTGCTCGAACTTGACAAACCTGCCTGATCCCTTTAGGCTTCCTTCTTTCGACGACTTTTTCCCCGATTCGCTTGGAGACGAAATGTCGAGTATTTACGCCGGTTCCCTGAAGGGACATTTCCTCGTGGCGATGCCCGGGCTGGCCGACCCCAATTTTTCACAGACGGTCACCTGCATCTGCGAACACAACGAGCAGGGGGCTATGGGAATCGTGGTCAACCGCGTCCATGACGACCTTCACATCCAGGATATCTTCGACGAATTGTCAATCAAGGGCGGGATGCACCCCGAGGCGGTCGCGATTCACGCCGGAGGTCCCGTGCACAGCGGCGAGCTGTTCATTCTCCACGGCCGGCCGTTTGAATGGGAAGCTTCATTGATGGTGACGCCGTCTCTGGCGCTAACCAACACTCGGGATATTCTCGAAGCCATTGCCGCCCAGCGCGGGCCAGAGGCGTTCCTGATCAGCTTGGGCTGTGCCGGATGGGGCCCGGGTCAGTTGGAAGCCGAAATAAAAGAGAATGCCTGGTTGACCCATCCGGTGTTCGAGGACTCCATTTTCCTTCTCCCAGTGGCGGTGCGCTGGGAGGAGACGCTGCGCAGAATTGGGGTCAACCCGGCCATGCTATCGGGCACCGCCGGTCACGCGTGAGACGCGAGTCAGTCCTTGCTGACTTCCTTGGTTTTCGGCTTCTTCTTCTTGAGACAGGCCTTGTCCCTTCGGACAAACGCACACAGTTTGGGATTGTAGTATTCTTTGCAGTTGAGCGGGTTGTAGAGAGGGCATTCAGGATGTTTCTCGGACATACACCGACATTCCCCTTGCGGTCGATGGCTCCTCGTCGATGCGCTGACAGTCGACCGGGGTGCCGCCATCTCTTGACCTCGTGGCGGAACCTATACCACAGTTAGAAATTACTTACAAGGCGATAGCGTAACTCGCTGCCCGCCGGGAGCCGCCGGGTTCCTGGGGCAGACCGGAAACGACGGTGATGACGGCCATGGATGGTTACGGTCTTCAGAAAAGCAACTTATTGCAGATCAATCAGGATGTGCGCGCACTCTTCCAGGCGGCCCGATCGATTCCCGGGCTTGCGGATGTCGGCTTTGGGGATTGGGAGAAAACCTGCGCCACCTTGCCCGGGCAGCTAAACGAGCCCACCATCCGCGTCGGCGTGGTGGGTCCCATCAAATCCGGCAAGAGCACCTTCCTCAACGCCTGGCTCAAGGGCGATTTTCTGAAGCGCGGCGCGGGCGTGGTCACTTCGATCGTGACGCGGGTGCGCGCGGGCGAACGCTTGAAGGCGACCCTGTATTACAAGTCCTGGAGCGAAGTCAACGCCGACATGGAGCAGGCCCTGGTGCTGTTTCCGTCGCTTCACTGGCGATCGGCCGAGGATCGATTCGATATCCGCCGGGAACAGGAGCGTGCCGAGCTTCACGAGGCACTGAATGCATTAAACGCTGACCTGCGGATTTCCGAAGACGCTCGCAACCATAATATGGTGCTGATTTCCTGCTACCTGAGAGGGTACGAGGCCGTTCGCTCCCTCCTGACCGACCGTCAGGCCGTTCAGCATTACGAGGCCGAACGGTTCATGGAGCATTGGAAGTTCACCGGGAACGAATCCCTGGCGGTATACCTACGGGACATCCAGCTCGATATCCATTCCGGTGCCGTGGGGGGCAACATCGAAGTCGCGGACTGCCAGGGCAGTGACTCCTCCAACCCCCTGCATCTGGCCATGATCCAGGACTACCTGCGGTCGGCGCACTTGCTGATATACGTCATCAGCAGCCGCACCGGTCTGCGTCGTGCCGACATCAAGTTTCTTGCCATGATCAAGAAGATGGGCATCCTCGACAGCATTCTCTTCGTCGTGAACTGCGATTTCAGCGAACACCCGTCTCTCGAGGATCTGAAAACCCTGGTGGTCCGGGTTTCCGAGGAGCTGGCGCTCATTCGTCCGCAGCCGGAGGTTTACGCCTTTTCCGCTCTGTTCAACCTCTTCAGCGCCCTGGACGGCAGTTTGACGGAGCGTGACCGGCGCCGGCTGGAGCATTGGAAAGCCGAAATCGACCTCGTGCGCTTTTCAGATCAAGAGAGCCGCCGGTTCACCACCGCCTTGCATCGAATCCTGGAGCGCCAGCAGTATACGCTTCTGTTGCAGAATCCCATCGAACGACTCGGCAGCATCTCCGCCGGCATGTCCCACTGGATCGGGGTCAACCGCGATCTGCTCTCGCGCGATGCCGCCGATGCCCGCGAGATCGTTGATCGCATTCGACGTCATCAGCAGCGATTCGGGCAAATTCTATCGGCCTTGCAGAGTGCGCTGTCCGGAGTGGGACCCACGATCAAACAGGCAGTCGCCGGGGACGTCAACCGCTTTCTTACGCCGGGCTCCGGCGAGATCATGGCTTCCATCAACGCCTTCATATCCGGCTATCGGCTGGCGCCGGACAGTTATGCGGAGCGGTTGCGCTGTTCAGGATTTTTCCAGACCTTGTACCAGGTGTTCCAGGTGTTCAAGCAGGCGCTGGATTCATTCATCACCGAGCACATCAACCCGGAGATCATCCGGTTCATCGCCACGGAGGAGATCAAAATCCGGGACGCGCTGGAGTCCGTTGCAGCGCCCTATCAAAGTCTGATCGGCGACGCCTACACGGAGTTTCGCAGCCTCATGGCCCAGCTGGGCATTGCGGTCGACGGCACCGGTCCGGAAAGCATCGGCCTGCCAAATATCGAAAATCTGTTGCGCCATGCTGGGCTCAGCATCCCCCCCTTGTCCACGACCATCGGTTATTCCGCTCGGATCCGAACCGAAGCGGTCCTGCGACGGGGGTTCTACCGAACGGTAAGCGGTTTTAAAAAAATTATGAAAAAGCCGGTGAAGCACGGCGAGGGCGATGCGCGGGCGCTACAGGAAGCCATGCGGGTGATTAAACGCGAAACCCGCCAGTCCCTGGAGTTCCACCTGAAGGATTATCAGGAGAACATCAAGTTCCGGTACCTGTTTCGCCTGGCCGAGACCGTCGCCCAGCGCTTCGAGGAGGCAATGACCCAGCAGCTTCAGGCCTATTCGGCCGATTTTGGCATGTTGGCGGAGCGTTTGGGCACTCGACAAGACGATAAAGCAAGAGCTGCCGCCCTGCTGGCCGACATGCATATGCGCTGTCAGAAAATCGGCAAGGCGCTCGCACGGCTGAAAGCGGGCCTTGCCGGTGCGGCGCCCTCCGGCGCTTGAGCGGGCCGGGCTTCAGCGGTCCAGTTGAGACAGACGCGCGCGGGCAAAACCGATTCCAGGATCGAGGCTTAGGGCCAACCGATAGCAGTCTCTGGCCTTGTCTGCTTGCCCCAGGGCTTGATAATTGACACCGAGGTTGGCGTGGTCGATGGCGGAGCTTGGATCCAACTCGATCACCCGCTTAAAGGCTGCCACCGCCGCCTCATGCTCCCCGCGTTTAAAGTGGCAGAACCCGATCAGGTTGTGGATATCCGTACGATCCGGGTCGAGTTCCAGCCCTTTGTGCAGAAATCCGAGTGCCTCGTCAAATCGGCCGATATTTTTCAGAGCGACTCCCATGTAACTATATATGCTCGGCGTTTCCGCTGGTTCGGGGTTTAATTCCAAAGCGCGTCGAAAATAAGCAACCGCCGATTCCGGTTCAGCCGCCTTCAGCCGAGTCAGGCCGAGATAAAATTGAACGAAATATTTCCCGGGCAGGACCGCATCGATGCGTTCCAGCGTGGTGGTCGCCTCGCGGGTCGCCAGGGTTTCGACGGCATGCTTGGCCGCGAACATCAGCACGCTGGTGCTTCTTGATCGTTCCCGAAAATGCGCGCCCGGTACAATGGTGTAATACGCGGGGACTTGAATTCCGGGGTGCTGGGTATCGACCAAGAACACCTCGAGCCCGCGTCGGGCCAATGCCTGGACGCAGCTTTCGATTTCCATGCGAATGTTGGGGTTCGACACGTCCGGCAGGCTGGCCAAGTCGATTTCGGAGCCGGGATGGGTCACGTAACGCGCATCCGCAATATTTCGAAACTTGGGAAGTCCGCTGGCGACATAGTTGGCACCGGTATTGAAATCGCCGGCCAATTGGGCCACCTCGGTAAGCGCCCGACTCAACGCTTTTTCCGGGCTGGGCGTGGTACCGGCGGTCCAGACGATTTCACTCACTGCCGGATGGGTTTGAGGATCGTATGCCAGCACGCCCACGGTGGGGATTCCGGTGTCGAGGGTGAAATCCGAGATATACAGGCGGATGCCGCACTGGCGATATCGATCCAGCATGTCGACCACCAGGGGATCTTGTGCGGATTCAGGGCGGATTGCAGGAACGCGGCGTTGCTCATGGCTGATAATGGATGACACGTGACGTTCAACGATTTCGCAGATGCCCTGCAAAATGGCCTCCTCTTTGCAATTGCCCGCGGAGGATCCATTGAACTCGTTGATGCCGAAAAACCAATCGAATGGAATCAGGACGGCCTGTCCCCGGGTCAGATTGAACGCCCGGGTCCATTTGAAAGAAAGGGATTCGAAGATCTGTCGACTCTTCGGCAGGTCTTCCGAGGCATCGTGAACCGAACGGGCGATCGCCTCGAAAGGGATGGCCGGTTCGCGGAGGGCGGTCATCGGGCCACAGGTGAAATTGGTCGGATCTTGCATGAAACTGAACAGGCTGAACCGCTCGGCCAGTTCCATCACGGCGCTGGCCTCGGCCTGCGGCGGTGTAGCCCCTTTTCCCATTTGTTTGCGCGTACCGATGACACGTTGCGCATCCAGGCCACAACGGCTCAAATAGACCGGAATGCCGAGGCGGCCGTTATCAATTCGAATCGTAGCCTCGAGAAGGTCTAATTGCCCCGCTTGGAGCCTGGCGCGAAACCGCCTGAGAGTTTCTTCGGGAGGGAGCACCTTGTCCTGGTCTCGGGTGAAGGTTTTAAACGCATCGGCCAACTTTAATTCCTGCATCACAGACTCCCTTTTGAAACGCCTCACCCCGCCCGGCGTCCGATGCTGGCGGCAGTCGGGTTTGGCCAACCGCTTCGAAAAATGTGTTATTTTCCGTTGACCAGGTGTAAATAATTTGTTAGACAGAAAATTTGTGTGGGGATGTAGCTCAGCCGGGAGAGCGCGGCGTTCGCAACGCCGAGGTCAGGGGTTCGATCCCCCTCATCTCCACTTTTAAATGGAACATCCCGTTCGGAATGAAATTGCTAAGGATCGACTGTATAGCACACGGACCTGAAAATAGAAAATGGTTTTGTCGGCCGCGCAGTGGGCGCCCCGCCTTCAAACCCCATATCGGGTGGTCTTGCCAGGGCCGCCCGAATTTTTTGGCAGGTTCAGGCGCCCCGCCGGCAGACATTTGAACGGCATCGAAGACCAGAAAGCAGCCAACGATCATGAATCGCAAAGCCGAATTGGAACGAAGGACCCGGGAAACCGCCGTCCGTGTCACCCTGGACCTCGACGGGGTGGCCCCCCCCCAGGTCACCACCGGCATCCCTTTTCTCGATCACATGCTGACGTTGTTCGGGATTCACGGCTTCGTCGATGTGACGCTCCACGCCCAGGGCGATCTTGAGGTCGATTCCCACCACACGGTCGAGGATGTCGGCATCGTTTTGGGCGACGCGATTCAAACAGCCCTGGGCGATCGCAACGGGATACGCCGATACGGGTTTGCCGTCACGCCGATGGACGATGCGTTGGCCATGGTGACCATCGATCTGTCGCGGCGACCCTACCTGGTATTTCAAGTCCCGTCCAGCGAGGCGACGGGCCGGGTTTTCAATCGCAGCCTGGCCAAGGAATTTTTCAGAGCGTTGGCCAATCATGTCGGAATGAACCTCCACATCACCGTGCCTTACGGGGAAAACGAACACCATATCCTGGAGGCCATCTTTAAATCCTTCGGGCGTGCGCTCCGGCAAGCCGTGAGCATGGATGAACGCATCGGCGGTGTGCGATCTTCCAAGGGCATGCTTTAGGCCGATTTTCCATCCACCCTTTCCATTTAGAATTGGCGACGTCACCATGCTGGTTATTCCCGCCATCGATCTAAAGGACGGCAAATGCGTTCGGTTGCTTCAGGGCCGAATGCAGGACGAAACCGTATACTCGAACGACCCGGAGGCAGTCGCCCGGCGCTGGGCAGATGCCGGGGCGCGGATGCTGCACGTGGTGGATTTGGACGCCGCCGTTCAGGGAAGGCCTTGCAACCAAAGACATATCGCCGCTATCATCCGAGCTGTCGAAATCCCGGTGCAGGTGGGCGGAGGGATGCGCGATGTCGGCGCGGTGGCCGCGGGCTTGGAGGCGGGTGCGCATCGCGTGATCATCGGTACGGCCGCCATCGAAAACCCCGCTTTCGTCCGCGAAGCCTGCCGGGCCTATCCGGGTCGAATTGCCGTTGGCATTGACGCCCGTCAGGGGCGGGTGGCGATCCGAGGCTGGACCCGAACGACAGAGACGCCGGCGATAGACTTGGCACGTCAACTGGAGGGCGCGGGGGTGTGCACGCTCATTTTTACGGACATTCAGCGGGATGGGATGCAGATCGGCCCGAGCATCGAGGAAACCCGAAAGCTGGCTGCTTCCGTTCATATTCCGGTAATCGCCTCCGGCGGGGTGGGTACGCTCGAGCATATCCGCAGTTTGTTGGAACTGGAAGCGGTCGGGGTGGCGGGAGTTATCACAGGTAAAGCGCTTTACAGCGGGGCCTTGAGTTTTGAGGAGGCCTTGGCTCTGACCCGGTCAGCGCGGCCGGCCGCGCCGATTCGCGCCTGAGAGCGGAGGGCGTGCCTTGGCAGGCCATATTCCCGAAGATAAAATTACCGAAATCCGGCACGCGCTGGACATCGTAGAGGTCATCGCCGAGTCGGTGGTGTTAAAGAAGAGCGGAAAAAATTTTTCCGGGTTGTGTCCGTTCCACGCCGAAAAAACGCCGTCGTTTACGGTGAGCCCCGATAAGCAGATTTATCACTGCTTCGGGTGTGGCGCGGGGGGCGACATCTTCAGCTTCGTCATGAAGCGGGACGGTGTCGGATTCGGCGAGGCCCTGCGCAGTCTGGCCGCGCGCGGTGGAGTGGAGATTCCGGAGCGATCTCTGTCGCCTCGGGCGCAGCGCCAGATGAGCGAAAAGGCTACGTTGTTTGAACTAAACCGTTTAGCCGCAGATTTTTTTCGGCAGGCGCTGCTGCAACAGGCTGCCGGCAAGCCGGCTATGGACTATCTCACTCGACGGGGGGTGACCCGCCAAAGCATTGACCAGTTTGGGCTGGGGTACGCACCCAAGGGGTGGGATTTTCTGCTGGGACACATCGGCCGCAAGAAATTCGCCCCGGGCCTGCTTGAAAAGGCGGGTTTGGCGATCCCGCGCCGGGAAGGCAGCGGCTTCTACGATCGCTTTCGAGATCGCATCATTTTCCCCATTCATGATGAAAGCGCTCGCGTGGTAGGCTTCGGGGGCCGAGTGTTGGATAACTCCACCCCGAAGTATCTGAACTCTCCCGAGACACTCGTTTACACCAAGCGTCGCGTGCTTTATGGTCTAGATCGGGCCAAGGATGCCTGCCGCACGGCCGGGTCCGTATTCATAGTCGAAGGCTATCTGGATTTGATCGCCCTGCATCAGAACGGGGTGAACCATGCGGTAGCCACGCTGGGAACCGCATTGACCCCCGAACAGATACGGATGTTGACGCGCTATGCCGGGCGCATGGTGCTTGTTTACGACTCCGACGAGGCCGGCATTCGTTCGGCCCGGCGCTGCATCGATCTCTTCTGGAAAGAGCACGTGGATTTTCGGCGCGGAGACGTGTATTGCGAGGAACGGGCCGATACCCATATTCTAGTGTTGCCGGAGGGACACGATCCCGATTCGTTTTTGATGGCGTATGGCGTTGATGCCTTCCGACGCCTCGCACAGAATGCCCCCGGGGTCATCACGTTCTTGATGGAGCAGGCCGTTCAGCAGCATGGGCTGAGCACGGAGGGCAAGATCCGGATTGTTTCGGAACTGCAGCCGTATCTATCGGCGATCAACGACAGCGTCGCACGGGCGCTGTATGTCAAACAGCTGGCCGAGCGGATCGGTCTGGATGAAACGGCCATCCTTGAACGAATCAAGACCCGCGCTAAGCCGATGGCAGCACCGGGGCTTGGCGTTCAAGCGCCTGCGGCTGCGGGACGCCGGAGCGCGGGGACCCATGAGCAGGTCGAGCAACAAGTGATCGCCATGATGCTGCAATTTCCGGAAATGATCCCGGAGATAGTCAAAAGCAACGCCCTGGAATACGTTTCGCTTCCGCTGCTAAAATCAGCCGGGGAGAGCATCTTGCGGCATCGTTTCCAATCCCCGGAGCAACTCCCGGAATTGCTGGCCAATATCGAAGAAGGCGCGTTGAAAGAGACCCTCGTGGCGTTGGCCATGACCGATGAGAGTTGGACGCACAAAGGGTGTAGCGCCTTTTTGCGGCGGTTCATGGAGACACGGCAGAAACAGGTGAGCGGGCCTTCAATGCAAGCGGCGATTGAAGCGGCCGAACGCGAGCATAATGAGGCTGAAGTGATGCGGCTTCTCAACGAAAAACAAAAAATGGCCGTGCGGCGCGAAAAACAGAAGATGTCGGCGCTGCGCCAAAAATAGTGCAGGCAACTTCGGAGGATTCGGGGAGACACCACGACATGTCCAAAAAATCAAAAAAGCCAAAAGACACCGCTCAGAAAACCGCCAAGCGTCGCGGCGATCTCACCCCAGCGGTCGCAGCGAGGCACCCTAAAGGCTCCAAGCGTTCGGCCAGGCCAGAAATGAACGCGGACGGCGGAAAACCGATGGAAAGCAAGGTTAACAAAAAGGCGATTCAAGAGTTGCTCGCCAAAGGCAAGAAACAGGGATTTCTCACCTATGATGAAATAAACGAATTGCTTCCAGAGGACATGCTTTCCCCCGAACAGATCGATGAGACCCTGATGTTGTTTGACGACAACGGCATCGAGGTGGTGGACGAGAAGCAAAACAAAAAAATCGTGAAATTGAAAAGCGTTGCCGAAAGTAAAATCGTCAGCGAGGAGGTGGATGGAGGCGACTATGGATCCGTGACCGACCCGGTCAAGATGTACTTGCGTGAGATGGGGATGGTCACCCTGCTCAGCCGCGAGGGCGAGGTGGAAATTGCCAAGAAAATTGAAGCGGGCGAGCAGGAAGTCCTGCGCTCCTTGCTGGAATCGATCATCGGGGTGGACGCCATTATTGAACTGGGCGATAAAATCGAAACCGGGAGCCTGCGGCCGAAGCATGTGTTGAGGGATATTGACGAAGGCGACACCTACAACGACGAGGTGCTTCAAACTGAAAAATTTCTCGAAACCATCCGCCAGATCAAGACCCTTCATCAGCAAAACTTAGAGCAGCGCAAGAAGGCGTATGTCGCCAGCGGTAACGCCGACGATCAACGCAAGGCCAAACGTAACTTGCAGCGGCTGATATCGGACATATTCAATCTTCTTAAGGACTGGCGGTTGGAGGCCAGTGTGATCGAGGAGATCGAGGGCAAGATCCAACAGGAGATCGAGGGGTCCGAATCCATGACCAAGAGGGTGGCCAAATACGCGGACAGACTCAGCGCCCCCGTCAAAGAGCTGCGGGATCATCTCACCTCCAAGACCGCCTTTTTGAGGTGGGCGTCCGGTCGCAGCGATACGACGAAGGAAGAGCTTACGGGCGCCTATGCCGACATCCGTCAGATGATCGAGAAGCATGGTGCGCGGGAGGTTGAAATTTGCGCCAACAGCCGGGCGTTGAAGCGCATTATGACCAGCGTCGAAGAGGGGCGCTTGAAAGCCAAGCTGGCCAAGAGCGAGCTTACCAAGGCCAATCTTCGATTGGTGGTCAGTATCGCCAAGAAATACACCAACCGGGGGCTGCAGTTTCTGGACCTGATCCAGGAAGGCAACATCGGTTTGATGAAAGCCGTGGATAAATTCGAGTATCGCCGCGGCTACAAATTCAGCACGTATGCCACCTGGTGGATCCGGCAGGCCATTACCCGAGCCATCGCCGATCAAGCGCGAACCATTCGCATCCCGGTGCACATGATCGAAACCATCAATAAACTGATTCGCACATCGCGTTATCTGGTGCAGGAGCAGGGGCGGGAACCCACTCCCGAGGAAATTGCCGAGAAAATGGAGATCCCGCTGGAAAAGGTCCGGAAGGTGTTGAAAATCGCCCGCGAGCCGATTTCATTGGAAACCCCCATCGGCGAGGAGGAGGATAGCCATCTGGGAGATTTCATCGAGGACAAGAAATTCATGCTTCCCTCCGAAGCCGCCGTGAGCATGAATCTTGCGGAACAAACCCGAAAAGTGCTGGCCACACTCACGCCGCGTGAGGAAAAGGTGCTTCGGATGCGATTCGGCATCGGCGAGAAGGCCGATCATACCTTGGAAGAGGTCGGTCAGGACTTTGCGGTGACCCGCGAGCGCATCCGACAAATCGAGGCCAAGGCGCTCCGCAAACTCCGTCATCCCACCCGCAGCCGCAAACTGAAGCATTTTATTGAAACGTAAGCCGGGGAGATCGGACCGCAGCGCAGCGGGGAGGTCCTCGATCGACGGACAACCTTGACAAACCTTTGGCCAGTCGATAAACAGGTTGCGGCGCAAGGCCTTGGGGGCCCATAGCTCAGCTGGCAGAGCCACCGGCTCATAACCGGTCGGTCCCTGGTTCGATCCCAGGTGGGCCCATCGCTCCGCTCAGATCTATCGGGCGGCTGGCGCGGCAATGCCTCGACCCAAGGCGTGGGTGGTCTAATCCGCGCCTTCTTTCATCCTGGTCATCCAGGAGCCGGCATATTCCCGAACCTGCGAGGATCCGCATTTTCGCACCATGCAGCTGCTGCTTGCCGACATCATTAACGCGCTGGAGCGCATGGCGCCGCCATCGTTGGCCGAAGCGTGGGACAACGTCGGCTTGCAGATCGGAGACCTGCGCAGACGCATCGACTCGGTGTGGGTCGCGCTGGATTCCGGACCGGATGTGGTGGCTGCGGCGTGCCGTTTCCAGGTCGACCTGCTCATCACGCATCACCCCCTCTTTTTCCGTCCGGTCAAGCAAATCGCAACCGACACGCCTTCCGGGGCCGTTATTGAGCTGGCCGTGCGCCATGGTTTGGCCATCTATTGCTTGCACACGAATTTGGATGCCGTCGCGGGCGGGCTCAACGATTTGCTGGCGCACCGTCTGGGGCTGCGGCGATTGGGGCCGTTGATGCCACCGGGTGGCGCTAGCGACTCCCGCCGTCACGGCATCGGCCGGGTCGGAACGCTCTCCCGAGCCATGCCTCTGGTCGATCTGGCGCGGGAGGTCAAACAACGTCTGGGAGCTGCGACGGTTCGGATGGCAGGCGATCCAGATCTACGCGTCAAGCGCGTGGCGGTGGCGACCGGAAGCGGCGGTAGTTTGGTCGGCGACTTTTTAAAAACAGACGCGCACGCTTTCATCAGCGGTGATCTACGTTACCATGAAGTCCGTGACATCGAATATGCCCGGCGCGGGGTGGTGGATGTCGGGCACTTCCATTCCGAGCATCTGATGGTCGACGCGATGGTGCAGCGCTTGCGGCGGGCGTTCAGCCGCCGTCACCGGCGGTTTCAGGTGCAGGCATGCTCGCTGGAAAAAGACCCATTCTCGGTGGTGTGACCTTGCGGCCGCCGCGCTGCCGGGTGATGGCGGCATTCAACCCGGCATCCCCCGGAACGAAGGAGGACGGCGCTCATGCGCAATGACATCCGGCATCAGATCGCTATGCTGGTCAAACTACAAGATGTTGAACTGAAAATTCATCGAACCCAGCTGGACCTGGATCAGGTGGAGGGGCGTACGGCCGAACTGGACGATCACCTCAACCAATTCATTTCCGCCGTTGAATCCGGGAAGGCTCATATCCAGGAGCTTAGCAAACGCATACGGACCCTTGAGTCCGATCTGCTGGTGAATCAGGGCCGGATCGCGAAAAGCCAAGAAAAACTGCGCTCGGTGAAGACCAACAAAGAATACCAATCCGGTCTGAAAGAGATCGATGATCTCAGCGCCATCGGATCCAAAATTGAAGACGAGATTCTGGCAGGAATGGAGCAAGTGGAGGCGGGGAGCGCTTCGGTGAAAGAACATCAAGATCGGTTGAATGCCCAGGCGGGCTTGATTCGCGCTGAAAAAGAAAGTGTGCTGCAGGACGCGGAGTTGGCCCGGCAACGGTTAGAGGCGTTAAGGGCGGACGCGGATGCATTGGGGGGCCGGATTTCGGCGGAGGCCCTGGCCCTTTACCGGCGCGTCAAGGCCAAGAAGGCGAACGGAGTCGCCATCTGCTCGGTTTCCGCCTCGGTCTGTGGCGGCTGCCATGTGAACATTCCACCTCAGATGTATAATGACCTTCAGCGGGTCGATCGCTTGAAGAATTGCCCCAACTGTGAGAGGATCATTTACTGGGACGAAGATCAGAGCCGGCCGGAGTAATTCAGACGATCGCCGGTCCCACCCGACCGGAGGAAAGTCCGAACACCGCAGGGCAGGGTGCTCCATAACGTGGAGTCGCGGCGACGCGAAGGAAAGTGCAACAGAAAGCATACCGCCGTCGGACGCCGGCCTTATCGGGCCGCCATCCGAAGGCAAGGGTGAAACGGTGCGGTAAGAGCGCACCAGTTCCCCGGGCGACCGGGGAAGCTCGGCAAACCCCACCCGGTGCAAGACCAAATAGAGGGGCGTTTGCGGGTGGCCCGCCCAAGCCCCCGGGTCGGTCGCACGAGGTGCCGGGCAACCGGCATCCAGAGAGGAATGATCGTCGCCCGCAAAGGGGCAACCCGATGCGGGAACAGAATTCGGCTTACGACTTGCTCCGGCCGGCTCTGGTTGATCCCATCCCCGGAATCGAAAACCGACCTGGCGACGCGAGGCGTTCATCGTCGGGGGCACTCCACCCATCAGGATCGCATGGATCAGATTTCGCAACATCACTCTGAAACCTCTTTATCCGCGCCCAGCTCCAAATTTTCCGAAAAGATCGGTATTTTTTCGCATGATTTTCTGAAATGCATATTTTACATCGCCGGTCGATCTTCGAACAACTTGCGTTTTACGCAGAAATTTTATTCCACACTGGCCTCGTCCTCGACCCTGCTGGAGGACTTTCTCGATTACCACGGTGCTAAAAATAATAAGAACTGGTACCTATTTCGTGAGTTGACGGCCGGCATGCGTCATATCGGCTTGGCATCCAATTTTCAGAAGCATATCTCCAATCGACTGCGCTACTATGATCTTCCGGACAGCGCGGACTTCGAACGCGAGGGAGAGGAAAGCCTACGTTTTCTTAACCAGTGCCTGCAGAAGATGGCGCCGTCGGCGCTGAACGAAGCGCAGCGGTTGGGGATCCCTCTTCCGGAGAATCGCTTTCAAGATGCCGATTTTCCCAGCATCCAGACGACCGATCCGCTGGAGTACGACATTGATGACGAGAACCGCAACCAGCAAAAACAGCACATTGTCAAAATCGCCAGCGAATTTCTGAACCTGGTAAAAAATTTCGACCAGATCAAATTCTATGAGCGCTACCGGTACCCAGAGATTCTGGGGATTGTTCCCGACAAAGTGAATGAAGTCGAAGTGCGGCGTTACGAGATGCTGGTTCACAACCTGCAGTCCTCCTTCGACACTTACGTGATTCACGGGGGGTTTCGCTTTGGAAACCGGAAACTCAAGCAATTGCGCGGGTTCTTCTCCGTGGTGTTCCATTTGCTCCAGATGGTCGGCCGGCTCCTGCATTTCTACGAACGCCACCTGCATGAAGCCGGGTACAAAAATACCTATAAGCGCGTGCAGGACGAGTTGGCGATGGTGGTGACCCCGGAGCAGCTGCTCGACTGCACCATGAATTACGGGCTGTATTATGTTTGCCATTTTCTGGCGCTGGGCAAAGAGCATGCCCGGATGATTCTCAATGAAAACATCGAGCGTGCTATGGTTCGGGTGGGGGTTCCTCAGAAGCTTGGCTTCCACGCTCGACCCAGCCTGCTGGTGGCTAAAATCGTACAACATTACGGCGGTCAGGTGGAACTCGTTGTAGGGGAGGACCGGTTTGACGCCAGTAGCGTCCTGGACATCCAATGGGCCGGTGGTAAGATCCAAAAGGAAAACCTCAAGGAAGTCGTGTTCGAGGGAGACGCCCGCACGCTCAGGGACATCGAGATCCTTTCCGCTGTCAATTATGGCGAAGATACCATGGGCAAGGGAGTCCCTTTGCCGAAAGAGCTCAAGTATTTGAGGTGAAAAAGGGCCCCGCCCGCCAGCCTGCCCGTCGCCACGCTGTGAGGACACATGGGCTGAGGGATGGATTCATTCGGCGCAGACATGGTGTATGCTATTATCGTCGCAGGTGGAAAAGGGGTCCGTTTCCGCAGCCGCGTTCCCAAACAGTACATCGCGCTGGCGGGGGTGCCGATTCTCACGCGCACCCTGCTCGTCTTCGACCGTTGTGACATCATCGATCGAATCGTCCTGGTAGTGCCGCCCGAGGATATCACCTTTGTGCGCGATGCCATGGTAGACCCCGCCGCATTATGCAAGCGCATTACCGTGGTTGGCGGAGGCCGGCGGCGACAGGATTCGGTTTTCAACGGCCTGGCCGCCATTCCTCTCGATGCCTCCCTGGTGGTGATTCATGACGCCGTCCGGCCATTCGTGACCGGGCAGACCATCACGGCGTGCGTCAACGCTGCAAGGCAGCACGGGGCGTGCATCGCCGCTTTGCCCGTCTGGGATACCCTCAAACGCATTTCGGACTCCGGCTGCATCGAAGCCACCCTACCCCGGGAGCGCGTATGGGCGGCGCAGACCCCCCAGGCGTTTCAGACCGCCGTGATTCGGAAAGCTCACGAGTGCGCGCGGCGTGAGCAGGTGGTGGCCACTGACGACGCTAGCCTGGTAGAGCGCATAGGAGCCGTGGTTCACATTTGGCCTGGCAGCTCCCGCAACCTCAAGATCACCACGGCCGAGGACCTGGCTTTGGCTGCGGCACTGCTGGGAGTCCCGGAGGCACCATCCGAGAGCAGGTGAGGGTCGATCCGGCGGATTGACACCGGTCCGCTGCGTTTTACCTTGCTACTTCGGTAACAAAGGCGGTTAACGGAATGACTGGGGCGCTTGGCCGCTGTCGGTCCAAGGTCGATATGCTTTTATGTCCCGCCAGCAGTCGCCTAATCTTTAAGTGCGGTCCGGCACCGAGTGCACGGACCTGGGGAGGTTAGAAAATGCAAGGTGTGAAGGGCAGGGATGAAGCGGCGCAAGATCTGGCCAGCGAAGCCTATTTGAGGCAGTTGCGCCAAACATTCGAGCAGCTGCCTAACGACATTCCGCTGCTGTTATTTGTCGACAAGGCCCGTGACGATGTTTTTGCCCAGACGACCCGCCAAGTGATCCGCGCGTTTCGTGAGTTGAGCCCCCGGATCACGTTGAAGGAATACGATCTGGCTCACGATCTGGCCCGCCGCCACAACGTCGAGAGCTCTCCCACGCTGATTATCGCTCCCGGAAAATACGCTATCCGCTGGCTGGGCGCACCCATGGGTGAAGAGGCGCGAACCTTTCTCGAGACGCTGATCTTGGTCGGCATGGGACGGAGCAACCTCAGCGAACAGTCGCGCAAGGTGATCCAGCGAATCGACACGCCGCGGCATGTCAAAGTGTTTGTCAGTCCCACGTGTCCGTATTGTCCGCAGCAGGCGGTCAATGCCGTAAAGGCCGCCATGGAACTGCCGGAGCAGATCTCGTTGGAGATCATCGACATCCAATGCGAGCCCGAGTTGGCGAAGCAGTATTCGGCGCTGAGCGTTCCGCAGGCCTTCGCCAACGACATTCTGATCGGTCAGGGCGCTCAACCCGAAGAGGTATTCGCTCTGTCGCTCCAAAAACTGGAGCCCCAAACCCTGTTTATCCCGGAAAGCGATGCCGAACAGGTGGAGACCGATCTGCTCATCGTGGGGGGCGGGCCAGCCGGTCTGACTGCGGGGATTTATGCCGTGCGCAGCGGTTTGAAAACCGCCATCGTTGAACGTCAAGCCTTGGGCGGCCAGGTAGCCACCACGCCGGTGGTCGAAAACTATCCCGGGTTCACGTCCGTGGGCGGCAAAACCCTGGTTGACATCATGGTGAGCCATGCGCTGCAGTATGTGCAGATTTTTCCAGGAGAAGGGGTGGTGGATGTCCAGTATGCTTCACCGATTGTCGTGCAGACCAGTCGTCGCAAGTTTTTAACCAAGACCGTTCTGCTGACCACCGGGGCCAACCATCGCCACCTCAATGTGCCCGGCGAATCTCGACTCGCCGGTCGCGGGGTCAGCTATTGCAGCACCTGCGACGGCCCCCTGTTCAAGGGCAAGCAGGTGGTGATGGTGGGTGGAGGCAACAGCGCCGTCACCGAGGCCCTCCATCTTTTTCACATGGGGGTGAAGGTCACGTTGATTCATCGCCGCGATAGCCTCCGCGCCCAGGAATTCCTTACCCGGCAGCTGACGGAAAATCAAATCCCCGTGCTCTGGAACACCGAGATTCAGGAAATTCGTGGCGAGGAGCGGGTGCGGGAGATCGCGCTTTTCAACCATGCCACTCAACGCTCGACGGCTCTCCCCACCGACGGCGTCTTCATCGCCATCGGGTACGAACCGGCGGTGGAACTGGCAAAAAAAATGGGACTGGACCTCACGGAGGACGGCTACATCAAACAGGACGGCCGCCATCGCACCAGCCGGCCGGGCATCTACTCGGCCGGAGATGTTGAGGGCGGCTACAAGCAGATCGTAACCGCCTCCGGGCAAGGCGCCGAAGCCGCCATGACGATATTCGAGGATTTAATCGATCCATATTGGCTGCACGCGCGGCGGTCGCAGGGGGTGCGGCCGATGGCTGCAGGGCGGTGATTGCGGCACGGATTCGACGGCGGTTTTCTGCAACATCCGCGGGAGCCGGTATTCTTGGCGGCAGGTTCAGCCGGCGAGGCCGGCCTTATGATTATATGGCGTTCAGGCGTTCCGCCGCCGCGTTGAGCGTCACTTCGCTTTTGGCAAAGCAGAAGCGCAAGACCTTGTGATCTTCGCCGCAGTGATAGAACACCGATGGCGGGATGGCGGCCACGCCGTATTGCGTGGTCAAGCGTCTGGCAAATTGCAGTTCTGGCTCCTCTGAAATCGCACGGTAGTCCAGCAGCTGGTAATAGGTGCCGGAGCAGGGCAGCGGGCGGAAGCGCGATTTGCGGATCAAATCGAGGAAGCAGTCCCGTTTGGACTGGTAAAACGCTGGAAGGCTCAGGTAGCGCTGTTTGTCTTGCAAGAACTCGGCATACGCGTGCTGAATCGGCGTGTTGACTGCAAAAACCATATATTGGTGAATTTTGCGGAACTCGTCTGAAAGCGGACGCGGAGCCAGGCAATAGCCGACCTTCCAGCCAGTGGTGTGATAGGTTTTGGCGAACGAGTTGACCACGAAGCTGCGTTGCCTCAGTTCGGGATGGCGCGACATGCTTTGGTGGCTCAAACCATCGAACACGATATGTTCGTAAACTTCATCGCTGAGAATGAGCACCGGGGTGGGGCGCAGGATCGCGGCCAGGGTTTCCAAGTCCTGGGGGCTTAAAACAGCGCCGCTGGGGTTGTGCGGGAAGTTTAAGATGATCAAGCGGGTTCTCGCGTTGATTCGACTCCTGAAGGCCTCCCAGTCGATCCGGTAGGATGGAAAATCCAACGCGGAATAGACCGGTACGCCGCCGTTCAGCCGGACGATCGGGGCATAGCAATCGTAGGCCGGTTCGATGAGGATCACCTCGTCGCCCGGATGGACCGTCGCCGTCACCGCCGCATAGATGGCTTGGGTGCCGCCGGTCGTAATCGTGATTTCCGAGTCGGGGTCATAGACGGCGCCATACATCAAGCGAGTCTTCGTGGCGATGGCCTCCCGCAGTGCGGCAACGCCCGGCATGGGGGCATACTGGTTGTGGCCCGCGTGGATGTATTTGGCGACGAGCTCCTTTAATTCGGTGTGGGTGTCAAAGTCCGGAAATCCCTGGGAAAGGTTGATGGCGCCGTGTTGAAGAGCGAGGCGGGTCATTTCGGAGAAAATCGTCAAACCGATTTCCGGCAGTTTGGAGGCAATGACCATGGTCGTTCCCATATCCCTGACTGCATCAAGATGGCCGGAGCGGCGGTGCGATCCGGGGTTAAAGGCATCTGTAGATAGGAGAAAAGGCGATCGGTGTCAATACAGAGACCCTTTCAGCCGGGCCACCGGTCTTTGGGATTCGGATAATGGCGCAGCCGTCAATTGCCCGAAACCGGTGGACGCCATGGGGGTAGCGAACCGGAATTCATATCCGGACTGTCCGCGGGTGGCCGTCGGCGCAATCATTTTCAAGAATGAGCGCATCCTGCTGGTCCTGCGGGGTAAGCCGCCGGCCGAAGGCAACTGGGCCATCCCCGGCGGTAGTGTCGAAATCGGGGAAACCCTCCAGCAGGCCGCCCAGCGCGAAGTTTTTGAGGAAACCGGCGTGCGCATTCAGGCTCGCGAGCCGGCGTTCACATTTGATGTAATCGAAAGAGATGCGGACGGAGCCGTCCGGTTTCACTACGTGGTGGTGGACGTGATGGCGGAATACGTGGAGGGATCGTTACACCCAGCTGGCGATGCCATTGACGCACGCTGGGTTTCCCCCACGGAATTGACCCGGCTGACGGTCAGTCCGGCCACCCGCGATCTGCTCAGGATAAGGTTTCATTTCGGAGTTTGAAACCCTCTGCGGAATAGTTTTCGGGAATCATTCTTGGCGCAGTTCAATTTCAACCCGTCGATTTTGTTGCCGGCCTTCGAGGGTGTCGTTTGAGGCAAGGGGATTCTTGGGCCCCAGGCCTTCCGCGATCAAGTGCGAGGCATTCACGCCCTTCCCCGCGAGATAGCTCTTGATCGAGTTGGCTCTAAATTGCGAAACGCTAAGGTTGTAAGTGAGCGAACCCACCGAATCCGTGTAACCCCGGATGCTGGCTTTGGCCTCCCGGTTCGATTTTAGGAACAACGCAATCTGATCCAGAGCGGCCAAAGCCTGAGAGGTGAGCTCGTTCGAGTTGTAAGGGAAGAAAATGATCACCCGTCCCCGCGAAAAGGGATTGGCGGCGAGCGCTTCGGCGGAAACCTCCTCTGGCGTGGCTCCCGACCCAGCCACGGCGACGGGCGGAATTGGCCTCGGGGCGGGTTGAAGATCGGAGGACTCATCCCCGCCGGCGGCCGCCGGAGGTTCAAGCGCCGTGGCTGAACCCGCCCGGCCTTTGTAGGTCTGCGGCGCAATGTCTTCGAGCGACCATCGCTGGGATTCCTGGGACCGGTATTGGTATATCATCAGGCTGGTGAAACCCAAAAGGAGCAGGAAAACCAGGGCGGCAGGCAGTTTCCAATTAAACCCTCGGTTTGAAACGGCCTGCGCATCCGCGTCGGTCGCGGATGGGATCGGAGGGCTGCTGAAACCGCCCGTGCCGGGAGCCGAAGGAGGGTCCGGCAAGCGCAGCTCCTTTTCGCAGTCTCGGATTAGGTTGTGGTCGATGGATGTTGCCCCTGCCGCGTACCCCGTCAGCAAGGCGTGATCGCAGATAATATTGATCAGGCGTGGATAGCCGCGCGAAAAGGCGTGAATCTGCCGAACCGCCTCCGGCGTAAAAAGCTCTCTGCGCGCGCCGGCCACCTTCAGACGGTGGCGCATGTACAGCGGGGTTTCGCTTTCTTTCAGCGGTTCGATATGGTAGCTCACCGTGATCCGCTGGCGCACCGCTTTGCTGCGCTCATCCAACAGAATCCGGTTAAACTCGGTCTGGCCGACGAAAAAGATGTTGATCAGCTTCCGGTTTTCGAGTTCGATATTCGACAACAATCGGACCTGCTCTAGCATCTCGACGGTGAGCCGTTGCGCCTCGTCGATGATCAGCAGCACTTTCTGCCGGGAGGAGTACGCCTTGAGCAGAAATTGCTTGAACTCGATCAGAAACTCGCCTTTGGAGGCGAAGCGGCGGTTCATCTGAAACTCGGCGGCGAGAAAATTGAAGAAATCGATGGCTTCCATGCCGGGGTCCGGAATAGTCGCCACGAGCGCCGTCACGTCGATGGTTTTGACCAACAGCTTGATCAGGGCGGTTTTGCCGGTGCCGACATCGCCCGTGAGCAGGAGAAAGCCCTTGTCCTCTTGAATGCCGTACTTGAGTGTTGCCAGCGCTTCCGTGTGCTTTTCACCCAACCACAGAAACTTTGGATCCGTCGTGATTTGAAAGGGTTTATGCGTTAGCTGGTAAAATGAGAGATACATGCAATGCCCATAACGAGGGGGTTAACCAAATACCCAGTTGCTTGCCGAGTGGACGGCGGTTGCGAGCGGCATGCCTTCATCGGTTTCGGATGAACCCCCGACCGTAGTAAAAGTAGATGGCGATCCAGAGAATAAAAAACAAAACCAGGTAGGCGGTTCTTTGGCGGATCAGTTTTTCCCTGAGTTTGTCGATGAGGTTGACCGAGTTCTTGAGCTCGCGCTTGACGATATCGAGTTCCTCCAGCAGGCCTTCCACGTTGGCCGTTTCGGAATATGAAACCAGTCGTTTGGATTTATTCTCGAAATCGCGCACGCTGTAAGCATCGAACATGATCTTCTGTTTTTCCGTCAAGTACGATACTTCGTGGATCTCTTTCGCCAATTCCGCACAATAGAATTTGCGATAGGGGTTTTTTTTCGGTGCCTCGCCCAGCTGCCGGATCCGGTGCTCGATTTTGCCGTTCAGTTCGCCAGAAATCTCTCCCAGGATCCGGTCCAAGTCCTTGATGGTGCTGTGGTTCTTAAGCAGGTCTTCGCCGGAAAAGGCGGAAATGAAAAAGATAAGAAATCCGGCTGTTAAGCAGCTGGCGATAATTCTGAAAACGATGACAATATCCCGGTTCAGTGTGGGCATTTCCCGGTTATCCTTTCACACCACGATACCGACCCCATAAATCTGAATATAACTGTCTTATATTACAAAATAAACTTTTTTGATCCTATCGAAAAGCATACCGCATGTCAATACGATGGCCCTTTATGCAACCCCCGCATTTCAATCGTCAATTTCATCCATCGGTTTCGGCTTCCTGGGCGTTTTTTAGATTTTGGCGAATCTGATCGACATCGTTGGACTCTCCCATGTTTCGTTCCACCCAATCGGCTGGTTTATCGAATTCGCGGGCCAAGGCGTCTAATGCGTCCTGAAAGCTGTCGTGTTTGGCCTCGGGGCCCGTCATATATTTCCCGGCGCGCCGCGGGTTATAGAACTCTATGGCGGCGTCTAGTGGGGGAGCTGGGGTGGCGTTGGCTGCGGTGGATTGCATAAGGCGCAATGCAAGGGTTTGCCGTACCTCACTCAGCTCGTTGCTGTCCCCCAAGTTTTCTTCGATCCATGCGGCGGGGCGGTTGAACTCCTCCGATAAAGCCGAGATGGCGTCCCGAAAGGTATCATGATGGCGGCCTTCGCTGCTCCAGTATTTTTGAGGACGCCGCGGGTCGTAAAACGCGATGCCTGGAGAGTTTCCGGGTGTTGCGGACGAGGCGGTTTCTGGTGAAGGTGCCGGAATGGAGGGCGCTTCTTGGGCAGCTGGGGGCTCGATCTCCGGGGCGTTTTTTGAATCCAGTTCCGGCTCGACCGATCGCCCTTTTTCGATCTGCGCCACGTCGGACTTCGGATAAATCAGCAGCCCCCCGTCATATTCACAGTGGATTTCGTCGCCTTTTTCCCAGGCGTTGCCCTCGCATACGGTCCGCATGCCGTCCTTGAAATAGATCGTGTCCGAGGCCTCGACCCATGCATGCCCAATCAGACCCGAGAATCCAATCAGAGCGGCCATCCATAAGGTGAGGCGGTGCATTCGCAGCCTATCGACGGTTATTTTCCTCGATGCAAATATCATATTGCAAAACAACCTGAGAGCCAGTCGCTACCCTAAAAAATACAGCATAACAGCTTTTAAGAACGAACTAAAGAGCCTAACATCGGGTCACAGCAGCGGTCGGTGGGGCGGGTCGGAAGGATAGGCAGGATCAGGGAGGTGGGGTTTCGGCTTGGCCCTTAAGGGTGTCTTTGACGGCTCTTAGAAGCTCCTGGCGGTTGATGGGCTTCGATAGCGTGTAGGCCGCTCCCAGCTTTTGAGCCCCGCGCAGATAACCTTCCGGCCGATTCAGGCCACCTCCGGACATGGCAATTATTTTTGCCGCGGAGAATTCCTTTTTCAGCTCAAGGATCATGCCGATCCCATCTTTGTTGGGCATAATCAGATCGGTGATAACCAGGTCCGCCGGCCTTTCACGAAAGCATCGGATTCCTTCAACGCCGTCCGACGCTTCGGCTACCGTATAGCCGGCTCGCTCTAGCATGAGCCGGATCATGGAACGGATGGGGGCTTCATCATCAATGATCAGGATGTGTTCCATAACCGTCTTGTTCCGGCGGAGATTTGCAGCTCGAAGGCAAACGGGTGTTAATTGATATTACACCACAATTCCGGAAAGGTTTCAACCCCGCGGCTGAGATGGCAAATCAAAGTGAATGCAATCGCAGCCTCCAGCGGGGTTGTTCATCCAAACCGCGTAAAGCTGGTTTTCTTCAGATTTCAGGAAAGTGGCCGAATATAGAAGCAGGCACCCGCAGGTTGGTTCAGTTGGACCCGGCCCAGGGCGATGATGGCAGTCGAAGCGATGAATGTCACTTATACCGACCCATATGATGCTACGCATGCCATCGGCATGAGCATCGGTAACGCGACCATCCTGAAGGAGCTGGCGCGCGGCAGCATGGGGATCGTCTTCATCGCGTATCAGCAATCTTTAAATCGGCGAATTGCGGTGAAAGTGCTGCCAAAGTGCATGTGTACGGATGATTCCATCCGTCTTTTTGAACAGGAAGCCGAGGCCGTTGCCGGTCTATCGCATCCGAATATCGTGCCGATATACGATATCGGAACGAATGAGCATTTCCGATATTTCACCATGCAATTGATCGATGGAACCTCCCTATCGGCGGTTCTTGATAAGATCGCGCGCAACGTTCTCCCCTCCCGCCGGATGCTGCCCCTGAAAACGACTCTCTCAGTTCTCAGACAACTCTTGGAGGCTTTGGGGTACGCGCATGGCCGGGGCGTGATTCATCTGGACATCAAGCCCGAGAACATTTTGATGTGCACGGCCGGCCTCATTCCGATCATCACCGATTTCGGGATATCCAAAATGGCCGGCCACCCCACCGACGTCGGCCCGGCGCTTCGCGGGAGTCCACTCTACATGGCTCCGGAGCAAGTCAGGCTGGCAGAAACCGATGCTCGTACGGATGTCTACGCGGCCGGCGTACTGCTTTTCAGGCTCGTGGTTGATAAGCTGCCGTTGGCTGCCTGCTCGTCTTACCAGGATCTGCTCAGGAGAAAGTTCAACGAGCAGCCAATTTTCATTAAACCGCCGTCCCAGGCCAACCCGCGTCTCCATCCGGAGATGGACGCCATCGTGGCTACGGCTACGGCGTCCGATCCGCGGCAGCGATTTCCTTCCTGCGCCCATTTCCTGGATGCGCTGCGCGGCTATGGGCGGAAATACATGGAATACGACGAACAATGATCAAATTGCATTCCATCAAAAAAGGCCATCACAAGGCCGGCAAGTCCTTCGTGCTCATGTTTAATCGCGTATCCATGTATGGTCTCGTTCATCCCTATTCGGTCCAGGCGGTGGAGGAGTTCTATCGATCCATATGCGAATTGCTCAAAACCGCTTCACCGCTGGTGTTGCTTTACAGCCGGGGGCAGTTCTTCCTCGAGGACGAACCGCTGGATTCGAGCCTGAATTACTTCAAGATGTCATCTCATTTTAACAAGGCGAAGGTGACTTCGATTGCCGTGCTTCAGGATGTCCAGAAGCGTGAGGTCGAGGGGTTTTTGAAAATATTCCTGGATACCCGCAACTTCCCGACAGCCGATCTGATGAAAAGCGCCTGCGGCTCGATGCAGATCACGCACCTTCGCATCAATCATGTCTCCTATAAGAAGGTGACGGAGGATGATCGGATCGTTCCAAAAGGGACCGTCGCAAAGTCGGAGACGCTCAGCGATGAATTGAACGCCTCCCGCCAATACCAGGAAGCGTTAGGCATGATTGCGGGGAAATTGCTCCTGGAGGAGGTCGATCAAGGTCTGTGCCTGAAAGAACTGATAAACGACCCGTTGACTTTTTCAAGAAATTTAGTCGCGCGGGGTGCGGCCGGCCGGAACAGCGAGGCGGACCTCGCTCAGGGGCCTTCCCGTTCAATTGCTGAGCGCCTCGCGTTGCTGGGGCATGAAGTCCGAAAGATGTTATCCGAAGGCTCCTCGCTCAGCCTTTCGGAGTTGGCCTCCGCTTTGGTGAAAATGAAGCACGAACTCCAGGAGGCGATTCACACCCAGAGCTCGCTGGGAATCCTGATGGATTCACCCGAGGAGGTCAGCCAGCAGGCCGAAGAGCTATCGGATACCGTCATTCTGGAGTTGCTCCGGAAGGAGTACGATAGAGGCAAGACTTCCATTGAGCGTTTGGCGTTCGTGCTGCAGCGAATCGTCCCCTCCGACAGGGAGCTGCGACGGCTGCTGCCCAAAATAAGAGATGGCCTGGTCGCAGAAGGGATGCCGCTGTCGGATTTCTTGGATTTAGTCAAGCGGTTGGGCAAGGACCGCCAGGATGTTCAACTCGCCGAATGGGTGAAGCAAGGCGCCGAGGCGATCGGGGTGGACGAAGCCGATTTGACGAACCGCTGGAAGGCCGATCCCGCTGGTTTGGCGCGGTTTTTGTATTTGGCAACCGAGATCGAGCGGCAGGCCGGCAGCGCTCAATCCTTGTGCGACATCTTGGTCGGCTACATCGAGCGGCTCGGTCCGAAAATGCTAAACGTCGGATCCAACATGGAGGGGGCCGGGGACGAGCGGCTCCGGAAATTGGCGAATTTTTTCAACACCCAGCTGGCCGAGGGCCTTCGCGGCGAAGGAATCGCCCCTCAACTCGTCGATGAGGTGGAAAACCGCTTGAAGGCGCGCTTGGACGCCAGCGTCGAAGCGATACGTGCCGAGCTGGCGTCGTACAGTGCATCCCTTAATGCCAGGGATCCGCGGCAATTGACGCTGTTACAACGCCTTGAGGAGGGACTGTCCGAGGATCAAGAGCTGAAGCAGGTATTAAAGAAGCTGCGCGCCGATAACTTCGGGCGGCGACTGGATGAAAACGATTTTCAACAAATTTTCGAACGGATCCAGCAGGCCCAGCAAAACGGGCAAAACGACGGGGTCAGGATCCATGAGGTTGCTTTCAACCAAGAAATTACTTATGCGCTGTTGGAGAAGGAAATCTCGCGTTCGGCGAGATATGGGACTGATTTAAGCGGAATCACCTTTTCTTTTTCGAAAGGGGGCCCCGCGTCTGCGGTTCCGGACGGCCCCGATGTGCCAATGGAGACGAGGGCTGCGCTTTTGTCGGAAATCCAGCGGCAGTTGCGCGGCGCTGATTGGATCGGAACAATGAGGGGCAATCTTTTCATCGCGATCCTGCCGATGACGACCGTAAAAGAGGCGCACCTCATCGCTCGGCGCTTGTTAAAACATGTCAACGCGAAGCCGGTGGCTGCATCGGGCCCGGCGCTCCCGGCTAAAATTGCCGGATCGGTGGTTCATTATGACAAGCAAGCCATGGCCAACGCGGATGCATTTGTTCACTTCGCCAGCAGCGAACACGCTGAGATGATCCTCCGGCTGCGAAATTTGCAGGAATTTATGTAGGGCTGGGCAGCCTGCGTGAAGAAGCCAGATGCAAGTGCCCCGCCGCAGCGGTCGGCGGGCCGGTCATCCTTGGACTTTTAGAGGAGCTGAAAATGGCTATCTTATCATTGCGGTACAGCGGTAAAGAATTACGCAGCTTCCCCATCGGAATGGGGGATGCGTTCGTCATCGGCCGACACCCAGTCAACGACATCGTCATCGACAATTTGGCGGTATCGTTCCAGCATGCGAAAATTGAATCCATCGGAGATGAATTCCTGCTGATCGATTTAAAAAGTGAAAACGGCTCGTTCGTAAACGACCATAGGATCAAAGCGCATTGGTTGGCCGATGGAGATGAAATCCGTATCGGGAAACACACCCTGGTGTTTTCCAATCCGAAAGGCAACATCGGTTCCGATCGCTTTTCCGCATCGATCATCAAGACGATGCAGATCGACACCGAAAAGTTCAGGGCGCTGCTGAAGCAACACCAACCGCCAGCCCAGCGCGATGCAGCGCCCCAGGAGACGCTCGTCGAGACTCGAACCGATCTCAAGGGGGTATTGGTCATCCTCTCCGGAGAGAAAAGAGAACTGCTATTGGGCAATACACCGGTTCGGATCGGCAAATCGTCGAACGCTGAAATCATCGTGCGGGGGGTTGGGGTTGGATCGACGGCAGCGGTGATCAACCGATTGGCAGACAATTGGTTTCTCAGTTACGTGGGCGGACTGGCCAGGGTCAGGGTAAACGGCGAGGTGGTCAAGGCCAGCGTTCGATTGAATCGGCTGGATGTCATCCGTTTGAAACGGACCGCGATCCAATTCCTGCCTTCGACGGGCGCCTGACAGCCGGGAGTGCTCGCAGCATCGGCGCCGATTCCGCGTCTCATGGTGACCCGCTCCGTGGCACTCGGATCTCATCCTGCGGGGGACCGCAGCAGGGGATTTCTTCCGCGATACCGATATCCAACCGAGCCGGCTAATGCGAGGGTTCCTCAAAGCACTGGACCTGATAGGTCGTCACCTCTAGCCTGAATCGCTTCCACGCGTCCCGGGGCAGGCCCGCCTTGAGACAGAGGTGGTCCAGGAAGTCTTCGGCGTTCGTCAGTTGGCACCAGACCTGGGGCAGGAACGTGGCGCTGGCGTGACCCTGCCGGATGATCACCCCGTCGAGGTGGGGACGCAGTTTTTGCAGAAGGTCCTGTGCGCTGGAGAAAGGCAGCGGCTGGGGATCGGTAAGGATGCTGGCTTCGATGCTGACACGGCCGAGTTCTTCCGCGGTGAGAGGTGGGAAGCGCGGGTCTTGAAAGGCGGCATGAACAGCGTTGCGCCGGATGCTTTCGGCCAGCGGATCGGTCGGGAAGAGGTTGCCGATGCACCCTCTGAGTTTACCCGCCAAGGTGAGGGTTACGAACGTGCCTCGTCGTGCCTGGAACCGAGGGTCCGTCAGTGCGGACTGCAGGCGTTCCGCTTCGGCCGGGGGAAGCCTGCGGCCCAATTTTTCCATCAGGGTGCTTCGCGCCAGCTTTAAGAGCAGTTGGCCATTCTCGGAATCCAGGGGTTGAGATCGGTCATCCATCACGACTTAAAACCTACACGGTTGAACCGTCGGCGTCAATAACCCTGCCTGCCGGGCGTCGGAGCATTTCGTTGAGGGCTTAAATCGTAGTGGCCAGTGACAATTCGTCGTCGGGCGGCAGCATCGGGCGGGGTGTATCTTCGGTAAAGGTATACCAATCCTCACGGCACATGGTTTTCAAGACGCTGTTGAACATGAGCAGCAGCAGCTCGTGGGCGTTCAGTCGGGGCAGATTCGCGCCTTCCAGGACGCCGATCATCTGGACTTTCCGCTCCATCAGCGCCTTTAAGATCGACAGGTGGTGCAGGAAACGCTCGGAGGCCTGCAGCGCGTCCGACGCCGGTGGATCGAGCTGCATTTTGGTCTGGAGGGCCTTCAAAATCTGACAGACCCGCCGGCGGGAAGACTTTTGCAGCTGTTCGCGGCTTTCTGGGGATGAGAAATACCTCTGGCCATCGACGAGCTGACGCACCGATGCGTCGATGGATGCGAGGTCGCGCCGGAGGACGTGGATAAATAACGCTTTCGCGGTTGGGGGTAGGTCGACTTCCACCGATTGCAACGCGCTTTCGTGCGCTTTCATCTTGGCACGAAACTCCGCTGCTGCGCTGCGCCAGAACCTGCGGCTGACCTCCTCCATGATGGATTCCAACGAGGTCCGTTGGCGCATGGCGTCGGCAACTCGGTTCTTTATGTCGCCAAACAGTTTGGCCGTGCGGTCAAAGAGAATGTTTCCCGTGACGGTTTTGAAAGTCATCACCAGAACCGCATACCAGTCCTGAAAATGCAAGACCCAGGCGGAGTCATTTAGACAGACCTGAAGCGCATGGTTGGGAAACAGGTGCGAGGGGGTGGCGTAATAAGGGGTTCCTCCCAGCAGGGGCTGTTTCGTGGTGGCTCCTTCAGCGGAGCCTAAATAGACGGCCGTTTCCACATCGATGAAGCCCAGCGAATAGTCCGAGGCCGACCGCAGAAACGCGGGGTAGTTCTGTGGGTCGCCTGCCACTAGTAGGTTGTCGGGCTTCAAATCCCGCATCGCCACTTTCCTTTCGTTGAGCCAGGCGAGCAGCTCCAACAAATTGGTAACGATACCGGAAATGATTTGGCGATTCTGCTCCAGACAGAGGCGCGCCGTAAAAGCCCGAATGGCGGCGAGATAGGCATCCACGGCACCGACGTATTTCTCGAACCAGCGCTCGAAGATGGCTGCGACCTGATCTGCGATCGGGCCGGAAACAGCCGAGTCGGATGCCCCGATGTCTTTCTTTTCAAGAAAGTTCAGGAACCAGAGCTGGGTGCGGTAGGGCGTTACCGCCGCAGACTTTCCAGCGTTTTTCAGAAGCTGGCGCACTTCGGCTTCGCATTGGTGATAGAGATCCCGGATTTCAAAACCGACCGATTCGTTCTGCTCACCGTAGCGCTCTTTGAATTTCGCCGGATAGCGTATCAAATCGGCGGTGGAATTGATTTCGGAACGAATCGGATCCGCCAAATCGTGGAGGCTTTCGATGATGTGACTCAGGAAGTAATAACGGGACAAGTCCATGAAAAAAACAAACGTGCCATTGATCTTCAAATAGTCCTGATAGGCAGGTGTTTTTCGCAGCCACGCGATGTATTTTTCTTCTAGCAGATCAGGCGCTAAGCCGAGTTGAGGCGGCAGGTGATGGATCTGGCTTAAAATGACGGACACTCTGGGTGCGATGCACTCCTTCGGACGGAGCTGTTCGACAATGTGCCGCTCCTTCTTGATGCTAGCGACATAGTCTTCGAAATCAGCAATCGGCTTGGGAGGTATCTTGACTACCAAATGCTGATCAAAGATGACATAGTAGCATTTGCTTCTGCTTCCGCTGTCCTCGCCCAGGGGCCCGAGCGTCATGCGGCGCTTGATCCATTCCCCGCCGTTCTTAACCCGCAGTTCATAGATCTGATGGGTTCCTGCGGGGGGGGACGGCAGCTGGACAAAGTCCGTCGGAACCTCTGGACCGAATCCAAGCTGCTGACGATATAAACCTAAAAAAAAGCGCACCATGTCGGCGCGATTGGGCATATCCTGGCATGGCCCTTCGGGCGGAGCGGCCAGCTGAACCGGTTGCGTTTTAGTTGACCGCTTGCGGAACCAGCGCACGGTCGGCACCAACCCGATCGGCAGCGCCAGCGTGCCGATCAGCAACCAATGGACGGGATTCGACGAGTGCATCAACCCCAGGCCGCGCTTGACCAGCGGATGGATAGCGTTCAGGGGGCCGTCTGCAATTTTCGCAATCTGAGCGCCGGTCGTGCGCAACCAGATCGAGAGGCTCTGTTTTTCGATCGATTGAATATCCGCCAAGCTGATAAAGTGGATCTCCTGATCGTTTTCGTAAAACAGATCCGCCCCGGACTCCCAAACCCGGTCGACCGGGATGATACGGCCGCTTTTTAACTGGATGATGTCGCGGTTCAACTGGTCCTTGGCCAGAAGAGCCACCGCAACGCCGATGAGCGCCAGGGCGCCGAAAAGAATTTTCCATTTCCGCATGGGGCGTTCCTTGGAGATGGTAAGCGGGGTCGAGATTCCGAATATATAATCGGCCTTACTGGCCGATCCTTGAGGGCTATTTCATGGAAACTGGCTGGGCTGACGCGCTCGGGCCCACGGGGGTTTCGGAAAACGGCGTTGATCCTCAGGCCGGATCATTGACCCCTCCCATGCGATCAGTGTATGGTATCCTCAGCCACCCGCATGGCGAATTCACTGCCCGTCGCGAAACGTATGCCAACCACCTTTGCCGCGGAAAAAACCTTGGGCCGGCTGGTCAAATGGCTTCGGCTCATGGGGTTTGACACCCTGTCGGAAAGCCAATACCCAAACGGATCCTTTATGCAACGCATCGGGCCGGATCGAATTTTTCTGACCCGGACGCAGCGTTTGGCCGGGGAGCGTAGGGGCCTAAAAACGATCTTTATCCAAGCCAACGACCCTGCGGATCAAGTTGTCGAGTTGATCCGCGAAGCGGGCCTCCGGCCGGACGACATCCAATCTTTTTCGCGCTGCATCATCTGCAACGAACGAATCATTGCCGTTGCCAAGCATGCCGTGCGAAGGTCGGTGCCGGATTATGTATGGAACAACCAGGTGAATTTCAGCACCTGCCCGAAGTGCGGACGAGTGTTCTGGAGGGGAACCCATACCGAACGCGCCTTGAAAACGATCATGGAATTCTTCAACGAGCCGCCCCCCGCGTGAAGAGAACCGGCATGTGCCGTAACGGATATGAAACCCAGTTGTTGAACATTTTTAGGTGATCAAGGCGTTATGCAATTTCAACGCAAAGTCTTGGCGCTGGAATCCCGCTTGCGAAATTGCCGCAATGTCGTTACCCTCGGCGTGCGCACCAACTTCAATGAATATCCGCCCGAGGACCGGGATGAGATCCGAAAGGCAGACATCATCTACTACCCGACCACTTTCTATGCGGATTTGTTCGATTCAATCGGCAAGCGTACGTTCCCCAGCTACCATACGTACAAGTGCGTCCAGGACAAGATCAAACAGACGGCTCTGTTTGATCTGCTCGGCATTCCCCATCCGCGCACGCGCGTTTTCTACGGAAAACGTCAGAAAAAGACGATCGCCGGTCATTTCAAATTCCCTTTCATTGCCAAGATCGCCCGCGGATCAGCCCAGGGAAAGGGCGTTTTCCTGATCCGTGATCAGGAGGCCCTGGAGCAATATTGCGAATGCAATACGGTTGCCTACATCCAGGACTATCTTCCCATCGATCGCGATATGCGGATCGTCGTCATCGGCTCTCGCATCGTCCACGCGTATGGGCGCATCGCGCCGGATACCGATTTTCGATCCAATGTATCTCTGGGGGCGAGGATCTGCTTGGATTCAGTGCCTGCAACAGCGCTTAAGCTGGCGGCCCACACGGCTCGGGCGTGTGGATGGGATGATGTCGGCCTTGATGTCTGCCGGTACAACGGAGAATTTTATGTATTGGAGGCGAATATGAAATACGGCCGAGAAGGTTTCCGGAAAGCCGGGATTGACTATTGCCGTTTGATGGAGGCGATGATTGAACGTCGTGAAATCTGAACCCCCGGATTTGAGGTCGATCCGTAAGCTCCTGGACCGGAAAGAGGAGCAGAACCTGTCCCCTTATGCCACCCCCAATGCGCGTGCCGTTCGGCGTCGTGCAGAAGAGTTGCTGATCGAAGGGTATCGGCAGGCGTTTTCCGTGGATGTGGACCGGATCCTTCACTCGCACGCCTACACGCGTTACATCGACAAGACGCAGGTCTTTTACTTGATCCGCAACGATCACATCACTCACCGGGTATTGCACGTTCAACTGGTTTCCAAGATCGGCCGGTCGATCGGTCGTTTTCTGGGCCTGAATGAGGATCTCATCGAGGCGATCGCATTGGGTCATGATATCGGGCACACGCCGTTCGGCCATGACGGCGAGCGCTTCCTTTCCCAGCTTTGCCAGGAGCACGGCATCGGTTCATTTCATCACAATGTTCAAAGCGTTCACTTTTTGGATCTCGTCGAGCGCAAGGGCAAGGGCTGGAACCTGTGTCTGCAGACCCTGGACGGGATCCTGTGCCATGACGGCGAGGTTCACACTCCCGAGCTGGCGCCCCATCGGAATAAATCGTTTGCTGACCTGCAAGCGGAAATGGCGGCTAAAGTCAGCCACTCCAGTACGGAGTTGGTCCCCATGACGCTGGAGGGTTGCGTGGTGCGGATGGTTGACACCGTCGCCTATATCGGCCGAGATATCGAAGACGCCATTCGTCTGGGTCTTATCGGGCGGTCCGAATTGCCCTCCGCTAGCGTGGCGGTGCTCGGCAATACCAACGGGACCATCGTCTTCCGCCTGACGACCGACATCATACGAACCAGCTATGGCAAAGATTTTGTCGCTTTCAGCCCCGAGGTATCCGAAGCGCTCAAGCAACTGAAAGGGTTCAATCTTGAGCGGATTTATCTGAACCCCCGCATGAAGCCGCACACCGCCCTGCTCCGGGAGCTCTTCAAGCGGCTTTTTGATCGTTTTTTAGAGGAGTTGGAAACGCGGCGCATGGACTCGGTCATTTTTCAAGGTTTTTTAAACGGCATGTCCGACGACTACCTCGGGCGGCATCGACCGGCCGAGGTGGTGAGGGATTTCATTGCCGGCATGACGGATCGGTATTTTTTGGATCTCTGCCCCGAAGCCTTGCGGCCCGGATACTTGCCCAGCGGAAACGGTGAGGCTTGACTCAAACCCAGGCCTTCCCGCATCTTTGTTCGAGCCGACTCGTATCCTATGGTCGAACCGAGAACCTATCGCACTCTAGTCGCTAGCGGACGGCTGACGGCTTTTGAGGTCAGCGTGAAGGAAACCGACCTTCATGTTCAGGCGGGGAGTGATTTGAGCGCAGTGACTCGGGACAGGATTCTGGAGCAGAGGGGATACCTGGAGACTTACATTCGCCGGCATCCCGAGTTCGTCTCGACGCTGAATCCCTGGCCGCTGACCGGCCCGGCACCGAACATAGTGCACGACATGATCGCGGCCGGCAACGCCGCCGGGGTTGGCCCCATGGCGGCTGTGGCCGGAGCCTTGGCCGAGCATGTGGGGCGCGGACTTCTGGCCCATACGCAGGAGGTGATCATTGAAAACGGGGGGGACATTTTTCTGCAAACCGGCGAGGCGGTTACGGTAGCCGTTTTCGCCGGCGTTTCGCCGCTCAGCCTGCGGATCGGCATTCGCATCGGTGGACAGAACGATCCCATCGCTGCGTGCACGTCCTCGGGTACGGTGGGACACTCGCTCAGCTTCGGCCGGGCGGATGCCGTGTGCGTGGTGTCGCGATCCGGCGCGCTGGCGGACGCATCCGCCACCGCTATCGGCAACCGGATTCACTGCGAGCAAGACATCCCCGCCGGAATCGAATTTGCCAAACGAATCACCGGCGTCCTCGGTGTGCTCATCGTGGTGGCTGAAAAAATGGGGGCCTGGGGATCCCTTGAGGTGGTAATTCTCGACCGAAAAAATGGTTGAGTTTTCGGAGCAAACCGATTAAATTAAGTGATGATCCTAACCTGTTAATAATTAAGATAAAAACTTCCGAGCCCAAAAGCTGCCCGCGATCGGCGGCCGTAACGAATTGATTTTCGGGAGAAGGCACTGAGCATGAAAACCATGTGGGCACCCTGGAGGATCGAGTACATCCTCGGCGCCAAAGAAAAAGGCTGCGTATTCTGCAACGCCATTTCCGTGAATGACCAGCTTACCCTGTACAAGGGCAAGGACACTCTGGTGATCATGAATAAGTACCCATACATCAATGGGCATTTGCTGGTGGCTCCTGCGCGGCACGTATCGGCGTTGGGCGAGCTCGATCAGAATGAGATGGGGATCCTTTTGGCAACTGTCGAGCAGTCCGTCGCCATTATCAAGAAGGTTATGCGTCCAGAAGGCTTCAACATCGGGCTGAACCTCGGGAGGGTCGCCGGAGCGGGAATCGAAGAGCATCTGCATTTTCATATCGTACCCCGCTGGTCCGGTGACACCAATGCGCTGGCCGTATTTGCAGATGTGCGGGTGATCCCGCAGCACCTTCAGGAGACGTTCGAGTTGCTAAAGCCCCATTTTCAAACGATCGATCTTAACCGCACGCCGAATGCCGCGGCGACGACCTCTGGCTCCGCGGCGGCCAAGCAGCCCAATCTCCGCAAAGGGCCGGCCCGCGTGCTCCGAAGGATCTAACCGTTGTAACCGCGCGATCGAAGCACATCGGCAGGTTGCGCACCCCTGGTATTGACTTGCTTGCAGAGGGTGGATGGAGGTCTGGGGATGAAAAAAACGAAGCTGTTTTTCTGGCTACTGATCCTGGGTGGGATGGCTCTGGTCGTTTTTCAGAACGAGGGATATTTTCTGGAGACCCAGCAGGTCCTTCGCGTTCATCTCAGGGTGTTTCCGGAATACCAGTCGCCGAACCTGCCGCTGGTGGCCTTCCACCTGCTGTTTTTCATTTTCGGGCTGATCGTGGCCTATCTTTTCAGCGCATTGGACCGCTGGCGTCGTCGCAAGGCCATATCGCGCTTGACGACGGAGACCGCTGCCCAACGCAAGGAGATGGAAACCTTGAGGGCGGAGCTGGCACGGCTGAAAGGCGAGCCTCCGGCCGACCCGCCGTCGGGTTCGGGAGAAACTTCCGTCACCTCACCGGTTGCGCCAAGCTGAGGTGTCATCCGATTAATTTATTGCTCTTCCTACTATCCCCCATTTTTAATGAACCCTTCCAAATCAACTCCCATGCTCCAGCAGTATCTGGCCATCAAGGGCGATTACCCGGATGCCATTCTCTTATACCGCATGGGGGATTTCTATGAGATGTTTTTCGAGGATGCCGAGCTCGCCTCCGGCATCCTCGAAATCACACTGACCTCCCGGAACAAGAACGATCCGTCACCGGTCCCCATGTGCGGAGTTCCGCACCGGGCCGTGACCGGCTACATCGCCCGGCTCATTGAACGCGGCTACAAGGTTGCGGTCTGCGACCAAGTGGAGGATCCTGCTGTCGCCAAGGGCTTGGTCCGGCGCGAGGTCGTGCGCGTCATCACCCCCGGCATGATCATCGACGAGGAATTTCTGGACGCGCGCACGAATAATTTTATCCTGTCGGTTTTTCAGGCCAAAGGGGTGAGCGGGCTGGCTCACCTGGACATATCCACCGGGACGTTCCGAGTGACCGAATCCTCCGAACCTGCCCAGGTTGTAGACGAAGCGCGGCGATTGGGTCCGCGTGAGATCCTGCTGCCCGAGAGTGTCCGTAGAAACCCTGGGGAATCTTGGATTCAGCGACTGCCGGCCATATTCGGCGATGCCGCCCTCAGCTATATCGAAGACCAGGCGTTCGACTATCGCCGCGGCTACGAACGGCTGACCGAACAGCTGGGCACCCTGACGCTGGAGGGATTCGGCTGCGAGTCCTTCACCGCCGGGGTGAGTGCCGCCGGGGCGCTGGTTTTTTATGTCGGCGAGACTCAGAAACAGAAAACCGCGCATCTGAGCCAGCTGGAAGCCTACTGGCTGGAAAGCTGCCTGATGGTGGACGAAGTCAGCCGCCAAAACCTGGAGTTGATTCGGAACATTCGCACCGGCACCCGCCGTGGAACCCTGCTGAGCGTACTCGATCACACCCGCACGGCCATGGGGGCACGGCTTCTGGCCGACTGGCTGCGGCGCCCGCTGCGCGAGGCCCGCGAAATCGAAATGCGCCTGACGGCGGTCGCCGAGGGCAAGGAGCGCGAAGGGCTGCGTCGCGAAATGAGGGAGTGCCTGAAAGACGTCCAAGACCTGGAACGCCTCGGAAGCAAGGCGGTGATGGGGCAGGCACACGCGCGTGATCTGGTGGCATTAAAAAGTTCGCTGCAGGTGCTGCCGGCGCTCTGGGCGGCGCTCACCGCTTTTAGCTCCGAATGCTATCGGCCGACCGAACCGGCCGACGATCTGACCGATCTGGCGGAGCTGATACAACGCGCCATTCGTGAGGACGCACCGCTCGCTGTCCACGAAGGCGGTCTGATCAAAACCGGTTTCAACTCGGAACTCGATGAACTGGTTCGCATCAGCTCGGATGCCAAAGGCCATCTGGCTCATTTGGAGCTGCGTGAGAAGGAGCGCACCGGAATCACGGCCCTCAAGGTAAGTTTCAACAAGGTGTTCGGCTACTACATCGAAGTGCCGAAGACCCGGATCCATGCGGTACCACCGCACTATGTCCGCAAACAGACGCTCGTGAATGCCGAACGTTTCATCACCGAGGAGCTCAAACAATTCGAAACGAAGGTCATGGGCGCTGAGGAACAGCGGTCCGTTCTGGAACACCGGCTGTTGCTGGAGATCCGGGACGAGGTCGTGCGGCACCATCCCAAGATTCAGTCGGTCGCCCGTTTTCTGTCCCGGCTGGATTGCCTGCTGAACTTGGCGGAGGTGGCCGCTCAGAGCGGCTACTGCCGGCCTCAGATCCTGGCGGACGGCGCCATCCGAATCGAAGACGGCCGGCACCCGGTGGTCGAAAAAATGATCACCGCCGAGCGCTTTGTGCCCAATACCATCGAGATGGACGATGATGCCCATCAAGTCCTGATCATCACGGGGCCCAACATGGCCGGCAAATCAACGGTCCTGCGCCAGGTGGCGCTGTCGGTCATCATGGCGCAGATGGGCGGCTTCGTTCCAGCGCGCCAGGCCGGCATCGGCCTCGTCGACCGGATCTTCACGCGCGTGGGCGCATTGGACAATCTGTCCCAGGGACAGAGCACCTTCATGGTGGAGATGCAGGAGACCGCCAACATCCTGCACAACGCAACTGAGCGCAGCTTGGTCATCATGGATGAGATCGGCCGCGGGACCAGCACGTTCGACGGACTGAGTATCGCCTGGGCGGTGGCCGAATACTTGCATGACTTGCGCCACAAGGGCGTCAAGACTCTTTTCGCCACCCACTATCATGAACTCACGGAGTTGGCCGACCACATGCCGCGCGTCACCAATCTCAACATTGCGGTTAGGGAATGGAACGACGAGATTATCTTCCTGCGCAAGCTGATCCCCGGCGGTACCAATCGCAGCTATGGGATCCAGGTTGCACGGCTGGCCGGCATCCCGGCCGAAGTGGTCGCCCGGGCCAAGAAAATCCTCTGGGGCATTGAAAACGGTGAACACGGATTCGCATGGCCGGATCTTTCTGCACGGTCTGCGCGATCGGCGCCGACGCAACTCGACCTGTTTCGGCCGGCGGAAAGCAAGGTGCTCGAAAAGCTGCGTGAACTGGATATCTCCCGGATGTCGCCGCTCGAGGCCTTGAACCAGCTCAACCGCTTGCAGGAAATCGCTCTGCAGGAGGGCGGCGCCAAGCCGCCGACTGAAAAAAAATAGGTGAATGCCTATGGAAAACTATAAGTTTTTGCGCTAAACTGTCAAAATAATTCGACGGTTCATCAATACGGTTCATAATGCTTAGATCGCTTTTCTCCGTTACAGTTTGTCTCTGCCTTTTTATTGCACTCTGCGGAGCCGGCCGCGCCGCCGGCGTTGCAATCAGCGACGCGTTTTTCGAGGCCGAAGCCTGCGCCCGCGAACTGCGCAAGAGCCCCCAAAAAATCAAGTTCCGATCGAACTGGAGCCAGTGCATCGACAAGTTCCAGGCCGTCTACCGTCAGGACCCCAAGGGCCCGTGGGCGCCCGCCAGTTTATTCCACTGCGGCTTGCTTTATAAGGAGCTGTCCAGGAGTTCCCGAAACGACGCCGATACAAAAGCCGCTACGGAGCTTTTTGAGCAGCTCCAGAAAAAATTTCCGGACAGCGGGTACCGCGACCGGGCCGCCGCCGAGCTTCAGAAACTGAACGCAGCACCGGGGCCGTCCAAGGAAGCGCCGCCCGATCGGGAGATTTCACGCGGAACACCGGTCGCCTCCGGCAAACAACAACAGAAAAAATCCGCTGAAGCGAAAAACACCCCCCCGGCGGCTGGCGCACCCGCCGCTGGTAGTCAATTTCTTAAAGCGGATGCATGTTTTCAAAAACTTCGCGGCAGCCAGCCCACCGAGAACACCCGGCGTGAATGGATGCTTTGCATCGGCCGCTTTCGCAACGTCTACTCGCAGGACCCGACCGGTCCAGCGGCCGCTCAGGCGCTCTATCTGGAGGGTGTCCTCTATCAGGATCTGCATAAGCGCCTGAAGTTCAATTCAGACCTGAGGGCCGCCCGTGAGAACTTTGAGAAAGTCGCCAAGGAATTCCCAGAAAGTCCGTTCGCGGTCAAGGCTTCCCAAGAGCTGAAGGCCATGCGGCCGGCGCGGAGCCGGCCGGAAACGATGGCGCGCCGACCCGTTCCTCCTCCGGTGCCTTCCTTTCCGCCGGAACCAGCCGCGCCGGCTCCGACGGAGGCTGTTGTAGAACCCGTTAAGCCGGCTGAGGGCGAAGAGGGGCTTGCCGTCGTGCAGGACCTGCGGCACTGGTCCAACCCGAACTACACCCGCGTCGTGGTTTACGTCGACCGCGAAACCGACTTCACGCACCGCCTGCTGAAAAAAGACCCGACCATCGAAAAGCCGCCTCGCCTATATGTGGACCTGAGCAACAGCACCTTGGGCGGCGGCAAACAGAAGACCATCCCGATCAACGACGATCTGCTCAGCGATGCACGCGCCGCGCGCTACACTTTGGACTCGGTACGGGTGGTGGTGGACATCAAGTCCTTCGATACATACAAGGTTTTTTCGCTGCGCGACCCGTTCCGCATCGTCATCGATGTTTGGGGACGCAACGGCGCGGGGGCGGTCGCCTCGGACCCGGACGAGCAATCGGCGCCCCCGCCGCCCGGTGCAATGGTCGAGCGCAGCCAGAAGGTCCCGCGCGGGGCACTGGCCCGGCAGCTGGCCTTGGGCGTTCGGCGCATCGTCGTCGATCCCGGTCACGGCGGCAAAGATTTCGGCGCCCCCGGATTCATCCCGGGGATTCATGAAAAAGACGTGGTGCTGGCCATTGCCAAGCGTGTGGCCCGCAAGATCCGCGAGGAGACGAACCTGGAGGCCATCCTCACCCGCTCCGACGACCGTTACCTGACGCTGGAGGAGCGTACGGCTTTTGCCAATACCCGCGGCGCCGACCTTTTCGTGTCCATCCACACCAACGCTTCGCGCGACCCGCGTGCGTACGGGACCGAGACCTATTTCCTGAACCTCGCCACCGACGACGAGTCCATTCGCGTAGCGGCCATGGAGAATGCCACTTCGACGAAGAACATCAGTGACTTGCATTCCATCCTCAACGACCTGCTCAAGAACGCCAAGATCAACGAATCCAGCCGGCTGGCCGCGATCGTGCAGTCTTCGCTGGTAAAAAACCTGAATAGCCGGGGCTACGACCGCGTCAAGGACAAGGGGGTGAAACAAGCGCCCTTTTATGTGTTGCTGGGGGCGCGCATGCCCTCGATCCTGGTTGAGACCGCGTTCATCAGCAACCGCGAAGAATGCCGTCAGCTCACCACCGCGAGCTATCAGGAGCACTTGGCTGAATCGATTGTTCAGGGACTGCGCGGTTACATCAAAGAAATAAACCCGACGGCCTTCAACGAGCCCGTGCCGGGATCATCGGGCTAAATCCGTCATCCGCATCCATTGCTTCCGGGAAGGAGAACCATGGCCTACGCAAACATTCTATTCCAGGTGGATCAGGGGATTGCAACGATCACCTTCAACCGGCCCAAGGCGCTGAATGCCTTGAACCAGGCCCTGCTGGCGGAACTGTCCCAGGCGCTGGACGACATCGCCGCGGACGAAGGCGTTCGGGTGCTGATCCTGACCGGCGCCGGTGAGAAAGCATTTGTGGCCGGAGCGGACATCAGGGAGTTGGCAACCTTTACGGCGTTGCAGGCCAAGATCTTTTCGCGCGCCGGGCATGCCGTCATTGCCAAGCTGCAGGAACTGCCGATCGCCGTGATCGCCGCCGTGAACGGCTTCGCGCTCGGAGGCGGCAGCGAAATCGCGCTGGCCTGCGATTTCATCTACGCCGCCGAGAATGCCAGGTTCGGGCTGCCGGAGATCAATCTCGGACTCATCCCGGGATTCGGGGGGACCCAGCGGTTGCCGCGGCTAGTCGGCGCCAATCAGGCCAAGGAGCTCATTCTCACGGGCAAAATGATCGGCGCGCCCGAGGCGGCGCAAATCGGCCTGGTCAACCGAGTCGTTCCCTCCGTCGCCCTGATGGAAGAGGTGCTCAAGATCGCCCGCGACATCGCCGCCAAGGGCCGGGTTGCGCTGCGGGCGGTCAAACAGGCGATCAACCACGGTTTGAACACGGACCTGGCCACCGGCTGCAGCATTGAAACCGATGCGTTTGCCCTGACCTTGGCCAGTGCTGATGCCAAAGAGGGGACCGCGGCGTTTCTGGAAAAGCGCCAGGCGGTATTCACCGGGAAACTGCAGGGGTAGGGGAAGGGTTCGGGATGCAGGGTTCAGGAAAAAAGCTGCCCGTGCCTTGCCGGTCCTGAACCCCGGATCCTGATCCCTTTTTCTGAAGGCTTGTCGATATGGATGAGAACACGAAAGCCATGCTCCAAATCGTCTGGGGGCTGCTTTTGGTGATGGCCGGCGTCGGGCTGATTTTCCGCATCCCCCAGCTCATCCCCCAGATCAGGCAGATGCAGTCTCTCGACGCCGCGCTGCCGTTCATCTACTTTTGTTTTTACTTCATGGTCGTGATCCTGATCGGCGGCGGCGCCCGCAAGCTCTATGTCCACGGGCGGGCGCTGAGGTCGAAAAACCCACCGGGAAAGTAAGCCTCGCTGCCTACCTCCTCCGCAGGGGTCCGTCGGATGATCGTCCTTCTCGGCGCGGCCCTTCGTCCAACGCCTGCATGAATCGGCGCAGTTGCGCTTCATAGCGGCTGCGGTCGCCGCTCGCCAGGGCCAGCGCCCGCCTGCCTGCCTGTACCGCCAGCGCGTAGTTTTCGTTGACGAAGTAGCTCTCCGCCAACGTGTCCAGGATGAAGGCGGACTCTTCCAACTGAGCCGCCCGCTGGGCCAGCTCCAGCGCGCGGGACGGGTCGCGCAGGCGCTCGTCGGGGCAGGTGGCCAGCAGCCAGGCCAGATTGTTGAGCACCTGGGGCTGATCCGGCCGCAGGGTCAGAGATTTTTCATAGGCCTGTTTGACTTCAACGAAGTCCTGGCGCCGGTAGTGCAGGTCGCCGAGCAGGCCATACAGGCTGGGGTTTTCCGGGGCACGTTCGATCTCGCGCTGAATGATGGCGGCAATAAGATGATCCCCCAGTTTGGCGCCCATGGACCCCATGTTGAGTTGATAGCCGAATCCCGCCAGCAAAGCCAGCGCGACCAGATAAAGACCGATCGCGCGACGGACGCGGGCATCGTGGCGGCGGATCCAGTTGCGGTCCTGTTCGCACTTTCTGAGGAAGTCGATCCGTTCGCGGATGCTGAAGTGGTGCCAGTTGGGTCGGTCGGCCGGCTGTCCGCTGGTCAGGGAGATCTTGTGAAAGGTCGAAATCAGGGCGGCGGCGCTGTCGAACAGCGTGAAGACGTAGCCATCCGCCTGGCGCTCGAAGTTGCGCATAAAAAACCCGAACACATAGCGGAAATACACCAGGAACACACATATGATCATCGCGCTGAAGACGATGGAGGTCACCATCCCGGGGTTGGCTCCCGAACGATGCACGAGTCTCCAGGCGGGTTCGGCGAAAATCATCGCGTACACGGTGACGTCGAAGGTGACATAGGAAAGGACGAGGTAGCCTGTAAAGAACATCAGGTAGAATAGCAGGTGCTTTCTCTTGATATGACCGATCTCGTGGCCGATTACGGCGTCGATCTCCTCCGGCGCGAGCAGGCTGAGCAGGGAGGGGGTGACCAGGATGTAGCGAAAGCGTCGGACCAGGCCCATTACGCCGGCGGTGATCATTTTTCCACCGAACAGCGGCCAATATAAAATGTCACGGTAGGCCATACCGGCCCTTTGGCACAGCTGCTCGATCCGTTCGCGCTGCC